>Ga0209589_1000443_pt1:7500-57514 | contig 57514 bp, 30 predicted proteins | sample CowpeawhiteBW_FD_187525 | JGI IMG/M metagenome (GOLD analysis project Ga0209589, IMG submission 187525) | Root nodule microbial communities of legume samples collected from California USA - Cow pea white BW (SPAdes) (version 2) | ecosystem: Host-associated > Plants > Roots > Nodule...
GATGGCTAATAAAAACGTTGTTTCTTGGAACGCGATGATATCGGGTTTGGCGTATAACGGGGAAGGTGAAGTTGGGGTTGGCTTGTTTGAGGAGATGGTGCGTGGAGGCGTGGAACCTAATGATTCCACTTTTGTGGGGGTTTTGACTTGTTGTGCTCATGCGGGTTTGGTTGATAGAGGGCGTGAGATATTTGCTTCTATGAGTGTGAAGTTTGGGGTTCCCCCTAAACTGGAACATTATGGCTGCGTTGTCGATCTGCTTGGTCGTTGTGGGCACGTGAGGGAGGGTCTTGACTTGATTAGAAGCATGCCATTGAAGCCAACCGCTGCTTTGTGGGGTGCATTGCTTAGTGCTTGTCGCACTCACGGTGACAGGGAAATTGCAGAAACTGCTGCTAAAGAGCTGGTTGGTCTTGAACCGTGGAACTCGGGAAATTATGTGTTGTTGTCCAATGTTTATGCAGAAGAAGGGAGATGGGATGAAGTTGAGAAAGTGAGGCTGTTGATGCGAGGAGGCGGTGTCAATAAAGTTCCGGGGCAGAGTGCAACTGGATAGTTGCACTAAAAAACTGGCTTTTGGTGGACACAGACTAAAGGAATTCCTCACCATTTACAAAAGTTAATGCATTGATGAGGTTGAGTTGCAGAAAAATGTGATATTGTGAAGATTGGAGAATGCCCTTGATCTTGATCTTGATCTTGAGAGAGGATCACAAGACTAGTATCGGTCTAGTCCCAGTTCTATACCATACCATTTTTTGACATTTCTTCGTGGATTTTAATTCAAAAGGAATCAATCATCTGGACATGGATGAGTCAGATGTGTTGATTGGTTGATGGGTTGAGGAGGCTTTTGGACTATTTATCATGTCTGTGAGATTAAGGAATAAACTCAGTACTCGCTATTTTGATCCCCAGAGTTTGATAGTTTTTGAACAAGGGAAAATACACGTAGTTTCAAATGAAAACAAAGTGTTTTTAATGACTAGAATTTCAAATTTATATTAATTTTAGTTTTATATGTTTTTTTATATAAAAATACAGGTATTATTATTTTTCACACAGGAGAACAATATACATTGTAAATTTGCATGAACTAGAAAAGAAAAAGAAGTCCAATCTAATTTGCTGTGAGCTAGTTGTGTTAACTTATTTTTTAGTGGATATGTTTTTTTTATGTTGTTGCATTCATAACAATTTTAAGGTAGAAAATGTTGTGATTTTAAAATATAATTAAGAAGAAAATACAAATATAGAATATTTAAATAAAATAATGATATTTTTCTTATATATTGATGTAGATTATTTTTATTCAAAAAGAGTAACATGTAAAATATTTTGTTGGAGTCCATTGAGGTTTTTTTAGTAGTGAGGTTTCATGCTGGCATGTATACGATTGGTTGGATGGATATAGATAAAACCATTGTTCAATTCGATAAAAAAAAGTTTTGAGCTGGTTAAGATATGTAGTTTTTTTTTATGATATTAATTCATTATTAATAAAGTTAGATTCAATTTAGTCACATCTTTTTGAATATTTTTATTAAAATTTGTAATTTTTTTAAATTCTTTTTAAACATATTTTAAATGATAAAATATATTATTTAGTATTTGAATAATTCAATACTTTAAAAATACAGTTAATAAAATAATTGAAATAAATTAAATAAAGGTTATACTAATGGTTGGTTTGACTTTAACTTAATTGTAAATAAAACTCAACCAATTTATTTGGATTAGATTGTCTCTTTTTGCCATCCTAATTTTAGGATAGAATTATAAAAAAATAATAAATAAAATTTTAAATAAATCTTTACGGCTGTAAGATGAAAAATTAACCCGTAGCCTAAAATCAATTACTGGAGACAATTTTAAGTATTTTATTTTCTTTTGAATATTTACTTAACTAGCATTTACAATAAAACATTCGGGTATAAACTTAATCATGTAAAATTAATTTTAACCAAAATCAAATTTATTAAATCAAAGTTATTCAAATTACTTCTGCAGATGCTCATCCAAAATACTCACTTTGATTAGCCATAAAGAACTGTACTATCTGTATATATTTCATTTAAAATGAAACCTTACTTCAGATTGTAAACTATAATACGGTATAGAATAAGGCAACAGCCATTGATGTTGTTACAAGAAAGTAGGAAGAAGCTTTCAGTATCTGCTTCTTGCTGCTTCTACCTATTTTCAAATTAAATAAACTGCTCCTGCTGCTGCTGATGCTGTTACTGCTGCTAGAATGAAAACATAGTATTTACTAAGGATTGTTGATTTTGGAGCATTACTTGTCTCTCCTCCTATGTACTCTGCCAAATTGAAGTTACCTGCACCAAGCTTACATTTTGTTAAGGTAACAATGTTGTTGAGAAAAATGAAAATAGTATAAAGAAAGTGGAAACTGGAAAACCTCTTTGTCTTGAGAAGCTGCAGCCAGCATTCAGTGCATATCTCATTTGTTGCACAGTGGCTTTGTTGTAGAATAAGAAATTAGACAGTATATCATCTATGCAATTAAGCACTAGCTGTGCTTCTGTTAAGCATGGTCCACTGCAGAAAAAATCAGTGGCCTCCACTGGTATATTAATATTCCCAGATGGGTTCAATCTGAATGCTTCATCACACCCAACATAAATCTGGGAAAGATTCAGAACATGTTAGAGAGCATGCAAGATTGAAAGTGCAAAATAATAAACAATGTTTCATTCAAGTTCCAACAGATGCCATTGAATATTTGTTACTCACATGCTTATTGTTGAAACATGACAAGGCCTTTACCACGCTTTGTCCTTGCAGCTCACCCTCTGCGGCCTCTGTTCATTTTTTTCACACACAAACACATGCCATTGAAATTGTATACATCAGGATTTGTGGTGCATAGAATGAATAGTTAGCAAGGAAAGAAAGTAGTTGAAGCCATAGAGATGGTATAATCATAACCTGAGCGTAAGAAAAACATTGAAATTACAAGAATGATAAGGATGGTGAAATTTTGATTTGGGTTGAGTGCAAGTGCCATGACTATACTGGTGTGAAAATTAATATGAATACTGAATACTCAAACGTTTGTCCTTTTATGATTAAGGCAAGTTCAACAAAAGTGGGAACTTATAGTAGGCCACCTCACAGATATCTAATAATGGAAAAGCAGAAAGTGTGAATCAGTGGTTTGGTTAACAAATAGCACCAGTTTATATGGTAGTAGGTTGAGACAAATTGACTGATACACAGAGAAGGTAATGCATTTGACTATTATTACATTATATAGTTTCCAAACCATCTACTTTTGACGCTTAACTTTTACAACTTCAAAAGTTAAACTTTTGAACACATTTGTCATAACGTTGGAAGTTCCCCTAGAAAGACTCCAGAGACCGAAAAGTGAAACCAAAAAATTGAAGAAATGGAGATGCGGGGTATCGATCCCCGTACCTCTCGCATGCTAAGCGAGCGCTCTACCATCTGAGCTACATCCCCCTAATAGAAGTAAAGAAACTTAAAAGTTAAAATTATGAGTTACCAAAAAAAAATATATGAAACACATTTAAAATGAATTCTAGAATAGCGAATGACTTGTATTGTTCTCAAAATGGGTTGGAACACAAGAATCAATTTAAGCCATCATGGATTTAGACTGAGTTAGCTTGAAATTTTTTTTACAAATTTCAGTACAGATTAATTTTTTACCCAATCCACCTAAAGTCCAATTCATTCAAGTTGAATCCGTGGTGAGTAAGTCAGGTTGACTTACCAACCCGCAAATAAATGATCACAAAAGTGTTTTTTATTATATCGGATTTTGTATTTGTGTCGGGTTAGGTTATTTTAGCCAACACATTAATAATTTGTATTTTTATGATTTTAGTTTGTATTTGGAATTTAACATCGTCTTGGATTGTATTTAAATTCTATTGAAGTTTATTTAGATTTTACTCATAATTATAATTTAATTTTTTTGATACTAAAAAAAAAATTAGTTTTTTTAATTAAGTGAGTCAGTGAGTGAATCAACCCGTTTAATCCACCAATTCGTAGTAAACTGGTTCAAATTCGAATTTTTTTAATTTGTTATTAAGTGAATCGGGTTAAATTGACTCATTAAGTAGTCAATCTGTAATGGATCAACTCACTAAGGGATTAACCTGTCACTAAGTCACTAAGTGATAAATCCATGATAAGTGAAATCTTACTTCACTGAATTACCGATATATCCATTCTATTATGGAAGTTTTGAATCCGATAAAACATAGTAATTACTATTACACTGAGGTTTAGAATTCAGTGGGCTTGTTTAGAAAGACTGAAGAATGGATTTAAGGCCCACTGTGTTAGAATACCAGAAACCCAAACCTAGAACCGCCAACAGATTCAGTAAAAGTCCGTTACATCTTTTTTATGATGAACTCATCTTTGGATAAGAACACGTGGCAAAATGATATAAATAGACACATATGTCACACACATACATACGATACGACTCACTCTTTTCATATTACTACTTTGTACTTATCCTTTCCTTAACCTTGCTGTGATCTCAAAGCTTTGAGAATCAACGGCTGACATGGCACAAGAAGAACGCCGGATCCTGGTGGCCGTCGATGAAGGCGAGGAGAGCTTGCACGCCCTCTCATGGTGCCTCGAAAACCTTGTTCTTCAAAATTCCAAGGACACCCTTATTCTTCTCTACGTGAAACCCCCTCGCGTCGTTTACTCTACCTTCGATGGCACGGGTATGATCAATCAAACATAGGACTAACAAAAAGACCAAGCTTCGGTTTGTGTTTACATTGATTGATTAATCATGTGTGGTGTTTGTTAATTCCTAGGATATCTGTTTTCCTCCGACATAACGGCAGCCATGGAGAGGTACGGCCAGGAAGTGGCGGATGTCGTCTTGGAGAAAGCCAAGAAATTGTGCAACAATATTGAAAAAGTAATTAACATGTTTTAATAAACTGTTTACTATGATTATATTTTGGTTGTTGAATTTTGTGATTGTTATGAACGATGATGTGGTTGTTAATTAAGGTGGAGACGAGGGTAGAGAATGGCGATCCGAGGGACGTGATTTGTGAAATGGTTCAAAAGTTGGGTGCTGATGTGTTGGTGATGGGAAGCCATGGCTATGGTCTCATCAAGAGGTGAGTTCACAAACTACGCTTTTAAGAAGATGAAGTGTTTGATTAGTTCTTGTAGATTTAGTTGATAAATCTTTGGATGTTGAATGGTTGCAGGGCTTTCCTTGGAAGTGTTAGTAATCACTGTGCACAGAACGCGAAGTGCCCGGTTTTGATTGTGAAGAAGCCAAAACCAGCTAACGGAAACCAATAAATCATAGTTTAATCTTTGCCACCTTCTTTTCTTCTGTAAATAAGTTACTTTGAGTTGTGTGTGTTTTTGTTTGTTCCTCCAGAGGGATATATTGCCAAATATATATTAAACTTTTTTGGCTTTTGTTCTACCAAAAGTCTGTCTTGTGACACTACTTTATATTTTCCTTTATCTTATGGTTTTTATCCCTATAACTTTAATTAGTTTGTGTTTGTGCAGCTTACGACACTTATTACTCTTAAACAATATTCTCCTCACCTAGTAGATAATTTAAATTAACTTTAAAATGATAATTAACTTTAATTTTTTTTTTAGAAAAACTTAAATTACTCATAAGATGAAATGGAGGAAAGTAACTGTTGTCATGAATGATTATCGTTATGCTTGTTAGTAAAATGTTACTTCCGTCGTACTTATGGTACTTATGATCATGGTCAATAATATTTCCCCTCTTATCCGCACTTAAGTTGAATTAATAAAAGGAAAAGTGATAATATGACCTGAATTTACAAATTTGAAGTTTGGAAAAGATGAATGAGCCTATAAATTATAAAATTTAAATTTGGTTTAAGTTTTTGAAGTTTAAACTGAAAACGACAACAGGAGGAGAACAATTACTTCTTGCACCCTATTATTTTCTTTCTATTTCCTATCACTTAACTTATTATTTCCAAAATTGATTTTCCCAAACACAATAAATAATTTTGAAAATTTTTTTCCGAACTCAATCACTCCCTTCTCTCCTGGAAAACATTTTTGAGAATCTTTTGATGGAATGAGAGGTGATATTTGACGGGGATGCAGGTGTGGGTTTTATGGGTGTCAACTGGGTGTGAGATATGGGCCAAAAGATTCTTGAAGCGTACACCAGAAAATTCTTGAATGATTACGACCTTTAGTTGGGCAAAATCAGTAATTAAAAACAGATGTTCTCCTTCATTAGCGTGAGTCATGAAATTATCTCATCCACTACTTGATTAGGCCAAAGCTGTTCTTCAAGTCATTAAGACATTTAAAACATATATTGCTGCTTCATCCCAACTTGTTTTATCTGATTTAAACAATTAACGTCATTTCCCTAATTTAAAAATATTTCTTGTTCCTCATTTTTGTGATCAAGGCAAATATCAGAAGCGACATGCACGGCTAGGGCTGGGCATAGTTGAGTTAACAGTTAATTCTCGATTTGTAAAACGCTGCAATCATATTCTTACTTTAAAACTGCACTGTTTTCACTTATATTATCTTATCTTGGACTTTTCAACTTTTTATCTTTTATGTCCGTGTTATTGGATTTTGTTAAACAATGTCTTGTTTATTATTTATTTTTTATGATGATTTTATTTTTATATCACTCTGCTTTCAATTTGAATTCTTGCTCTGTCTTAATATATCATTGTGGTTAAAATTAATTATGATTAGATTTAATTCAAAATTTAATGTCATAAAATTTAACTGTGTGATGTATTCTAGATTTTTATTATAGGATATGTTCCATTTTTTATCTTGTAATTTTTGGATGCACTAAATTTTGATTATTCTTTAAAATTGGATTATAATTACTAAAATAATGGTTAAGATAGAACTATGTTGTATATATTATAAATAAATGACATTTTGTTAAACTTTTAAGTTATTTTAATGTAATGGGAACTTTTAAGTTTATCATATAAGTAAAGATTCTCTATGATTTTGATAAAAAGAAAAAAACCACTGAAAAATATGATTGATTGCAATATTTGTAATTACATAATTTCAGTTTTTCTTAACTAAACTAAAAAATAATCCAATTCACTTTTTGTTAAAAGATTTTAGTTTTGTTTAGTATATAATAATATGGATTATGTATAGTCCGGTTTCATAAACTATGTACAACCATATGCAGTGCACACTAAAAATTGCAGAGTTCTTCAATGTTACTGTGGTGCTAATAGAAAATTGGAAAGTGATAAGAGGTGAAGTTGTTAGAAAGAATGTGTGGTTGTTCAAGTTGTGTATTAACAGGGTTTGAGTAAGTGATTTGTGTCTATATAAAACATTCATGTAATTAAAGCAAATCTTAATAACCCTAAATTAATTATTTTTAGAATCTGAACATATAATTAACACAGAATCATTCGAAAAATAGTGCCTCATTCATTGATATATAACACGCAACCTGTTAGCATGTCCATTTTTCAATTGAATGCAATAAGAACGAAGACTATTCCTTCCAGGAGGAGCAATCCAAGAGGCAGGCTACAGAAGACCAATCGAAACTCAATGATGTTGGAGCATAAAAGAATATGTTACTGTGATCATACACGGAGTGGTTTCAAATTTACAATATCTCCGATGGAAGCCAATGGTTGAAGCACTAACGTATAGATTAATTGGGCGGGCCGGGGCGGTTTTTCTCCTCTTAATTGCAATTTTTACCATTTAGCTTCTCATTCCACAAATCCCGTTAACATTTTTTAACCTACTCTCAAAGAGGTATAGATTAAAGCAAATCTTACCAAGTAGAAGACAGCGGCAATTAGTGGATTAGTTAATCCGTTTTATAAAAATTATAAGATTTTAGAAACAGCGTGCGATGCATTATATAATACTCTATGAAATCGATTTACAAAAAGAAAAATGCTATTAGACTTCAAACGTAATTGGAAAATCGAAACAAAAGAGACTTTTTGTCTGTTCTAATCAGTAAAATAGTCAAATGTGATTGAAACAAAAGCTTCCAGCTCTTACTAGCAGTTTTCCACAGTTTGCTTATCTAGAAAAAAAAAAAAAAAAAAAACACTACGTCTGAAAAACGATATGACTTTCCGCTAAAATCCCCATCCGTTTTGCAAACTGCCTAGAGCTCATCCTGCACATCAAACACAAAATGTTGAACACAATGCTCCCAAGCTTGATTAAAGTCAGAAATATTGAGTAGATGAAAAACCTACATGACCATCTTCCTTGTCTTCCCCAGCTTCCGTCTTTGATTCACTATCGGAGTCATTGCCAGCTTCATCAGTTTCTTCATCGTCATCCTCAGCCTACACAGAAAACATTAACTTCGTCAGAATCACTGCAACTCATGGACAAAATTTTTAAAAGACAATAGTTCTACTTACATCAGAGTCAACTGGATCCTCCTTTGCTTCCTGTAGAACAGATCAAAATATAGGAGTAAGAAAAGTTTCTTTCTTCCAGATAATTTCATAAATACCAAATTTGCTTTTCAGTATCAATTTTTACCTCCTCTTCCTTCTTCTTCTCGGCCTCTTCAAATGCTGCCTTCTCAGCCTGCAAGAAAACAATTCCATTAAGGAGATCATATCATCTAACAGTGTAATTTAGGCCAAAGATTAGACAATAGAAAGAGCTTACATCCTTGTGCTTGCCCCATGTTTCTTCAGCCAGTTGCTTAGCATATTCAACATCATCGGTAATCAAGACGTTGTCAAACAAAGTGCCAGATTTCACCTGCAAGATAAAATTACCTGCTAGTAAGAGTTCAAATGGAAAATAATCGACTAAAAGGGTGACATTAAATTAAAATGAAGATGTACCTGCCACAATTCAATGCCCACGTACTTCAAGTTGGGGAAAACATAGAGGTCGGGGTCGTCCTTGAAATCTGGTACATGTTTTTCAAGTGGTGAATATATTGATCCTATATTGCAAATTAATATAAAAATACTACTACTGTGTCCGATGATGAACCATTGTTTTCTAACCTGGGTTGTCAATAATTGGTGCCTTCCACTTTCCTTTGTAGTTGGGGTTCTTCATTTTCTGCAGAAAGGTAAGGATGTGAAGTTAGGAAGCAAATCGATTATCAAACATGATGCAATACGTCATATTTCATGTATTACAAGAATGCTTCCACAAACCTTTGGCTTCCATGGGCCCTTGTACTCGGGGTTGGGAACGGTTGGGGCTGTCCACTCACCATCTTCCTCATCGTCCCAATCTTCGGGCTATAACATCAAATATTATAATCAGTAATTAAAGCACACAATGAGATATATAGAGCAAAAGGAAACTACAAAGTAAAAAGTACCTTCTTGGCTTCGGTATCTGGGATCTCTTTAGGGATGTCATCATATCCCTATAAATGCAAGATATAGAAGTCAGTATATACCACACAAAGTTCATACGAGGTGAGATGAGAGGCCTTTTGGAAGAGGCATTACCTCTGGTTTCTTATCCTCGGGATCGGTAATATATTCTTTGTCATCCCAATCTTCTGGCTGTGAGCATATCATGATTAGAATTTATCAATAGTTCAACAAAAATAAGTCTCACAAATTAAATTAACACCGGTAAGAAAAGTACCTTTTTAGCTTCAGGATCCTTGATTTTCTTTGGAGGGAGAAGATCCCAATCAGAGTAGAGACTACCAGATTGCTTCTCCACATTATCAATCAGGATGCTATAGGTTGCATCTGGACGGAGGATAAATGTATAAACGTGAGTTAGTTGGTCAGTCTCACAAGGGACATCCTTCTTGATCAAGTGATTTGTGTTATTGTAGGTCAAAATAGCATGTACTTTCTTGGTACTGTAACCACAGATATCTGGTCCAAACATAATACTGCAACAAAATATAAACGTCAAAAGGTCAGCTACCATATCAAAAGCATCAATCAAGAACGAGTAGCAATAACAAACGGGGATATATGAATCACCTGTAAGGAGTATCGCCACCAAATTTCTTCTGATCAACATTCCCACTAAGCAACTTCATGTAGCCACCACCACAGTCAAGCTTCTGTTCATGCTTGACAGAGAATTGGAAAACTAGTGTCTTATCCTTATTGCTGAATTCAGGGTACTCAGCAGAAATGGCGTAGAATCTGTAATCTTCACTTGTTTGAATACCTGAATACATATCACCATTCAACGAAACAACCTCATTATCAATTTTGGCCAAAAGTAAACATGAGCAGCAATAATACATGACTGTTCAACATAGTAATTTAGTTCACCTTTGTCATTGGCGTCTCCATTCCATTGACCAGAGGTGTGGTTCCACTCCCCAGCCAGGTTCTCATCTCTTTTCCAATCTGATTTAACCCACCGATTTTCCCATCCGGCTGGCATCACACAAAACACATGCACATTAGAAAACCAGATAATACCGATTTAAGATTATAAAATGATACAAATGAACAGTGGAAAAGTACTACCCCTAGAGGTGAACTGACAACATTTTAAAAATAAAGAAAAAGAGACTCTTACAGTAATCTTACAGACAATGTGGCATCAGATAGATGACGCAAATGCTAGCAATTTATAAAGGACATAACTAATATCAATTAACACATCTACAAAGGACATAACTAACATCACTTATTCAAACATGCTGGGAGTCTGTAACTGTTGTCTGCACAACAATCCAGGATCAAATCTCAAATTAACCTAAAATGTTAGATCACATTCTCTCTTCGTCTATCGATTCTACTTTGAGAACCGGCGTCGAGGCTAATGCATAATCCTCTTTTCAAACCGACATCACCATAATACGGTTATTTAGAGCAATTTGCAAAACGGCATACACGCTGACAGATCTACTCCAAACTATGACATTCAAAGGCAGAAAACGTGTACAACTCGTAACACAAATCGAACCGTAAAAGCCTTTCAGATCGAGGCTCAAACGCGAAAGAAAACCATGATCCCAAACAAGAAACTCTAAATTCAACAAACAACAATGCAGAATGAAAACACGAAAATTCAGGAGACGCGATCTATAGAGAGAGAAAAGGAATAGATGGAATTAAATTGTATACCTTCGAAGCGCTCCTCGAAGAATACCTTGGCGGAGGTGAAGGTCAAGAGAGATAGAAGAATGAGAGAGCGGAGGTCAGGGTTTCGCACCCTAAACGCCATCGTCATCGACGGAACAGAGCTAGGGATGTAGAAAGAATGTGAAAGCTTCTTCGAATAGTGAGAGAGTGAGTGAGCTACCTGTTCTATATAGCGGACACTATGCTTCGGGTTTTCAGTGCAGTGGGCAAATTTGGAAATTGACGTGGCTAAATCCTACGTGGATGACAGTTGGCAGACTGCATCCAATTGGGTCATGGCACGTCAGCTATTATTGTCATAGATGAAGTGTGGCACGCTACCATTGGTAAATGCAGACTCTACCGAGTCGTTAAGTGATCCGTGTATGCAGTTTACGTTACTACCATCAGGTTTTGTGTTAATGTGGATTTGGCACCTGAAGCCAAACAATCAACCACACGTGTGATACCATTTCATTTTCTTTTATATTTTGTATTTTTCAGACACAACTAATTATTATTGATTAAAAAAGTTCAAGAAATATTCTCTTTGAACTATTTTACATATATTGTGGGGTGGTGTTTTCATTTCATTTGTTTTTTTATTAAATATTTGTCTTAATAACATGAGAGTTAAACATAGTTTGATTTAAATTTTAATATATGTGGTTTGGAACAAATCAAAACCATGTTAAATTTATGTGGTTTGGTTTTGATTGACTTTTGTCATCGTAAAATTAGTAAATATTTTGATAAATTATGAAATATTGTGAATTATTGTTAAATAACTATCGGTGTATTAATAATTTAAAATTTATCGTATTTATACATAAATTATAGGGTCTAATAGTTCAGTACTAAGATTAAAATAATCAAACCACCCATTATCTTTTATTATATAAACAAAATTGATGTATTTTTTCTATTCAAATAAAAGACATTTTTTCCATAGTATCTTCTTAATAAATTACACTGATTGTTTGGACACACTAATGGTAACTTAAGCTTTTTTAACGTATCCTGAAACTTAACTTGTATTTAAAAAAAATATATTTAATTTCCTTAAATTACTACAAATAGGAGAAAAGACTGAGTTTTAATCAATGATTATTAACTATTTAAACTTGTACATTTGTGACTTTCTTTATTATATTTATGTATGAATTAACAATTTTTTGAAATAAATTATCAAATTCCAAAAGTATATAAATAATGTTGGGTTTTAATTTTAAATTTCAAATTTTATTTTTAAATCAATTAAAATTAAATTTTAATGGTATTTTTATATTTGTAGGTATTTGAATTTGTATAGTCCTTGTGTTTTAATTTTTTAAAACATTATATTAAAAAAATTATTTTATTTTTAAATTGTGAAAATAATAAAACATAAAGGAAATTACTTTGTGAACATTAAATGTAAACCGAAAAAAAAATCTCTTCAAACTAAGGGCACTTCAGATATTTTCTTTCTAGTTATTTAGTTATCTTTTTCTTTATAAATTGTATTAATTAGTGCTACCTTTTCTTTTCCTACCATTGTGACACTTAACAGATAATAAGTTTTCAACACACATTTAACAAATCATTAATAAAAATTAATGGTTTTAACATATATTTATTTGAATTGTTACATTTATTTTCCGTTATTATATATTTATTGTAATTAATATGTAAAAAAAATCTAATTTCTTTTCCTAATCCGACCGCCATATCCGCCATCCATCCTCGTTGTAAGTCAATCTCTAACTAATTCACTTATTTTTAGATTTTGCCATTACTTAATATAGGTCAATTATATTACATTTAATTTAATTTTCTTCTTTTTTTTAATTTCCTTCATATATTATTTTTCCTTATCAGAGATATTCATTATTTTTTTGCCTTTTTTTAAAATTATTTTTAATATATGCTCTTAAAGTTCATTTGAAGTTTAACTACCGTTTATACGTATTGAGAAGCCGTAAAAAGAAAAAAAAAATGATTTTCAAAGGAGTTTGATCACACTTGACATCTTTTAAACCAGTTATATGAGAATATGCATTGATATAGATGCACCGATACTTCAACTTGGGTCACGTATCTCTATTCGACACGTGTCTTATATTTTAGGATATTTAACAATATTTATCAATGAAGTATCTAATTTATAAAGTAGTAGTACATTACAATAAAACTTTTGAATGGTAACCAATTTTAGTGACAAAAAATAATTAGTTACTATATAGTGACCAAATTGACAACTAAAATAGTTCCAAAAAATTATAATCGGTCTCTAAATTGATAATTAAAATAGTTTCAATGACAAATTGATTTTTAAATTGATCACTAACATTGGCTACAAGGTTTTGACTATCAAAATAATGGTCTCTAATTAGAAATTTTGGTAACAATGAAATATTTATTATGTTTGCAATAATTATTGTACACTTTTCATTAATCATATATCACGTATCGTATTCTAATATTTTAAAAATAAACGTATCGACGTATCCGTATTGGATAAGTATCATATCTGATACACATATCGTATCTGTACATCATATATTGACACACTTAAAATATTTTTGTATACTTAAAACCTGGAGTAAAGCAATAATGCATACAAATAAAATAATAAATAATTCATGCATAGATTATCTAAAATTTTGTAAAAAATATTTATTATTTTCAATCAAAGATAAATTCATTAAGTTTATTATGTTATATTCTATTACGGAATTAAAACTCCATTCACGTAATTTATTTTTATTAATTTTGATTTCGACATTTCATAATTTTATATTATACATCTGACATGTTTCCCATTTCTCTGTGCAAAAGTTATCTTTCAAAAACAACACTCACCCATTTTATTGGATCTTTCGTGTTTTGACAGTGTGGGAGTCTATTTAGTTTTGAAGCGTTAAAAGGAGTGGAGAAGAAACTATGAAAAAGATAACATGGCCTTACACCCATAACAAAAGTTTGGCATTGGAAATAAAGTTTTTTTTATAGATGAGAAAGGTTAACAATATAATATATATCTTTTATTTAAAATTTATCAAAAGCATAGAATTTAAGGGATCACATATTTTCGTTAATGAATTAAAGTCACAATATTTCATAAATAATAAATAATGCGTTGACACTCTTTTCTTTCTGACTTTTTTGGGTGGAAGAAGTAGAATGGGAAAGAGCATGCGTGTAGTGCAGTTGGAGTAAGTTAATTACAATAATGACAACCGCAAAGAGGCCTAATATAAGAAGAAGCTTCACCTATTCATGGATGGATTTTAGTGACGCCGGCGTTCATTTTATTATTGTGGTTGGCAAATTATGATGCTTAGATTTGCAGCTACTCTAGACCTAAAAACCTATTTCAAATAATAGTTTCTGCTATCTTATTCGTTGGCCACAATTATTTGTAACATTCTAGAGAATTCCATTGTGGAGTGCACAAGGGAATTAGGTTAATTTTGGCTTGGTTTTATAATAAAACTTTTATTGTACTCCTACTCATGGACCAAGTGATACAGCATGTTTTATAATAAAAGCATCACCTTTACTTTACAGTGCTGTTAATCCGTAGTAAACATTTTATATTACTTCCAGTTATTGGATACTTAAAAGTTGTACAGAAGTTTAGACAAAGAAGCATCATCTGTTCAATGATTAAAGATCTCAACCAAAGTCGCTTGAATTAAACCAGCATAAATCTAATGCTTTTATACGAAAGATGAAATCACCAAATTCAAAAGCACACAATCCCAAACATATCTTGAACCTTATGTGCTAAGAAACAGTGGCTCAATTTCAAGATACAAATCAAAATTGAATTATCTTTGCACTATCTTAATTCTAGAAGGGAAGTAAAACCAGTGTGAGCCATGTCAACAGACTTTTTGCTTAACAACATAGAGGTCTGTTATGTCTTTATCTTCGTTCTGCAAGTTGCCAAAGGGGTCTTTATATCAGCCAAACATTCACTTCTCTATGTTCTGTTAAATTGCAACTCTAAAGGCATATTTAGGTAAGAAAAAAAAAAGGGAGAATAACGATATTACCTTCTACAGACAAAATTTTGAATTTTTACATGCTTACACTTCTATATTTCAAATAATAAAATGAATATCATTCCATTCATTAACTCAGTTCCACCATGAAACATAGCCTATTTCTGAAAAAACTAGAAATCCCCATTTGCAAACATCTTCATCTCAAATGATTTCATATGAATATTACAAAAGTAATGGCCAATAAACCCAGTACTCTGCAGAATACCATCAAACATAAATGTCATTCCATGGAGAAACAGGGGCAGGGTTGTTAATATACAGTCAAAACCAAAACAAAATACAACAACTGTTACATAAAATCACTCGGCAAGAAGCTCGAAATTTCTGAACCGCAAGCTGCAACAAAATTGTAAATATAATTGGTTACATTAGTATTTGACATGAATGATTGAATAAGGCTTCGACAACCCTGATCTTCATGAAACAATATACGATGGAAAAATAGAAACACCACCAGGTATTAATGCTGAAACGCCTCGGTAGCCCATAGAGGGAGAGGTGCACGTAGCATAACGTCAAGACCAGTAACAGGATGTGCAAAGGACAAGGTTTCTGCATGAAGGTGATGTGCATCATGAGTTGTACCTTTCCACTCGTACTCACCTTCATATTTCACATCACCTACGATGGAAATCCCTAGGTACTGACAGTGCAAGCGAATCTGATGCGTTCTTCCACTCCGAGGATACGCTCTCACTACTATCTCACTCGCATTACCATCCTCTTTCACCGCTTTATCTTCAACCACCAAAACATTTCCCTCGTCGCCCGAATCAGAGACCTCCCTAAAGCTTCCATTTCCGTTTACCGACAACACCTCAAAGGAAGTTTCCATGGACCGAACGAACGAGCCACCCGGTAGTATGCGTCCCACATCGGAAGCAGCGTAGACTCGCCAGGCGCCGAACTTGGACCTCCCGTGACCGGATCTGACGGTGACCTGTTCCCAATCGGGAGGAGGACCGGTGCACAGGGCAATGTATGTTTTCTTCACTTTGTGTTCGGTGAAGGCCTTGACGAGTTTCGCGGCCACCTTGTGCGACTTGGTTAAGAGCAATATGCCACTGGTGTCACGGTCGAGTCGATTAGCGAGGTGAAGCTCGTGCGATTGGGAAGCGAGGGAGGAGAGAAGGGTCTCGCAGTAAATTCCTTGGTGCTTGTTGACTGCGATGAGGTGGTCGTCGTGGTAGAGAATGTCGGAGGGTGAGAGAGAAAAGATGCTTGAGTTTGAAGAAGCGGTCATGGCTCTGCTGAGCTCGATTTGCTTGGAGATTGTGGGAAGCGGAGGGGACAGTGGCACTGGGTAATTCTCTGCGGCTGTGGGGATTTTCCGTTCCGGGGGCCCTGACATGGCTACGGCGGAGAAGACGAAAGGTTTGGGGTTGAAGGAGAGCATGCGCACGAGGGAAGGGTAGGGACTCGCACGCTTTTTTTTTTTCTTCTCGTGAAATTGGACTAGTTACTTATACGGGCCCACTTACTACGGTTCAGTCCAATATGGTTCGCAACTTCATTTTGTCATTTAGATGAAATATCACCTCATACAAAATAATATTTATTAAATTAATAAATAAAATGTTTTAAAGAAATAATGTAATCAGTTTCATTTCCCATTTAGTAAATTTTATTTAATGTCAATAAAAACTGGTATATATATATATATATATATATATATATATATATATATATATATATATATATATATATATATATATATATCAGGAGGTGCGATCAGCGTGACTGGTCTCCGTGTCTTCTTCCTCTTTCATTTATCGTGTTAGGGTTTTCAGATATCAGGATCGTTCTCCTTCCGTCAAATTCACTGTATTAGCTTTTTCAGAGTTCAGAATTGTTATCGTCCTTCGTATAACTGCGTTTTTAAACCGACATTTGTCCGTACCCAAGATTCTTACGAAGATCGAAATTCTTCCGCGTTTTCGCTTCGGCTACGGTTAAACGCGGACAATTACGTATGGCTTCTTCCTCAATAATCACTCCTGAAGATGTGTTGGAGTCGCTGATGAACGACGGCTCAATTGATGCACTCAGATTGAAGATCATCAACCAGCTCAAAGCCAATGTAATTTCTACACTCCTATTTTTTTCGATTTCGAATCCTCGTAGAAATATTTTGGAAGTTCTATAGCGTCTTTACCTGTCTATTTCTCTTCAAGTTGCTCTGATCTGTAGTCTGATCGTTTTTGTGTTTCATACAGGAGGAATTGAAGAGTACTACTATAAAGATGGCTGAGCAGAGTAAGGTTCTTAACACCCCCGGTGCTGAAAAACAAACTAAAAGAGAGCTCTTTGATGCTCTTCGGCAAGAACTTGAGTAAGTGATACATGAACCTAAATGTTCTATATTCTGAATTCTGAATTTTGTTAGAGGGTTATGGTCATTGAATTATTCTTATAAAGAACATAAATCAAATCTGTGCACTTCAGACAAGTCCTGTCATGTTCCAAATTAAGCTAAAAGACATGTATATTGATAAAGTGCAGCTGCCTCCGTAGCATTGCTGCATTAGCCAGTGTGAACAATACTCTCGCTACACATGAAAATAGCAAATATGCTATGGTCTGCAGTGCATTTCCATATGTTAGTCGGCAAATTAAAAATTATAAATAGCTTATCATGAAGAAAAATTAACGCAAGATACTATATAACACATAAACTTATATTAAGTATCATATTAGATCTATTTTTTGTTATATGCATTTTAAGGTACATTTCAAAAAAATATTTTTATAGAATTATATAATGGAATGTTATTATTTTTCCTAACCTATCTACCGGGGCCAACTCGTTACTTATTTGGCTACCAAAACCTGAAAAGGCGACCCTTAATTAATACTCGATTCCTCTTGATTCTTCACACTATTTCCTTGCATGTACTACTTTGCTGTATTCTATGTTCAATGTTGAACGTTCTAGTACTCTTTAGCTGCCTGAACCTAACCAATCTGCAAATAAGTGACAACCAGTACGCAGAAGGGATGAATAAATTATGTTTGGTTGTAATAGAATAGTACAAATATTTGAAGAGGTTCAAATTCTGACCCAACTCCGGACTTGGTTTCCAAGTTTTGAACACACACGATCTATTCTGCTTGCATGATGTTATTTTACTCAACAATTAAATAGTGGAATAATTTTGAATGCAAGGGAGAAAATCCTACAAATATGGTGTGGTCATTCTGGAATATTTTGTAGTTTTCAATTATCCATAGCATTGGCGTAAATCTTCTCAAAGATCAGTAATTTTCTACACACTATATGGCATAACGCATTCTACTGGTCGGGTAACTTATTGACTGCACCATATTTTTGTGTTTTAAGTGTGCTGGATCCACTTGAAAATTTAAGTTTCTTCTACCTCAGTGGTTTTATGTTGTTTATCCAGCTTTGAAGTCACATATTATGCTAGATTACCAAACTTTGAAATTCAAATCTATAGTCTTTTCATCCTCCGGCCACCATCCAGAAAGTCCAAAGTGTGTTGGAATATCTGCCTAAGATCCAACCTTATCTCTATGTGGGCTTCTTAGCTCTTGCATAAGTTGCACCAGTGTTGCTGTCAATGCCTAGATTTGCATGCTCAAATTTGGTTCTTTGTGCTCATCTCCAAATCAATGTACGATAACAATGCTTAGGTGCCTGTTATTAAGGAACCATGTATTTGCATCAAAATCATCGTTCTGTCATCTGTGTATAGACTGTGAGTTTGAGTAACTAAAATTAATGTCAATTTTCTTATAATTGATTTTGCTTTATATTGTTGTGAGGTCAACACTAATGCCAAAATTCTGTAGAGGCCAAAAACAAAGTGATAGTTTTTAATTTTCAGAGGATTGCCGCAGCAATTTACTCATTTCTGATATTAACCTTTTATACCCTGCCCCACAACGATTTTGCATGTTTGGAAAGTAGAAGCTGTGTGTTTGGAATTGGATTGGTTAAAACAGTTCATAAGCAGGGTTCCTCAATGTACAGCTACTTGGTAGTACAATTTCAAAATAATTCTTAGTTGCTCTTTCTGGCACACTCCATTAAGTTCTTCCATTTACCCTCTTATTCCTGAATAACTATTGTGTTTTGTTGTAGATGTTCATGTAGGCCTTTGAAGAATTCTTATGTTGTTAGAAGTCATTATTCCCATTAGGATTGTATTTTCATGTTTATCATTGTATACCTTAGAAGAATACTTCGATCTCTGGTCTTCTGTATTTTTCTTACATGAATGTTTATTTCATGCAGAGCTTCTGTACTTGAAAAAGCCTCAAAATCAGTTTGGGATTTAATTGTAGACAATAATGGCCTGGGAAAAGAGATAAGTGAAACTGTTGAGCGAGTGTTTTGTCGATTGAGTGGCCAGGAGCCTCCATTGTTTCCGCTTCCTAATGGAGAACCGCAATCTGAAAAGGAGGCTGGCAACAGAAAAGAAAAAGGCAAGGGAAAGCAGAAGGAAAATGAAAGCACAAATACAAATACTCCATCAAAGAAAAGAAGCTTCAGTGAAATAAATTTGGAAGGACCAGACGAAACTTCAACCAGGTTCTCTGATCCCACGGCAGTATTGGAAGGTTCTGGCAAATCACCTGCATCAATTTCGAAGACTTGAGTTGCAAATTCGACATTCCTTTTGTAACTGAAGTGATCAAATCTGGTAAATATATTATATTGACACTTTGTAGAACTTCACTGCAGTTTGGATGAATCTTGGTACTGAAAGTCGTGTACTATGCAACAATCATTATGTATGCTATACCTACAATTGATTCATGAAACTTAAAAGTCTGTTGTTGATTGACTAATTTTTTTATATTTAATTTTGTGAAGGTTGATAGAGGAGATATGTGTATTACATTGTGCGTATCATGGTATATGCCATAAAGCTTGAAGCCCTCTTGTTTTGCATTTAATCTTACAACATAATTCAATTGCCCTAAAGCAGTTAAATTTTCAGCCTAATGACCATATTCGGCTTATAAAACCCATCAAAATTGAAAAACTTATTAGTTGTATATTTTTTTAAGTGACTTTTTACTGTTTTCATATATTGAATTGAGGCTTGGACTGTATTATTATGAACAATCATCCTTTACTATCTGCATTGTTGTGACACACATATTGACTTTTACATTAGCCTTTTCATTCATTATTAGATCGACATTTGCTAATGATTATGGTCTTTGTTTGGGTTGCGTTTTAGTTTAAGTGGACAGTCAAGTGGTGGAAAATAGAAGACATTATAAGGAAGTTTTTAAACTAATGTTTTTGGAACGCTGTTAAAACATTTTTTAGTTAATTTTTAGAGGATTAAAATGTGTTTCATTTGAAGAATGTTTCTTTAATTGATGCAGTAAGTGAATTATAAAATTTGGAATATATGTTCTAATATGAATCAGAACATTACATTGAGTAGTTACATGGCTTCAATTCTCTTAATTTATGAAATTAAGGTAAATATTAATTGTAGGGAGTCTAATCATTGGCTTATTTATCAAGAAAGCATTCTTTGTGCTTTTGGAGCGCGGGATTCCTACAACTACAAGCTCCGCACTTGCTTTAGCAAGATACTCGCGTGACAATTATTACTATGGTTAGTGTTGGTGGCTCAATATAATTTTTAACTTTAGAAAGTTAAATATCCGAACACCTCACTCGTTGTTTTCTTTGTTCAATATAGGTACAGATGCAAATATTTTGGAATACCCCTAGGGGTTCTTTAGCAACAAAGGAATTGTTCGTTTTTGAGTCTTTACAAATGAACGAAGGTGAGTGCCTCCAGCTTCAACCCATCACGTTTGAATGGAAGATTTCTTTCATCTAACTTGATCTGATCATTATGGAATCAGATCTTATCAACACTAAAGATAAAATATTTTTATAGATTATTTCAGCCCATAATTCTATCTATCTATATAGAACTTCTATTCTACTAAGTTTCTTAGTCAATGTTTTTCCTAAACAAATCAAAGGTATGGCAGGAAACTTACATGAATACTCAGAAATCTGGATTCAATCTGTCTGTTGGATAAAACATCTGTTGAACCCGTTGGAAACGTGTTTAATTAAACTATAAAATTTATTTAAAGAGACATTTATCAAAGAATCAGAAATTTGGAAGAAAAAAACCCCGAGAAATGGTCGTCTATAACATGTCAATAGAAGTTTAATACAATACCATTTTAACGGTTTTCTTAAAAAGTTATATTATAAACTTAAAACATTTGCCTTTTTATCTGTAATATTGATAAACATTAATGTATATTATTGAAATTTTGAGAAATATACTAATGTATGATCTGAAACTTTAGTTTTTACCGTTGTAAAGTGTTAACTGTGCTACTATTATAAAATTAGATTATGTTTCTTTTAATTAATATTAATTCAATCATTTTACACACCACCATAAAAAAAGGGTGACGAGTGGTTGTATTTGAAGCATGATTTGCCAGTGAGTGATACAACCGTCAAGGGAGAATGTTTTTGTGAAAAGTAAGAGAAGCAGGAATGTTTCACTTAGCTGGATGACATAAGACTCGCGGGATGAATTTATGAAAATTGTGCAGGGTCCTGTTGGCTAAGTAAGCGAAACACTTGTTGGCCAAATTTTGTTGCTAAGAAAGAAAGGGATTTGCAAATAAGATGTAATGTAATTAATGAGATGAACATATTTAGATATAAGAAAGAGAGATGTAATGTATGAAATTAATGAGATGAACATATTTAGATATAAATTTGATGAAGAATATTGTATATGTTATTGATTTTGATGTAAGTGGAATGACATTCAAGGAAGTAAACATTTCATTTTATTGTTAATGTGCATTGATAGGAATTCAATTAGGAGATTACCTAGATTTTTATGACGGATTTTATTTAAAAGAGAACCATTATGATGTGTTACAAATGTGTTATCCCTATCATATGAAAAGGGATTAGGTAGGTATAATCGAAATATTAAATGTCAAAATCTATCGGGATTCATATGATATGTAAAGAATCTGAGGTTAATTTAGTGCACAAAATTGTTAATTTAGTGCACAAAATTCTCTGGAGTAGAAATTATAGTTGGTTTAAATAATTGTGTGTAGTGAATGAATTGTTTGAAAATCATTATTTATTCTTTTTTAAATATAGTAGCTTATCCTGGTTTATGGTTATGTTTCTGTCTGTTATAATCATGTATTTTATGGTTATGTCTCTGTTTGTTATAATCATGTATTTTTTCACGAGCAAGAAATAATGTAGGTGAGGGTTTGCAATAGTGAGATATTCTTGGAGTGGTATAGAAAGTGAAAGCTCTATGTATAGATTCTTTTGTATTGCACAAAGTTCCTATTCTTTTGATTAAATATAATGTTTTAGAAGAAAAAAAAACTGTCAAGTAAATTATTGACAAATATCGTAATACATGGATTATACTTATGTAATTATTACATTTAATATTAATTATAAAATACTTTAATTAATAGAGATTCTAATAATATGGGATGTTACAATTATGTATAATTCGTAAAGTAATTTATAAATTAACGAGTTAATAATTGATAGGAAAGAAAAAACAGCTGTTGGATTGCATTAAAACTTATAGGAGTGTATAATAAAACTTATTTTAACTTTTTGGCTTAATTACTATTTTTTGTTGAAAAGTTAATTTTTTTTTAATCTAAGTCTTAACTTTTTTGAAAAAGTTGAGTCAATTACATCATTTTAATTAGTAAAGTAGTAATGGTTCTAAACACATTTCACATACTAGTTCGTAATTTTTATTATTTTTTAATTTAATTTTTCTTTTTAATTTTTGTTGTTCATGTGTCGGACTATTTGAACTATTTGGAGTGACACTATAATGTTATCAATGTCACATGACATAGTCATATATTAATGGTAATGTCATGTATAAATGATGAGTGTAATGGTCTTGTATTTAATCTAATTCTTTTATAAATATGTTATCTTTTTTCAAATTAAAACTTAATTTATTATTTATATAAATGTTAGATTAATATTTTTATTAAAATTAAAATTTTAATATATTAAATTAAAATAATTAAAGTGATTACATATTAAATTACTTTATTGATATAAAAGTAACTATTATTATAATTTAATATGTAGATATTAATTATTTATTTTTTATATTTTTTAACTATAAACTAAAAATAATTTTTTAAGTTATTTTCATTTTAAATTTTAATATTTTTAAGTGAGATAAATACTTATAATATATTTTATTTTATTTTAAGTGAGACAGTACTTCGTTATTTATCATATAAATATTATTGTATTTATTAAATAAATTTAAGTTTTATTTATAAGAGTAAGTATTTATAATTATTATAGTATTAATTCATATTTTTCTTATAAGATTAAAATGGTTTAAAAATAATTTCATAATTATTTAATAAATTAATTAATTTTAATATAAATATTAGTATAACATTTATATAAATAATAACTTAGAGATTGACAATATTGTTCTATCTAAAAAGAAGTGAATTGAGTACAAGATAATGATAAGTGGTTGTTAGGCGTCACATCATGACACTTGACATGTAGACAAAAAAGTTGCAAAAATACGTCCTTAAAAGATTTTAAAAATAAATAAAAATCTACAAAAGACACTGTGATTTGATTTGAATGTCATCGATCCAGTACTTAATTGTAAAGGAAAATGATATTTTAATCTACTTTTTTTGACATATTCTTAACCTAGTACATCAATCATCATTAAATAATCTATTTTGATTTTTTTTAGTGATGTGATGTGATATGATGATCTATTGGTGATTGAAATGGTGGGTTCAAAGTGAGTCAAAAAAAAGTGGGTTAAAGTATCATTGTCGAATTGTAAAAATGAAAATCTATTCGTAACTTTTCAATCAAAATTAAAACTAAAATTGTATTTAAACTAAAAAAATACAAATTACAAATTAACACATAATTTAATAAAAATTAATTTACAAATTTTTAATCAAAATTAGGATCAAAATAATAATTAAACTTATTTTTGTAATCAATACTATTGGTTAACAGTTTCTCGAATACTAAAAAATTCAATCAATGAGAAAATTGAATACATCTTCTTCACTTATTTAAGAATGACAATGGGATCATCGGTGGTCCTCTATTGATAGTTGATTAATGATATAATATTTTTAAAATATATGTAAAGTCTATTAAGGAAAGATCACCTAAATCAAAGGACCACCTTATACACAAACCATTATTCAATATTATAATAAATCTCTTTTTATCTTTATTAAGTTTAGTAGAGTCTGATTATAAACTGACCAAACTTTGTTATTTCGAAGTAGATAAGGACGAGAGCAATCATAAATCACTAATAGGTTTATTTTCTAACACTCTTTACTCGATCATTGTCTATTTTTCATAAATATAAACTTTGATAATATGTATCACATGCCCAAATACACTCATATTTTCTAGAAGAGTAATCACAAAACTTTATGCCAAATATTTTATAAATGAATGAGATGTCATCCTAGAGCTGAGTAAACTATAATATGTACTTCCAAACTTTTTCTATTGTTATCTCTATCCACTAACTCCTTGGTAGCATGACATCGCAATATGTGATGGCTTTTAGATTACATAGGACGATGCCAATTTGAAGTGACATTAGATTTTGTACATGAAAAAACTGTCACATGCGTTTTTGTTTTTAAAACACAAAGGTGGTATCCACGTATGAAAATGTTTTATTTAGAAACCATGATGAATCACTGTTGGTAATTCTGCACCAGATCACAGAATGACACACCTAACACGTGGATGGCTTTTTGAAGCTTTGTTAGTGTAACACAATCTCACACGTAGATTCTTACCAATATTATATAGTCTCTGCGTGCGTGCTTGTGGTCTGAACCGTGCACACATGAGATTGTCATTTTACTTTGCAGGTTCATGCATCAGCATCGAAACCCTGTTAATGGTGTGACCTCACAAATCTCATGGTGGGTCTCACTCTCCACTCTGCAAATGCAATTGGGTAGTTTTCTTTCGTGGATTCAAAATATTGCGTCTTCTCATTTCAAACTGTTCTCATACATACCCGTCTTAGTCTCCAATCATTACTTCCATGCCAATGCAAATCATTTCAGAATTGCTTCATCACTATAATCCAAAACTACCATTTGTTGACATTTTTCTGTCAATTCATAATACTCTATTGATATTTTCTGAAAATTTAATAATGAGTTTAAGTATCGTACCGATTAAAAGTAAGAAAGTTGAGTATTATATAAAATTGAAGACCCATAAATTCATCATCTTAAAATTTTAGATAAAGAATAATGTTAATATTTTATATATGAGTTCAACTCATATTTTATTAATGTTAAATTTTTTGAGTATTTTTTTTTTTAATGGATGTTATCATGAAAAAGACTCGTGGGATATGATGTGATAAATAAGAGTGTCACTTTCAGGTTCAAATGACGGCAAACCGAGAGAGAGGTTTAAAACTTAAAAGTAGGAGCAAAATGGAGTGAGTCACGTCACGTTTAGGATATAATTGTTATGGAGTGGAATGTGAGAGATGAATAATGAATAAAGTAATGAGAAAATTTGGATACGCGTGAGCATGGAGAAAGATTTGGCAGCTCTTGTTACGTCACAAAATCTGGAAGCATCTTTTTCTTTGGGCGTCGTCAAACTGGGAGTGGAAAGAAAGAAAGAAAAGAAAAGAAAAGAAGGAACGTTGAAGAGAATAGTAGCAGTGTTGCATATGGCGTGTGCTTCTGCCTTTTTGAATGATGAAGATGGAAAGTTACATGGAACATTTTCAATGAAGTCGTGTAATTATTAGCCACCTCCTTATATCATTTCATTCTTCTAATTTCTCCCTTCTAACTCTTAATTATTCCTTTCAAAATACTTTCTTTGTTGAACTTGTTTGACTTTTCTAGATTTATCTTCCATCATCACTGTTATTAGCATGTTAATCAGCTTTTAAGAAGTAGTAATAATGAATTGCTCACTCACGGGCCTTGCTCCTATTCCTTATCCTCGATATTTGATTTGATGGATAGGATGTCATCGGGTATCCGTCTAATAATTTTTTTTATTTTATCTGTTAAATAAATATTCGTTCTATATTCATATTTATAGTTATACGGATATTTATTATGCGGATACTGATATATTTTTTTAATATCTACACTATAGATGTTTTTGAATACTCGTGAATATTTATAAAAAAAAATTATATTTAATAAAATATTTAACAATAAATACAAATAAAAATAGAATGCATAATCTTTATAACTTTCAAAAAAAATGAAAATAACTCATTTAAATAGTGTTGAATAAAAATTTATAAATAAATTTAAGACTTTTTAAAATCAATTGATAAAAAATAAACCATTCAAAATCAATATATTAATATCCGTACCCGTTGCATTTGACATACCTAAGTAGATTGGTTTACGATGATTTATACTTATTTGTGTATCCAATCATTAATTTGAATGCTTTTTCAAGAGAATGAAAATAATGATAAGTAATAATAAGGGAGAGAAAAAGACATGTAAAGACACATAAATTCATATTAATTCTTTCTTAAATAAAAAAGTTACATTCAATTGGTTAGAAAGTTTGAAATGTAAGAAAAATAAGAGAAAAATATCTAAGAATTAAGATATTAAACCATATAATTAATACCTTAGACTGTGAAATCATATTACAAAATCAATAGAAACCTTGTTCATACAACCAAAAGAGAAAATAAAATCAACAAAAACAAAAAAAATATGAATTCGTAAGAACTCAGTGCAATACAAAAAAAAAATGTGACAAAGTGATCATAGACAGTGGTGGATCTTCAGCCAATAATTTGAAGGTGTCAAAATTTTGGTTGAGTTATCCTCTTAGTCTATTTTCTCGTCAAAAAATATCAAGTTTGTCTTCTAACTTTTGTTTATTCTTAATTTGGTTTTGATTTTTTTAAAATTGATGCAATTTGATCATTTTCATTAAATTTCTTGAAGAGTAAGAATTTTTTATCAAATTTGACATTAGAATTATGTCAATTAGACCAACAAAGAAAATCATTCTTATTCACAACTTCAATTTTGATGAAAAAATCTTGATCCAATTCAAGAAATTTAAAAAAAAAATTATCAAATTGCATAATTTTTTAAAAATCGAGAGACTTTAAAAAATTGGAGGATCAACTTAATATTTTTGAACAAAAATAAGAACCAAAAGCATAATTCCAAAATTTATATATAAACTAGTAAAAACATTGTATTTACTTTTTATTATTTAATAAAAATTAATAAAATTATAATTATTGTTATTATTATAATTATAAAATTAAATATAAATAATTTTATAATTTTACTATAATTAATTTTCATTTATAATGATTAAATTTTAAAAAATAATAAAATAAAAAGATGTTAAATTAAACAAAATGATCACTTCAATAATATTAATAAAATAATAAATTTTATTTCAAAAAATATTTAAAAAGAAAAATTAAAAAATAAATATGAAAAAAAATCCTTACATATAAATATAGGTGTATAAATTTTATTTTACATACATAAAATATATTAAATATACTAAATTTTTAAAAAATATTTAAAATTATATATTAAATTATATAAATATAAAAATATCGGAGGTCATGACTGCCTTGATCACAATAAAGGACCGCCCCTAATCACAGAATCAACTTTTAAAACCAAATATTTGAATCGCAAATAAGAAAACTCCAAAAAGTACTGAATATCTCAGGTCAAGGTCTCTTTGTTCTAATAAAATTTTTTTAATGACTGAATCAAAATTTATATTTTTTATTATAAATGAGAGATATATGACATCCTCTACACCAAAATAATTTTATCAATTAAAAAAAGTAAGAATTAAGTTCCTAAGATTTGAATACGTTGAAATGATATTTTAGGAAGATATAATTTTAAACAATTTTAATTAATCAAAAATTTTGTTTAAATTGATTAAAATATAACTAAAAAGAAAAATTAATATTTTAGTCATTTTAGTCAATTAAATTTAAGATCAAGAACATTTTTAATTGATTAAAATGTATACATTGATTTTCCTTATTCTTATAAATAAAAATATATGTATTGGTTTTTTTATATTTTACTTTTACATATTAAGAAAATATGTGAGTTTAGAGTGTGTAATTCTAAATGTGTTCATTTTTAATTAACTATGTATATTCATATAATTTATGTTTCTTTTCCTTTCTCCATACAAAAACCAGTACACTTGATTGAATTCTAAATATTTATAATTTATGTAAGTTGAGAGTGTGTAATTCTAAATATTTTATAATATGTACCATGATTGAATTTTTTTTTTCTCTAAATCAATTTTTATCTAATGAATGTTTTTAAAAGTGTTTACTATTAATGCTCCATATATAAAAGTTGTGTAGTTTTAACCTTTTAATCTGGACTCTCAAATAGCACAGCTAATTATGAATTAAATTTTGTTTATATGTGGTGAAGACTAAAAGAAAATAATGATACTTATGTGATCTAATTGCAATTCAATGAATTTAATTCACTCAATATATATCTATAATACCTAATGAGCTCGATTAACAGAATCGAAATAGCTAGGTTAGATTAAAATCACTGAATTTGTAATATTAGAGAATTAAAGGCATAGTTAAATTTTTATTTAAGTATAAGCTTAATTGAAAGCTTGAATTTGAGCTTTTAAAAAAATATAGTTCAACGTTGGAGTGGTTTAACTTATTCATAACCTAAAATTTACTCACATTATTTTATCTTTTTAACATTTTTTATTCATAAATTTTTATGCTTTCTTAAATTTACTTGTAAAAGAGACCTATTTTTTCTAATATTATTCCCCTCTTTAACTTTTACTAACATAAGAAAATATAAAAATAGCAAATAAAAATATTTTTTTAAAACATTTACGAAAATATTTTCACATTAATAGTGGGATATATTTAATTTTTTTTAGTATCTACGTATAATTACTCATACATATAATTATTTTAATTTAATCAATACCTTCAAATTTAAACATAAAACTTTAACTATTAAATATTTTTCAAAAACAATGTATCCATTTAAATGTAAATGCGGAGTAAAACTACCACTCATAATGCGGTTTGTCACCAATCTTAATTAATTTTAAATTTGATTTAAAATAAATAAGGAAGAATAGAATTTGGAAAACATTTCTAAAAATAAAGAACACAAAACAGGGATATTAATGTTTAATGCGAATTTTTAATAACAAAAATTTTAAGATATTAGACTTTTTATTAATAAGTTTAGACTTGTCTATAATATGTATGACTTGTAAAATATTGATATGAATACTAGAATAGGAATTGAAAATCTATGTTTTAATGTTTTTCAATATTAATTTGATGAATGAAATATAGTTTTAATGAAGTCTTTACCACGTAAAAGCTTTCACCAATTTATTCTATACATCAATTATTTTCAAATTTTTAGTCTTAATCATTAAATAATCATAATTTTTCTTAACACCACGAATCGTATATAAACTTATACGATTTAATACACTTATGAATAATGTAAAAAAGGAAAATTGAAAAATTGAAATGAAGTAAACCCATTTTAGGAAGCTTCTACTTAAGATAAATTAATCCGGTAATTACTTTTTTCTCGTCAATAAAGTTCTTAGTCCACTTTGTTCAGACTTTAAAGATAAACACTAATTAAAAGTGAGGAACACAGCCTACACGACATAATATATAAGGAGTAACATAACTTCAATCGTGAACAAGCTTTCCACACAAAACTCAGACTCCTCTGCAGATTGAGCTTGCAGTATCTTCAATGGCACATAGCACTGCTTCCAGTGACAGTGTTTATCAACACATTGCTATCACTTCATATAATTATAACTCTTCAGAGAATCAGTTTTTGTACTTTTCATACCTTCAGGATGATGATGCACAAACTGCATCTAAAAGGGTATTATTTTTTCTCATGCATGCAAACTATGATATCAGTAGTATATTCAATTTCTCTACCTCCACCCACATTGCATTTTTCCATTTTCTTTTTTATTTTGCACAGAATCTCCATGGTTATGCACTTTTTTTTTGTTTTTATCGAGTGTCATCAGAGAGTTGAATTCACCACCTCTTCTATTCTGTTTATTTTTCAAATTCATCGAATGAACTTTATTATTTTTAAATATTAATGAGAAAAATCGAATTCATAACTTTTCCAACTACGTTTTTTCTTATTTTGTGTACAGGCCCTGAAAGAATTTTCCGAGCTTCCACCACCTCTTGGGTTGAAATTCACTTTGACTCCTGAAATGATGCAACCAAGTGAAGTTGCAGCAGCAAACAAGGTTGAGAAACTGAAGGCTGTGCAGTTTCCAATGAACATGCTCAGAATCGGGTACTTTATGGTACGTAATTAATTATCATATAATACTTGTAGCTCAAATGTAGAATGTTGAATTAATGCAGATACAAAATTGTTTTCTGTAATCACTGACCCTTCAATTCAAAATTCACTTGGGATGAGTAATTTAACAGCACCTGCAAAAATTTTGAAGTGCAGTTTAGAAGTTTAAATAAAAACTATAAATAGAATGATGTATATGAATTTTATGATGCAGATTGAGGCTAAATATCCTTATGAATTGGTAGCAAAGTGTTATTACGCAAGACAAAAGTTGATGTGGGAGATATTACACGATGGTTTGAAGTACAAAATTGAAATACAGTATCAGAATATTTCAGCCATTCGAGCTGTTATCGAGGAACACTCACCTGGAGTTTTGGAAATCGAGGTATTTTTCCTTTGGACACTATTTTGACACTATTTTTTTTCTTATTATTATTTGACATTATTTATTATTATTATTTCTTTTTTCTTTTTTTTAAATATAAAAATTAACTTTTATCTTTGTACAAATTATCAAATAGTGTCAAACAACATTTTTTTTTCTTTTTCTTTTAGTAATATTTCAAAAGAAGAAAATGTGGAAAGAGAAAAACTATAGATTGAAGGTTTACATATACAATTTGATTTAAAATGTTAATTGATAAGATGTTGATCTTAATTATTATGAAATGGATAATAAAATAATAGGGTAGGAAAGTAAAGAAGTGGAAAGTGGGCCAAGATAAATAAAAGATGCAATTGCAATGTCACGTTGCCACTTGAGCTCTTCATTTATTATTCATAAATTAAATATTTAAATTGATAATATCTACCACAAAAAGTATGCACATTAAAATAACCACAAAGCAAGCTCAATGGATAATGAGTCCAAGTAAATCCAATCATCATTCAGGATCAGTCAACAATTTCATTCCTTCTTCCATTATTTTATTTGAATCAGTACAATATTTAAAAGTATAATTAAGTGTAGAATGTTTATACATACAAGAAATATATCGTCATTGTATTTCAAAAGCAGTCATTTTTTTGTTGGTAATTAGAACGAAACATTGTTTAAAATCGTCAGTAAAAGAATATTAAGTTAAACCTAAGATAATATACTGTAATTTAAAAAACAGGGGTTATAATTTAAAAATTATATGTTAGGAATCCAAGTGTGAGTCTAAATCTACGAAAGTAGAGCACTATATAAGAATAAAGACTCATAAACTCATTGGCTTAAGATTTTGGATTGAGAGTGATTCCAGTGTCTTATGTGGTTAAGTTCATATCTCGATCTCCCAGTGAAATCCCCTATGTAAAACCTGACATTATAAACATAAACAAACATAATTAGGTTGGTTATTTTATTATTTTTTCAAATGGATTTCTTGACCTAACCGTTTTAGTGATTAAAATAGCTTAACGATGAATCTTATGTCCATAAAACTATTTCCCTTACAGTTAGACAAAATTCCATCATTCTTTCGGGAAATTGAACCAAAGCCCAAAAAACATACAATGTGGACCATATCCAATGACTTCACCAATGGTCAAGCTTCACAATACAGGTATCTTTTCAGTCTTTCTGCATTTTTTTTTTCTTTTTATTCCTATGTTCAATTCAAAATTATATCTTCTGCTCACAGATTTGGTCCATCTTTTTAAAGTTAAAAAATAATTTTGAGAGCATGTTTTCAGATTTTAATTAAAACTGAATTTTTTTTTATTTAGTTATAATTATAAAAATGCACGTTTGATTTTGAATTAAATATATTTTAGTCTTTAAATTTTAACACAATTAAAATTCGTGACTGTAAGATACTTTGATACAATCTGGTTCTCAAATTTAAAACTTAAAAAATAAATGGATTTGTAATACTCAAAATAACTATATTTATTTATTTATTTTTTAAGTTTAAAAATTCAAATATATCAAAGTTTTTAACGGATAAATATCAACGGAAGACTAAAAATATATTTAATTTTTTATTTTTAACCACAGTTATAATTCGAACTAGTCTATGGTGGTGATAAACATTGATTTTCAGGAGGCACTATCTTGAATTTCCAGCTGGAGTTCTTGACCAACACTACATGAAGCTATTGCAAAGCGATAAGCGATTGCTAGAATTAAGCAGAAGAAGTTTTCCAAGTTCACATTCTGCTTATTTTAATTTGCATTTAGATGAAGGAACCACTCAATTTTCTATTGCTCATGATCTGCATCACATTGTCTACCCCTACTCCCTTAGCCTCTGAACATGTGCTTTTGTAATTCTCCATGCTTCATATTTTTCGATGAAAAACTTTTTCATCTTTCTAAATTTTCTTGCCATTTAGTAAAAAAAAAGGGTGCATTTCTTTTTCATTTATTAATTTTATATTATCATCATATACACATCTAGCCTACTTAGCTCAACAACTAAAAGAATACTAAAAAAGATACACCCATGAAATAAAATAATCACTATTATTTAATCACATTTTTTTTAATCTTTTTGCATAACTGGGCTAAAAAATATTCCTACCATAATTTGTAATTAAGTCACCTTTTTTTCTGAATGAATAAAAATCATACTTGTTAACTAACTTGTCAGCTTTTTTTTCTTACGATTTTTAAAATTATCATTATACCATTCACAATGGTGACTATAAAATTATTTTTTTTGAAAATCTCAACAAATTTTTGAGAGTTTCTAAAACATAATTCTTTAGGACAAGATTTTAAAAACAGAATTTTTTATTATAGAATTTCCAAAATAATATTTATGAAATATATAATATATATTCTAGATCGAGCTTTCTAAAATACGAATAAATTTTTCAGAACTAATTTTTCAAAATAAAATTTTTGGAATAATATATGTAATACATTCTGGAGCAGAATTTTTGAAATAAGATTTTTGAAACAAATTTTTCAAATCATAAGAAATCTTTTATAAAATGAACTTTGAAGAATAAGTAGCCCAACGTGTTACCTTCTTATCATCTTTTTCTTCCTCTCAGAATATGATGGAAAACAGAAATGTCCCATAGAAGAAGTCACGAAGAAAATTGAGGAAGAAAAAGACAACCTGTTAACATCGATAAAGTCAAAATAATTCTATTCAAATCATACTTTATAATTGTATTCGTTTTGCCGAACGTTGTACTTCTAAACAGTTGTAATGATGAATTGATAAGAGTTACTTATGGTGTCAAATCCTCTCCATTTCTAAGGTAAAATGGACATCTCCATGTGAGTAAATCACCATCAAAAAACGACAGGGTGAGATTTAATTTCTTTCCACCAGAAGGCTTCATAAGCAAGATCAAATATAGAAAAGAAAATAACCAAGACACTCAACTCTATAAATAAACAAATCTGCAAAGGTCCCGAATCTCAAATGGTGTTACCTATATGATCGATAAAATAAATTAAAGCAAGTTGAAGTTAAGTATAAGTAACAAAAAATATATAACATGATCGAATTAGTTCAAGGATAAAGAAAACCTTTAGATAATTTGTTGTGTGTAAAACTTATATAACACACGCGCACACACATATAATATATATTAAACTATTATCATTGAAGAAAAAAATGAGATCAAATAAACCTCTAGAGTATTATCTTGTTATTTCCTATTCTATTATAAATGCTATTACCTTTTAAAAATGACCCTTCTTGTTTTAGCTTGAACAATTTGGTAAGCTACAGCCCTTATAGGTATGAAGTTTTCAAAACTTCGTTTGAAATTTTAAAAACTATTAAAAGATGCGTTAAGTCTTGTACAGAGTCTTGAGGGTATCCTCGGCTTAATTCTTCAAAGAGACGTTAAGGCCTTCGCCCCTTAAATTGACTCTGCAACAGATTTGAGTTTTTCTTAATAATGATAAAATGACAAGCATGAGACAGACGAATCAGTCCTGACCCGTATATTGCATTGTCTTCAAAGAACAAGGAATGTATTCCTGACACCCTTCTTCTGCACATACCTAGCCATGCAGTATGTTTATATACGTGTGTATTTGGGTTGGTAACTCTAAACCTAGTTTCGTTTATTAATTCACACCAACACACAGATATATATATATATATATATATATATATATATATATATATATATATATATATAGATAGAGAGAGAGAGAGAGAGAGAGAGAGAGAGAGAGAGAACAAAAAGACACGTACATTCAGTTATTAAGCAGACTACTCTTCAACCTATCCTTTAAGTGTGTATCAAAAATGAATTTTAACTGGATAAGTTGTGTTATTGTCAATATTGGAATATTCTCCCTCGAACGTAAACACTCCCTGGCCATGCCTCAAAAAAAACAGCCATCCCCTCAAATATAAATATACATGTTATTACATTGGAATGCCCAATAGATGAATGAAACACCAAAAGCAATTGGTACTAAATTAATATAGTACAAAATTCAGCTGGTTCCCAGCTCCACAAAGAACTGGTTCATCTCAAGATACTACAGGGCATTAGTGACTTACTTTATATTCTGAGATTGCTCATCACCAAAAGCCAAATCAAATATCTGCATGTAGTCATCAACAAAATGAACATCAAGACCTTCTTTCACATTAGGAGCTAGCTCGTCAAAATCTCTCCTGTTAGCCGAAGGCAATATAATAGTCTTAACTTCACTCCTTCTTGCGGCTATTGTTTTCTCTTTAACCTGCAATTTTAACAGCATTACAGGAGTTTCAGACACAGAATGTACAGAAAAGAATTCACAGCAGAAAACATTGAGGGGGTAGCTGCTGATGAATAATCAGTTGGCTGGGCAACCATTACTAGAGGACTCGTTTTTTGAACTTCAAGTAATTTAGTAGGCGAATAGATACTGAAAGGAAGGGGCAACTCATCTAGGATACACTACTTTAGTTATTGAAATAAATATAACAACCTTCACAAAACAAAAAAATGACATAACTTGAAAACCAATAGCATCTAAAGATTCCCAGAAGTTTCTGCATCTACAAGTTACGAACAATAATATTGTAATAGAAGGTATTTCTCAACATACCCCGCCAATGGGAAGAATTTTCCCTGTTAGTGTCACTTCACCAGTCATTGCTAGATCCTTCTTCACAAGCTTCTTCATGGCAAGGGACAACAGAGAAGTGATCATTGTGCAACCAGCACTTGGTCCGTCCTTTGGTGTAGCTCCTACAGGGACATGGAGGTGTAGTTTTGAATTTGCAAAGAAACGATTTTCTGGTTCTTTTTCCAGTAGTATTGCTCTGGCAACTGTATGAGCTATCTGAGCACTTTCTTTCATCACGTCTCCCAATTGACCAGTGAGGTGCAGTGCTCCTTTTCCCTCCCCTTCCTCGACAAAGGTAGTTTCTATATACAGTGTGGAACCCCCCATTGAAGTCCAGGCAAGACCCATCACAACACCAATAGGTGTCTGATCATAGATGCGATCAGCATGGAAGACAGGCTTGCCTACAAAGTCAGTTAAATTTGATTCATCAACCAATACCTTTTCAATTTCCTTGTCTTCCTCACTTTCTTTCGCAACCTGCAAAATTAAGATACATATATAAAAGTAATTAGAGATCCATATATACATAATAAAAGAGAGAGAGTTATCATGTTACGCCTAGAGTAACTTTAAGAGAGTCACTCTTCATCTTCCTTCACTTTCTTTTAGATTCTGTTCGTTTGAAGGAAAAGTGTAGTGTGAAAAGTGTCTGGTGCTGGAAAATGAGTAGAAAGAAAGCATTTCCCTTGTTTGGTAAAGAAATGTCAATTTCCATTGGGTCTTACATGCTTTATTTTCCTCTTAGATACAAGGAGAAAATAGTGGAAAGTGTATATAAAACTTATAATTTTCAAAATTATCTCTCTCATCTCTTTCCATAATAAATGCACGAGTAACTTTTTAATTGTACAATTATTTAATTTTAATTTATTTATTATTTTTTAAATGACATCTATCCTTTATTTTCATATCACTTTCTCCTTAAAGAATAAGCAAATTTTTTCACTTTATTTCATCTCTTTTTTTCCTCAAGCTTTCTTTCATTTTCCTTCCTTGCAACAAAAATAGGGTTCACCTAATGGTTAAAATAAAGTCACCTATTATAATCAGTAAATAAAAGAAAATAAAAGGTTAAGATGATCAATAATTCTAAGAGTAACTTAATCCCTCCTCATTGTTCTTAAATGACATCTATCCTTTATTTTCATGTCATTTTCTGCTTAAAGAATAAGCAAATTTTTTCACTTTATTTCATCTCTCTTTTTTCCCCTCACGCTTTCTTTCATTTTCCTTCCTTGCAACAAACATAGGGTTAACCTAATGGTTTAAAATAAAGTCACCTATTACAATCATTAAATAAAAGAAAAAAAAGGTGAGGATGATCAATAATTCTTAAGAGTAACTTGATCCCTTCTCATTGTGTGTGGGCGCTTGTGTGTGTTTATATGTATGCACATATGTACATACATAAACTTGTATATTTGTGTGTGTGTGTGTGTGCGCATACACATGTGTATATATATATATATATATGTGTGTGTGTGTAAGCATACATGTGTGTATATGTATGCATGCATATATATATATATATATATATATATATATATATATATATATATATATATAAAAAGTCAATCTGTGACTATACTGAGCAACAAAAATATTTATCAGGTTTCCAAGGAAAAAAATCAAACTACAAAGTTTGTGCAGATGGCTTTTACCAGTAAAAAACTTTTGTACCAAACTACAAGGTTGTACACTGGTAAAAGACAAAAATGAATGCAAATAGTTCTTATAAATAAAAAAAAAAAAATATCACTCTTTATAGAAGCGAGAAATTGACTGAGAGTTAAACTACCTCAAGAATTTGCGATTGATCAGATGATAGACCTATTTGCACCTTGTCAACGTCATCACAAGTTTCACCCACTTTTTCAGTATCACTACCCTCTACCAACTCAGAGTTCTCCTTTTGAACTGTATCTACACCCAATTCATCGGAGTCTACTTTGTCTTTCATTGGTTCCATACTCTGAGCACTACGAATGGTAGCATCAACAGTTTCTCCTTGTCTCACAAGTTGTAATGCTATCTGTCACACAAGCAGAACATTTCTGGTAACAGATAACTGAAGCATTTATAAATTCAAATTCAGATTTAGTGATGATCTCGTTCAGTAAAAATTCAAAACAAATCATGAGCGTTGGTCATTTCAACCACGCAAACAATATAGTGTAGTGTCAGTGACTAAGTTTTTACCACTAAAAAAATAAAATTAAAGAGACCTTTCGGTAAATTTTCTCTATGTGCTTTTGAAGGTTTCTGACCCCAGCTTCTCGGCAGTAATTTTCGATTAGGGAAAGAAGAGCAGCATCAGTCACTTCCACCTGAAGCAAAGAGTTTGTTAAGTCAACATTTTGCGGAATGAAAGGCAATAAACGTTGGCATTATTATGCTTGTAATAACACTATGTTAAGACCTTCAATATCCCATTTTATGAAGGAGACGGAACAAAAAAGATAAATACCTGTTCAGGCTTTATTCCACAAGCTTCTCGAGTGCTTTTCTCCAGATAATCTCTAGCAATGTGCATTTTCTCATCAGTAATATACCCAGCAATAGCAACAACCTCCATTCTATCCAACAGAGGATTGGGTATCATTTCCACAACGTTTGCAGTGCAAACAAAAAGAACCTGCAGTGAGATTTCCAACGCATTCATAAGTATCAGTAAACTCAAGCCCATTCTAAGAACAACCAACCAGCAATGAACACAATGAATAATCCATGCACAAATGCTGACTATACCACAACCTCACTATTAAGGATTTAGATTGTCAAATAAAATACCTTCGATAGATCAATGGGAACATCAAGATAGTGGTCCAGAAAATTAGCATTCTGCTCTGGATCCAAAAGCTCTAACAAAGCACTTGCTGGATCACCAGCATGTCCCCTGCCCAACTAACAATTGAACAGAAACAGAAAACAATAATTAATACTTAAATCAGCATTCTCATTAAAGATTTACAAGATTACAAACCATAGTAAATTTAGGGAAACTGAAATGCGCACATTATATTTATTAGGGTCAGTAGAGCTCATACCAACACAGAATATAACAGGAAATCAGAAAATAAATTAATAATATTACTCAGCTAAAAATATTTAACCATTTAGAGATGTATTACTTTGTCAATCTCATCGATCAAAACAAGGGGGTTGGCTGTGCCCACGTTTTTAAGGCATTGTACCATCTTCCCTGGCATTGCACCGATATAGGTTCGACGATGACCCTGTAAAATACAACATTGAGTATTCAGAAGATCACATCATATGTTGCTAATGAACTTGTTTATATAATTCAATTGCAATAGGGAAACAGAGACTTTAGCAACCTTGATTTCAGCCACGTCAGCTAATCCTCCTACAGAAAATCGGAAGAACTTACGGTTCAAGGCACGTGCAATTGAACGACCAATACTTGTTTTGCCCACTCCAGGTGGACCAGAAAGACAAATAATTTTCCCTGCATATATCACAAAGATCACGAACCACGTCCCACTTTTTGAACAAGCAAAGATTTAAAGGCCAAAGTCTCAACTTCAAACAAATGTGTTATTAGCATGCTACAGTCAATATCTTAAAACCATTCTAACAATAATCAAAACCGAATAGATAAAAGGGCAACTTTTTACCAATATAAAAGCCAAAATTACTAAAATTTCTTAGAAAATCTATATTAGTTAAAACAAATAATATCATACTGCATAGCATGGTTGCCCTGCTATAAAATACTTCATATATATATAATTATTATGAAGATATATCATTTACAGAAATTTAATACTACCTAATTAAAGCAACTCACCCATTCGAATTCTGAAAAATAATGGAATAGAGTATTCAGGTTAAAGTATGAATTTCGTCCCAGAACTTTACACCCTTCCTCATCTTAGTGCCCTCATGAAACATGATTACATTGAGGATTCAGCATACATTATTACATTGAACATGATTACCTTGTGAAGTTCCTCTTAATTTCCCAACGGCTATGAATTCCAGTATCCTTTCCTTCACATCAGTTAATCCATAATGGTCTTCATCAAGAATCTTTTGTGCCCGAGTAACATCAAAGTTCTCATCACTGAAATGAGAAATTAACTGATTAAAGTTCATGAAACTTGAAATAGTTTGGCGTTAACAAAACAATGAAAGTTTTAAGAAAATAAAAACGCTAGCTCATCCAAATGAACAACGCCCTTAATTGGCTATGCATGTATTTGTCACCTAAGGGCCTTTTCAAGCCCTTATTTGGCAGCTGTCCTCAATTTAAGCTGACAAACATATCTGTCCCACATAAATGGTAATGTGTGGTGTCTATATGAGGTAAACAAAGAAATCTCAAATAAATTAAATTACCCTAGCAAGAACAATAAGAATGAAATTCCACGCAAGGATACCTGTATTCACCCCAAGGCAGTGCAGTCAACCAGTCCAAGTAGTTACGGGTAACACTGAATTCACTAGAACTAGCCTCCAACAACTGTAGTTTCGCAAGTTCTTCATCTATAACTTGTAAAATATGAGGTGGGCATTTTTCTCTCTTCGGCTCAATCCTTTCCCTGAATTTACCTGAAATAAAAATCCAAATAAACGTTATGGTAAAAACAAATAACACTATAGTACACCCCAATAAACATATTCCATGAGTGAACAAGTTTAAGCTATGCAACTCAAATTCAATCTGAGAACAAGAAACATCAACCAAAAGACAAAAGAAAAGAAAATTATAAAGAATATTCCTAGACCCACTATAGTGTTGCACAAAAAAATTGAAGGAAACGGATGAAAACATAAAGAGGTCAAGATTTTAGAAATTTAGTAATCAGACTTCAACCAACTAGTGCAAGTCCTACAAGCTAAATGATCTAGCCTACTTGTATGCACACAGCATATCCATGACAAAGGTTATACAAAAGAAGCATGTTATCTTGTACTAAAACTAGATATTATAGATCAGAACCAACCAGTAAGGGCTGTTTTGTCGTCAGTCTCCAGTCCCAACTCCTGCAAACAAGAATATTAAAAGAAAATAAAATTAAGACCAATATGAAATGTAGAGCATTCAGTAAAACATATCATTGCCTTGGTGCATTTGGATAAACAACTTAATTGAACATTTCAGAAACCTCTTACTAAATAAGAGCTTGTTCAGATGATTGATTGTGAAACTTACTGGAGTATGATAAAAAGAGCTTATAATCACAAGACTAAATGAGCACCTCCCATACATATAATTTCACTCATGATAGGATGAAGTAAAATGCAACAAGTAGGATCAGATGCCAAGGTTGACAACTAAACTTGACAGGATAAACTATAAAGTCTAATGAGAAGACATATCCATAAGAAAATATGTCCAGTGATGATATATCATTCAAGCTTCCAAAGAATGAAGTTAATGACATTAAAATAAGGTCAATCATTTTTATCAGCATTTAGCGACATCATTGCTTTGCTTGCTGTTAGAAAGTAGAAACAAATTGGCTACAAGACAGACTGCAAAATTCAGAGATTAGTGCCAACACCCAATCATCTAGTGCCTGGTTGTTATCAATAAATTCATGAGCTACAATGATGCACATGGAACCAGAATTTAGAAGTAGTCAGCAGCAGAAAGAGATCATGCATAAGATACAGGTTAGCTAATTTGTTGAAGTCACGTATAGAAAGAAATAATTCAAAGAGTGTCAGACGGGGAGATTAACACAAATGATTGAATAATTGACGTGTACCTTCTTTATGGCCTTAAGTTGCTCATTTAACAAGTAACGACGCTGCTCACCACTTATCTTTTCTTCAATTGCTTTTGCAATTGATTCCTGACAAGAATAAAAAACAAGCCTTAATTATGAAAAGCTAAGTGCAAGACATACGAGGAAGCTTAAGACGTGAATAAAAAAACAAGCCTTAATATATTATGAAAAGTTCAGTGCAATACAAGGAAGCTGATGACATGATTACCTGAATCTTGCTGATTTCCATCTCTTTCTTTACCAACTCCAGTGTAAGTTTTAATCGTTTATACACCTGTTCAGGAACACAATAAATTCATCTCAAAATTATAAATTTCCAGTCTTCCATATGTTCATCTTTATATGTTAATTCAATACTAATAGAGACCATTGAATTTCCAAAGAGATTCTACCTAAGAAATTAAAACGTATTACAGCACAAAAATGGAAAATATAGTCTCACTACATCAAATCAGAGTTTCTAAGTGACAGTGCCAAAGGTAAAGTGCTCACATCTAGCTCTTCAAGAACTTGTTGGCATTGTAATTTATTTGCCCCAGATATTGCAGCACCAAAATCTGCAAGCCTTGGATAAGTAAAATCACCTATATGCTGCACAACTTAAGCAAAAGTCAATATAATAATGACAATATAAAGTATTGAACTGCAATCCGATAGTTTATTTGTAACAACCACAATATAAGTACTTCGGTAGCAATTGTTTTGAGAAATGCATTGATGTGTATATGGGAAGAATAATGACACAATCAGTATGTTTTTTGAAAATTAACAACATAATTAATAGCTTGTCAGTATGTAAACAAATAATTGTCATACAGTAATGAAAAGACAAACATCAGGGATCTTCTTAATCAGCAAATAACAAGAGAAATACAATAACTGAGAAAAATGAAACTATCACTAAATTAAAGAATTCAGTTTTTTACTCCAAGTCCAGATAACCAATACAAAAACAAGCAGCTCAAACATTATACATATAATAGACTTTCATTGACAATATTTATGTCTTTAATTGAGCACGTTAAATTGAACAAAAATTATTAACCACGACAACCATAGCAGTTTCCTGGGAAACAGGGCTAAGGGCTAATATTTATTATAAAACCTCAACCACAATACAAGTACGACTAGCATGCTCATATCACCAGAATGCAGTATATTTTACCCTCGTTCAAATCACCTTTGGGTTACCCTATGCTCATATCACCTTAGTTAACACATTGAAAAGCACATTCAATTGAATCCATGAATCAAGTTTCATTGGACTTGTTATCTGTTTCAATGGTAAAACAAACACAGCCTTGCAAAGCATCACTGCTTTAAAGAAAAATTTTAATTCATTAAATATAGAAACGCATTATGATTGAATTTGATGTTCAGAGTAAAAATGTGTTCTTGCATTCACATATATAATATTCAATAGCATCTTTATTCTATCTTACGTAAATTTAGTATTTCTAAGACTAAGTAGTTTCCTATTTCCTTAAATTTCACAATTTGTTTACTCAGTTAGGATTATGATCTAGTATTAGTACAAGTAAAGGTTCGTGCCTTTTGTTTTGTATAACATTACTGTAATATATCACAACATATGAAAATAATATCAGTGTATGTGGTGATATACTGAGAGTTGAATAGAAAGAAAAAATGCCAATAATCTATAAATCCCACAAGGAATCATTCTATAAGAGAATTGCAAGAAACTTAGTTTAAAAGTAAAGGAAAACTTCATCAAACTAAGATTCATTGTTATCACTTATCAAGATGTGTGACGGTTCATTATCAAGATATCTAAAGCATGGCTGTTAGAAATTTAAATAATAATAAATTACCCCCTCTTTACCTAATATTAACTGCTCTTGATAATCCTTTAAATTTCTTCTTTCTCAATCTACAATTTCATTGGTGGTAAGATTATCACAAAGATTGACATTAACTATTCTTTCATATTTGACAAGGCTTTTTTTTGGACAATAGAAGAATGAAACAACTAAACCTAGGAAGAATATTAGGGTAGTTTGCAAGCAATGTAGAGCCAATCCATTGGAGAGTTTCCACACAGACACAGTGTGTGTGTCAACTTCCAAAATTTCTAAAAAACTAATGCAACCAAACCTAGGCATAGCACAACTCTAATCATGTCCTCCAATTCCATGTTCCAATAAACACTTAAAGAGAAGGGTCCAAACCTTAGTGTAAGTCTGAACATGATCTCTCCAAAGGGAACTTGTTTTAAGAACATCTCTTAGGGTTGATATAACCTCAAAAGATGTGGCCTTAATAATATCATCATCTTTATTATAAGTTTTATCCTGCACCACCATGTAAAACCTGATAAGAGAATAGATAATTTGATAGAAATGTGTCAGTTTAACAGAAAAAAATGAGGAAAACAGTAGACAAAGACATACCTTGAGATGATCAACTTTTACAGTTAGAGGATCCTCACTAACCTGCAGAACAGATAAGGTTTCAGTTCAAAATAAACATCAAAATACTTTAGCTACATATTACATACACAAAAATCATTATCATAAACCAGAACCACAGTGAATAATAAAACTCATATATGTTATACTGGCACAATAACATAATTAAACACTGATCTTTATTAATTTCAGCATGTTCAACTAACCATCTCTGTTATGCGTAGACGCCGGTGACCAATCAGGATCACCTGATCCCCATGGATACTTGAAATCTGTAATTCAAAAGGGGAATAGTAAAAGAATGTGAGGTACTTAATAAAGTTATACAAGCTACTGAAGGCATAAAAAAACTAAGCCAGATACTGACTAAATCACATACCTGAGCAAGAGTCCCAACTTCATGAAGACGGTTAAATAACTCTTTTCCTTTTAAATCATATACATTTTTATCTGTGTCGGAGCTAGACACTACACTAGGATCAGCCTCTGGCTCATCCTTAAGGAGGAAAGCACCAGCATAAGGGGCCTGTCGTTCTCGACTTTCTTGTAAAGCAGCCAATAATTTGGGATCCTAGAAGCATTATAAAAATACTCATTAAAAACTGGATAACCACACGTTCCCTTTTCAAGTTACATTCAATCAAATCCTCACCATACAAGCACTGATCATTGATAACAAATCGCTTATGATTCGCCCATAAGCATGTCATGAGAAATGAAACATAATTTACTCGTCATTCTAGAAACTCACCATACCTTAACAAATATTGGCATGTAAAATCCTGGGAAAAGCGGTCTGTGGATCAATGGTAATGCCAAAACCTGTTCCAAAGATAAAGAGAAAACACGAATATTCAGAATCTTGAGTTATCAAGAAAACTGACAGAGACTTCATTCACAAGCTCCCAATGTTTTGTTTTAACAAACATATAAAAATTAAATAACACAGGAAAATGTTGATACAGTCATTGCTTTATTTCCATAATAGGGTGTGGCAGCACTGTAATGCACCTCAAAAATTACTGGAATAGCCTTGACATGAAGTAGCATAACAAGAACAGTAGGACTTTCAAGCAGTCAACACACAAACATTGAATTTAAATCCTCCCAAAACCTCCCCAATGATTAATAAAAAAGTCACCCTCCAATCCAAGAAGAGACAAATTTTCCAACAAGCTCGTATTGAAGAAATGAGGAACAGAAAACCCTAATGATCTTAACATATATTAGCTGAAGGGAAAAGACTCCAGTAGCTCAATAAATAAAATAACTACTGCACAGACACTTGAAACAATTATTCAGCTCAGACTTGTGACAATGGTCAACTAGCAACTTTTGATAAACTTCACAAATTACAAAATCATGCTAAACGCCTCTTTAGATTATCTTTTTCTATAAGAACTTCTAGAAGTTGAAAATAAGAAAAAAATATACAAACTTCTTTATAAGCTAAAATTAGTTTATGCACTAGTAAAAAAGAAAGAAATTTATATCACAAGGTTTCTCCAAATTAGTTCATACATAAACAAAGTATAACTAGTAAATTGTAAAGAAGTTTATTTTATTTTATTGCTTTTCTTCTTCTCCTCCTCCTGTATTCGTAAAAAAGTTTATCCAAAAACATCCTAGGAGTAAAATAAGGCCCTAGGTGGATAAATTTCTTTGTACACACTAACAGAGAAAGAAAAAATGAAATACGAATCAAGATATATCCCTAACTTGACATTTTAACCGCATGCGAATTGTTAAATTTCGCAACAGATTTTGGGAGAAATTGAAACAATTGAGCAACTAATAATAGCAGTAACTACAATCAGAAACTAACAGTGAGATAATCCTCGGGTCTGGGATATGTGGGAACGATGGCGGAGCCCTTTGACTGGGACTCCTCGGCCGCTTTGACTCCAGCGTCAACTACTTGATCAGAGCCGTCACCGGAATCGGAACAGAAAAAATACCTGCCTCCAACGTCGGTGTTTCTACGGCTTAACCCGCCGAGAGAACCGAGCACTCTGAGCAACGGCGAAGCAGAATCGTGCGCGGGACGAAGCACCGTGGGGTGCAGCCTGTGGATGCGCGAGGACGAAATGAGCTTCAACATTGGCTTCGTTAATGGGATGAATGAAGGAATGGGGCTTTGAAAATTGAAGGTCAGTTCATGCCCTAGCTAGGTTAGATAAGGTTTAGCTGACAAAATGGGATTTTACACTGCGCAAAACGAGACCGCCATTGATGCTGCTGAAAACGACGAGGGCTGAGTTGTGTTCTTTCATCCACCTTTGTTAAAGCCCTTCATAAACCCTCGTCTGACATATTTACGAAAATAACCTTTTTCTTGCAGTACAAGAACAGTTTGATCCTCAGTTGACAAAGGTGGGTTAAGAATCCTGTTATGTGTAAAATAAATTCTTCATCTTCGAATTATTAGATAAAAAGTAGTTCTGTAATATTTAAAATTAATCTCTTATCAATATTATTTAAATTGCAATGCTCGTATGTTATTTAATTTTTTTTAATATGTTTTTAATATTTTTGAGCCTATATACGTAATATATATTATATTGATATTTCAATGTTATTTAATAAATTATTATAAAATATATGTTAAATAAATTTAATAAAATTATATTAAAAAAATTAAATTTGTACAATTCTAAAATTAAAAGACTAAATTTGATCATAATTTTAAAAATGAACTAATTTTCATTTTCATCTGATTGAAGCATAAAATCATATTTAAATTTTTTTTTATAAACCTAAAATTAAGAAAAAAATCCTAATAAACCTGAAGGAGATATATTTACTCGAATAGGCTCATCCGCAATGTTCATACAGAGAGTGAGACTAATGCTTTGCAGAGTTTTTTTTATGTATTTAAAATACTTTGAGTTTCAAAAAATAATAATTTAAAATAATAAAGTTAATGTTGAGGGTATTAAAATGGGGATTTCGAAAGAAGATATCGAGATAAAGATATATAGAAATGAATTACGTGTGATGTAAATAAGAGAAGATGTGAAAAACTAAAGGAAATCAAGACATGGAATCAAAAAATATATTAAAATAAGGGTGTTGAAGTGAACAAATAATAATCGAGAATTTCAAATGATGCATCAAGAAATATGTCATCGAGAAAGGTTTATATTGGACATGATCGAAGAAAATAGATAATGCTACATCAAAACGAAAATTAACCTATGATAATTGTTACGAAACATTTGATGAATAGGAAGAACTAATACAATGATGAGAGCGTTCTTGAAGCCGTTATTACACTTCATGTATTTTTACTTTATTTTACTTGAAGTTAACGGTGAAAAATTGTAAATTAGAGGTAACAAATTGTTATTACACTTCAAATACTATGAGAACATTGTGGAAAGGAAAAATAGCAAATTCAATGAGGATTTTTACAATTTTGTTCGTTGTTTCTGTAAATTTTTCATATCAATTTATGTTTTAACTTTGATATACTGTATGGTTTATCGCCAGACCGTTGGTCAGGCGACCCAAGAACAAGCGGTCGCAGGTTGCTCGCTATAGGTGAACCTTTTTTTGGGTTGTTGATGTGACAATATTTTTGGAGTGCTTTAAGGAAACTTGCGACCGAACGATTTTCGCATTCATTCTAGTTGAATTTTGTCACTACATCTATGGAGACAACCGCCAAGATGCACAGTCCTTCGGTCGGGCAGATGCACCAAAACTGAATCAGTAAGTCAAAAATTTAATTAAAGTAATACAAGTCAGTAATCAAGTTTAAAAAACAATTGGGCCATGATTAAAAAAACCATAATCACAGACTTATACCAAAAACTATAAATGGGAGTAAGTTGGTAAGGACTTTTTACTCGCATTTATTACAACATTAATTGCTACACCCCGATCGGACCTGAACTGACTTAAGCATCAGAGCATTTTAGACAAGTACCCCGATCGTCTGGACCACCGAACGAGAGAGAATGAAGCGACGAACGGTGGATTATTAGACAAGAAGGACTTAAAGGATTTAAAAGATATTTTGAGTGTTGAAAATAGATGTTTGCCCCTATACCCAAAACATTTGATAATTTAGTTTTTTTGTATTTTATATTCTTACAATTTACATTTTCAATTGATCACTCTCACTCATCTTCATCTTCTTCATTTTTTTTTACTCCCACTTTCTATACTATATTCCATCTTTATATAAAAAAATTCAAAAATATGATTATCGAAAAGAAATATACGAACTTTTTGATTGAACTCTACATCAAAACATAATACAACAAAATAAACATGTTTGTAAAATTAATCCACAATATAAGTAGTTTACACATGAATTTCGTCTTAGTTTTGAAATCCTAAAACCAAGACACTGTACAATCAATCTTCATTCAAAGTATTATTCGTTTTTCAGCGTCACTCCATTACATTTTTGTCCTCAAAATATGTCCTCAACAAAGAAGAATATATATGACTATTAGATACGGTAAAAACATAAAGAATCATTTATTAGTTCACTTGACAAAGAATTCACATGGAATTAATCTAGCTCATCGTGAAATATAAAAAAACAATTTGAAATAATCACCTATTACTATTTTGATTGTGACAATTATAATAAAATACTTTTAACAACGTATTAACTTTTTATTTATTATCTAGTGCAGTTTAATATCTAAGGTTGTTTGACGTAGAGTGTTTTTTTAGGCTGCAACGTTGTCTGTCTTAGTAACTATTATTCTTGGTTTATAATTTCCCTTTCTCAACATTTTCATAATAATTACAACATATTCATAATATTTTCAACCTGGGTATTTTTCATTGAAATGGCTTGTTCAATTGTAATTATAATTACTGGAAAATAACTGATCAAATGTTAAGTTTCCAGAGATCAAATATTTGAAAAAACAAGAAAAAACAAACTTACAATTGAAAAATTAACCACTGAAATCCATCATAGACGTCTTCCATGTAGATAATTGGTATTTTAGTTCTACTTTGGTGTACTTAATTGTCTTTGTTCATGAGAGTGCAGAACACAGGGTTATTTTTGTCAATTTCTTTTGAGTTATACAGTAATCTGGGGGTTCTAATAGTAAATATGCTTCCAGCATTTGTTTTGGGTCTATTAATTCGGGCACACTGCTTGGTGATTCCTTCGAGACCGTTCGTTTTTGTTTTGTCGACATTGTAGTCAGCTGTCAATGTCATCGCCGAATGGAGGCCGCGGAGAAGGCACGGTTGTTTACGCATCAAGATTCTTCCCTCTCTTTGAAGCATTCAACTTCAAAGTGGCTTCTATAGACTATACATTTTCTATAATCTTGAGGCTTAGTTAGGGTTTTCTGTTACTGCCATGGATTTCGAAAGTAAGAGGCTTCATCTGCTAATCTCTGTTCTTGCCATGTATTTTTATTTTATTCATCTCCCTCAATTCAATATTTTCTATAAAATTAAGATCTGGGATGCTTAACGACCCTCCCGAATAACAGATCCCAAATCTCTGCAAATTTGATACGGTTAATGTTGAGGTCGGTGAAGAACAATTACGGCTTGTTTTATATTCCGAGAATTAAAGGATTGATTGAGAGAATTCAGAAGATCCTGTAAAATACAGGTTCGACGATGACCCTGTAAAATACAATATAGAGGATTCAGAAGATCACATCATACTAAAACCATTTTAACAATAATCAATACTAATTACATAAAAAGGCATGTTTTCGCCAATATAAAAGCCAAACCCAGTCAACAAAATCATTAATTTTTTTTTAATTATTACTAAAATTTCTTAGAAAATCTATATTAGTTAAAACAAATAATATCATACTGCATCGCATGGTTGCCCTGCTATAAAATACTTCATATATATATATAATTATTATCAAGACATCATTTACAGCAATTTAATACTACCTAATTAGTAGGGCTGCACAAAAATAACTGAACTGTACTATACTTAAGTTAATTGTACTATTTTAAACCAAAAATAACTGAACTATTAATAGTAAATTTAAACTGTACTATTTTTTGGTTAAAGTTCGGAAAACTGTACTGGAAACAGTTAACTGTTGATACCCAGTACACTGAACTGTAAATTTTTTCTTTCTCTTGACTCTCGTTCGGTGCACAAGCAGTGTTCGGTCCACAAGCAATTACACACAAAGACACATCCAAGACAGATCGAAGTTCCCTATCTCCGTCACCTCGC
>Ga0209589_1000445_pt1 | contig 57433 bp, 40 predicted proteins | sample CowpeawhiteBW_FD_187525 | JGI IMG/M metagenome (GOLD analysis project Ga0209589, IMG submission 187525) | Root nodule microbial communities of legume samples collected from California USA - Cow pea white BW (SPAdes) (version 2) | ecosystem: Host-associated > Plants > Roots > Nodule | place: USA...
TCTCAAATATCTTTTAAAATAAAGATAAAGATAAATATTTAAAAATATTTGGAGAGATATAGACTATTTGACAAATATAATTGGTTGATAATATCAATATCTAATATAATTAAATTAATTAATTAAAGATATATGATAAATTATCACCAATTAGTATTTGTATTAATTTTCCAAATCAACCCTTTGCAATCTCACTAGTGCAGTTTCATGTTTAGACAACGCCCTATATGCCTCGGTTCTCGCACAAACGAGGTAGATAAGGACGCGGTGGCATTTTTGTGATTTCGAACAACTTTTATGCCTCGGTTAACCAAACAACCGAGGCCTATGAAAGTTTATGCCTCGGTTATAAATTCAACCGAGGTAGTAACGCTGCCAAAAACTCACACTTTCCCGCTTTTTTTTTTTTAATTTGAAAATAATTGGGCAGTTTTATGCCTCGGGTCCCACTGAACCGAGGCATATAATGGTTTACTGCAGCGGGTTGTTTCACCCGAGGCCTATCAGTGCCAGAATTTTTCCACGTGACTGATTTTTTTTTTTTGCATGAGTATACGCCTCGATTTCGAATCAACCGAGGCAGTAAGTCCAGTTAGGTTTTAAAAACCCAAATCCGCTGCACTGTAGATGCATCTTCTACCTTCAAAAATCAGTGTTGCCTGTGCCTCCATGCCGTTCCGCCACCACTGTTTTGCGCCTCCACCGCACCTATTGGCCATCAAATTGACCGTTCTTGTTGCTCCTTCGTTGTCGGCGTGAATCTCGCCCCTTTGTACGGTTCATTTTTCGTTTTTGATTAAGCTCTATCACACTTTTTTTTTGCGTTTTTTTTATTTATGTTGTTGAGTTTTCATCGTTGCCGACGTTGGGGAACTCTCATCATTTCAGCTACCACAGTTTCGGGCAGAACCCTAGGTTGTTCGTCTTCATCCTCCGAAGAGTTGGAGGAGTCACCGGAATCATGGAGCCTCTTCCTCTTTCTCCTTCGCTCCTCCTTCTCCCCGCTCCTTCTCGTGACGCTGTCGCCGATGCCGCGAAGAGTGATCGGAGTCCGATGACGACGAAGAGGATGAGGAGGTCCACGAGTCCTGCAGACGACACTGCTTTATTCTCCTGTCACCCATTTTTACCGCTTTTTGCACTTAATTTTTTGATTGACACGAAAATTATTTTTTATTCAATTTTTTTTTAAATGGTCATATGCTTCGGTTGAAACAGACATGAGGCAATAAATGTATCTTTCTGTCGCGGTTAAAATAGACCCGAGGCAGTAAATATTCAATATGCCTCGGGTTTGTAACCGAGGCATAAACTACTACCTTTTTACCTCGGTCGTATATGCCTCGGTTGCGGACCCGAAGCCAAAAGCTGGAAATAACCGCTGTCATTTCCCTTTCCTGCACTAGTGTCTCCTTAAATTATCTTCTAAATAATTCAATATCTTCAAGATATATTTGTTGGTTGTGGAACAAAAAAGATTCAAGAAGATCTTGTCATATTTAAAAAGATTTGGTAGTTATTATCTTTTAATATTTTATGATATAATTAAATAGGATAATTATTTAAAAATATCAAATAAAATATCTAAAGATATATTTTTCCCAAATTATCTTCTATCATAAAGATAAAGAAAACCGCAAGGTCCAATATTTTTGTTCCTCTCTTCTTGGTTTAACCAAACTTCTTCACTTTTTAAAACTTTTCTTGCCGTCTTCATGCAATGCTTGGCTTGGATTTTTGTGCTTTTGATAATTTCTTATTCTTGGATTTATCTTTAAGGAGTTATGAAGCTTTAATTAATTTATTTCCACACCTCCATGAGCTCAACTTAGCTGCAGCTGCACTAACACAACTCAAAATATCCAAAAAACATTTATACAACTAAAAAGTTATTTTTAACATGTTTTTGTATCTCATGCTCAATAAACCCAATTATAAGAAATCCCAATTAAATCAATCTTTAAACACACAAATTCAATTAAATACCCAGAATTAAACATTAAATGAGGGCAAAAATACACATTCATCACCTTTTCAAGGGTCCAAGTTCAGCCTACTTTGGAACCCCCAAGACCCCCTCACAATCACTTAGTCCTCATTCTGCAACTTTTTACAGAAAACAATTTTCCCCTCCCTTGTAGTGCTGCAAGAGCTCTGCTAGGGCACCAACTTTTGCCCATTGAGCTAGTGAACCGTCCTTGTTCGGAGCTGCCTGAGCTCATATCTCCCTGTAAGTTACAATAAAACCTCATTTTCTTTCCGCTTGTCTTTGTTCCTAAACCATGGTCTCACGTAGTCTTTGTCAAGGTTTCATTTTCATACTAATACGTCCTTCTTTTTCAGATTCTTAAGTTGCGTTGTACTGTAGTGAGCCTTGCTAGAGCTTTCTTACACTGCAGCCCTCTTATTCCAGGTAAGGGAAGTTAGGGTATAACGTTTTTAAGTTGTTTTACTTGTTCCTGTTTCGTTTAGCTTAGTTTTATTAAGGTAAGGGGATCTACGCCTTGTATTCACATGATTTCTATTTTTGGTGATTAGTGTTTTGTGGAATGAGACAAGATTGGGGAAAACATTAATTTTTGGTTTATTTCCAAGTTAGGGATTAAAATATTCATGAAACTGTGATATTTGACATTATTTTTCGTATTTTGGAAGCATCGGGTGGTTGCTGGGCGAGTGCCTTAGTCGCAGGGCGACTGTCTTTTTTCTCATATGCGCAGTTTTAGTAAAATTGACTTTCCCGACTCATTAACCGTTGGATTAAACTCAAATTTGGACATTTGGTTCATAACATGCTATTTTGTGGTTTGACCGGTTGGATCGTCAATTAGATGTCTATAGCTTGAGAAACGTGTCACGCATTACTGTAGTGATTTTGGTGATGTGATAAAAAATTTCCTTAGGAATTTTGGTGTAAGAATTATGGTTGTGTGTTGTGCTTGATTGTATGGAATTGCAGGTACTTAAATGTTGGCACTCACTTATTTGGGATGAATAATATTTTGTGATATATGTATGTCATGGTATGCATTTATAAAGTATGAGATTAAATGAAATCTTGTTATGTTGAGTATGAAATGGAAAACATGACTTGTTTGGTTGGTGGTGGATTGGCATGAGACTTGAATGATTGAGATGACATGCGAAAATTGTTGTTAAAAGAGCTTCAAGGGAAACTCTTAGTGATTGTGGTTAGTGTATACCTTGATATAGAAGATGTCTAGATAAAGGAAGGTATCCTGAACTCTAATAATCGTTCACACTCACACAGAGCAGAATGATTTTTGTGGTGAGAGTGGCAGAAGGACCTAGTCTTGGGACATATTGGGCCGAAGACATTAGAGGATTAACCCTGTGTGTGGTTGGGTGATAACCCCTTGCGTCTAGACTCTACAGAGTTTAGAAACCAACATAGGCGCATACTTCCTTTAGAATTCTATATCAAGAGTATAATCTGGATAATTGAGTGAGAGGGTCCTATATTTGTTTGCTATCACATGAATTGGGTGCTTACTGCTTTGTATGTTTATAACTTACTTAACATTTAGTTGCTTAATAACATGTTGAAAATTATTTTTACTTTAGCTTACCCTTTCTCTTTGTGTTTGTTCTCTTCCTTGGTGTGAGCAGATGTGGAGACTCTTGGTGTCGTGATGTTGGCAGGGAGGTTGCGGTGTAGTTAGGCTTCCTGGATTCTTTATTGCCCATTGTTGAGCCTTTCTTCTTATGTACTGTTATTTTGTAGTTTCTTGCTCTGTGAGCAAATTTCTAGTTTAATCTAATTTATGTTTAGATTCTATTCATGGCATTGTGCTGTGTCTTTGGGTTTCCATTCCAGTATAATTTGGGATAACTAAAAAAGGTTAATTTTAAATATACTTTATGTCGGTGCCCTATTTTATACTATAACCATGCGGCGTTCTATTTATTTGAATTATTCAACTAAATTGGGACGTTACATTTATGGTATCAGAGTAGTTCGTCTTTAAGATGACTTGAGGGTCATGGGTTTGTCATGTCTCGTAGGCTTAAGTATTCAAGTTTAGTTGAGCTTGTTTGTGGAACCAAAAGCATTAAGAACAAAAAACGTCTTGATAAAGTAATGAGGGTGCACACTCATGACTATATCTGAGATGATTTTCCTTTCTTAATCCTGAAGGTTTGGGAAGAAGGGAGTTCGAATTATCGCTTGAGTTTTGTCTTTTATACCTTTTCTTGTTGTGTTTGTGCCTCTATGGTTTGCGTTCGGTGTTTGTGGTGGGAGAGGAATGCAGATTCAAGGTCAAACTTAATCTGCTTACATTTGCAAGGATTGAGTAAGGCCCTTGGGATAATCTTTTGCTTCAAAGATATGAAGTGGTGGTAGGTGGTATATTGGTGGATGAGGAAAGCTAAGTTTTTGTCTATAGGCTGAGAAGTGAAGTTGGTGTTCAGAAGTAACACTTTGGACTAAGGAAGCTGCAAGAACAAATTCTTAGATCGTATACCACAAGTTTTGCAAAGAGGAGTTAAGTTCAGGGGTGAGAATAAGAGAAGATATCAACGTGTGTTCATGTAGTAAGGTTTGAGAAATCAACTTGGTTATACATCTCGATAATGTTTGAATTCAAAGGTGGAAAGTTGTTGAAAGCTTGAGGTTAAAGCTAAGAAGGCTAAAGATCATGAGGTTTCCAAGGATGGCAAACCCTCTGATGGGAAGTTAAGTTGAGGTAGAATTTGGAAGAATAATAAAGTAAGAGTAGAAAGTATATTCTAAGTAAGGTGACTCACACATGAGATAGGTTTGACCTTGGATATAAGACGGAAGGTTTCGCATACCAAAAGGAGAGGCACATGTTTAAGGGTTGTTCTTGTATGGAGGGACAACCAATGATGTTAGAGCACAATGATGAAGGAGATGGAAAGAAAAGTTTTGAGTTGTTGACAAGGTGTCTACGATGGGTAATGCTGAGGTGGTTAGCACGAATAATCGCATTCAAAGATACAAGTTACAAAAGTGATGCTTGGACTGAGAGTCAGTTTTGCTTGGGGTCGTATACCTCCTAGTGTCGCCAGTATGGTAAATGAGTCATGGTTATATGCAAGAGGGAGTAAGAATTAAGATGGTGGTTTCACAACAATTATAGTCAAGTGAAGATTGCTCAAGTCTGTGGTTTATCCTGTGGTGATCAAAGGATTCAATTTCAAAGTTGATTTGAATTGTTCTCTTAGTAAGGTTGGGATATAATATTAAGGATAAATTCGTTGCTTTTCCAAGTCTCATTCTTATGGGATGTGATACATATTGAAGTGATGTTCTTTGATTCAAGGAGATAGGTCAGTGGTTGTGTATTAAGTGAGGGACAAGTTAAAAGGTAGAGGAAGAATGTCATGTGAATCAAAATTATCTGATAAAGGCAAGCGAATAATAGACGGAAAGGATTTAGTGGTAGAAGAGTTTATAGATGTATTCTAAAGTAGATATTAGAATTTTTGCTTTTGAGTGGTGAAGTCCATTTTTTGCATTAGTGACTTGGGTAGAACTTGTGCTAATAGTTCCTAATTGGATGATTTACGCTGGGAGTGTGAAGTAAGAGAACCAAGTGAAAGCGTTGTTGGAGACATAATGGTATAAACTCAATATAATCCTCGAAATGACTGCAAGTTTGGCATATCTTTAAAGAGAAGTTGTGGTGTGGCAAACCATTGAAGAAGAGTATTAATTAAGGTTGGAGTGGCTAGTAGTGCATATGGTTTTAAAAGGATGGATACGATGTTGAGAAAATGGAATGCTAAGACTATAAAAGGGGAGTTTTAAAGAGTTTTGCAAGTTCTATAAGGGTTTGACGAAGGCTTCTCAACAATGATTGCTTCCTTGTCATGGCAGACAAGAAGGGATAAGCTTTTTAAGTAAACAAATAAGTGACTTTGTGTATAGATCAGAGTAGCGCAACAAAACGGTGGCAAGTGATGCTCCTGAATGGTAAGAGGTGTGTGAGAAGAACTATCTTACTCATGATCTAATGGTTACTACGAAGACCAAATCTTTAAAAATAGTAAAGGTGTTGTTCTTATGAGTATTAGTTAAAAGTGTTGACTGATCATTCAAAGTTGGAAATGTGGGGTTGCGCGAAGGAAGTTGGGCAAGAGAAATAAGAGATGGTTGAGTTATGGTTTAAAGTCAGGGTGCAAACCTAAAAGTAAGGAAGTAAGACTAGGTGCTTAGCCATTGAAGGGAATTCAAGATTTGGGCTTGATGAGGTAAGACTAATAGTTGGTATAAGTGTTTGAGTTGGGAAGAGAAGGTGTGAGGAGATTTCATTAGTCTAGTCACTTGACTAGAACTAGTGAGTTTCTCAAAAAGGTTGGGAAAAAGGGCGAATCGGACAATCATAGTTTGAGATGTATTAAAGGATTGCTAGGTACTAGTTAAACTCGTGATTTCAAGTTAAGAAAAGACGTGGTTCTAAGGACACGGGGGAGAGACAACTACAAGTTAGTGGAGTAGAAATGAAGATTGAGTGCTAGAAGGGGTTTGGGGGTCGTAATAGTTAGAATTTTGAAGTGGGGGTAGCATTGTTATGGGCTTTGTTATCCAATGGCCGAAATTATTAAAGGAAGCATGATGTATGTGGATAACAATGAATAAAGGTGACCAATGGTGTTGATGTTTGGCAGTAGGCCAGGTATCGCATGTGATTAAGCCAGTTGAATGGTGCTTCAAGGAAGGAATAAGGTGGTGTGAATTGACAACTAACATGTTTTAGTTCGAGACCTAAGTTTCTATGAGACTTTGGTAAAAACCTACAAGAGGAAATAAAGAGCATATGGAAAGTGGCTCAGTATATTAGATACAAATTGGTTGGTGGGACATAAAGGATCCTTTAAGCCTTAGGTTTGAAGTTGAGAAGTTTCTTTGAGAGTAGTGGCTTGACCAAATTACATTATTTAACACCATGTCACATAGCATAGAGGCAATAACTCCAATTAGTTATCGTGAGGAGGTCGATCAGTCTTGTCAAAGTCATCTGAGACCGGAGAACATATGACTCTACACGGGAGCTAGAGGAGGATGTGAGGAAGTCATATTCGTACCTTCTCTAGTAAGTCTTAATTTTCAAGGACGAAAATTTTTGTTGTTGGGGAGATTGTAAGACCCCCTTTTCTATTTTAAACTTTCTCCTAAAGAGGGGGTTGGGCCTAGCCTTTTTAAGGGCCTAAGTTCAGCCTACTTTGGATCCCCCAAGACCCCCTCACAATCACTTACTCCTCATTCTACCACCTTTTACATAAAACAGTTTACCCCTCCCTTGTAATGTTGCAAGAGCTCTACAAGCACACCAACTTTTGCCCATTGAGCTAGTGAACCGTCCTTGTTCGGAGCTGCCTGAGCTCATATCTCCCTATACGTTACATTAAAACCCCATTTTCTTCCCGCTTGTCTTTGTTCCTAAACTATGGTCTCACGTAATCTTTGTCAAGGTCTCATTTTCATACTTGTACATCCTTCTTTTTCAGTTTCTTAAGCTACTATTGTGCTGTAGTGAGCCTTGTTAGAGCTTTCTTACACTGCAGTCCTCTTATTCCAGGTAAGGGAAGCTAGGGTTTCACGTTTTTAAGTTGTTTTGCTGTTCCTGTTTCATTTGGCTCTAAGTTTTACTAAGGTAAGGGGATCTACACCTTGTATTCACATGATTTCTATTTTATGTGATTAGTGTTTTGTGGAATATGAGACAAGATTGGGGAAAAAGTTAATTTTTGGTGTATTTCCAAGTTAGGGGTTCAAATATTCATGAAACTGTGATACTTGATGTTATTTTTCGTATTTTGGAAGAGTCGGGTGGTCGCTGGGCGAGTGCCTTTATCTTTGGGCGACTATGTCGTTTTTCTAATATGCGCAATTTTAGAAAAATATATTTTCCTGAATCATTAACCGTTGGATTAAGCTCAAATTTGGACATTTGGTTCATAACATGCTATTTTGTGGTTTGACCAGTTGGATCGTCGATTAGATGTTTGTAGCTTGCGAAATGTGTCACGTATTACTGTAGTGATTTTGGTTTTGTGATAATAAATTTTTTGAGGAATTTTGGTATAAGAATTATGGTTGTGTGTTGTGCTTGATTGTATGGAATTGCAGGTACTTAAATGTTGGCACTCACTTATTTGGGATGAATACTATTTTGTGATATATGTATGTCATGGTATGCATTTATAAAGTATGAGATTAAATGAAATCTTGTTATATTGAGTATGAAATGGAAAACATGACTTGTTTGGTTGGTGGTGGATTGGCATGAGACTTGAATGATTGAGATGACATGTGGAAATTGTTGGTAAAAGAGTTTCAATAGAAACTTTTGGTGATGGTGGTTAGTGTATACCTTGATATAGGAGATGTCTAGATAAAGGAAGGTATCCTGAACTCTAATAATCGTTCATGCTCACATAGAGCAGAATGATTTATGTGGTGAGAGAGGCAGGAGGTCCTAGTCTTGGGACATATTGGGCCGAAGACATTAGAGGATTAACCCTGTGTGTGGTTGGGTGACAACCCGTTGCGTCTAGAATCTGCAGAGTTTTGAAACCAACATATCAAGAGTATAATCCAGATAATTGAGTCAGAGGGTCCTGCATTTGTTTGCTATCACATGAATTGGGTGCTTATTTCTCTTTGTGTTTGTTCTCTTCTTTGGCTTTTCCTTTTTGCAATGATCACCAAATCCTTGGTGTGAGCAGTTGTGGAGACTTTTGGTGGTTGTGATGTTGGCAGGGAGGTTGTGGTGTAGTTAGGCTTCCTGGATCCTATTATTTTGTAGTTTCTTGCTCTGTGAGCAAATTTCCGGTTTAATCTAATTTGTGTTTAGATTCTATTCATGGCATTGTGTTGTGTATTTGGGTTTCCATTCCAGTATAATTTGGGATAACTGAAAAAGGTTAATTCTAAATATACTTTATGTCGGTGCCCTATTTTATACTATAAACATGTGGCGTTCTATTTGTTTGAATTATTCAACTAAATTGGGAGATTTGGAAAAGAAAATGAAAACAAATATATGAAAATGTTTTCTAAAAGAGATAAATAGAAAGTTGGAAAAAAAAAAGAGAGGAAGAAAAAGGAAAAATAGTTTTTCATCATCTAACCAAATCTAATAGTCTATTCAATTAAGATAAACTCTAATTTATAATTACTAAAGAAATTAAAACAAGTATGAATTTAATTTTTTTTCATGGACTTTGATCAATCAACTAAGACTTAATTACTCGGAACACACCCAGTTTGGTTCCAAAATTTCAAAATGGTACCCACTTTTAAGTTTGTCTCAATTTAGTACCCAAATTCGTAATGTAGTACCTTGCCACGTCTCACCCTCGGGTTTTTTTATTTTATTTTTTTAAACTTTTTAATTTTTTTTTATTTTGATTTTTTTTAATTTAAAAAATAAAATTGCAACGTGTCAAATCCTTGATGTGACACGTGGCAAGGTACTTGCCAACTAACATTGTCTTGATTTCAACTTAGTCCCATATATGTCTATTTGTTTCAATTTAATACCCATATTTGTTTATTTTTTTAATTTATTCCCCGCTTTATTTGTTTCAATTTTTTCCGAATATTTTCTTACAAAATAGAGAAATATTATGTCTCCCTTAAGACCAAATTTATTATTTATATAAATGTTATATTTATATTTGTTAGTAAAAATGACTTATAAAATTAAGTATTGAAATTTATATTAAAGTTAATAGTAAAATACTTAATATAAATTTAGTAAAATACTCAAGTTAAATTTATTAATATATGTTATTCATGACTTTTACCATTAACTTTAATATAAATTTCAATACTTAATTTTATAAGTCATTTTTAGTAACAAATATCACTATAACATTTATATAAATAATAAATTTTGTCTTAAAAGATATACAACATTTTTGTATTTTAAAAAATATATATATTTGAACAAAATTCAAACAAATAGAGCAGAGACTAAATTGAAACAAATAGACACATGTGAGGACTAAATTGAAATCAAGACAATGACACTTGCAGATATCTTGCCACGTGGCGGTACCTTGCCACGTGTCACTGACAATTTAAAATTTAAAAAAATTTAAAAAAAATTAAAAAAACCAGAGGCTGACACGTGGCAAGGTACTTAACAATGTTTGCGAAAACTTTACGGAGTGTACTACATTGATGCACATTACGAATTTGAGTACTAAATTGAGACAAACTTAAAAGTGAGTACCATTTTGAAATTTTATAACCAAATTAGGTATGTTCCAAGTAATTAAGCCATCAACTAATTATCAGTTTCTAAAATTGATTAAGAATGGGAGATTTTAATTTGACTAACATATTAAGCATATTTAAAAAGAAAACATGATGACTATTGTTGTTACAGAAAATTGTGGAGTAGCTTCTGGGGGAAATAAAAGATCTCCAAGGACTGGACCTCTATTGCATAGTAATGATGGCCCGAACATGTTGATAAGAGTGGAAGGAAAGTCTACCTACAAAGAGTGGATGGATAAAAAGATGATAATACACTAGTATTTTAGTAAAAGGTATTGAATGAGTACTTCTTATGGTAGAAGGTTGAATTTAAAGACCTTTTTAAGTCCATGGATATAGGAAATATATTAACAGGTTTTGTGAATATCCCTTCAAATAATAACTGATAGACAATTGCAACAACATATCTTCCCAATATTTCAGAGGTTGTTGTTATTATAATGGGTCGTCTACTATTGAGCCTCTTAAATGGTATCGAGCAACTTTTAGGTAGAAGATATTGGGCTTGCCTTTCAGCCTCTCAGAGGCTAAAAAAGGGGTTTTCTTCCTGCACCTCCTAATATTTCTTCTGCACCTCCAAAAATTTTAAAAATTTCAAAAATACTCTTTGACCATTGAGCGAAGTCACGTAGATCACATTCCCAAAATTGTTTCCGGATGTCGACTTCCGGTGAAGAATACTTCCGGAAATCAAAATATATAACCGGAAGTCAACTTCTAGAAGTCAAAATATATAATCGGAAGTCGACTTTCGTAAGTCAAAATATATAACCGGAAGTCGACTTCCGTAAGTAAAAATATATTACTAGAAGTCGACTTTCGGAAGTCAAAATATATTACGGAAGTCAACTTTCGGAAGTCAAAATATATCACCGGAAGTTGACTTACAGAAGTGAAAAGATACCACCGAAAGTTGACTTTCGGAAGTCAAAATATATTACCGGAAGTCGACTTCCGGAAGTCAAAAACAAAATATATTTTTCATTTTCGTTTTTTCTATTTAAAGTTTAATAATATTTTTTGTTTTCTTTGTTTTTATATTTATATTTATTTTTCGGTACATTAAATAAAAATAAAATTATATATTAAGAAGTATGAAAACATAAAAAATATATATTAAGAAGTATGAAAACATAAAAAATAAAAAAAAAAACTTTTAAAATTTAGAAAACATAAACTTTAAATAAAATTAAAAATAGTTAAAACATAATTAATATTTTTTTAATATAAAGTTTAAGTATTTTTATTTTATTTTATTTTTAGGTATTTTTAATATATATTAAAAAAATAAAATTATATATATATAATTTTTTATATAATGTATTAAAAATAATTAAACTAAAAGATAAAATTTAAAAATAATATATTGATTTCTGGAATTCGACTTCCAATAATATATTTTGATTTTCGGAAGTCGACTTCCGTAATATATTTTGACTTCCGGAAGTCGACTTCCGGTAATATATTTTTACTTCCGAAAGTAATTTTGGAGGTGTAATGTCCGTGGTTTTAATTAAATGGTTAAAGGGTATTTTTGGATTTAAAATTTTTTTGGAGGTGTAGAAGAATTTTGGAGGTGCAGGAAAAGAGACCCCTAAAAAATGCAGGTAGATCGTGTTGTTCTTGATGAATGATCTTTTATTTATATGACCGAGTTTACAATCAACATATGAATGATCGAGCATCAAGTCGATATTACCAAACATAAGATTGATATTTTGCGGCTATTGAAAGCTCGGTGAATAAGGACTTGAATCGTATGCAATATATTATTTTCTTAACTCGAATATTTTTTTATTGACTAGAGCAATGTGAATGAAAATTAATTTAACAAGTTGTGCTCAGATATTATTAGATTTCTCAATTTTTACCGTTATTAGACACTTTTGTGATCGAATGTCTTTCACTCCAGGGATATTTTTCATTCGTTTTTAGCGTTTCTCAATCTGGAACATTTTTAGATGCCTTTGTATTTGGATATGTTTCAATCTGGGATGCTTTTATAAGACTCTACCTATTCCTTGGAATCATGCCTTAAATGATGTCGAAGTTCCTTTACTCGCTCAGAGTCGTGTCTTGTTGACACGTGCCTACGAAATTGATATGAATTGCATCATAGTTCAATTGGAAAGGATGAATGCACAATTTTGCTGCAGTTTTTTATTTATTTATTAGTTTGTTTAAATAATGATCCAATACTTTGTTAAGTTTGTTGACCAAATTATGTTTTGGGTTAACTAATTAATAGAATTTAGTTTTGCTTTATTTTCAAGTTGTAATAAAGGTTCATTTGTCAACTTAGTCATCAACCTTTAGGAGACCAAGAAGATACATAGCGGAATGCTTTTGGATGATTTTTGGGCTGCCACAATTTAAGTTATAATCAGTCATTAAATAGTGGGATCATTAATAGCTTAAGTGGGATGTAATGACAATTTAGGGGTCTTTTGTAATTCCAGTGGTTAAAGTTTTTATATAAGCTAAACCATTTTCATCAATGAAACAAGTTAAGTTTTGTTCTGCAATTATCTTTTCTATCTATTACTGAAAGTGATTGTATATGGATTTAACCCTTTAACTCCTCTTGATTTGCTGCCTATGCCTAACATTTCCATGTTTATGCATAAAGAAGCACAGGCTAAAGCTGACTATGTGAAGAAGTTACACGAGCAAGTAAGGGGTCAAATTGAAAAGAAAATGAAATCTATGCAAGACAAGCTAACAAAGGTAGAAAGAAGGTTGTCTTCCAACCTAGAGATTGGATTTGGGTGCACATGAGAAAAGAAAGGTTTCCAGAACAAAGGAAATCAAAGCTTCAACCAAGGGAAAATGGTCCATTCGAAGTGCTTGGAAGAATCAATGAAAATGATTAAAAAATTGATTTTCCTGGTGAGTATAATGTTAGTTCCACCTTCAAGTTGTCTGACTTATCTCTTTTTAATGTAGACATAGAATCTGATTTGAGGACAAATCATTCTCAAGAGGTAGAGAATGACGGAGATGTGACAATGAGCAAGGACAAGGATCTAATTGAAGAACCTGGAGGACCTATGACAAGGGCTAGAGCAAGGAAAGCAAAAGAAGCTCTACAACAAGTGTTGTCCATATTATTTGAATACAAGCCCAAATTTCAAGGAGAAAAGACCAAGGTTGTGAATTGCATCATGGCTCAAATGGAGAAGGACTAATATACCAATTTGCTACAGTTTCTTAAGTTATTAGTTTGTTTAAATAAGGGCTCAATGCTTTGAAAAATTGGCTGACCAAATTATGTTTTGGGTTAACCAATTAATGGGCTTTAGTTTTGATTTATTTTCAAGTTGTAATAAGGGCCCATTTGCCAACTTAAGAACCAGCCTTTGAAAGACCAAGAGGACTTTTGCTGAATGCTTTTGGATGACTTTTGGCTGCCATAATTTTAGTTACAGTCAACCATTAAGTAGTGCATTATTATTAGCTTGAGTGGATTATTGTTAGCTCTAGTGGGATATAATGGAAATTAATGGGTTTTTTGTAATTCTGATAGTTAAAGCTCCTATATAAGTTGAACCACATTTGTATCCATGAAATCAAGTTGAGTTTTGTTCAAAAATTATCTTTTTTATCTATTAGTGAGAGTGATTCTCCTAAGTTCTTGAGTGATTCAAGAACCTTTAGTTGTATCAAAGGACTTCTTAATCCTTTGTTTGTTGCCTTTCTTGGAAAGAGTGATTCTTTCCTTCCACCTTTCATATTCAGATCTTCTTTCACATCTTTTCAGAAAGAAAACCCAATTTTGCCCAGAATTATCATGTGGTAATAACTCTCATTCTACTCATAAAAAATTAGTGATTCTTAATCCTAAACTAAAGTTTAGAACGTGAACTTTCACGACGTTCTAGAATCATCTCAATTGGAGTTTTATAGCATGAGATATCAATGATTCTCAATTATTGTCTAAACTGAAATTTCAGCCACTTTCCTGTTTTACCTTTTTTTTTCAATAATTTTCCAAGTTTCATACAAGGTTCTAACCCTAAAGATCCTAAGTTAGCCCTTATGCAAATGAGTTTCACTTCATTTGGTATTTAGAGCTTCAGTTTAAAGGTTTGAATGTCAAATTGGTAACATCCTTCCTTCTTTCTAAATTTACTAATTCATTACCTTATTACTCATATTATTTACAATATTGTGCTGAATCATTGCAAAAGTTAGGCCCTTGAGAAAATAAAAAAAAAAGTTACTGCAATATGTAATTGTACTTAAAGTGAACAAAAAAAAAGAAAAACTGGGTCGAATGATTCATGCTTCCTGAAAAATTTGTTATAAGGTAATATATTGGTCTTCTTGAAGGATTGTTGTTGTTTTCTCTTTTTTACCTATTTTTCTTAGCCTTTTTCTTTGCTAATCTTTCTTTGTCTACCTACAAGCGTTTCTGTGCACATATTGTAGATTCTTCTTTGTTGTGGCCATAATCTCTTAAATTGCCTAAGAACCCAAGAAGAATTTGAGTGGTAAAAGGCAAAAGTGTTTCATTATAGTAAAAGCCAATTTATGAGTGTAAACACTTGAGTGGGTGAGAAAATTTTCAAACACCACACACACACACACACACACACACATATATATATATATTGCTCTTGTTACCTTGATCTGTTTGTTAATCATGGTAGAAAGTAATGATATTCAAATGCAAATTGTTGCATTATCTCCACATTTGGAGAGGTTGATGAAGCAACAACAAGATAAGTTTCATGATAAGTTGGATCAACTAGAGAATAAAACCCCACCAAAAGGATTAGGAGTTGGGCCACAAAGGAATGAAGGGAGAATAGAAGGAGTAAAGTTGAATGTGCCACCTTTCAAGGGGAGGACTGATCCTGGAGCTTACTTGGAGTGGGAGCTCAAATTTGAGCATGTATTTTCTGGCAATAATTATAGTGAGGAGCAAAAGGTAAGCCTAACAACAATTGAATTTTCTGATTATGCTTTAATTTGGTGAAACAAGTCGCAAAGAGAGAGGATTAGAGATGAGGAGCCTATGGTGGACATTTAGGTTAAGATGAAAAGGGTCATGAGGAAGCAATATGTACCTTCTAGCTTCTATGAGGACTTAAAATTGAAACTACAAAGATTTTCGCAAGGAAGCAAGGGAATGGAGGAGTATTATAAGGAGATGTAGATTCTTATCATCCAAGCCAAAATTGAAGAAGATCTTGAGGTAACTATGGCACATTTCCTTAATGGATTAAATCATGACATTAGAGATGTTATTGAGTTGTAGGGGTTTGTGGAGATGGAAGAATTTTTGCTAAGGCCATACAAGTAGAACAACAAATTAAAAGAAAGAGTACAACAAGAAAGAGTTCTACCAATTTCAATTCTTCAAACTAGAGGGATAGAGTAAAGAAAGAAGGTGATCTCTCCTCTAGCAACACAATAGTTTCTAACAAAGGAAAAACACTTCAAAAGAAACTTGAACATCCACCAAAGAGGACTAGAGAAGTGAAATGTTTTAAATGTTTGGGCATATGGGACATTATGCCTATGAGTGTCCTACAAAGAAGACCGTTCTTCTTAAGGATAATGGGGAGTACACAAGCGATTCTGATGATAATGATAGAGAGGAAGAAGAGAGTGATAGAGAGTTGAAAGCTAATGAATGAGAGTTGTACATGATTAGGAGGATGCTAGGAAGTCAAGTCAAGGTCGAGGATGCATCTCAAAGGGAGAATATTTTTCATACAAGATGTTTAGTTAATGGTAATGTATGCTTTGTAATCATTAATGAAGGAATTTGTACCAATGTGGTGATTTTAAGATTAGTGTCAAAGATGAACATGGACATTAAACCACATCCTGGTCATACAAACTTCAATGGCTTAGTGAAGGAGAAGAAGTCCAAGTGAAATAGCAAGTTGAAGTCTCTTTCTCCATTGGGAAACATCAAGATAAGATCTTATGTGATGTGGTTCCCATAAAGGCCAGCCATATTCTTTTGGAAAGACCGTGGTAGTATGACATCAAGTGTCCCTGATGGTTTGCCACATTTGAGAGGAATTCAGCATCACATTGATTTCATTCCGGGAGCTTCTTTGCCCAATAGACCAGCTTATAGGAGCAACCCACAAGAGAACAAAGAGATTGAAAAACAAGTTACTGAACTCATGACTAAAGTTGGGTGAGGAAAAGCATGAGTCCATGTGCTATACCTATGGTTCTGGTGTCCAAAAAGGATGGCTCATGGAAGATGTGTTCTGATTGTAGAGCCATAAACAACATCACCAGCAAGTATAGGCATCCAATTCCAAGGTTAGATGATCTTCTTGATGATCTAATAACCTTAAAGGCATGTTCGTTACAATCATAGAGGTCTTAGGGAAATATAGAACAACAAAACATAAAAGCAGATACAGCCGACAAACACTATCAACATGGTCGACTTCACTAACCAACTTCCTCATCCTTTCAATTATGTCCTTGATCTTGATTTCCCTAGTAAGGAACAACAACCCCATTTCACCACACAATTCACTATCAAAATTTACATCTTCACTTGATGCACTCAACCCCAAACATATGCAGACATCTAAAAAAGTTAATTTGACGAAGTGCTGCCTAATTTGGATGAATTACCCATTCAAAACCGATCGACTAAGGACCTCTTTTATCAATGTACAATTTATATTCAACTCATTTTGTAGCCTAAGGCACGACAAAATGGTGTCATATCAAGTCTGGAACGATGCCTACTTCTCAATAGTGTGTTAGCTTCAATAATGTACTTCATTTGGCATTTGTGTTCAATATGAACCTAAACTATATACAAAGAATTGAGTTTAAAATAACCAATAATGTACAAAATAAGATCAAATATAACTATTTAATGCAAAAACCACTTATTTCACTTACATCCTTCTTAACTAAAGGTTTTACATAACTCACAAATGTTTTCTCTCTACTCCCTAATGCTTTCACTATATTCACTTCTTCTTCATCTTTTCTCTTGATGAGTGTCGTTTTTGTTTGCTCGCCATTTCACCAAACACTAATTAAGTACCCTATTCACCTTGCACCCAAAACCAGAATGAAATTGGAATAAGGATTCCTAAACTCTTTCAATTAATGTCGTACAACGGCGAAACACATAACACCAAAATTATTAGCCACATCGAAAACCAAAATAAGTAACCTCATTTCCTTCATCGGACCACAAACATAGAAGAAACCACATGGGGAATCGAATTAAAGTTAACACTAAACGAATAGAAATAAACGTTTCCAACAAAAAATCAATGTAAAACCCACCCATGAAGACAACTAATAATCAAGACCAAAATGCACTTTGCAAAATATTACTTACCACCGACCAACTTTCCGATAACCGACCCAGATTAAGGTTATCACTACCACCAATAGTAAATGGAAATCTTGCAATATCCACACCACTCAGTACTGAAAAAAATGGGTCCTTTCTATGAAAATGGATAACCAAGACTACCCACCAATACTTTTGATCAGTGCGTAAACCAACAATGTCTCCTCCAACACCACGAATAGGGAAACCAGCAAGATGATGGGGTTCATGAAAAACGAGGAAGCTTGTGGGGTTTAGGAAGAAGAAAAAGTGAATAACTGATTCAGAGGAGGGGATGGGTTCTCCAACACCAACAAACTCCTCTCTAGTACAACAATGAACACCAATAATATTTTAGAGTGCATTTTTATTTGAATTATACTTTAAAATTAATTTTTTTTATCAAAAGTTAAATTTCAAAGATTTGTTTATATTTCTGTCACACTCAATAGTCTCACATTGCTACAGAGTTAACGTCTAAGGCACCTTAAATACTCCTTTCTCTTTCCACCCTCTGGGATAGTCCATTTCAAGAAGGAGGGGTTGGAGGCGCAACACAAGGAAAACCTAGTTCATGATGGCAGATCATCTCAATAAGATACTTCCACCCAATGTCTTTCATGAGCAAGTTGCTTTATATAGGTGTTTTACATTTTGAGGAATCTTTGGTTTAGTGGGATTTAGTCACTTTTATACGTATTTTATGTTCTATGTTTGATTTTATGAAAGCATGATTTGTCTTTAGACATACTTTGGATATTATTCAAAAATTACACTCTGTATATTATGGTTATTATATTGATCTCATTGAGATAAAGTAAGGACCAGTTGAAAAAAAGATGTGTACAAGTCACCTTCACGTAATTTTCATGCTACATATTTCATGATGAGTCCTTGTCATTTGGTTCTGTTAGTATTGTGATCATTGTCAAGTATAATTGTGATTAAGGCAATTAAAGTCGTTCCCATCAGAGAGCTCGTAGAAAATTTTTGTTCATATCTCTTCCTCCCCATCAGAAGAGAAAAATAATAGGAAAAGTTCAGCTGCTCTACATTTGGAAGACCAGATACCAAGTTGGGAACTACTTAATTCACCAAAGGATTTAACTACATTTCTTACTAGTACATAATCTAACATTTCTTACTAGTTCTAAAATCTTTGAAAAATTCAGAAAGTTGATGTTATATCCCAGAAAACTTACGCAACACACCATGGATAAGTCTTTAAGGACAATTGTAACGTCCTAGCCGGAAATTACTTTCTTAAAAACAAAAATCAGGAATAATATATATATATATATATATATATATAAATAATCCCATTTATTAATAAATCCTTTCCCAAAATGCGGGAAAATTTAAATAAAAAGTCAACGCGCCAATACTAAATAAAATTGTAGTGTTTAATTATTACACAATTAAACCATCCATAAAAGTAACTAAACCACCGTGCTACAACCTAGGGTGGTCACGTGTTACCCCCATACAAGATACACTTGTAGTTGGGCCCCCAGCCAAAGCATCACATCTAAAACATCACTTAAAGCTGTGTAGAAATCCTCCTCGCGCACCAACTTTGCACCAAAACCGCTTGGCATGCCTCTCACGTTGCTAGGTGGAACCTGGTTCCAGACCGCCTGGCGAGCATCTCACACCGCCAGGCGCCAAGCGCCAAACAGAAGTCTCACTACTCCTTCATCGCCAGGCGGTCTCCACCATGCCGCTAGGCGCTTCGCGTAGACAGTGGTCACTACCACTGTTTTAGGACTCTATCGCCTGGCGGCTCGCCCCGCGCCGCAAAGCGCCATACTAGTAGCACAATTCTACTGGTTTTGGCATTTTCTTCAGGTCTTAAGGGATCCCAATTACACAATACATCAACCTTAGCAAAACTCACCATATTTCAGACATCATGCTATGTTTACCACGCAATACACACATATAACTCATGCACAAATCAATTATCATTCCCCTAAACAACTATGATACATTCTACTACCCAATCATCATGCTACCGATTAACCATTCCTTAATTAGTTGCATCAACAACCCTAGGTGCCCTACTGACTACTTTTCATTAATTACACTCCATATAAGTTTTCATGATTCAAGTTATGCTTTACACTTAGATATAATGTGAACAATCATGACTACATTACTTTATCAATGAATATCTATTATCTCCATTATTGATCAACATTCTAGAGGCACATAATCACAGTTCAAAGCATACAATTCATCACATTCTGTCTAAGAACCCTTTTTATTATTTCATGCATTTGATTCCCTTCAACTATTTCTTACACGTATTAAATTTTACTCCCTCACTTGTTTCAAATGAAGAAAACCCTTACCATCTAACCCAATTCACGAAGAAAATCATCAGCGAACCCCAAAGAACACAACTCGCAGAGTCAACTCAAGACATCCCCTGCTCTGATGTGTCACCTGGCGGCAATCTAGGTGCCGCCAGGCGGTGCGTGATAATCCAGGTTCTGCCAGATTTCTCCCGCACCCTTCGTGACCCCAAACAATTTCAATTACAGCATCCACCATTATATTGATATAGTTTCAAGTGCACACATCATATAAGGTTCATAATTTATTCATATTAGCATTATTTCCATAACACCAATGCATCTATCACTTACACAATCCATGCTTATTCATCATCAACCCCAACATGAACCCTAAATCCCCAATTCATTCACGAATATATAAACACATCACGCATACATCCAATCTCAGCCCCATAAATACATAAGCACATAAACAATTTTATATTTTTATACAAGGACCCAATTCAAGCAGTACAATTTCTCATAACGCAAGAAAGACGAGAACAACTAGCCAAGCCAGTTCGCGTCGCCTGGCGATACACGCACCGCAGCCAGGCGGTTCACAGAGAAAAACTCATAAATGGGTTCTGTGACATGTGTCGCATGATGGTTCATTCGACGCCGCCAAGCGGTTTTTGGGTATTTTCAAAATTACGAAGGAAACTGAGGCGAAAATAACAGGCAATGTATCATGATCATCAAACATATCACGCAATCATCTAATTCATAATAAAAACAAAGAGTGGAACTCCCCTAACCTGAATTCCTTGCTTAATTTGATAGTTCTTCTAGTTACTCCTTGATCACCACTAACCTTTGTCAATCTTCTCCATTTCCACTGCTCTTCTCACTCACCATTCAGTTTGTTAGCCTTAATTTTCCTCTCTTCACAGTACGTATCAACTCCAGACTCTCCAAACCTCTTCTCTCCCCTTATTTGGTCTCTTAATCATGCTTTAATTAGGGTTAATGATAACAAAACGAAAATTCATTAAAAAGAAGTTTAAGGCTATTGATTCACTATTAGCGCATGGTTTCCAACCCTTCCTAATTGCCTCCTAGGGTTTTTGCGTCTCTTCACATCCATGCCAAAATAAGTTTTAACAAAAAGAAAGTTATTTTGTTCAAGCCAAGGTTTGAGCCCACTACTAACCAATTGCAATTCAAGTGCACAACTAACTCAACCAAGTCATCTTTCGTGATAATATTTATACATCTAAAAATATATACTTACTTATCACGCCCAAATACATCATCAGAAAATAATAAAATTAAATAATACACAATGGCATACATAGGACTCAAACCCAAGTCCTCTCACACAATCAAGTACTTTCAACCATTTGAGCTAGTACTTTTCCACATCATGACGATTAGCATTAATTGCCATAAAGGCTTCCACCATCCACATTTATTAAATAATTATTTATTTAATTATTTAAATTCCTCGGGTCTTACATTCCCCCCACCTTATAAAATTTTCGTCCTCAAAAATTTAAAACTTACAAGGGAATAGATGCAGGTAAGACTATCTCATTAGGTCCTCCATCTCCTAGGTCATTTCCTGCATGGCTTCATCCCAGAGAACTTTCACCGTCCTTATCTCCTTCCCTCTCAGTTGTTTAACCTGTGAGTCCAAAATTCGCACTAGTCTAGCCTCCATAGTCAAATCCTCTTGAACCTGGATATCGTCAGCTTCCAATACATGTGAAGGATCTACAATGTACTTCCTCAACTGTGACACATGGAAGACATTATGCATATTCGCCAAATGAGGGGGTAATGTTATCTCGTATGCTACTTGACCTATCCTCTGGGTGATCTGATACGGCCCAATAAATCTGGGAGTCAGCTTTCTTAACTTGAGAACCCTAACAACACCTGTGGTTGGAGTCACCCTGAGAAACACATGGTCTCCAGCCTCAAACTCTAACGGTGCTCTTCTTCTATCCGCATAAGACTTTTGCCGGCTCTGGGTAGCTCGCATCCTCTCCTGAATCATATTTACTTTATAAGTGGTCATCTATAAGAACTCAAGGCCAAGCATCACTGCTTCACCATCCTGATTCCAGTACAATGGAGTTCTGCACCTCCTCCCATAAAGTGCCTCACACGGTGCCATCCCGATACTGAAGTGGTAACTGTTGTTGTAAGTAAACTCCACCAAAGAGAGTACCTCACTCCAACTACCCAAGTGATCCAGTACACAAGCTCGTAACAAGTCCTCCAAGGACTGGATAGTCCTCTTTGACTGTCCGTTAGTCTGAGGATGATATGTTGAACTCATTCTTAGTTATGTACCTGGTGCTGCTTGCAACGACTGCCAAAACCTCGACGTAAACCTCGGGTCCCAATCAGATACTATACTTGTTGGCACTCCATGTAATCTGACGCCTCCCTCATATACAACTCTACCAATCTATCCATTGACAATTTTTGATTGATCAACAGAAAGTGTGCAGATTTAGTCAAACGATCCATAATCAACCATATCGCATCATAACCCCGCGTAGACTTAGGCAAGTGGGTTACGAAGTCCATCGCTATGTTGTCCCACTTCCACTGAGGAATCTCTAATGGTTCCAGACTACCCCCTGGTCTTCGGTGTTCAATCTTTGCCTTTTGACACACTAGGCAGGATGCTACAAAGTCAGCCACAGCCGTCTTCATACTAATCCACCAGAAGGAGTCTTTCAAGTCCTTATACATCTTAGTCATACTAGGATGTATGCTAAGACAACTCTTGTGGCCCTCTTCTAAGATTCTCTTTCTCAAACTTGGTCCCCAAGGAACACACACACGGTTCCGATAATGGAGGATACCATTCGCCCCCATCTTATAGTCCTTGCCTTTTTCTATGCCCAACCATCCCACAATCTATTGTAATTCTTGATCCTTCCCTTGTTCCACTTTAATATCATCAAGGAACCACATCGAATATGAATAGAACCTATATGTAGTTCTAGGTTCATGTCTCGAAGCTTCTCTATCAACTCCAGTTCTTTCATCATCATGGAGGACATATGTACTCGTTTCCTGCTCAAGGCATCCGCTACAACATTAGCTTTACCGGGATGGTATAACAGCTCAAAGTTGTAGTCCTCGAGATACTTCATTCATCTTCACTGTCGCATATTTAGCTCCTTCTGCACAAACAAGTACCTCAGACTCTTATGATCGCTGAAAACTTGAAATTGCGAGCCATACAAATAATGCCACCAAGTTTTGAGAGCGAATACAACTGCAGCTAGTTCAAGGTCGTGCGTGCGAATATAACATAGTGTCATCTGTAATCAATTATAATGTGATTGTTTGACAGCCAGTCCATCCCGAGTATCACATCCAGCCCCTCCAATGGCAAGCAAATGAGGTTCACTTTGAATCTGCGTCCTACCACTTCTATAGAGCATCTAGCACAAACCGAGTTAGTCGAGACTTGCCCATATGCGGGTGTCGAGACTGTCAGTTCGCACCCCAAGTCACGGACGACAAGTCCAAGTCCACTCACGCATTCTTCAAAGACGAATGAGTGAGTAGCTCCAAAGTCAAACAACATCAAAACACTATGATTAAATAACAAGCATATGTCAAGTATAAGGTTACCTGATTGAGTGGCCTCAATACAAGTCAACGCAAAAACCCTCCCAGTAGCTCTGGGTCAATCGGTTAACACCTTCAGCTATTTCTGCTGTTGTGGGGTCTCTCTGGTCGCCTTCTTATTGGGACATTGCTTCACATAGTGCCCCATATGCTCGCATTTGTAGCACTTCACATGATCAGTACTACCACCTGAACTGCCCGCAGCTTTAGTGCAGTTCCTGCGAAGATATGCACCTCCACAATTATAGCACCGCAACCTTGGAGAGGAAGACTATTGTAAGACCCAAGAAAATTAAATAGTTAATTAAATAATTATTTAATAAATGCGGGTAATAGAAGCCTTTAAGGCATTTAATGCAGAGAGCTATGACGTGAAAAAATACTAGCTCAAATGGTTGAGAGTACTTAATTGTGTGAGAGGACTTGGGTTCGAGTTCTATGTATGCCAATTGTGTGTTATTTTAATTTATGCATTATTTTGATGAGATACTTGAATGCTAGACGTGATAATAAAATCCTAAAATTGTAGGAAATATCACAAATATGAATTGGTTGATTTGGTAGTGCATTTGACTTGGTCAGTGAAGTTTTGGCAATTAGCACGCACTGTAGAGAGGAATTGGAGTGGAAAACCAGTCTTGGGAGTGTAAACAAAAAACAAGAGTGTTTTTGGGGTTAGAGACACGTTCAATTCGAATTTAGAGCGAGGATTCGAGGTAAGGGGAGTTGTTTACTTTGATTTTGATTGAATATGATGAACTATGCCTTGTATGAATGAAATTGCTTATCTTCCCCGCCATTTTGACGTTGTTTTCACGAGGTTTTTGGGTTTCGCCCAAAAACCGCCCGGCGGCAAGGCCCGAGCCGCCAGGCGGCATAACAAACTTTGCCTTTGTTCTTGATTTCTGCATGAACCGCCTGGCGACATGACGTTGTTCACGTTTTCTTGATTGATTCTTGTTGCTATTTGAGCGGAAATTAATGTGATTTCTGGAATTGATCTGTGTAAACCCTATTGGGTGTCGTGAATCTATGAAACTTAATACAAACTATGTGCATAGCCAAATTTTGGAACATACCCTTGTGTGTACCCTATAATCGTATGTGTAAAATTTGGAGGGGATTGAATTGGGGTTGATTCTAGAGAGTAGAAGCCAAGTGAAATCAAAGAATTTATTTGAGAACAAAAGGTTCAGATTATTGTAGATGCATTGTTGAAATTTGAGAGTTAGTTATTAAGGATGGAGTGTATAAAAGGTTTCCTATCAGTTGTGGCATGGAGAAACCTATGTTTGGCTGGGTACTGGTGTACCGCCTGGCGGCACTACACTTGCCGCCAGGCGAAGACGAAGTGCGGTTACGGGATTGCGAGGTTTGACAGTGGAAAAATGGAGAGAGGAACTTAGGAGAGTGAGTAGTACTGGAAATTTATTGGTGAAACTGTGCGGAACAATATAATTATGGTATTGAATTATGGGGATTGGAAGAGGTGGGAAGGTATGAGTATAGTATGGTGTGGTTACAGGAAAGTTAATTAGAGTTAGGGAAGATAATGATTCTAATTCAAAGTTTCAGGTTTGGAAAGTATAAGTAGGCTTGGAGGTGTAAAATTGGGACATGGGATAGTGTGTCTTAGTGAGTTGAGGTATTAGCTATGACTTGTGTAAGATGGATTGAAAGCTAAATGAGTGGAAGAGGTATTAGTATTGTAATGTGATTTAGGTTGGTAATGTGCTATAAGGTAATGTTTGGTGTGGACTCATTTGGAGTTGGGTTGGATTCTTGATTAATGATTGAAGAACTTGGTTAATCCTAGATTTCATTGTGAGATTGAGAATGGCAAAAATTATAGGTAATGGGTTCACTTGTGGGGTGCCAAGGAGTCAAGAATAAGAATTGAATGGATGAGAGTGTAATGCTGCTTTAGAGGAGTCAAGAGAAGGTGAGATAATCGGGTTTGACGCGTGAAAATAACAAATTGGTACGCTGCTGATACAGCGCCTGGCGGCGTGAGTGTGGTAGAAGCTCTAGGAAGGGATCTGTAGCGATTGGCGCCTAGCGGTAAGGTAGGATTTGCCACGCAGACGTGGAGCAGTGGGCGTTCTGTTCATGGACCTAGCGCCTGGCGGTGTGGCTTGAATCGCCAGGCGGTCTGCACTGATTTCGCCTGGCGGCGCTTGGGGCTGCGCCAGGCGATTGTGCTATAGATTATGACTTGTGTGTGTTGCTTTTAAGTGACAATGATGCTATGCTTGGATCGGGAGATGTTGTGCCATGAGCGGGTAGGTTCATGGATGGTGGTTAACATGTAATGATATGAGCAGGGAGGTTCATATCCAGTTACTCTCGCGTGGGGATACGAGTCAGGTAGGTTCGTATGTTCCGTGCTCACGCTTGAAAGATGCTTTGTGTGGGGTGGTACGTGGCTGGTGGATCACATGTGTTGGACTACGGGCGGGTAGGTCCTTAGAGCAGGACTACGAGCGGGGAGGTTCGTAGAGTAGGACTACGAGCGGGGAGGTTCGTAGAGGCAGGACCACGAGCGGGCAGGTTCGTGTGACCATCATATACCCGAGTCCAAGGCTAACCATTTGTGTGATTTGAAGGCTGAAAAGCCTTGGGGTTAAGGTCTTGGCCAAGAAACTAAATGGATTAATTATGATGGGTGTCTTATATATAATCTATGGTTATATATGTCATTTTTATTTTTATCAGCTCACCCTATTTGTTTGTGTATGGCGATGATCGTGTGATTCGTTACACGGGAGCAGATGTTGATATAGGTGATGTTGAGGATGCTCAGGCGACGGAGTGAGGGCTAGCTGGGATTAGAGCTAGGCAAATTTTATTATTTTTTCATTTATGATTATGGATAATGGAAATTGTAAAGCTTTAATACTACGATTTTAATGATTTTGGTGCGATGTTTAGATATTTTAAATTTTCCCGGGGCGTTTGGGAAAAATAATATCGTGATGTTTTATTTTCCTTTCTTTATTTATTTATTTAATTAAGTAATATTCCTTAGAGATGTTACATTTGGTATCAGAGCAAATGTTTTGATTTTTGGGGAAAATTAGGGAGTGAGCTGACCGCTTATTGTTGTGAAATTGTGTGATGTGTGGTTGATTGTTAGCAATTAATAGTGTTTGTTTTAATTTTAGTTGTTTAATGTTAACAGCTGAACTATGTGGCGTGCACATGCAATGGCAAACCGGAGGTGTAGGAATACCGTTGGGGCTGACGAGAATACTAACGCAATCCACATGATGGTTGATGCGATGCAGCCTGTGGCAGCGCAACTGAGAGCCATGATCCCACCGGTTAGACCTATGACGATGGAAGATTTCATGCGTCATAAGCCAGCCAAGTTCACGGGGAAAGCCACCCTAGATGAGGCAGACGCATGGCTCCGAGAATGCGAGAAGATATTCAGGGTGATAGAGTGCACCGAGGCGCAGAAGCTCACCTTCGCCACCTTCCTGTTGGTGACCGAGGTAGAGTATTGGTGGATGTGGATGCAGTAGCAGATGCAGACCCGGGAAGAGCAAGTGACTGGGACCAGCTTCAGGAGGAGGTTCTTGGAGAAGTATTTCGCTGATAGCGCTAAACATAAGCGCGAGGCTGAGTTCCGCACCTTATAGTAGGGGAACTTATCAGTGCAGGCATATATAGAGAGGTTTGAGTATCTCTCGAGGTTCTACTCACAGACAATAACTGAAGAATAGCGCTGCAAGAAGTTTGAAGGCGGCCTAAAACATGAACTGAGGCGCTTTATCGTGCCATTGAGAGTTAGAGAATTTCCCGTTTTGGTCGAGCAGGCCAAAAGTGTGGAACAGTTGGAGATGGGGCCCAGTCGGGTCAGCCGACCGTAGAAGAGCAGTGTAGAGGGCAGACAGTAGAAGAAGCCCTATAGTCGACCTACATCCTCCTTGCAAAAGTTAAGGTGCTATAACTGTGGAGGAGAGCATATGAGGAGAGACTGCACTAAACCAACCAGCAGCGGAGGTAGTAGTATGAGCACTCGTAAGTGATATGCATGTGACCAACCAGGACATTTTGCTAACAAATGTCCTAATAAGAAGACTACTCAAAGATCACGATCTCCACCACCTTCATCTGATAAGCCGAGAGCAGCAGGCCGGGTCTTCGCCATGATTAGCACTGAGGCCACCCGGTCAAGTAACCTGATTCTGGACTATTGCTTATTATTTGGTAACAGTGTGTTGGTGCTTTTTGACTCAGGAGCTTTGTACTCCTTCATATCCCATGATTGTGTAGAGAAACTAGGGTTGTCTACTCGTGACTTAGGATGCGAGTTGATAGTCTCGACACCACCATCTGGACAGGTTTCAACAAATTCAGCCTGTGTTGGATGCTTGATGGAAGTAGAGGGCAGACGATTCAAGGTGAACCTCGTTTGCTTGCCGTTGGAGGGATTGGAGGTCATACTGGGAATGGACTAGTTGTTTATCAACCATATGGTGATTGATTGTGGACGGCGCATGATTGTATTTCCAAAAACTGAAGGGATAGAGTGGGTGTCATCACGGGAGACAGTGAAAGAGATGAGGGGAGGATCCACTTGCTTTGGGATAGTGGCCTAAGAGAAGAAGATAAGTACAGAAGAGCAGATCAGTAGAATACCAATGTGGATGAATATGCTGATGTTTTCCCAGATGAGATACCCGAGCTACCACCCAGTAGGGATATAGATTTCTCAATTGATCTAATCCCTGGAGTAGGGCCAGTGTTGGCAGCACCGTATAGAATGGCACCGGCAGAACTAGCAGAGTTGAAGAAGCAGATTGAAGACTTGCTAGAGAAGAAATTTATCAGACCTAGTGCCTCACCGTGGGGAGCTCCGGTGTTACTGGTGAATAAGAAGGATGGGAGTTCTCGGCTGTGCGTCGATTATCGGCAGTTGAATAAATTGATGATAAAGAATAAGTACCCACTGCCGAGGATTGATGATTTTCTCGATCAGTTGAGAGGGCCAAGTGTGTTCTCTAAGATCGATTTAAGGTCTGGCTACCATCAGATCTTAGTCAAGCCAGAGGACATTCACAAAACAACTTTCCGATCGAGATATGGGCATTATGAATATGTTGTGATGCCATTTGGAGTGACCAATGCTCCAACTGTCTTCATGGATTATATGAACCGAATCTTCCGCTATCTGGATAAGTTTGTGGTGGTGTTCATAGATGATTCTCATCTATTCTCATAATAAAGAGGAACATGCAGATCACTTGAGGATTGTGTTGGAGGTATTGAGAGAACACCAGCTGTACGGCAAACTGTCAAAATGTGAGTTTTGGTTGGGAGAGGTACAGTTTCTGGGGCACGTTATCTCTTCACAGGGTATTGCAGTGGACCCGAGCAAGATTGAAACAGTTCTGAAGTGGGAGAGACCTCATATGGTAACAAAAGTCAGAAGTTTCTTGGGGCTAACAAGGTACTATAGAAGATTTGTAGAGGGGTTCTCTAAAATGGTGAGCCCATTAACTCAACTCACTAGAAAAGATCAACCCTTCTCCTGGACTGATAAATGCGAAGAATGCTTCGAGGAGATGAAGAGGAGGTTGACCACAGATCCAGTACTTGTTATTCCAGATACCAGTAAGAAGTTTGAGGTATAGTGCGATGCATCCTATCAAGGTTTGGGTTGTGTATTGATGCAGGAGAAGAGGCCAATAGCCTATGCTTCTAGACAGTTAAAGGTGCACGAGAAGAACTACCCTACACATGACTTAGAGTTGGCTGTTGTAGTTTTTGCTCTCAAGACATGGAGACACTACTTGTATGGCTCCCAGTTCCAAATTTTCAGTGATCCCAAAAGCCTGAAATACCTGTTTGATTAGAAGGAGTTGAATATGAGACAGCGGCGCTGGATGGAGTATCTCAAGGACTATGATTTTGAGTTTCTTTACCATCCTGGTAAAGCAAATGTAGTTGCGGACGCCTTGAGTTGGAAAAGGATGTATATATCAGCCATGATTGTGAATGAGTTAGAATTGATTTAGAAGCTCAGGGATATGAACCTGGGTATACAGTTGGGTGAAGATTCCATCAGATGCAGTGTTCTGACACTAACCAGTGATGTATTGGAGACTATCCGAGATCAGCAAAAGAATGATGCTGAGCTGTAACAGTTTGTGAGCTGGATAGGAACTGAGAAAGGAAAGGATTATAGGATAGGATCAGATGGTATCTTACGGTTCCGAGATAAAGTTTGTGTGCCGGGAAACTGGAGGTTAAGAAAATAGATTGTGGAAGAAGGACATAAAAATCGTCTTAGCATACACCCAGGTATGACTAAGATGTATCAGGATCTGAAACAGTCCTTCTGGTGGAATGGGATGAAAATCGATGTTGCCGAGTTCGTAGCATCATGCTGTTGCCGACTTCGTAGCATCATGCTTGGTATGTCAGAAGGCCAAGATTGAACATTAGCGACCAGGGGGTACGCTAGAGCCATTGGATATTCCGCAGTGGAAATGAGATAGTATGGCCATGGATTTCGTGACTCACTTACCGAGATCTGTGAAGAGGTATGACTCAATCTGGGTAATTGTGGACAGGTTGAAAAAGTGTGTCTATTTTCTCGCCATTAATCAGAAGTGGTCCTTGGATAAGCGGCCGAGTTGTATGTTCGAGAAGTGGTTAGGTTGCATGCTGTGCCAGCTAGCATAGTATCAGACAGAGACCCGAGATTCACATCTCGCTTTTGGCAGTCTCTATAGGCAGCGTTGGGGACCCAATTGAGGATGAGTTCTGCATATCATCCACAGACTGATGGGCAGTCGGAGCATACGATTCAGTCATTAGAGGATCTATTAAGAGCTTGTGTGTTGGATCATATGGGAAGTTGGAGTGAGATGCTTCCATTGGTGGAGTTCACTTACAATAATAGCTATCACTCCAGTATAGGCATGGCGCCATACGAAGCTTTGTATGGGCGACGATGTTGGACACCTCTATGCTGGAACCAGGATGGCGAATCTTTGGTATTGGGTGTAACATCCCTAAGGAATATTACTTAAAATAAATAAATAAAAGAATAAATTAAATCAATAGTCGTCTGGACAATAATCCCAACGCGGGAAAATTTAATTTTATTAAAAAGCGTGCGCCAAAACTCATAACATAAACATTAAAGTATTACAAGTTTCCAAAATTCATGTTCATAATAAAACATAGTAAATACACGAGCGAAAAACCCTAGCTCTAATCCCCAAAGCTAGCCCTCACTCCGTTGGCTGGACATCCTCAGCTCCACCTGTTTCAATATCTGCTCTCGTGTAACGAATCACACGATCATCGCCATACACAAACAGAAAGGGTGAGCTGAGAAAAATAAAATAACAGATATACAATATGCAAAATAAAGCATACACCCATCTTATTCATTCTACATAGTTCTAGGCCAAGACCTTAACCCTAAGGCTTTATAGCCTTCAAATCACACAACTGGTTAGCCTTGGACTCGAGAATATGATGCTCACACGAACCTGCCCGCTCGTGGTCCTGCCCCTACGAACCTCTCCGCCGTAGTCCTGCTCTACGAACCTCCCCGCTCGTAGTCCTGCTCTACGGACCTGCCCGCCCGTAATCCAACACATGTGATCCACCAACCTCGTACCTCCCCGCACGTGGCATCTCTTAACCGTGAGCACGGAACATACGAACCTACCACGCTCGTATCCCCACGTGAGAGTAATTGGATATGAACCACCCCGCTCATATCATCACATGTTAACCACCATCCATGAACCTACCCGCTCATGGCACAGCATCTCCCGATCCAAGTGTAGTATCAGTGCTCAAACAACACACCAAACAAACCAAAGACAGCAAAAATTTCCGCCTGATTCGGCCCACACGCCGCCAGGCGAAATTATCCCAGACCGCCCGGCGGTATCCACTCACTGCCAGGCGCCAGCGTCATTCCAGAGCCACTGTCTTCTCGTCACCACCTGGCGGAGCACACCGTGCCGCCAGGCGCCAAACAATACAGGGACCCCTGACGCTAGTCCCATCGCCTGGCGCACCTACCCGTGCCGCCAGGCGTTGTATCAGTAGCACAACCCCTCATGTTTTTAACACCTCAATCAGTCTTATTTCCTACGTGACTCAATTCCAAGCGCCCAAATAAAGACTCCTCTATGGAATGCACATTATGGTTAATCTACAACTATCATAACTATCAAGCACCTAACTTTATAATGGCCAAACCATCGATTCAAGTTTTCACAATATCTGAGCATTAACATAGTAAAGCAACTTCATCCATATCTACGAACACAGTCAACAATTTAATACCTTCACTCACGCTACCAAGTATACTACACTGTAATAGCCAAAATTTTACTCCCACTATTCTTAGAATACTTTTCCCATAATTCCTCATGCATAATCATACCCAACCACATTTTTCCTCCAGTACATATAACTTTAATCATATGCAATGTATAACATGACCAATTACCATCCCCTAGTGCATACATCCCCAATTGTTACATAACATCGGTAAGTCGTATTCAGTACCTATCCAGTCACACGTAAACGAATAATATGCTTCCAAAACATGATCTCTTAACTAAAATTTTCCCTTCTCCCTTTCTTCCCTTGATAATCCATCCAACATCATAAACTAGTTATACTTTCAACCCTTTACCATCCTCACAATTAATCACCATAGTACTTCGTCCCTTTCTATGTTACCAAATTATCGTAAACCTCACACACTCCAAATCCTCCCTTAGTTTCTGTTTCCAGAATCTCGCAGAACTGCCCCTGACCGCGCTATTGCTTGGCGACGCTTTGCTTGCCGCCAGGCGGAGCATCAGTGCCTGCACAAACCAGGCTTATTCATACCTGCGACAGAGTCCACCCTTTTACCAGTATTCATTCCCATCACTTATATTCACCGAGATATGACAATACATATATAAATGACTAGTTTCCTGCCCTTAATTCAATTCACATAGGCCTCTCGACCTTTACCCTCTTGAATAACCCGATTCAATTCATGCACGAGTATACCTAGAACTTTACCATACCCCGAATTTCAATTGATTTCAGACCAACAAGGTATCCAATAAAAGCTAAACAAATCAATTTCAAAACCCATAATGATTTTCATACAAATAGCATAAAAAACAACAAAAATAGAATGCGAATAGTGTCGCGCCGCCTGGCAGAAATTCATCGCCGCCAGGTGGTTCATGCCAAAACAAGAAAAGCACAACAAACCTGATGTACCGCCTGGCGGTAGGGGATGAACCACCAGGCGGTTTCTGGAAAAATCCAAAAACTCCAATCAAATAGTGCAGAAACGATACAAGGATCATGCTACAATTCAAGGCACTGCACAGTTATCCAAATACAATCACAACAGACAAGAAAACAACTCCCCTAACTTGGAAATTGCTTCAAATTCGAATTAGTGTGAGTGTGCTCCAATCAAAAGCTCCCTTGCCCTTGCTCCCACTCCCACGTTAGTTTCTCCTCCTCACTCTCCCTATGCTATCAGTCCCAATTCACCAGAACCTTCTATCCAAGACTCTCACGTACTACAGCACTTATCCCTTCACTAATTCACTCTCTCTTTTTAGCTTATGAGTACTCTATTCACTCCTTCATTTACCAAAACGAAAATTACCCTAAAATGAAGTTTAATAGCTATTCAGTGGGTTATTAATCTAATTTTTCAGCCCCTTAAGCAACTAGGTTAAGCTGCCCTTTTCAAATTCCATGCAAAAATAAAAATAACCTAAAAGGAAGTTTAATTTGGTTCTTAACAAGACTTGAACCCACAACCCATCAATTATCAACTCAAGTGCACAACCATTTCAACCACTTCACAATTGTTAATTCCATCAATTCTAAGGTTATGTGATCACATCATGCATTCAAATATATAGCATAAAAATTCATAATTTAAATAACATAAAATAACACACCTAGGACTCGAACCCTAGTCCTTTCACACAATCAAAGTACTCTCAACCAACTGAGCTAGCACTTTTCCACGTCATATCTCCACACATTAATTGCTTTAAACACTTCCCTTACCCGCCATAATTAAATAATCATTTAAATAACTATTTAATTTTTCTCAGGTCTTACGTTGGGTCCGGAATTCTTGCAGCAGACTTTTGAGAAGGTCAAAGCGATTCAGGAACGAATGAGAGCTACTCAGAGCCGACAGAAGTCATACGCAGATAAGAGGAGGCAACCGTTGGAGTTCGAGGCTAGGGATCATGTATTACTTAGAGTGACACCAACAGCAGGTATTGGACGGGCTATCAAATCAAGGAAGCTAACTCTGAGCTTTGTTGGACCCTATCAGATTTTGAGGAGAATTGACGCTACAGCTTATGAGATCGCTCTACCACCGCACTTAGCGAATCTGTATAATGTATTTCATGTCTCTCAGTTGAGGAAATACATAGCAGATCTGTCTCATGTTTTGGAGTCAGACGATGTACAGATCCGGGAAGACTTGACGGTGAACACCGGACCGGTGCGGATTCTAGACTCGCAAGTGAAGAAGTTGCGAGGGAAGGAGATCAGGACTATGAAAGTGCTATGGGATGAGGCTACTCAGGAGATGACCTGGGAGATGGAGGATCGCATGAGGCAGTCCTACCCACACTCTTGGTAAGTCCTATTTTCGAGGACGAAAATCTTTAAAGGTGAGGGGAATGTAAGACCCGAGAAAATTAAATAGTTAATTAAATAATTATTTAATAAATGTAGGTAATAAAAGCCTTTAAGGCATTTAATGCAGAGAGCTATGACATGGAAAAGTACTAGTTCAAATGGTTAAGAGTACTTAATTGTGTGAGAGGACTTGGGTTCGAGTCCTATGTATGCCAATTGTGTGTTATTTTAATTTATGCATTATTTTGATGATATACTTGAATGCTAGACATGATAATAAAATCCTAAAATTGTAGAAATTATCACAAATATGAATTGGTTGATTTGGTTGTGCATTTGACTTGGTAATTGATAGGTTGTGGGTTTAAACCTTGCTGAATACTAATTAACTTTCTTTTTGCCAAATTTTCCTTTGGCATGGATATGAAAGGGTTGAGGAACCCTAGCAGCCAAGAGGGACAAACCAAGAGGGCTGAAAACATCCTGCTAATGGGTATTGATTAGTCATTAAGCATGTTCTAATTAAATTTTCGTTTAGGGTGTAAAGGGTAATTAAGGGAGAGTTAATTTGGAGAGAGGGAGAGGAATTACAGAGAGAGAGACCTGGAATAGTGGTGTGGACGTTGGTGAGTGAGGTTCTTGCAATTGGCACGCACTGCAGAGAGGAATTAGAGTGGAAAACCAGTCTTAGGAGTATAAACAAAGAACAAGAGTGTTTTTGGGGTTAGAGACACGTTCAAATTGAATTTGGAGCGAGGATTCGAGGTAAGGGGAGTTGTTTACTTTGATTTTGATTGAATATGATGAATTGTGCCTTGTATGAAAGAAATTGCTTTGCTTCCCCGCCATTTTGACGTTGTTTTTACTAGGTTTTTGGGTGTTACCCAGAAATCGCCCCGCGGTAAGGCCTTAGCCGCCAGGCGGCATAACATCACTTGTGGGCTGCCAAGGAGTCAAGAATAAGAATTGAATGGATGAGAGTGTAATGTTGCCTTGGACGAGTCAAGAGAAGGTGAGATAATCAAGTCTGACGCGTGAAAACAACAAATTGGTATGTTGTTGATACAACGCCTAGCGGCGTGAGTGTGCGCGCCAGGTGGTAGGAGCTCCAAGAAGGGATCTGTTGTGATTCGCCCCTAGGGGTAGGGTAGGATCCGCCAGGCGGACGCGGAGCAGTGGGCGTTCTATTCGTGGACCTGGCGCCTGGCGGTGTGGCTTGAACCGCCAAGCGATCTGCATTGATTTCGCCTGGCGACGCTTGGGGCTGCGCCAGGCCATTGTGCTGCAGATTATGATTTATGTGTGTTGGTTTTAAGTGACAATGATGCTATGCTTCGATCAAGAGATGCTATGCCATGAGCAGGTAGGTTCATGGATGGTGGCTAACATGTGATGGTATAGCGGGGAGGTTCATATCCAGTTACTCTCACGTGGGGATACGAGCGAGGTAGGTTCTTAGGTTATGTGCTCACGTTTGAGAGATGCTGCGTGCGGGGAGGTACGTGGCTGGTGGATCACATGTGTTGGACTACGGGCGGGTAGGTCCATAGAGCAAGACTACGAGCGGGGAGGTTCGTAGAGCAGGACTACGAGCGGGGAGGTTTGTAGAGGCAGGACCACGAATAGGCAGGTTCATGTGAGCATCATATACCCGAGTCCAAGGCTAACCATTTGTGTAATTTGAAGGCTCAAAAGCCGTGGGGTTAAGGTCTTGGCCAAGAAACTAAATGTTGATACAGGTGATGATGATCGTGTGATTCGTTACATGGGAGCAGATGTTGATACAGGTGATGCTTAGGATGCTCAGGTGACGGAGTGAGGGCTAGCTGGGATTAGAGCTAGACAAATTTTATTATCTTTTCATTTATGATTATGGATTTTGGAAATCGTAAAGCTTTAATACTATGATTTTAATAACATTACTTTTGGGAACAATAATATTGTGACATTTTATTTTCCTTTCTTTATTTATTTATTTAATTAAGTAATATTCCTTAGGGATGTTACAACTGTGGCCTGTTGTATGGCGTCTTCTACTGCCTAGTCTCTGTAGCACTCTTCTACGACCTCACGACCCGATTGGGTCTCGTCTCCAGCTCGTCCATTGTTCTGGCCTGCTCGACCAAAATCGGGAATTCCCTGATTCGTAGTGGCACAAGGAATTTGCACAGCTCATGTCTCAAGCCTCTCTCAAACTTCCTGCAGCACCATTCCTTAGTAATAGTTTGCGAGTAAAATCTCGTCAGGTACTCATAACGATCCACGTAGGCCTGCACGGATTTGCTACCCTACTGTAGGGTGAGGAACTCAGCTTCCAAGGCATGCTTGGTTGAATCTAGAAAGTACTTCTCCAGGAATCTCGTCCTGAAGTTCGCCCAATTCACCTCCTCCTATCGAGTCTGCATTTGTTGCTAAATCCCCGTCCACCAATACTCTGCATCACCCACCAACAAGAAGGTGGCAAAATTCAGCTGTTGTGCCTTAGTACACGCCAGCACTCTGAATATTTTCTCACACTCCCTGAGCCAAGCATCGGCCTCATCAAGAATAGCTTTGCCACTGAACTTAGACGACTTATGCTTCAGTACATCCTCCATGGTGACTGCTCGAGTTGGCGGAACCATCGCCCTTGGTTGCGCTGCAATAGGCTGCATTGCGTTAACCATCCTATGGATTGCCTACGCAATCTCGTAAGCTCCAACATCGTTTCTCCTCCTCCTATTTGCCATGGCCTGGATTTGCCATATATTTAGCTTGTGAATCACACAACGTAATTTCAATATCACAACAAAGCAAAACATACACGCACAATTCAAACGTAATAAGCTCACTCCCCAAAGATCTTGAGAAATCATTGAAATCACGACTCTAATACCAAATATAACGTCCTAGCCGGAAATTACTTGTTTAAAAACAAAAATAAGAATAATATATATATATATATATATATATATATATAATCTCATTTATTAATAACTTTTTTCTCAAAACGCGGGAAAATTTAAATAAAAAGTCAACACGCCAATACTAAATAAAACTGTAGTGTTTAATTATTACACAATTAAACCATCCATAAAAGTATTACAAAAATAGTCCATATTTCTTAGTAAAGAAAACTACTATAAAAAGAACTACTAAAACTCTCATAGTTGTTCCCCACTCCATCGCTAACCATCCACGTGCTCACCTGCATAAACATCTTCTCCCACGTAACAAGTTACATGATCATCGCCAAACACACACAGATAGGGTGAGCTCATTTAAATAAACAACTAGAATATGGCAATAATTAAAACATCTCAAGATTATAACATGTGTTAGCATTTTCCTTTTCCTTGGTTCCTCAACTTTCAACCCTTAATTTAGATGTCTATTATTTCTACACCCTTTGGGTGAGGTCAATGATCGATCTTTGCCGCACGAGTGTCTACTCGCCCCTCCGACTACAGGCCACCACCTGGTAGTCCACATGTAGGAATAACTTTGCCACGGCCTCTCACCGTGACACCATGTGGAATTCCCCAAAACGAACATAAGTCTGTAGTTGTTCCCAGACTACCCAAACTCTATCAGATCCCACGAGCCACGATCTCGCACACTTCACTCGACTTCCTAAACCACCAAGCTACAACCTAGGGTGGCCACGTGTTACCCCAATACAAGATACATTTGTAACTGGGGCCCCGACCAAAGCATCGCATCAAGAACATCACTTAAAGTTGTGTAGAAATCCACCTCGCACACCAATTCTGCACCAAAACCGCCTTGCGCACCTCTCGCGTCGCTAGGCGAAACTTGGTTCCAGACCGCTTGGCAGGCATCTCACACCGCCAGGCGCCAAGCGCCAAACAGAAGTCTCGTTGCTCCTTCACCGCCTGGCGGTCTCCACCTTGCCACCAAGCGCTTCACGTAGACAGTGGTCACTGCCACTGTTTTAAGACTCTATCGCTTGGCGGCTCGCCCCGCGCCGCCAAGCGCCATACCAGTAGCACAATTTTACTGGTTTTGGCATTTTCTTCAAGTCTTAAAGGACTCCAATTCCACAATACATCAACCTTAGCAAAACTCACCATATTTCAGACATCATGTTATGTCTACCACGCAATACACACATATAACTCATGCACAAATCAATTATCATTCCCCTAAACAACTATGATACATTCTACAACCCAATCATCATGCTAATAGTTAAACATTCCTTAATCAGTTGCATCAACAACCCTGGGTGCCCTACTGACTACTTTTCATTAATTGCACTCCATATTAGTTTTAATGATTCAAGTTGTTCTTTACACTTAGATATAATGTGAATAATCATGACTACATTACTTTATCAATGAATATCTATTATCTCCATTATTGATCAACATTCTACAGGCACATAATCACAGTTCAAAGCATACATTTCATCACATTTTATCTAAGAACCCTTTTTTATTATTTCATGCATTTGATTCCCTTCAACTCTTTCTTACACGTATTAAATTTTACTCCCTCACTTGTTTCAAATGAAGAAAACCCTTGCCAACTAACCCAATTCGCGAAGAAAATCATCAGCGAACCCCAAAGAACACAACTTGGAAAGTCAACTCAAGATATCCTCTGTTCTGATGTGTCGCCTGGCGGCAATCTAGGTGCCGCAAGGCGGTGCGTGACAATCTGGGTTCTGCCAGATTTCTCCCACACCCTTCGTGACCCCAAACAATTTCAATTACAACATCCACCATCATATTGATATAGTTTCAAGTGCACACATCATATAAGGTTCATACTTTATTCATATTACCATTATTTACATCACACCAACGCATCCATCACTTACGCAATCCATGCTTATTCATCACCAACCCGAACATGAACCCTAAATCCCCAAATTCATTCACGAATATATAAACACATCATGCTTACATCCAATCTCAGTCCCATAAACACATAAGTACATAAACAATTTTATATCTTTATACAAGGACCCAATTCAAGCAGTACAATTTCTCAGAATGCAAGCAAGATGAGAACAACTGGCCAAGCCAGTTCGCGTCGCCTGGCGGTGGTGCATGTATCGCCAGGCGATTCATAGAGAAAAACCCCAAAATGGGTAAACGCACCGAATGAACCGTCAGGCGGTTTCTGGGTATTTCCAGAATTACAAAGAAAACTCGGGCGAAAATAAAAAGCAATGTATCATGATCATCAAGCATATAACGCAATCATCTAATTCATAATAAAAATAGATAGTGGAACTCCCCTAACTTGGATTCCTTGCTTAATTTGATAGTTCTTCTAGTTACTTATCACGCCCAAACACATCATCAGAAAATAATAAAATTAAATAACACACAATGGCATACATAGGACTCAAACTCAAGTCCTCTCACACAATCAAGTACTCTCAACCATTTGGGCTAGTACTTTTCCACGTCATGTCGGTTACATTAATTGCCATAAGGCTTCCACCACCCGCATTTTATTAAATAATTATTTATTTAATTATTTAAATTTCTCAGGTCTTACAACAATAAATATACATGTCTCGAAAAAATTCAGTTTCTTCGTGTTTCCATTAGCTAATACAGCAATCTTAAGTTGCGAATATTCTTACTAAGCCTTCCTCCAGACTTACCTTTCAAACCTTCAGACATAAACTAATGGGTATCACTATATATAATACAATTGAAGGTAGCACAAAGTGCAAAAAAATTCTACTGAACTGCAAAAAGTAGCACATAAAAAATTAACTAAAACAAGAAAGTTTACTCATTCTATTTGTTTGACAAGTGGCAAAGTGTGATGTTTACACATGGTTGAATATTATGTTGACACATGTTGATCTATCTCAATGACAAGTGTCCCTTTTCAAATACCCATTTTTTTTGTTTTACTTTTAATTATAAATATAAAAGTATATAGTGATCATTATTTATTATCCATGGGTAGTGGATAGTGGGTATTTCTTATCCATGGGTAGTGGATAGTGGGTATTTTAATACCCGCTTATAAACGAGTTGGGTACGAGTATCATATTATTTGTACCCGCGGGTACCCGTTACCTGCAAAAAATTAAAATTAAAATTAAATTTATATTTTATTAAGTTAAATATAATTAAAATTAAAATTAACAGGATATTTTATTATGTCAAATTTAATTATAATTATAATTTAATTTTATTTATATTTTATTTTTATAATTTTATATTAAAAAATTTATAAAATATATATTGTTTTAAATATTTGCGAGTATTGGGTATCCACGGGTACCCGCGGGTTTTAAAAATATCCACGGGTATTTTTTAAGCGGATACCCGACGGGTAAATGGTAGGTAGCAGGCGGCTTTTTTTTTAGCGGGTCGGTTTGCGGGTAAGCACTATCCATGCCCGACCCGACCCGTTGTCATCCCTATATGTGACTGCTACTCACATTAAAGACACGTTTCTCTTCTCAAGAGAGCAATAAAGCCTAACCTCTCACCACGTTCCTCCTCTATTAAGGGTTTAGTGTTTCTTGAGAAATTTTTTGCCCTTCTCTTTATTGATTTGCTTTCTCTGAAAAAGGTGAAGCTCTTTGCCCTTCTCTGCCTCCCCTCTCATTCAAGCTTCTTTAGGAAGTATTTCTCTTTGCTTTCTGTTTTCCACTCACATGGTCAACATTCATCGTTATGGAAGGAAATGTTCCTCCGTACTATGTTCTCCTTTCAACCGCTCTTTCCTTTTCTCTCTTACTCTTTATTCTCTTTATCTGTTTTTGCATGATTCTGAATCTAAAATACCATTTTTGCATTTTTCCATTTTGATCTTTCACTTTCTCTTGCAGGTTTGACTGAATGTTGCAATAGAAGTCACTCACGGTATGGTTCAAATTTTGAAGGTTTGATTTCTCTTTTTTTCATAAACCCTATTTTTTTAAACCAAATACTTACGCTTTACTCCTTCTTCAATGCATTGGTGACCCCTTTTTTGGCAAGTTTTTAAGGGTTTCATCTTTTTAGAGTTTCAACTTCTTTGTTTTTATGTCGTTTTCTTGCAGATTATCAGAGTTTTCAAAATTGAAACTCAAATTTCAAAAATTTTGTTGTTATATATGGCTCCAGTCCTTTATATATGTATGTTTAGGGTTTTAATAGTTCAATATTCTGTTGAGGGTTTACATTTGTCTATTTAGTGGGGATAGTTCATTTCATACCTGAAATCAGTCCTGGATCATAATGGCTAGTGATCCGGTAAGATCAGAACTTTACATCCATTTAAATATGAAATTTGACCATTATTTGTGTATATCTGAATTTTCTTTTCATTCTTCTTCAAATTTGTCTTTGTTTTGACCAATGCCTTCTTCATTTGATACCTTTTTTCTCCCTTTCTCGGCTTTCATCTTCTTTACTTGAATTTATTTTGATTTAACTATCTTTTTTTTAACCTAGAAGGTTGGAAAATGTGGTGAGATGGCTATTTCTACAGTCAGGATTGACATTAGGACTTTTAAGACTTACCTTGGAGAGTATAAGCCTTCGTATGAACCTATTTTTTAATATCAAACTAGCCCTTTGAATAAGATTGAGGATTTTGGTCTCCATTATAAACAAGTCTCTCTTCTTTATTTGTTGTTTGCCTATTTTTATTTATAATTAACCTTCAATTTTTTTATGTTGGTGTGTTTTTTCAGTATGAGTGTATAAGTTGGAATATTCTTCTTATGGCAGAAAAGCTAGAACAAGTAGAAAATAATTTGGCACACTCATGCTTTGGACCATTAGACCATGAATAACACAAACTCTTCGAAAGAAAGAGGTGAGTGACTATTTCTATACAAGTCAAATTTTTATATCGATGTTCTGAGGTTTCATTTGGATTATTGAAGTTTTCATCAATGTCAATTATTTTTGCTGAAATCCTCCTTTTCGGGTAAGATAAATGTAATGCAAGTGTGGATTTTAATTGTAGGTTAATGTTGTCTCTGAATGCAAGGCTCCGATAGTGAAATGCCCATTTGTTGTTGGTTTCTTTGTTCTTTGTTGTTGAGCTTCAAATAGGGAATATGAACCATGTCATAAACCTCAAAGTGATGGCATGTTTATGGATTAGGTTTTTAAGCTGGCACATTTTTTTCCTTCTCAACAAAAGAAGAAAATCCACACATTAACTCGTTACTCTTCCGTATATGAAATGTTTGAATTGAAAGTTTGAAACTCCTTAAATGTTTGCTCTATTAGATGACCAATATTTGCTATTACTCTTCATATATGAAATGTTTGAATTGAAAGTTTGAAACTCCTTCAATGTTTGCTCTATTAGATGACCAGTATTTGCTATCTTCGGATTAAGTAAACAGTAATTTAGCAGATAAATCTAATATACTTTTTGATTTGCTCTCATATTTTTGAGTGTTGCAGATAATGAAAATGCAGTTTTCTATTTTGAGGAGGGTTCTCTTAAAAGTGCAGTTTTTTAATTATGGTATTGCTATTTTGCAACTTCTTAATTGAGACTTTTGGTTCTTTGTTTTCTTCAAATTTATACCGAACTCTACCCTGTTTTAGTGATAATGCTTATGTTTATTGTTATACTAATCAGGTAGACAAATGGGTTTGCAGGCTATGGAGTAGTAAGCATTTATCTACCTTTCACAAGTGTAGAGCCACTCTTTAATCCCTCTGTTAGTGGACAATGATGTTGTGGCTAATGTATTTTTGAGTATTGCAAGCGTGCTATGTTGAGTAGAACAGTGTTATTCCTAAGTTATATATTGCCCATGCCTATTTTTCTTGAATATAGACTTTATTACTCTCCTTTTCTTCATCTTAATGCTATAGAAAAACATTTCTTGATTCAGATCACTGGCACCAAGAACATTCTCAAGTAGCCTCTCTTCAATTGAGTTTGACTGAGAAATGGATGCTACTAGGATATATATGAAAGTATATAGAATTTGTCTGTCTACTTTAACTTTGTTTTATTATAGAAGTGAAATTGATTTGATTATTTATCATCGTCTAATTGAATCTTCATGTGATATTCATTGCAGATGGTTAGGATAAAACAACTAATAATTCTGCAAAACGTGAACTTAACCTTCTTCTGGCTACTTTGAAAACTTTTGTTGTTATTTTGTAAATTTTGATGAAATGAATATTTTAACGTTTCAGAACAATTTTTTGCATAGTAGAAGTGTGTTTAAATTTTAATTTAGTACTCAAAGTAATTTATATAAAGAAGTTTATGTGGAATATATTCATTTGAAAATTCACTTCACATAGTATAAGTTTTATTTTTAGTTTTAGACGAGGTTAATTTAATTTTTTTTTGTAAATGAATGTGCTTATTAAATATATTGTAATAACATGCATTCATCTTTTACAAAAAGTTGGAATCATTATTTTCAATCTCTCCTGAATATTATGGGTTTTTGTTTCAAGGAACGAGAATAGAAAATAGAGGAAACCAATGGGTTTTCGTTTCATGGAACGAAAATAGAAAATAGAGGGAACTAATTGATATAATTTTTTGTTTTAGGGAATGGGAATAGAAAATAGAGGAAACTAATTGATATGAATTTTTGTTTTAGGGAATGAGAATAGAAAACAGAGGAAACTAATTAATTTCTTTTGTAAAGTTGATTGATGTTATAGAAAAACAAAATTCATGTTAATTAGTTAATATAATGAATTATAAGATTATCTTTAATTTAATTTTAATAAAAAAATACATATGAACCGAAATTAAAAGATAACTAATTACAATGTAATTAGTTAAAAAAAACAAAAATAATATTATTAAATTATTTAAAAAACATATATTCACATGATATTATTAGTTTTGAGTGCAATCTGAATTTGAGGATCTATGTATTTTCAACCACTCTCACTAATAAACTTTTACAGAAATGTTAATGTTACTTTTAATATTTGCACTAAAAAACTAAAAAACTGATTCGATATTAAGTAAAAAAAAAATAATGTTCATTCCTTATTTTATAAGTTTAATTATAAATTTGAAGAAATAGTATGTGAAATAATATTTAAAAGACTTTTTGAAAACATTAATTATAAAATATTACTTTAAAATGTAAATAAATAAAAATAAATATTTTTTACTCATTATTCAAGTTAAATTTTAATTATAAACTATAACATCAAATCCCATTCATAATAATGTTTATTAATACTTTAAATATATAAAACTAACATCCTTTTTATATAAATTAAAAATTAAAAAAAATATAGGTTTATTATAAATATGAATTTTATTATATAATTAAAATTATTTGGTTTTAATAAAATAATATAAGAATGAAATATACATAAATCTTATATATGAAATATTTTATATTTAATTAATGGAATGAAGAAATGATTTAAAATGATATTGACATATATTATTTATTTTTATTATAGTATTTTTAATTCCTATGAACTAAATTTAAATTTAACTTTATTTTACAATCAATATTTTACCGGATAATTTTTCCGTTAAAAGGTCAAATTATTTATTTATATAATTAACACATCTTTACTTATAAAAATTCAAATCAACTTTAATTATTTTATGATTCATTTCGAAAAATATTGTAAGAAAATAATTATATACTTTTTATTGTTTATTATAAAATATTTAAGATTTTATTTTAGAAAGACAAGTTTTAAACAATATTATATTTAATATATATATATATATATATATATATATATATATATATTAAAAATAAAATTAAACATTTAGTGTAAGGCCCTCTTACTTTTCAGCCCAATATTTATGGGTTGCCCCAAAGTCTAATGGACCTAAGGGTTGGTTCATACGGCACCCTAAAGCCCCTAAACCAGCTGACACTTCCATTCCTTTCACTTTTCAAAAAAATCGTCCATCTCCCTCTCTTAGAACAACAGCTGAGCTCTACTAGGGTTTCACTTCCGCTTTCCGTTGAGCTAGAAGAACTTTGTTTGTTCCATGTAAGTTAATCTCCCCAATTGATTTTCCCTTTGTTTTAGCTCTGCTGCCTTGGTTCCAACTGAGAATTCCCTTATTGATCTAGTTTCTTTTTGTTCCACTAATCTCCAGTTCACTAAGTTACTATCGGAGCTGTTGTGCTCACTGTTTTGGTATTGAAGTCTTGTGCTAGCTTATTTCAAGGTAAGGGAAGCTAGGGTTTCAAGATTGGATGTGTTTTTGCTTGCTCTTCAGTTCTATTTCATGTTTATGGTGTGTGTATGTTGCTTAATATGATATGAATGTATATTCCATATTATTCTGGGTGAATCTGTGTACTAGCCTGCGTGAACAGTGGAGGAGATCTGATAATCTCGCCCAAGCGAGTGGAGCTCGCCTAAGCGAGAGTATCAGAAAACCCTCCCAGGAGTTGCGCGAGTTGTCGCTCAGGCGACGAGCTCCAGTCTTGAGCGAGAGGCCATCTCACTCAGGCAAGGAGGTCTCGCCTAAGTGAGAGAACGCGACAACACCATTGTTCCTCTTTTTGAGCTCTCGCCTAGGCGAAAGGAACTCGCCTAAGCGAGAGACCCATCTCACTTGAGCAAGGCCTTTCAGCCTGAGTGAGAACTGGGTGAGAGTGTACCCAGGTTCTATTTTCTTATCTGTCCTTGTATGTTTGCCATATATTTGGGTGAATTAATATGTTAAAAGCATGAAATGAGTGAAGTGCATGTATGGAATGGTTCATGGGTTGAATATGATGAGTTTGGTATGATTTTGGCATGGGATATGAATGAAGGTGGTTATAAATGTTGGCATGAGATTGGTATGCATGACAAGTTCATACTTGGTTGGTGAAACATGATTCGTGTGTGGTTAGGGCGTAATTCCACAATAGTTTCGTGGTGGTGCCTCATTGGTTAGGGCGTAATTTCATGAATCTTTAGGTGAGATATCATGGTGGTGTCTTAGTTGGTCAGGACGTAATTCCATGACCCCTGTTAGTGGGAGTTCATAGTGGTGCCCCATTTGTATAATTTAGCAAGGATTCAAGGTAAGGATTGCATCCTGACGCTCTAAAGAGCCAGTTAGTCTCACATAAAGCGTACTGACTCGAGTGGTGAGAGTAGCAGAGGCCTGGAACTCATTAAGGGCTAACCTTGTGCGTGGGGGAATGAGACACTGGAACAATTAGCTCGGTAGAGCAGTAATGGCCACCACAAGTACAAGCATCCGCTGAATTTGACTAATTATACGTATCCAGATTAGTCGTGTCTGAATCTTAGTGTATTGTGTGCAAGTCATAACATGATTGGTTGATATATATACATGTTGGAATATGAAAGTGTATGTGACAGTATGATAAACTATTTTCTACTCTAGCTTACCCTTTTGTTTGTTGTATGTTTTGTTTGTATGGTTTTCTCTCTTTGCGATGATCATCAATTTATTGATGTGAGCAAATGCGAGAAATACTCGTGGTCAACAGGGAAATGGTGACTCCGCTGCATAGCCTGTTTGGACTGGATCCTGTTAATTGGGCTTTTCTTTAGGGTTATGGCCCATGTATTGTCCTGCTTTAGCACTTTATTATATACTTTGTCAACCCCTTACATTATTTTGGTTCTGACATCGTGGTGTGCTTAAATTTCTATTCAGGTTTCTCTTGGATAATTGTAAGGAGTAGTGTCTATACTCTAGGCCTTTGCTTCTAATACTATTTTGTGTGGCATCTCCTTTAATTAGCATTATTAATTAAATGGGGTGTTACATTTAGTATACTACTATATTTTATTTTTAAAAGTTACATTTGTATTTATATTTTAAAATAGAAAGATCAAAAAATTTAGAGTGAATTTGAAATTTATATTTTATTACTGTGGTATTTTTAATTAATATTAATTTATGTGTATTTTATTAATGTTATTTTAAAATAGATAAATAAACTTTATAAACTAGAAAGTAGAACTGAAATTTAATTTATAATTTCAATTTTTATTACAAATAATTGAAAATTTGAAATCAATCTCATGAATGCTTTTCACTAAATATACATGTATTCTTGGGTTAAGTATGTTTTTAGTACCTGAACTTTGACCTAAAATTGGAATTTATCCCTATCCAAAATTTTAATATATTTTGATCCCTGAACTTTAAAAATAAATGAATATAGTCCTTTAAACTCAATTACGTTAACTTTTTTTGAAGTGTCGAACATATTTCTCAGTAGATATTGAACCAAGAATGTGTCAAACAATGTATAAAACTTCATAACTAATATGAAAAGTGTATCGAAGTTTCAGACACAAACAAATTTCAATTTTGAGTTAATATTCAGGGACTAAAAACATACTAAATCCTATATTCTTTTATATTTCAGTTTCCGATCTTTTTCTATTCTTATGTTTTATTTTCCAACTTTCTATGACTCTAAATAAAAATTCAAAAATGAAACCATTAATTGATTCAAATATTTATGTTTCTAATAATATAATAATTTTGTTACTACAATTAATAACATTAATAATAGAATTAATAATAAAAAAATTGAAATCATTAAAAGATTTAAAATTACAAAATGTTCTCGATATGAGTTTTAAAACAATAAAAAAAACATACAAGTTTTATTATTTGTTAAATTAATTAATAATTAATAATAACTAATATAAACCGAGTTAAATTTTTAAATGTTTCGCTACATGAAAATTGTATTCATCCTGCAATAAATATTTGAAAAAATGTACAATGGTATATTATAAATTATATTTTAAGTATCAATGATAATTTTAATTTTTATTGTAAAAATTGAAAATTTAAAATGTAAGTTTCTTGTGACTTCCTTTACTAGGTTTGCTGGCTTGCAGAATGCAAAAACTAATACCATAAGTGGAGCACAATTTAACTTTTTTACTTTTTCTAAAATTAGTCAACGTAAAAGATGTTAATTATGTTGTGAGGATATTAAGAAATACATATATTACTCACAATATAGATGGACCACTGATGTTCTGCATATATATTTGCAAAGCTTGTTACTTTGTATGTTGTCATTTTTATGTTTATTCCCTATCATTTTTTTGGCACTTTAGGTTTTGCATATAAAAAACTTGACTCTCTACTAATAAAATACAAAAATTCATAAAAACTATTTTAAAAATCGTGTTGTACAATTTGAAGAATCTACACTTCTACACTTTCTAAAACAAATTAGTTTTCTTCAATTTGTTCAAACATCTCCCATGCTCATATGCTCATATTATTCTTCTATAGAGTTCTCAAGTTTATCTTCATTCAAATATGGATGAAAATCAAATGAAAAATGCACTTAAAAAAATAGGGTTCATTCTTTCATGAAAGGTGACAAAGATGATGAATAACACTGCAGGTGAACCCTCAAATTTTGTTAAAGTTAACTTATTTTGAAATCTTTTACCATCAAATTAACAGTTTCACATTTTCATTGAAAATGACAAAGTGCTTAAGGATATTCAGAATAACAAACCAATATATCAATTAACAGTGAATGATAATGAGATTAATGATTGTTTTTGCTTTGAAGATAAAATACAATGTTGTTATTATAGTTAACAAATGATACTATTATTTTCATGTTGACACTATTCATGATTTCCTTCCCATACATCATATAGGCACTACAAAAAATATCTCATAAAATATTAAAAGAAAATAGAATGTTGTTGTTTATGAAAATAGACCATGTACAACGGCCAACAACTCAGGTAGGAAGCTTTCACACTTTATTTTCGTTATCTTTCCTACATTATTTTTAAAAGACTAAATTTGTTAACATTTTTTAATGTTATTATGACTTCATGGGAATTAGTTGTCCAATATATATATATATATATATATATATATATATATATATATATATATATATATATATATATATATATATATATAGCGATGAAAATTATTGGAAAAATTCAACAAACGCATGAAATATGTCAGGTAAAACAAAATGCTAAAATATAGTAATATTTGGTTGGTAGTTGTGTTTACTTTTTTGAATGGAAAAACTGAATGCCAACATGTTCTCTTTCGTCACAATTTTTAATGGAAGTGATTCACAACTTACAAGAAGGAAAATAAAATTTATTATTAGTTAGAAGGTGATAAGTTTCCTATCAATTAACATGTTATGGTGAGTTTCCTATTAGTATAAAACCACTATTAATTGTGAGTGTTAGATATATTGATAAGATTCACTACTTATTATTATGACATTAATAACAAGACACCGAATTGAATTTTCATCAATGCATTAAACAGAACCAAAGTTATGGAAAATATGAAAAGTTTGTTTTTAAGATGACAAAATATGAAAGACAAAAAAAACAAAAAAATTAATAAAAATATGTGAATAATGAAAAATAATAATAAAAAAATTTAAAATATTATATAAAACAATAAATAAATAAATAATTGAATAACAACATCAATAATAAAATAAACTAAATAATAAAATATTAAAAATAATATTTCATTTAAAAGTATATTACACCTATGTTAAATTTAAATAATATTTTAAAAAAAATTCAATAACTACTAAAAAGTGAAAATTAAAATTCTTTTAAGATATAATAATATCAATTTTTAAGTTTTTGATTTTTTTTCTAATTGCAATAAAAATAAATTTCAGTAATTTTAAAAATAACCTGTGCATTGCACGAGTCAAGATGCCAGTTATTTTTAAAATAAGCTTATCCCTGTATTAGGTGTCTATCTGATTCGTGTTTCACAGGGTCATAGTTTCTCTCTACATTAACGGGTCCCCTTTTGCATCATGTGCCAATGACTATGTACGAGTTATCTATTTTTAAAAAAATAAAATAAGGAGGAAAAACGTATTAATTTATACGGGATTTTTTATAGTCATTCATCACTCGCGTGTATATATATATATGTCTTCCATTATATAATTAATGTACTGAGAGCATCCACTATGGCCATGTGACGCATGTTAGCCTTCTCAAAGCGTAAACACATGGGATACTGTGTTTTAATCTTAAAATTTTTAATTGTATGATGTAGTGCGTCGTTCATGCCGGCGAATTTTAATGCATCAAGACCTATATTAAAACATGCTGGTATGGCCCAGAAAAATTGTTCATTCACTTAATATTAAGTTCATTGTTTTTCTTATGCAAGTCCCAAATGGTTAAATATCGGGTGTGGTTGCGTGCATAATTTTTTTTCTATTACGATTATATTAAGTACCAATTCTTTTAATATTATTGAATATTTTACATTACTTTTATACTTTTATAAGTTAAGTAGTTATTTAGATATATATATATATATATATATATATATATATATATATATATATATATATATATATATATATATATATATATATATATATATATAACTATACGTGTCATCTAATATTTAGTCATTATTAATTTAAATACGTATTTATATTTTAAAACTAAAATAGTTTTATAAGTTATATACTAAATATATATCTTAAATAATTTTAGAATAGGTTAAACATAGTTTTTGTTTCCAAACTATTTTCAAAAAATTGTATTTCGTTCCTAAATCAAATATATATTTATTTAATCTTTGTAGTTTATGGGAGTAGTGTAAAATATCCAAAAAAAATATTTTATATGACTTTATTTTCATAAAGTGGACGAAAAATGCAATTGATTTTTTTCAAAATATATGTATGATGTGAGATCTTATAAATTATAAATTAAGAAAACATTTCAATAAAGTTAAATATTTTAAGTGAAAGATAAAACGGTTTTTAATTATAATTTAAAGGATTTATTTTATTTTAAAAGATTTTCTAAAAAATAATCTACGGATAATATTTCAGTTCAGAATATATTAAACAGATTTTATAAGAAATAATGGAATATTATAAAATAATACTTTAATGATATCTACATATATAATAGAGATAATATATATAATATTCTCATATATATATATATATATATATATATATATATTATGTGTATAGATACAGTACAATTAAGTTTTTTATCATTTCTTTGAGTGAGATATGAGATGAGGTTTGTTATTAAATCTTAGTTACATCATAATATTTTGTGTCTTAAAGCTCATAGGAGATAAATCTATTTTATTAGGTTAAACTTTACCCATAAATAAAGTGAGTTATAAGAATTGAAGTGTAACGTCCTATTTAATTAATAATCCAAATTAAAGGAACGTCACACAGGAAGGAATGTCATACAGGATAATGTAGTAGCGCGGTCTTGGAATATAGGCATAACTCTTTACAATACTCAAGGCACACCATGATGTCAAAACTAACCAAAATAAAAGTTTAACAATACACCAAAAATTAAATTTAAAAGTCAAGTAAATACATGGGTCATAGTCCTATAATAAGACCCAAAGTAGTAGAATCAGTCCAGGCATACTACGCAGCGGAATCATCCCTTCCCGGTTGACCTCGAGTGTCTCGCATCTGCTCACATCAATAAATTGATGATCATCACAAAAGGAGAAGAACCACATACAAGACAACCAAACAAGCAAATAGGGTAAGCTAGAGTAGAAATAGTTTATCAAGCAGTCACATGCTATTACACAATCCAAGCAGTATATATATCATCTAAACATGTTATGACTTCTCAAACAATACACTAGACTCTGACTCGACTGATCCGGATACATATAATTTAGTCGAATTCAGCGGATGCTTGCACTTGTGGTGGATTATCCTGCTCACCCCCGAGTTGCTCATCCCCGAGCTAAGTGTTACAAGTGTTACAATGTTTCAATTCCCCCACACACAAGGTTAGCCCTTAATGAGTTTCAGGCCTCCTGCTACTCTCACCACAAGAGTCAGTCCGCTCTATGTGAGACTAACTGACTCCTTAGAGTGTCAGGATGCAACCTTACCTTGAATCCTTACCAAATTATATAGATGGGGCACCACGATGGACTCCTACTAACAGGGGCCATGGAATTATGTCCCGACCACTGAAGCACGACCATGAGGTCTCACCTAGAGGCCCATGGAATTATGCATTGACCACAAACCAATCATACTCAATCAATCAAGTAATATTTATCATGCACATAACCTCATGCCAACCTTTTCAACCTATCCTCATTCACATCCAAATGTTGAATCCATACCAACTCATCCTTCGCAAACCATGAATATAGGATTGTATTTCATATCAATACCATGCCACTTCGATACCAACCATCTCATTTAAATCACATGCCAAGATCATACATGTTCCTGCAGAGAACAAACAAGATAAGTTAGACACAAGTGTCACCTTACCTATGCATGAGTAGAAGAGGGTTGAATGCACTTGGGAACGAACGAGATCCAAAACCCTAGTAGAGAGTTGCAGCGGCTTAAGGAGGCAAGGAGAAGCGTGTTTCGGAAAGTGGAGTGAAAGAATGGGATTAGGACAGATTAGGGTCTGGATTACCTTTGGGCTAGCCCTTAGGCCCATTAAATTTGGGGCAGCCCTTAAAACATTAGGGCAGAAAAACTAAACCTTACATGAAGCATTCAAATAATTTAATATTCAAATTCAGAATTTTTAAGTGGTTAAAAGAATGGAATGTGAGAATTTATTTGGAGAATCCAAATAAGGGAACTAACTGTGTTTTCTCTTGTATTTAGTGTGTTTTCTCTTGTATTTGGTGTTATTATTCGTATTATATTTTTTGATAATAAAACACATACTATTGCTTAATGTATGGAGAATTTTTTTTAGACGTGCTTAGAATTAGAGCTGTCAAAACGGGCAACTCGGCTCGATCCGGCTCAACCCATCACGGGTTGGCTCACGAGTTCACTTAATTAAAACAAATATAATTTTATTATTTTTTTTCAGTCAAAACTAAATTATAATTCTAATTAAAATCTAAATAAACTTTAATACAATCCAAATACAAACCAAAATAAAAAAATACAAATTATTTATGTGTTGGCTAAAAAAAAAACTTAACATGACCCAAATGTAAAACCCAACTTAATAATAAACTCTTGTGTACCCTTTTATCTACGGGTTGGCTCACCAACCCGGCTCACCACGGGTTCAACCCGGATGAGCCGGGTTCTAGATGAGTCGGGTCAAAAATTAATCCGTATTAAGATTTTAAAAGAATTTCCAGCCCAACCCGATCCAAACCCATGGTGAACCGGGTTGGCTCGTGGATTCCAATCCATTTTAACAACTCTACTCAGAGTTTATGTGATTTTGACAGGTTTGATGCAAGGGAAGCTAACTTGTGTCTATATTTATTTGTTTATTATATTAATGGTATGGATTTGAGATAAAAACGTGTTTAGCTTTATGGGTGGAAGAAAGTTTGAATTTTTATGTGAGGGGAGCCGATTACTTTAACTGTTATAATTGTTTCAATAACTTGTTTAAACTTATTTTGGTATCTTATTTGTGAATATATATATATATATATATATATATATATATATATATATATATATATATATATATAATTAATGAGGTTTGATAGTGTATTGAAATTATGTGAGAAGCCTTGTATGGGGCAAAGGATGATTGATGATTGTTGACATGTTTGACTTTATGTGATGAAAATGGTTGTTATGATAGCTATTAGCTCACCCTTCTCTTTTGATGATTGTGGTTTCACAGTAGATAAGTAAGATGCACAATAGATAAGTATAAGGAAGAGAGACGAAGACCATGGGAGTAACTGTTTTTTTTTTTTAAGAAAATTCTTTTCCATTATTAATTTGACAATTTTATATTTTTGAAATAATGGGATTTTTTAACAAATATAAATTTAATAGAGTAATTATAAAATTTTGTGTTTACCTTGATATTTATATATATTTTTTAATTTTAAAATAAATATATTACTAAAAAAATAATACCTATATTTGTTGTTTTATTTGTATTTGTATTTACATTTAATATTAATATTTATATTATACTTATATAAAATGAGAAGAGAAGATGATATAAAATTAAAAATAATAGACCACACAAAAAATGTAAATAGATTATGAAAAAGTACAAAGGTCCGACTAACTATGCATAAAAATGTGAATGATACATAAAACTATAAAGAATAGATATATATAAAAATATATATAAAGAGGAGACAATATAAAAATACAAAGATTAAACAATAAAAAAATTGAGATTTGTTTACTTTATTAATATTAATATGATCAACCTATTTGGTTTTATGATCATTTGTGCTTATATAGTTTCAAGTTACATTAAAAATATTTGAGTACATTAATTTTGGTAATCAAACTTAAATGCATAACTCAAAGAGTACAGTAAGAAGAAAAAAACATCCAATTTAACGTAACATCATTTCTCCCTTCCTATCACGATAAAACATCCAATTAGTGAGTTTTTGTGGGATAGATATGCCAAACAAACTCACCTATATACAGTTATGAGATTGTCTTTTCAAAGATCTACCAAGTAATATAAAGAGAACCGATGACTATATTAACCATTCTGTGTTGTAACTTAGGAATGACACTGATATACCTAAAATAACAGCACTCACAACATCATTATCCCACTATTCTGCTCTAGCTAATGATCCCAGTATCCAAACACACCCTAAGTCTAATTTAATTCAATTTTTATTAATTATGTATTATTTAAAATTCAAGTTTAACTCGTAAATATTATAGAACAATTTAATTTTAAAGTTAAAGTATATCTAAATTGAGAGTTATAAAAAATTTATTAAGTAAATAGCCCATTCAGTATAATAAATACTACCATATTTGATGTTTAGTACAGTAAAAAAAATCATTTAAACAAAATTAAAAAAAAATTAACTCTTCTGTAATAAAATTATTCCTTTTTTATCCCATACAAATTTTATAACACAACTTTATGTCTGTACGACTATAAACAACGTTCACTCTCCCATTTAACGATAGTAATAAAAGAAAAATACGAAAACTTTTAAAATATATAAAAGTTCAAGTCAACGCATCCCTGAATAATGCACATTCAGCACTTTTAAAGCCAATGACAACTGTGCTTTCATTCAATATCTTGCAGCACTGGATTCAAGCAATGGATTACATTCATCTCTCTGGAGGTATGAATCAGTGTAAATTTAACTTCTGCTTTGATTTTAAATTCCAAAGGTTTCCTCTTCAATGGAAGCTGTAGATGACGTGTTTGTGTTTATGTTTGTGTTGAACAGTTGCTTAACGTTTCAGCATCTGTTATACTGGACCACAGTTTGAAGTAATGGATCATCACCACTTGTTTCTTTCTCACCGATTCTCCGATCTCTCTCTGCATCTTAGTTAAAGGAGGCAATGTAAGCTTACTTATCTTTCCTCATTGTCTACTTCCTAATTAGTTAGATATCCATGATGAACACCTTCAGTCTCAGGCCACTAGATCTGCTTCTTCTTTTGATGAAAACAGAAGATACTCTGTTTTTTTGTTTTTTTTTTTTTTTTTTTTTCTGAAGTAAAATGTAATGATTTTTATGATTTATAATATTATCACGGAAACCTGTGTTCTTAACAACTCTTTTTAATTTATGAATAATTTTCTTTGAATCTTGATAATCTAAATGTGTGAGATCTACGTAAAACAATTTCGATTAGAAGTACTCTTATCTGTGAAAACGGAATGGAGAATAAAGAGTTCAAAATAGTGAGAATAGCCCAAAGTGGAGGGAAAAAGTTAGATGAAAAGGGTTGTACAGTGTAAATTGGGAAAGTGTAATTGATTGAGACAAAAATAAGAAAAGAAATGATGAAACCAGAACAAATGTAAACGAGTGTTTAGTTAAGAAAATAAAAAAGAGAGAAGAAATTAATTTATTTTTATTATCTTTTATTTTATTATTAACATCATTATTTATTTCTTGTCATTATTTATTTATTATTACTTTTATTAGGGTTAATTAATTTCTATTGTCAGAATATTAAATGTTCTCCCATGTATTATTAGAAGTTGGTATAAGCTCTCATACGGTTTTAACAATTTTTTTAATTATTATTTTAGGATTAGAGTTTTCCATATATAAATGATGGTGTATTATTTCAAATGAATTAATTTGAATAAAAATGCTTTCTTGCATAGAATTACAACTATTTGATGTGAAAAATGCTTTCTTGCATAGAAAATTAGAAGAAGAATCCTTTATAAAAAATTCTCTAGGTTTTAGGTCTACTAGAGAAAGGAATAAAGTATGTAGGTTGAAGAAATCTTTGTACGAACTCAAGTAGTCACCCCGTGCTTGGTTGGTATACTCACTCAAATTATGATCTCCATAGGGTATCGACAAGTCAAGGTGACCATGCCATGCTCATTAAACATTTCCTAGAAGAAAATTTACCCTACTCTTGGTCTATGATGATATGATTGTTGTGGGAGATAATGAACATGAGAAAAAAAAATCTTGAAAGAAAAGTGTGTTACTTAGTTTGAAATAAAGGATTTAGGAAAATTAAAGTACTTCCTTGGGTTAGAAAGTATGTTCTTAGCCTTCTAAAAGAAACATGTAAAATTGATTGTAGGACTATGGAGCTCATAGAGAACAAAACTATAGAATTGAGAGTGATGAAGGCAATTCTACTGGGAAACTCATTTTCTTAGCTCACACCAGACTTGACATAGCCTATGTTGTGAATGTAGTTAGTCACTTCATGTAGAGGCTGAATTTTGAGCTATGACACATGAGTACATTAGTTGTTATGATTGAGAATTATTCTAAATAATTTTAAAATGACATATGAAGATCTTATGATTCTTTATTGTGATAATAAGTCAATTATTATCATTGCTCTCAATTAAGTTCACCATGATAGGACCTAACACATAAAGATAAATCGACACTTTATTAAAGAAAAGATGGATAGTAATCTTATCACTACTTTATATGTCCTATTTGGGCGTCAATTACCATATTTGTTCACAAATTGGTCTTTTCACTTAGTGATTTAATGATCACATGCAAGCTAAGAATGATGGATATCCGTTGAGTAGAATATTCAATATTTCTATGGAGGTTGTTAGAAAGTTATAGAAATTTTTTATAATTATTACTTTAGGATTAAAGTTATCCTTACATAAATATTGGTGTAGTATTTTGATGCGGAAAACAATAACACAAATAATATATCAGAGAATGCAGCGGATATAATTTCCCCTAACTTGCAAGAATCTATGAGGAGCAATAATCAAAGAGCAGCAATAATAAATCACCAAAAGCACAAATAAAGGCACCAAGATTTTTAACGTGGAAAACCCCTCAAATCAAGGGTAAAAACCACGA
>Ga0209589_1000446_pt1 | contig 57420 bp, 38 predicted proteins | sample CowpeawhiteBW_FD_187525 | JGI IMG/M metagenome (GOLD analysis project Ga0209589, IMG submission 187525) | Root nodule microbial communities of legume samples collected from California USA - Cow pea white BW (SPAdes) (version 2) | ecosystem: Host-associated > Plants > Roots > Nodule | place: USA...
CCTAGCCTTGTAGTGGCGTGCTTCTCACATTTTTACCATTTCTTTCCTTTCCATTTTATGTTTTCTTCTTCCTTTAATTGTTCTTGGTTTTCTATGGTTTATGTGCTTTCCATTTCCTTGTCATTTTGAATCAATCCATCATCTTCTTCTCTTGAGCTTTGTGAAAGGAACCTTCACATCTAGATAGCTTGCTATCTTAATGTCCAGTGGGGATTTCACTTAGCTTTCTTAATCAACTCACACCATATTCAATATTCTTAAAAAGGAACAAGATAATCCTTCATCAACATGTTACGAAGGCGGTGATTAGATTATGGGTTCTGGTCTCGTTTAAAGTCGTATACTCATTGATGTTGCCAGTATGGTAAAGAAGTCATGGTTATCTCTAAGAATGAGCTAAGGTTGAGATGGTGGTTTTGCTACAAATGCGGCCAAATGGAGATTCACTCGGGTGTGTGGTGCTTTCGTGGGGATCAAAGTATTTAAATTCAAACCCAATTTGAATTGTTTCCTTTGCAAGGTTGGGACATAATCTCAAGGGTGGATTGGTTGCTTTCTCAATCTCATTCCGATGAGTTGGGACAACCAACAAGGTGGTGTTCTTTGATTGGAAGAGATAAGTCAGTGGTTGCATATGAAGTATGGATCAAGCTAAATAGTGGGGGCAGAGTTTCACGTGAATCAAAATCATCTCACAAAGGAAAGTGAATAATAGACGCAAAGGATCTCAATGGTATAAGAGTTTATAGACGTGTTCTGAAGCTAGTATTAGAATTTTGACCTTGGTGGGGTGGAATTCACTTTTGCATTGGTGTCTGAAGAAGAACTTGTGTCAATAGTTCCTAATTGGATGGTTCCTACTAAGAGTTTGAAGTTAATACGGAAGTGGAGGAGATGTTGGAGAAGTAGTGACTTATACTAAGTATAATCACAAAGATGACTGCAAGTTGGTGGATCTTAGGGGAGAGCTAGTGGTAGGATAGACTGTGCAAGGATAAACGTTGGATAAGGGAGGATTGGCTTTTCAAGCCTATGGTTTTAAAGAGTGGAAACATGATGAAGGTAAGGAATTTCAAACAGGTTAATGGTATCATCAAGGTTTAGTGGCAAGTTTTTCAAGTGTGAAGAGAGTCCTTAGAATGTTCAAGAGGAGTATTGACAAAGGTCGGAGTGACTAGTAAGACATATGGTTTAAAAAAGATGGATGTGATGCTGAGAAGATAGGATGTTAAGGCTATAAACAAGGGAGTCCAAAGGGTTTTGCAAGTTTCATAGAAGTTTTGGAAGAAGGTTTCTCAGTGATGATTGATTCCTTGTCATGACAGACATGAAAGGAGCATCATTTTGAGTAAATAAATAAGTGACCTTTTGTGGTGATCAGAGTTGCGTAACGAGATTATGGCAAGTGATACTTATGAAGGGTAAAAGGTGCGTGGAAAGAACTATCTTACTTATGACCTAGTGGTTACTACGACAACTAGTTCTTTATAAACAACAAATGTGTCGTTCTTATGAGTATCAATTAAGGATGTTCAGTGACCAGTTACTCAAAGAAAGTTGTGCTAGAGAAGTAGGAGATGGTTTGAGTTATGATTTCAAGTTAGGGTGCCAACTTGGAAGTGAGAAAGTGGGGGTAGATGTTTAGCCAGAGAAGGGAATTCAAGATCCTTGATTTGACGAGGTAAGAGTGAGAATTGGTTGAGAAACATAAGTGTTTGGGTTGGGAAGAGAATGTGTGAGGAGACTTCATTAGTCTAGTCATTTGACTAGCACTAGTGAGTCTCTCAACAAGGTTGAGAAAAGGCGAATCAAAAAATCTTAGTTTGAGGTGTATCGTGGAGTTGCGTGGTACGAACCGGATTAGAAATTTGAAGTCAATGGAAGTTATGGTTCGTAGGTTTTGTGGAATGTTGCCTATAAGTTAGGGAATTAAAGATGAAGATGTGATGCCAAGACGATATGGTGAAGGAAGCAGTTGAATGTTTAAATGGGAAGTGGAACAACTCAGTAGTGAACTTTGTTGCCTTGGTTGAAGTCAACAAAGGAAGCAAGATGTAGGAGTCTCGTTATACATAAAAGTGGTCAAAAATGTTGATGGTGTGGCAGTAGGCCAGCACTCAAGAGTGATCAAGTCAGTGGAGTGATGCATAAAGGAGTGAACAAGGTGATGTGAAGTGATAACGAACATGCTTTAGTTTGAGACTTAAGGCCATCTGAGACGTTGATAAAAACCTATAGGAGGTAGTGGAGAGCATATGGTAAGTGAGTCAGTATAGCAGATACAAGTTAGTGGGGCATGTATGGAGGAGCATTCCAATTTTAAGGCTGGAGGATTAGGAGTGCTTCGAGAGTAGTGACTAAAGTAATCTACATAGTTGAACACATATCGCTTAGCACAGAGGCAAAGTTTCCAGTGACTATAGGTGTTGGAGTCGTTATATCCGTCGTGTTTGAGTGGTGGTTCTCAGAGGAGATAAGGAGAACATAGTTCCTTACTATCTCATCGATGAATTTTTGAGGACGAAAATTTTTGTTGTTGGGGAGAATGTAAGGCCCAATTTTCTGCCCTAATATTTTAAGGGTTGCCTTAAAAATTGTTAGGCCTAAAGGCTGGCTCAAAGGATAAAACCCACTCCTAAGTCTGCCCTAACTCACACTTTCTACTCACTTTCAGAGAACCTTGAGTTGCTGTCGTCAACCCCTCTGCTAGGGTTTGTTTCCTCACCGTTGTCAAGTTCGCTCGAGCTCTTTCCTACTTAACGTAAATTACCCTTCGTCTCGTACCATCCCTCCCTGGTTATGTTTTCGTATTTTCCCAGTTAGGGTTCTGTAGGGAGCTCATCTTATGTTTTATTCCATTGTTTTTCCAGTTCCCTAAACTGTTCCGGAGCTGCTGTGCTCACTTTTGTGGTGTCGAGGTCCCCTGCTAAACCCTTTCCAGGTAAGGGAAGTTAGAACCCTCTTATTTGTTGATGTGATGACGATTGTTTTGCATTTGTTCCATGATTGGTTGAGTTGTATGTTGTTGTGGATGTATGAGCTGGTTAGCATTTTTGTTTGGGTATGAAATATGAATGTGGCAGGGAGAAACAGTGGCGAGGTTCGATACACTCGCCCAAGTGAGCCTGTCTCGCCTAGGTGAGACATGCAAGAACAGATCAGAGTTGCACTCGAGCTCTCACTAAGGCGGAAGCCCTTGTTTTGAGCGAGACACTATCTCGCTCAGGCGAGAGATGCTCGCATAAGCGAGGACGCATGAGAGCTCTTGGCCTGTTACTCCTGTTTTACCCAAGCGAGGAACCTAACCTTTGGGCGAGGGGTTGTCTCGCTTAGGCGAGGAGGGCTCGCTTAAGCGAGCCATGCGAAAGCCTCCCCATGCCCCTGTCGCGATCTCGCCTAAGCGAGGGCACTCCTCTCGCTTGAGCGAGGACTCTTGGCTTGAGCGAGATCTACTTCGAGTTGTGTTGTTTCCTTCACTTGGCTAAATGAAATGTTTGATTTATGATGTACCCTATATAATGTATGAGACCTGCGAAATGAAATGCATGAGATAAGCTATGGTTATAAATTGGATTGATATGATTTCATGATCTCGGCATGTGAAACACATGAGATGGTTGGTGTTAAAGTGGCATGGTATTGGCATGAGCTGAAATTCCACAACTATAGTTTGAGAGTAATGAAAGGGTATGGAATCACTGGGAAAGAAATGAAAAAGGTGAATTATAAAGAGCTGATATGCGATGTATATGTATATGTGTGATAAACCTTTCTTGATTGGTCTGGTATGCTTAGTCCGTGTCAATGCGTAATTCCTTGGAAATCTCTAGGTGGGATTTCAGGGTCGTGCTTCAGTGGTCGAGACGTAATTCCATGGCCCCTGTTAGTGGGTGTCCATGGTGGTGCCCCATCTATATAACTTGGTAAGGATTCAAGGTAAGGATTGCATCCTGACACTTTAAGGAGTCAGTTAGTCTCACTTAGAGCGGACTAACACTTATGGTGAGAGTAATAGGAGGCCTAAAACTCATTAAGGGCTAACCTTGTGTGTGAGGGAATTGATTCATTATAACACTTGTAACACATAGCTCGGGGATGAGCAGAGGTATCCACCACAAGTGCAAGCATCCGCTGAATCCGACCAGGTTATATGTATCTTGATGAGTCGAATCAAGTCTTAGTGTATTGATTGGAAGGTCATAACATGCTTGGAATGATATATGTATATTGGACTGTGAAGGCATATCTGATTGCATGATAAAATCTTTTTGGCTCTAGCTTACCCTTTACTTATTTGATTGTCTTGTATGTGATTCTTCTCTTTTGCAATGATCATCAATTTATTGATGTGAGCAGAGACGAGAGGTTCTCGCGGTCAACAGAGGAATGGTGACTCCATTACGTAGCCCGCTTGGGCTGGATCCTGTTTTGTGGATTTTCTTTTAGGGCCACGACCCATGTAGTATCACTGCCCTTTAAATTCCAATTTGTTTACTGTAGAATATTTGTACCTGGTTCAGTTTGACTCCGTTACGCGTTTTGAAGATTTGTATGGAGTTACTTTTAAACTCCGTGACTGCGCTACGATATTATTCTAGTGTGACGCTTCCTTTATTTACGTTATTAATTAAATAGGGTGTTACATCGTTTGTGTGTTCGCATTTTTTAATTTTCAAGAAATTTAAGATAAGATGAATAACAAATATATAATTAATTTTTAATATAGTCTTTAAATGTAAAATTAAAAAAATAAGATATGTACAAAAAAATAATTTAAAATAATGGTTTAAGACAAAAGAGATTTTTAGAATAACGATTAAAAGTAAAATATTTATCAAATAATTAAGGGTAAAATTGGTATTATGAAATGTGGACACAAGAAAGAATCCTCTTTATATATTGTTATAGATTATTATTATTATTATTATTATTATTATTATTATTATTATTATTATTAGTTTAAGTATTTTTTGTAAGTTGTTACTCTGAGTTGATATGAAAGTAAAATTTTAACTTAAATTTTGTATTTGGCAGTTACTTTTTTAACATTAGTTTTCAATTGTATTTATTTTGTATGAGTCATATTACACAATATGTCTATATTCTACCTTAACAAACAACACGTGCATACAATTTTATTTTAATATAACATACAAACATTTATATCTGCATGTGTTTCTATTTAAAAATTTTAACATCAATTCCATATTTTATTTATTTTGTATGAGACCATATTATACAATAGACCTACATTTTACTTTAACGACAATTTGTACATACGCATCTCATTTTAATATAATATACATTTATTTATTTCTACGTGTGTTTTTATATAAAAATTTTAACATCATCTTGAATTTATTTATTATTTTGTACGTGACCATATTATATAATATACCTATATTTTATTTTAACAACGACCAGTCAAGATTATAATTGTAAATTTTAATAATGTAAAATCTTGTTTTGTTACAGGTTACTTCAATTTTATAATTTAAAAGAAACAAATTTATAATTACTTATTATTTTTTAATTTTATCATTATTATTAATATTATTATTAGTATAATCTATTATTATTATTAATATAATAATAATTATATAATTATATAATAATAAAATATAATTATAAAAATAAATAATTTATTCAAATATAATAATAATAATATTAATTTTTTTAATCTTAATAATTAAAAAAAAAAAAACGACCCGTGCATAGACACGGTCTCATATTAGTTTTGAGTAAAATAAGGAGTATTGGAATTTTGTTGAACAAACTTCTTTATTATATCTTCAAATAAAAAAAATCATAAATTAAAATTAAGTAATTTTGAATAAAAAAAGTCCAGTTGTTTGTTTCTAGCAAGCCCATTTTTGCTCTCTCCAATTCCTTCTTAATTTTTTAACATTGTTAAAAAGAAGACATTGGAACAATCGGAAGTGGTTTAATAACATGGAAAATACCAACTTAATAATTTCTTAAATACAAAGTTGCTTTCCCATCACTCTAATCAGCAATGATCAACTTTCAAAATGAAAGCATAATTCATTTGAGTTAAGTGATTTTGTTTTATTGGAGCTTGTAAACTTTCCATTGAATTGTCACACCAATTGATCTTTTTTCTTAGTGCACCCATTACAAACCAACGGATATTACATAGAATTTCTTCTATCAAAGCGTAATATGCCATTTAAAAAGTCACATCCTTTCTTTCTTTTTTTACCACTGCATATCCTAAATTCAGTTCCAATAAAAAACTAAATTATTTAAAGGGTAAAAATGTCTTTCACTATATATATATTCCAATTACCGTCATGTATACTAAAATGTAAATGTTTTACTGAAGATAATTTCTTTTTCGATGAGAAAAATTTAAATTTATGTTGTACATAAAATTATTTATATATAAAAAGCGAATATTCTTCTTTTAACAGAAAATAAATTCGAATTCTTGAGACGCCGCGTAAGGGTAAAAGTAAAATGATGGCATGGGAAATATGATAATATGATTTTTTTTGTACCTTTTAGAAAAAAACATGCAATAGCAATATCGTTAAAGTAGAAAACAACACAAGATCCAATTCATATAAAAAATATTCGAAACTGCATGGGAATGAATGCAGGTGCAGGAAGCGCAGAGAGTCCACGCTATCGAGATTGTCGATCACGCGAGTGGGTGGCGCGTGTACGAGGCTTGTATTTGTAGCAATAGCACAGTGAGAAGACAAAGCGCACTCGTTTCGTTGATCACCGTTCCCCTGCCGGTGACGGAATTCAAAAACACCCGCCTCTTTCTCTCTCTCTCTCTCTTGCTCTGACCAGAATCTGTTCCATTCATCTTCTCTGGTTTCGATTCCAATTCGCTGGGGTAAGAATTCGATACACCGTTTTCGTAGTAGTGTAGGGGAATTTCGGGGTATCTGATCTCATTATGTTTTGCTTCATTTTCACGTTTTTCGTTGCGTTACTTCACTCCACTTCGCATCGCATTGCCTAACTCCACTTCCCTCGCATTTTCGATCCTACGCTGGTTTTCCTACCGCCTCTGTTTCTCTCTCTCTCTCTCTCTTTCACTCTTGTTTTTTTCTTTTAAATGATTTTCAAACTTTTGAAGTTTGTTGTTGATTTCATCGATTTTGTATATGCTATATCAATTTGCATGTCTATTCGTGCGAGTACGAATTTCTTTCGTCCTTTTTTTATGTGTTGTTTGCTGTGTGAAAGTGTTTGATAATCGGTTTATGTTTTTCCTTTTTATGTATTGGATTGGCATCATCCCTCTCTGAACTCTAAACTTCTTAGAAACAATATAGAAAGAAGCTGAAAACGTTTAGCGGTTAAACACTCATACTCCAGTTATATTTCATCGAGAGAGAGAATAGATGTTCTTCTGCTTGCTAGGGTGTAACCACTCTTCTTCTCATGCTTGGTTTGTAAATCAAAGGTATTGTAAAAAGAGATTCTTATCTTTAAAAATAGATGGATTGACGTGTTTGAAGGAAAGATGGTAATGAATATGGGGAAACTATGCTTGGTCTGTACTTTAGCCTGTGATAGACTTGTGTCACAGAAAGTTTTATGTTAGAAAAATGAAAGATGGGGGATGATAATTTCACTCTGTATTTGCGTTTGTTGTCTGTAGTTGGACTGCATCTCTTTCTTACAGTATGTATTGTGTAAATTGAGAGAAAGGTAGGAATGCTATGGTTGCATAATGATCGCAAGAGGTGGTTCCATATTGGGAGTAGCCTGAGGGCTATTGGTTAATCTTCTGGTATTTAGGCGCCTGAAATCTCTTCGTAGTTTCATTTCTCTAACTGGACAGAACAAATTCAGGTGAGGCAGGAGACAACTTGATTATCAGTTTCTCTTGTTACTGCTGTTGAAAATAAGTACCTGACTAATTAACTTATCAATCAAACAACAGTGGTTTTGAATTGGGAATGGAGAGATAGAGAGAAAATGGTTGTGCTTTATAACTATTACATGAATTAACTTGATCACAGTGGACTATCTACTATTACAGGAATTAACTTAATATCTTGCTTTAGAACTTTGAGGTTTGTGATCAACTGCAATGATGATTTCATCAGTATGTTTCTGGTTTTTACTTGTTTTCAGGATTGGGCATGCTTTTTATCTAGTCTGTCTTTGATGATGAGGTTTTATAATCTTCAGAAGTTCTTACTAGTGAGTTGCTTTCTTTATTGAGTAACTTTTTTATATTACAGACTAGAGTACTTTTTCCTTTCACAGATCTGAAGATTGATGACAAATAGTCTGGTTTGGGTATCAAAAACAAAAATCAAGTTGAGTGGTATTTTGCTGGTGAGCATTATGGGGAAAAATGCAGGGTTTAAAATTTTATAAATTGACTGAAAACTGATATTTTATTCTTTCAATCAAACAATGAAGGAAAATAATGGAAGCACATCCTACTTTCTCCATTGAAAGATCAAAGCAACTCAATAACATGGGGATGTCTGGAGCACTTTCTTCATCTTTGTCAATCCTTCCAATACCCACAGAAGATATGTATCCTAGGCTGCCTGAATCACAGTTGGATATTGTAGAACAAGAGCTTGTGACAAGACCTTATACTAATTCAAGTTATTTGAATTCAAATGGAGTAGTTGGGCATATTTTTTCGTCTTCTTCTGGATATTCAACTGACCTTCATCACTCATCTCTTTCACCTGATGAAAAGCACTCTACTAACGCTCGTTTTATTTCACAATCATCAACCAACATTGCCCAATTTCCATTATCATATTCTTCGAATACTGGACCACCAACTTCAGCAGCACCAAGCCATTTTTCCAAAGAAAACAGTGCTTCCTGGCATACAGAGTCCCTGCCCAGTTTTCTGGATTTTCCTGCACATCACTCAATGGACGATAACAGAGTAGAAAGTAGTGATTGCCCTATAATGGCATCCGAGGAGTATTGCAAGCAAAATGATTGGCAGGAGTGGGCTGAGCGGCTAATCAGTGATGATGACACTTTGACTTCTAATTGGGATGACCTTCTTACTGACAACATTCGAGACATTGAGCCAAAGGTGAACTATTTCATAACTCAAATCAATATTTTCTTTCATAGGAAACTGATACATAATTTATTTAAGGAATATGATCGGATCTCATTTCGTGGCTTTAGGTGCCATTCCAGGTTGCAAAATCACTTTCACAGTTTCCAGGACATCAATCCCAAGGTCTACAACTTCCTGCTTCATATGGAGACAATTGCTCTGGAGCTACCCTCTCCTCCTCATCAAATTCTACTCCTGCCAAGTCACGAATGCGTTGGACACCAGAACTTCACGAGGCGTTTGTGGAGGCTGTCAACCAACTTGGGGGAAGTGAAAGTACAATAATCTATTTTTCTCTGTTTGGTAAGTCTTTATCCTTATTTTGATAAACTTTGTTCTCATTTTTTTTTCCTGTTTTTCTGTCTTCTTTCTGCAGGAGCTACTCCAAAGGGTGTGCTGAAGCTCATGAAAGTTGAAGGATTAACTATATATCATGTGAAAAGCCATTTGCAGGTATGTGCACTTTGCTTTTAACTCCTCTGGTTTGTTTGGTAGCGTGTGTACGTTTACTGAAACAGATTTGGCTTGGGATGAAGAAATACAGGACAGCTAGGTATAGACCGGAGTCATCTGAAGGTACATAAATTATGTCTCGTATAATATTTACCAGCATGCATTAATTATAAATACCTGTTTTGTTTGAGTATTCTTTGATGCTACTGTAATATAAAACCACTCTTCCACTACAACATTTATTGTAGGATTAAAAGTAGATCATTCTTGATTGTGAACAAGGTTTTCTTTAATATGCTTTTCAAACATAAGAAAATGTTTTACTAATTTATTAAATACCTATTAATGCATGGTATCTTGTGCATTCAATGGTTACATTAATGCAAATCACCTTGAGTGACAAACTATTGAATCGTGTAAAGCACTTAAAATCTAAACTGATGTTGATGAGTTTAATCCTTTGCCTGTAAGATCGAGTTAGATACGCACTTGGATTCTTTTCCAATACTATACATATATTAGTTGTGAATGGCTTAACTTAATATTTTTTGAGAATGTAGATACTTCAGAAAATCTAAACGTATTTGAATATATTAAGAAAATTAAATAACCTTTTGGGTCTTTATATTAGGCAAAAAACCCTCACGGATGTTGATCTCACATATAAGCAAAATTTTAATTATTTTCACCCTATTGCAATGAAATTATTCCTAGAAAACCCTTCCTTTAACGGAAATTTTATTTCCAGTGACTCTTGTTTCCTATTGAAATCAAGTTCCAATGAAAAATAGTTTTGGAAAGAAGTTTATTTTTTATTTGGAATTGTTGCAATTAAATAATTCTAACCAACTTTCTTAAGTAGCATAAATTAGTTTTTTGGCTTATTCAAGATTTAAGAAAGTATGATTTTTTTTGTTCGTTTTGATTCTCAGAACTATTTTTTTTTTCCTGTTTTGCATCCTTATGTTAGACCTCTTATAAGTAAACTATAAGAGGAGGAACCAAAAATAAGGAGTCTGCAAGGTCTATAGCAAATAGGACAGTTATTGTAATAGTCTTTGACAGTTCTGTGTTTAGTTTGACAGTTTTCTATATTTTATTAGGGCCAAGCATAACTGCTTTTAGGCAGTTATTAGAACAAGAGAAAAATAGAGAAAGGGAAGGAAAGCGGGGAGATTAGACTAGAGAGAAAATCTGGAAAGGGAGAGACCAAGATCTCGGTAACTTGGAAGATGCAAACTGTCCTGAGTGTTGTTCTTTTTCAATTTATGTATTTTGTTGTGTTTTGTGTAATTTGGTAAATTGCAGACCAAATCTTGTGCCAGTAATTTAATATATTTTCTATACCAGTTGGTTTCTATCAACTGGTATCAGAACGTGTCTGGAGACCCTCATGGTGACAACAAGAAGCATGGAAGCAAAGGTGGAAGCATTGGAGAGGGGGTTAGAGGGCTTGTTGGCAATGCAGTAAACATGGTGAGAAAATGCTGAACAGTTAAACTAAGTTCAAGCATCCATACGTGAAACTCGTGTGAGAAAAGAGGAAGAGAACAATGATGGCATTTAACCATTTCGTGTGGGTTGCACACAAGGGAGCCATACGGGTGGACGATACATAGGTGTAGGAAGTTATAGATACCGAGTTTTGGTGGTGAGGATGGATATGGATGGATAACCCAAGTAGAGCAATATTTTGACTTAAAAGGGATGACAGGAGAGGAGAGGAGAGGAGAGGAGAGAAGAAATTACAAGTAGTGATTGTGGCAATGGAAGGGAAGGCACTGACTTGGTATAAATGGTGGGAGTTTGCAGAACACCAACCAACGTCGGAGGATTTTAGGGCAATAGTGATTAGATGCTTCTAACCCACCATGGTTGAAAATCCTTTTGAACTGTTGTTGAGTCTTAAGCAAACAGGAACAATGGAGGAATATCGGGAGAAGTTTGAACTCTATACTGGTCCATTAAAGAATGCAGAACCAGTATACTTGAAGGGCATATTTTTGAATGGGCTTAATGAATTAATTAAGGCAAAACTTAAACTCTACCCAACGAAGAGTTTGGCTGATTAAATGGATTATGCACAATAGGTTGATGAGAAGAATCAATTGGCGAAGAGAGGGAGCATTACTAGTACTAGTTGGAGTTGGCCAACTCGCACATCTAATAACATTCGCACAATCACGTGGGAACCGAGATGATGGAAACATGACAATGAGCAAGGGCAAGGATCCACTTGAAGAACTTGGAGACCTATGACAAGGGCTAGAGCAAGGAAAGCAAAAATAGCTCTGCAACAAGTGTTGTCCATATTATTTGAATACAAGCCCAAGTTTCAAGGAGAAAAGACCAAGGTTGTGAATTGTGTCATGGCCTAAATGGAGAAGGACTAATATACCAATTTGCTGCAGTTTCTTTTAAGTTATTAGTTTGTTTAAATAAGGGTCCAATGCTTTGTAAAATTAGCTTACCGAATTATGTTTTGGGTTAACCAATTTGGGCTTTAGTTTTGCTTTATTTTCAAGTTGTAATAAGAGCCCATTTGCCAACTTAAGAATCAGCATTTGGGAGACAAACAGGATGCATAGCTGAATGCTTTTGGGGTGATTTTTGGGTTGCCAAATTTGTAGTTACAATCAGCTACAAAGTAGTGGGATCATTAATAGCTTAAGTGGGATGTAAATGTAATTTATGGATCTTTTGTAATTCTGATGGTTAAAGCTTCTATATATGCTAAATCATTTTTATCAATGAAAACAAGTTGAGTTTTGTTCAAAAATTATCTCTTCTAACTTAGTGAGAGTGATTCTCTTGAGTTCTTGAGTGATTCAAGAACCCCTTGGTTGTATCAATGGACTTCCCCATCCTTTGTGTATTGCCTCTCTTGGAAAGAGTGATTCTTTCCTTCCTGGGCTCTCACGAGTTTACGTAAACTCTCAAGTTTGACAACCTTGCTCTCATGAACAAGGTACTCAAGCTGTTTTTGAAGAAATTTGCTCTAGTTTTCTTTGATGATATTTGGATTTATAGTAGCAATGAGGAGGAGCATCATCAACATTTCAGCATTGTGTTAGCATTATTGAAAGAGAATGAATTGTTTGCCAATAAGAAGAAATGTCATTTTTGTCAGTCCCAATTGGAGTATTTGGGTCATATCATTTCCAAACATGGTGTAGTAGCAGACCCAAGTAAAGTTGAACTCATGTTGGATTGGCCACCGCCAAAAGATTTAAAAGCTTTGAGGGGGTTCCTTGGTTTGATAAGTTACTACAGAAGATTTGTTAAAGATTATAGCAAGATAGCCCACCCTTTAACCGAATTGTTAAAGAAGGATAATTTCATTGGACAACAGAATCCCAAACAGCCATGGACAAATTAAAAAAATTGGTGGCAGATTTGCCTATTTTGACAGTTCCAGAATTTTCCAAGACTTTTGTTATAGAGACAAATGCTTCCAATCGAGGACTCGGTGCTGGTTTAATGCAGGAGGGAAGGCCAATGGCTTTTCTCAGCCAAACACTCTCAACCAAGGCCCAATACAAGTAGAGTTAATGGCTATTGTGTTGGCTGTTCAAAAGTGGCGCCACTACTTGCTGGGAAGACACTTTATAATTATTACATATCAGGAAAGGCTGAAGTTTTTGACGACTGAGCAAAGGGTGGTGGGAGAGGAATATTTTAAGTGGACTTCTAAACTCATGGGTTTGGATTTTGAAATATGTTATCATTCAGGCAAGGAGAATGGGTTGGTAGATGCTCTCTCTAGAAAAATGACCTTTTCAGCCTCAATATTCACTTTGACCAATTACCAGACTAGGAATCTGAAATCCATGAAGACCCTCATCTCCATGGCATTATTCATGATTTAATTCAAGACCCAATTTCTCATCCAGATTATAAATTTCAGAATCAAAAGTTGTCCTATAAAGGTCGACTAGTGCTTCCAAAAGGGTCTTCTAGAATGCCCTCATTATTGCATGAATTTCACAACTCAGCTATGGGAGGCTATTCTGGATTTTTTAGAACCTATAAAAGGCTTCCAAAGGTGATATTTTTGGGAAGGCATGAAGAAGGATGTGCAACAGTATGTATCTACATGTGAGACTTGCCAAAGAAACAAGTATCAAGCTTTATCCCTGGCTGGACTACTTTAACCCCTTCCTATTCCAACTCAAGTATGGGCTGATATTTCCATGGATTTCATTGAAGGGCTTTCCAAGGCTCACAGGAAGGATGTCATTTTGGTGGTGGTTGATAGGTGGACTAAGTATGCTCATTTCCTTACACTTAGTCATCTATTCATCCTTTTACAGCCAAGGTGCTTGCTGAACTTTTTGTCAAAGACATTGTAAAACTACTTGGTTTTCCCTCCTCTATTATTTCAGATCATGAGAAAAAATTTCCCAGGCATTTCTGGTCTGAATTATTCAAAGCTGCTGGCACAAAACTCAGGTTCAGTTCAGCCTACCACCCCTAAACTGATGCCTCACTGACACTCAACCCAAGCAGTGGCCTAAGTGGTTGAGTTGGGCTGAGTTTTGGTTCAACAGTAATTACAACAACTTTCTGAAATTAACTCCTTTCAAGGCATTATATGGTCGAGACCCACCCCACCTACTCAATGCTGCCACTGTTCCATCAGTTGTGCAAGATGTGAATGTGCTAACTCAGGATAGGGATCAAATGTCGAGGGATCTCAAGGAGAACTTGGCCAAGGCACAAAATCTAATGAAGAGGTATTTGACCAGTTTTGACGTCCTCTCCAATTAACTGTTGGGGATTGGGTGTATATTAAGTTACAACCCTATCGATTACGGTCCTTAGCTCGGAAGAGTAATGAGAAGTTGAGTCCGTGTTTTTATGGGCCTTACCAGATCACAAAACAGATTGGAGTAGTTGCTTAACAATTAGCTCTTCCACCACAGGGTAAGATTCATCCGATGTTTCATGTCTCTCTATTGAAGAAGGCTCTTTCGCCCTCCATAAGGCCATAACCTCTACCTCCAATGTTATAGAAGAACTAGAATTACAGGTCACCCCAGCTGTGGTGAAAGTGGTGCGCAATTCCCCCAATGGGACTGCAGAGGTACTAATTCAGTGGACAGATCTACCAGAATTTGAAGCTATGTGGGAATCCATGGAGACCATTATGCACCACTTTCCTTCTTTTCACCTTGAGGACAAGGTGACTCTTGGGGGGGAGTATTGTTAGACCTCTTATAAGTAAGCACTATAAGAGGAGAAACCAGAAATCAGGAGTCTGCAAGGTCTATAGTAAATAGGACATTGTAATAGTTTTTGACAGTTCTGTGTTTAGTTTGACCGTTTTCTATATTTGATTAGGGCCAAGCATAACTGCTTTTAGGCAGTTATCAGAACAGAAGAAAAATAGAGAAAGGGGGGGAAAACAGGGAGATTAGACCAGAGAGAAAATCTGGAAAGGGAGGGACCAAGCTCTCAGTAACTTGGAAGATGCAAATTGTCCTAAGTGTTGTTCTATTTCAGTTTGTATTTTGTTGTGTTCTGTGTAATCTGGAAAATTATAGACCAGATTTTGTAACAATATTTAATATAATTTCTATACCAATTGGTTTCTTATCACCTTATTAAAGGAAATGTTTCATTTTAGTCCTTGAAGTTGTGTTCATTAGTGATGATGGTGTGGCTAACACAAATTGAATAAGTAGTTTAACTCATAATGACAAAACGAAAGCCTTCTCATTAGAAGGAACCTATTTCAAAAGTTTATGATTGTACACATACGGGAACCACAAGTTAAGACACTAAAATTGAAAAAAAAAAAATTAATAGGGTCACAAACAGCAAAAAAATAAAGAGGAATAAAATGAAAAGGTGCATAGAAACTTGTATAAGTCTAATATTAGATTTAATACATGACAGTAAGGGGATGAAACAATTCATAACTAATCTAAGCCTTTTGGATATTTCCCAATTCTCTGTTTCTCCATGAACCACCCTCTGTTTCCAGAAACCTATGGTTTCTCAAGAAACTCAAAAATCGCCGATTAATTTGTCTGAGAAATTGACCAAGACCACAGTGATTGTTGTCTTGAAGTGTTGTGTTGTGTTCTGTCTTGAGTCAATTCCTTGAAACTAGAGTCATAATCATCTGTGTTGTGAGCTGATCAACAGTTCGCTCGTTGACTACTGTTGGCAGGAGTAACGGAGAAAAAAGCAGGTTCCATTGAAGATATGGCATCTCTAGATTTAAAAACGTAAGTATATACTATTTACTGCTTTGTAAATAATTTATGTTATGCAGTATTATCATAAATGCTGATACATCAAATCGATAACAGAAGTTCATTCGTTAACATGACTTTTACTGGTGCAAATGTTACATTCTCAGAAGAATTTGAATTGATTGTGTTGCACGTTATGATATATGGAATGCGCTGTTAAGTTTGTTTCTTCAGATGGCAGTTACTATTTTGTATCTTACCACTTAACCTAAGCTGAGTACAAATATCAATTAAGGGCAAGCTCAGGAATGAATATAAGGATTAAAATAGAAGAGGCTTTGTTACTTATCTTTGAATAGAAGCTACGACAAGGTCCAAAAAGTATTAGTCTTTGGATCACCAAGTGGCTTAGAATTTTCACTGACTCAGGATTAAGAGCATAAAGGCCAATATATGGTCTTATATATTAGCCTTGTGGTTTCATGTAAAGTTTTTGGTAATATTTCAGAGGCAGTAATTATTATGCTGAATTTACTATTGTATTACTGACAGTGGTATTGAGATCACTGAAGCTCTACGACTACAAATGGAGGTTCAGAAGCGGTTGCATGAACAGCTAGAGGTATGAACTTGATTCCTCTAGAATTTATTTCGAACATATATCAATGAATTGAATGAATTTGTATACAAAGGGTGGTTCAAAGGTTTGTTCAGCTTGAAAGATTTATTTATATAGCAATCCATATTTTTGAAACTACAATATCGGTCATTGATTATAGGCACAATTAACTAGTCATGAACCGTGGTCAAAACATTCATATGCTTACACAAGATCATGTAAAAAAGTCTCCTATATACTCATGAAAGTTTACTTAATATTAAAAAAGTATTGAAATATTTACATATAACATATATTAATAAATAATACTAATACAATAATAATACTTCTCAACTCGATTGATACTAATACTTCTCAACTTTATTATCTGTTACTTGAAAAAACACACATTGTATTTTAATAGTTCGGTAGACATTTGGCTTAAACCTTAAAATAATGTCATAGAAAAATAAAATCACAAAGGCTTAATGATTTAGTCCTCTAATTTGTTAGTTTATTCATTTTGATCCCTTATTATATTTTGGTTTAATTTAGTTCTCCAATTGCTTAAAAAAGTTCAATTTGGTCCTCCAATTATTTAAAAAGGTTCAATTTTTTAAAAGTTTACAATTTTTCTATTTAAAATTTTGATTCAATTTAATCTTTCTATTTCTTACAATGATTTAATTTTGTCCTCTCCGATTTGAAACTAAATTAGTAATTAAGCTTAATTATAATTTATATATACATGTTAAAATAATCTAAAATAGTAATTAAATTTAATTACAATTTATACATACATATTAAAATAATTTTTTATAATTTATAAATTCCACTTAAATGTTCAAATTTTTTTACATTTAGGTAGAGTGATTTTATATATAAATTATAAATTTTTTTTAAATGTATATAAGTTGAAATTAAACTTAATTATTCATTTAATTTGAAATTAGAGAGGACAAGATTGGATAGATTTAAAAAACAAGGGATTAAATTGAATAAAAATTTTAAATGGTGAGAAACTAAATCGAAATTTTTTTAAAAATTGAATCGTTTAAAACAATTGGAGGAATAAATTGAATCTAAAAATAAAGGAACCAAAATAAATCAAACCAACAAATTAGAAGATCAAATCACTGATTAAACCAATCTCAATATAAAATGAGAGTTTGGAAGTCAGGTTCCTCAGGTTACTGAGAGCAAATATTCACTAAATGACAAAATCACAATAGAGAAAATAAAACACAAAATCACAAAAATTAGACTCAAATGGAACTAGGAAGAAGAATGGGTGTCACTGGTTGTTGTCTGGCTGCCTTCAACTGACTGGTCTTGGTGAACACAGTCGGGAAGACCAGATCATTGTCAGAGTCGCGAAGAGGAAAAAAGCAGAGAATACATGAGAGAGGATGAAAATCGGGAGACTATAAAAACAAGTTTGATTGCGAGAATAGAATACAAGAGAAGCCTTGAATATTTGTTTTGAAAAAAAGGACTCAAAATGCCCCTATGCAATGACGCTGTGGAAATAGTCTATAATAGGTCTATTGGGAGATTATATCTTATGCGGATCTTTTTATAGACTCGATGGGTGGTCATGTGCAGAAACTGTTACATACCTTTAAGAAAGCTATTTTCATTCCCTAAATTCTCTCTCTAAATGATTGTTGAGATATCATTAAAATATTCTCTATTTGGGTTATTGAAATCTAATACATCTAATACATACAAAAGAGTTATTGAACGGAGTATCATCATCATAAGCAGAACATCAACTCATACAGCATACACAAAAGCTAAGAAAGGAATACGCCAGTCTTACTTGCATATGCATTTGCCTACAAGCACAAAACATTTTACTGGTAATTATTTTTAACATAAAATTCGAGGTTATCAATTTTTTACTGGCTCAGCTTGTTCTTTGGGAATTCAGTTTTGTTGGTTGATTGGAGGACCAAATATCAGAACAATCACTGGTTTTCCAATCCAACTAGCTGGTTTGGTTTGATATTTTCAACTATGGTTGCAATTGCCATGATTATAGAAGTTCATGTTTTATGGCACATGGGATTTGCGAGAATAATTTTTTACTTGTAATTGAAATAGACTAGAAGTGAAGTCTGTGTGTTTGTAAGTTAGGTGAAAGAAATTGAAGGGATGTAGATGTTCTCTAGAGAAATAATTCAATATTGTTTATTGTTCATCTTGTTTCCTGTATTCTGATTTATATTTTATTAATGTATCGTATAACAAATTATAATTCATTTACTGGTCATTCCCAATCTTATATCTTTGATTTGTTGAAGATACAAATTGTAATTGTAAGATTCAGCACTTTGTCATTAATGTTGTGTTATGTGGTTGTGATATCTGTTTCGTGGTTCTAATATCGTTCTTCTAATCCGCTTGTTTTTTGTCAGATTCAAAGAAATTTGCAGCTGCGAATAGAAGAACAAGGAAGGTACCTCCAGATGATGTTTGAGAAGCAATGTAAATCTGGAAGTGAAGCGTTGAAGGCATCATCATCTACCATTGAGACTCAATCTGGAGTATCTTTGAATGCCACGAGAGACTTCGCGGTCAAAAATGTTTTAGAAGCATCACAAGTAGAGCATTGTAGGTCAGAAGCTGATCATGCTAACCGCAGTACCACAGTTGAGGAAGGCTCGCTGGAAAAGGGTGGGAATGCTGATTCTCCCAAAACTCAACATGTTATTGCTAGTGATGACAGTGCAGAAGCCCCAAAACGTCAAAGAACAGAGTAAGCCATATGATGGGTGGAGGTCGTAAGTTATGAGTTTCTTCTGTCCTATTGTCATGAAAGAGTGCAATGTACATTTAGCAGATGATGTCACCTCAATTGCTTAGGTCAAGTTTTGTTGTTATAAATCCTTTTTGTTAGGTAGTTTGTAAATGTCAGTAACTGTAAGCCATACTTGAGCTTGCGCATACTCTATCCTTGGAATGCAGAACCCTTTATGCGCCCTGGATTACCGTTCCCCACATCAATAAAAAGCAAATAATGAGTCAACTTGATGATGCGCAAACACCTTTTTCCTCTTTCCTGCATCTAAGTAAGGCTTAATACATATTTTGTTTCTATTTTTATTGGGTTTATTTAATTTGGTCCTCAAGAAGATTTAAAGAAGATTTAAGTAAGATTTATAATTGAATTTCAAAAGTAATTAATAAAAATACTAATTTTAGAAAAAATATTAATGTAATAATTAGAAAGGAACAAAATTGATTCATTTTAACAAAAATTATGATTAAAATAAACAAAAATAACGAATATAGAAATTTAATTGAACAAAAATAATGAATATAGGAATAAAATTGAATAAAAAATAATAATATAACCACAAGTTGACATGTGACACTAATATTAATATGTGATACAATTATTAATTACTTGACATGTGGACAATTTTTTTAAAATTAAAAAAAAAATAAAAAAAAATAAAAATTTTAAAATTTTAAAAAAAAATTAAAAAATCATGAGCTTACACATGGTATGCATGGTTAAAAACCGTCAACTATTTATACATCGTTAGTAAAAAAGACCAAATTGACTAAAATTTGACGAAAATGAAATACTAATTAAACACAAAATGAAAATGAGAACCAAATTGAACAAACACAACAAAAACATACATCAAATGTGTATTTAAGTGTAAAAGTAATTACTAATTTAATTTTTATTAGTACAAATACTTTTTAGTTCCTTGTAATTTTTAAACTTTGTGTTATTGTCACATAAACTAAAATTAATATAGAGATTGGAAGTGACAGATTACAAGTAATACATTTTAGTAATAAATTTTAGGATTAAATATTATTTTATCTATTAACTTTCAGTGAATTTTGAAATCAGTCTACTCCGAAATATTGAACCAATTTAATCCTTCATCTTTCGAAATACGTAAATTTAGTCATTTTAATCAAATTTGGTTAAGTTTATTTGATATTTAAAGCGCATTTCATAATATTATTTGACTTAATATTAAAGTAAAAAAGCAAAAATATGTAGTATAAACAACTCAAATATAATCTTGAAATGCGTACGAAACATCAAATAAACCTAACAAAATTTGATTAAAAAGACTAAACCTGTAAGGCCCAGTTTTTTTTTTCTACTACCTTAATTTTAAAGGTTGTCCCAAACTATTGAGCCCAAGGGCTAGGCAAAAAAGGGAAACCAGACCTAACACACTCTTCTCCTTTCATTTCAGAAAAGATAGCCGCCTTGCTCTCCCTTCTCCTCCTACAGAGCTCTGCTAGGGTTTCGGAGTTTAATCAGATTCAAGTTTAGCTTGACCCTGTCTTGCTCACGTAAGTGTCCTTTAACTCCTATCTTCCTCCCTGGTCTAGTTTCATGGTCATTGTTGGGGTTTCCGCAATAACCCCGCTTCTGTTCACTATTTCTAGCTTGCAAGCCTAGTTCTAGAGTTGTTGTGCTCCGTGGTTCAGTGTTGAAGTCTCGTATAAGCCCCTTTCCAGGTAAGGGAAGTTAGGGTTTTGCTAAATCGTTGGTTTCCAAGTTTGCTTTGATAATATTTTCGTGATTTGATGGATTGTTTACTGCTTTGAACTTATGAAATGTGCTATTGCATGGTTTGGATTGGATTTTTGGTCTATTTCGCGAGTGAACAGTGGCGAGAGCTGTTAATCTCGCCCAAGCGACCTTGCCTCGCCTAGGCGAGGTGAGCAGAGACTCGCTCAAGCTTTTTCACGCGAATGGTCGCTCAGGCGATCATCTTAGTTTTGAGCGAGCGAGCGTCTCGCTCAAGCGAGAGGAGTCTCGCCTAAACGAGAACGTGCAGAGGCCACTATTCCTGGATGTCAAGCTCTCGCCTAGGCGAAGGGAGCTCGCTTGAGCGAGAGAACCTCTCGCTTGAGCGAGGCCCTTCAGCCTAAGCGAAGAGCTGGGCGAGGGTGCGCTCTGGTTCTGTGTTTCCTTTCCTGTTCTTGAATGTTTGGCATGTAATTGATTGGATTATTGTATAATGGCATGAGGGGGATGAATATGCATGAGTAGGAGGGTGTATGGGTTATGAATAATGAACATGAGTTGGTTGGTTATGAAAGTGGCATGGTAATGAGATGAGCTAAAACTTTATATTAATGGATGGGGTATGAGGAGTTGGTATGGTTTGACCTGGAATATAAAGGAGGTTGATTATAAAGGGTGACATGAGATGTATATGCGTGATGAATATATTACTTGGGTGTTTAAATATGTTTGGTATATTACTAAGTGAGATTTCAAGGTCGTGCTTCAGTGGTCGGGACGTAATTCCATGATCCATGTTAGTGGGAATTCATGGTGGTGCCCCATTTATATAATTTGGTAAGGATTCAAGGTAAGGTTGCATCCTGACACTCTAAGGAGTTAGTTAGTCTCACTTAGAGCGGACTGACTCTTGTTATGAGAGTAGTAGGAGGCTTGAAACTCATTAAGGGGGATTGAAACATTGCAACACTTGTAACACTTAGCTTGGGGGGTGAGCAGCTGGGGGTGAGCAGAGGTATCCACCACACGTGCAAGCATCCGCTGAATCCGACCAGATTATATGTATCCGGATGAGTCGAGTCAGAGTCTAGTGTATTGTTTGAGAAAGTCATAACATGTTTGGATGATATATATATATATATATATATATATATATATATATATATATATATATATATATATATAATACCGCTTGGATTGGATAATTGCATGTGACTACATGATAATTTGTTTTGTATTCTAGCTTACTCTGTTTGTTTGGTTGGTTGTCTTGTATGTGGCTCTTCTCTTTTTGCGATGATCATCAATTTATTGATGTGAGCAGATGCGAGATGTTCTCGCGGTCAACAGGGAAATGGTGACTCCGCTGCTTAGTCATCTGTGCTGGATTTTACTTCCTTGGGATTTCTTTTTGGGGCTATGGCCCATGTACTAGTCTATCTTTTAATTTCCCATTTTGATTACTGTTGCACTTGTATCTCATTAGTTTTGGCATCGTGGTGTGCCTTGATTAATTGTAAGGAGTTAAGTTTAAACTCCAGGACTACGCTGTTATATTATTTTAGTGTGATGCTTCCTTTAATTATGTTTATTAATTAAATGGAGTGTTACAAAATCCATATAGTTCGAAATATGAAGAATTAAGTTGGTCCAAAGTTTTGAAATAGACTAATTTCAAAATTCACTGAAAGTTAAAGGACCAAAATCATATTTAACCATAAATTCAATGATTAATTATATTTTTATATTTAACCCTAAATTTTAGCAAAATTGTGTAAGGCCCACTTTTCGTGCTGCTTTTTTTTCTTAAGGTTGCCCCTAACCATTGGGCCTTAGGGCTGGCTCAGAAGGGGGAAAACAGACCTAAATCTGCCCAAACCCTAATCCTTGTGCTCATTTTGCGTAAAACAGATTCCCACATTCCTTGAGCTGTTGCCGCCTCTGCTAGGGCTTTACTCTCACCGTTACGTTAAGCTAGGAGGACCAGTTGTTCCAAGTAAGTTAACCGCCCCAAACGTTCTCTCCTCATTCTAGCTTTATTGTCAAGGTTTTGACAGAGGTTCCCTTATTAATCCCATTTCCGCTCTATTTCTCTAATCTCTAGTTCATTAAGATAAACTTGTAGCTGCTGTGCTCGTTATTCGGGGTTGGGAGTCTTGTACTAGCTTATTCCAGGTAAGGAAAGCTAGACTTCATGCTTTTGATTCACTATTTGGTGTGTTTTGGTCCTGTTTTGAATTTTGATGATAGTATGTTGTTTCTGATGGTGCGAAAATGCTTTGGGTGTTGTTGTGAGCGAGTCCATGTTTGAATATGCGTGGTTCAGTGGTGAGTACTGATATACTCGCCCAGGCGAGCTCAGCTCGCTCAGGCGAGAATAACGGGAATTCGCCCAGGTTTTCTGCTCGAGCGCTCGCCTAGGCGAGGGGCTGTATTTTTAGGGACGAACTGTCTCGTCCAAGCGAGACCGCCTTGCCTAAGCGAGAGTTCGCGAAACCTTTCAGGGGAATTGGCGCAATCTCGCCTAAGCGAGAGTCTGCAGCTTGAGCGAGAGCACTCCTCTCGCTTGAGCGAGGACTCCCAGTTTGAGCGAGACCTCGCTGGAGTTTTGGTTATGCTTCATTTCATGAATATTGTTGGTTGTTTGATGGGCTGGATCATTGATTTATTGTATAAAGGTGATGGATATGCATGTGCTATGTATGTTATGGGTGGGAGCTACTTAATTGATGATGAGCTTGGCATGATATATGATTGATGGTTAATCATGTATACTAAATGACATGTTAATGGTATGCATAGGAACTCCATGATTGGTTGATAGTGTTTGGGAAAGGTTTGTATAGGACATAATTCCATGACCCTCGTAGGGGGGCCTGTGGTGGTGCCTCATCTTAAGGACATAATTTCGTGGGCCCTTCTAGGGGGAGTCCACGGTGGTGCCTCAACGATTTGGACTTAATTCCATGAACCTCGAGGTGAGAGTTCACGGTGGTGCCTCGAGATTAGGACGTAATTCCACGAGGGTAACGTGGTGGTGCCTCACGACCAGGACGTAATTCCACGAAGGCTACGTGGTGGTGCCTCTTGCAAGGGTGTAATTCCGCGAAGGCCTCGTGGTGACGCCTCACTACTAGGACATAATTCCACTACCACGTGGTGGTGCCTCATTAAGTTTATCCAGATAGTCAAGTCTTGGTGTTTTACATGGTTTGGTACCTCATATGTGGATGTCTGCTATGTATGTTTGAATATTTAAATTGTATATTTAGTGTATGATATGATGATTTCTTCGCTAGCTTACCCTTTCGCTTGCTTGTGTGTCATGTGTGGTTTCCTCCTTCGCGATGATCATCAACCTTGTTGATGTGAGCAGATGTGAGAACTTCCGGCAGTGGTAATAATAATGGAGATGCTGCGGTTTGATGAATCTTGGACGTCTATCAGGCTCACTTTGGAGACCCATAACCTTTGGGAGTATAGTAGTAGTAGTCATCTCGCACTTGACGAGACCTTGTACCTTGTTTAAGCCGTGTAGGGCCTTTTTCCCTTTTTGGTTATGTTGGGATATTGTGTACTTCATTTTCCAGTTTTCCGCACTCTCTGAATATTGTTATATGTGACGTTTTATTTAAATTGATTTTATCCATTTAATTGAGACGTTACATTTATGGTGTCAGAGCGATCGTTCCTTAGGATCCATGGTCTAGTGTGCCTGCTTAGCTACCGTTGTGTCTTTTGTATTGCTAGCTAAGTTTCTCATCTAACCAAGTTGACTCTTGTTTTCCTGTGTGCCAGTGACATGGCACCTCCACGTAGGACTTCTTAGTCATCTCAGGGCGACGCACCAGATATCGCTAGGGCGATAGAAGCGATGGTGGCCGCCTTAACTCAACAAAGCACTAATATGATGCAACATCATGAGGTGTCGATGCAACGCCAGACAGCCTCTTTAGAGCAGCAACAGATGGTGATGCAGCAGATGGAGGCTACGAGATTGGCCGCTGAGGACGCCCACAAACAACACATGGAGGCCCTCCGCCAGCTGGAGGAGAACATGGTAGCTGCCCCTGTATTCGGACCCGAGCCACGACCTACAGCCAGGGAGTGGAGCTTGGAGGACTTTTTGAAACACCACCCAGTGAAGTTTGGGGGCAAGACCAGTCCGGACGCAGCAGATCAGTGGCTGAAAGATCTGGAGAGAATATTTGATGCCAAGATGTGTCCCGAGGAGAGTAGACTTGCTTTCACGGTGTATATGCTCACGGGTGAGGCTGAGCACTGGTGGGTCAGTTTGAAGTCCATGATGGAGGAGAGGTAGGAAGCAGTTACTTGGGAGGTCTTTAGGAGAAAATTTCTCTTAGAGTACTTCCCCGACAGCGTCAAATATGCCAAAGAGGTGGAGTTCCTACAATTGACCCAAGCGAACAAGTCTGTGGCTGAGTATGCCGAAAAGTTCAAGCATCTCAGTCGTTTTTATACCATGCCACTAGATGAAGAGTGGCGATGCAGGAAGTTTGAGAACGACCTCCGCGGGGATCTTTGTTTGATGGTGGCCCCGCTATCCATCAAGGATTTTGCAGCCTTGGTAGAGAAGGCCAGAGTCATGGAGAAGATGAAGGTGGAAGTGGAAACTCAACACTCTCACCAGCAGCGAGTGGGAGGACCATATGGATCCAGGCATAGGCACGAGGAGAGGAGGAAACCCTATACTAGGCCCCATTCCCAACCTCAGGGGTCTAGGGAGTCTTCTTCCCATCAGGGCAAGATTCAGTGCTACCAGTGTGGGGGACCGCACAAGAGGAATTTTTGCCTCCAGCTTGCAGGCTTTAAGAGGTGCAACAATTGTGGCAAGGAAGGTCACTTTGGCAGAGATTTCCCCACCCTCACGAGGACAGCGACACGTCCCCCAGTTCCAACCCCAACTCAGAACCAACAGAGGAAGGGAGGCAACAGGCCTCAGGCATCGGACAGAGTATACGCCATGACTGGAGCAGAGGCAGCGAGTTCAGGTAACCTTGTTATAGGTCATTATTTGATAGTTGGGAGGACTTGTTGTGTGCTATATGACTCTGGAGCGACACACTCATTTGTGTCAGATGCATGTGTGAAAAAGTTGAGTCTGCTGGTGTGTAAGCTGTAGTGTGAACTTGTGGTGTCTACTCCGACATCGGGTTTGGTCAGGGCGTCATCCTTATGCGCTTGGTGTCCAGTGGAGGTAGAAGGACGGAGGTACAAAGTGAATCTGATCTGCCTACCTCTACAAGAGTTGGAAGTGATCTTGGGGATGGATTGGCTATCTGCCAATCGCATCCTTATAGATTGCTGAGAGAAAAGGTTGTTGTTTGCCAACTCAAAAGAGCCTGAGTTGTTATCATCCCAGGGGGTTGCAAGAGAGATTCAGTTGGGCGCTCAATGCTTCATAATTTTTACTCATCTGGAGCTGGAGAAGGAGGAAGGGACATCGACCATACCAGTAGTACACGAATTCGAGGATGTGTTTCCAGAGGAGGTACCAGGGTTACCACCCAGTAGAGAAGTAGAGTTCTCGATTGACTTGGTACCTGGAACCGGGCCAGTGTCGATGGCTCCATACCGGATGGCCCCAGCAGAGTTAGTGGAGCATAAGAAACAGATTGAGGAGTTATTGAGGAAGCAATTTATCTGGCCCAGCACTTCACCTTGGGGAGCGCCAGTGTTGTTGGTAAAGAAGAAGGATGAGAGTTCGCGTCTGTGTGTGGACTATAGGCAACTGAATAAGATGACGATAAAAAATAAGTACCCCCTCCCCTGAATTGATGACTTGATGGATCAGTTGCACGGATCACCAATATTCTCGAAGATTGATTTGAGGTCGGGATACCATCAAATTCTAGTAAAGGCAGATGATGTACAGAAGACGGCCTTCAGGTCCCAGTATGGACACTATGAGTATGTGGTCATGCCTTTTGGTGTGACCAATGCTCTGGCGGTGTTCATGGACTACATGAACCGGATCTTTGGACCATTCCTAGACTATGAGGTTGTTTTGTTATTAATTGTCTCTTTGCATATTTATATATCTTATATATTTAAGTATATGTTACATTTTTTTAATGTTTATGAATCGTACGATTCACGATACGATACGATTCACGATTCAAAATTTAAGCTCTCCGATACACGATACGATTCACGATTCAACTACCATGGTATGTATGCGTGCACACAATGGAAAGATATAAAAAGACCACACCTAGGACTCCAGGTTAGAGATAGGTACACCAAAAAACAGCATTTTAGCGCTCCCAGAGTTGATCAGAGGATAAGTTAACCTATTATAACAAAAAGCATATGTGAGGATTTAGTATTTACAACTTACATCTCAGACTTGTTCCAGCAAGGCATGTCAATCTTGACCGTGTGTTATATTCAGCTAATGGTTTCTCTCTAGCCACCATCCGAACATCCCAGACACGTATACTGCCATCAGATGATGCAGATGCCACTAGGTAAGGATCATCATCCCCCGTAGCACCATCAGTATCCGTAAGCACAACAATACCTTTGACACGGGAAGTATGCGCCTCTTCCAAGCAATATGCAACTTTTCCAGTCTTGATATCCCATGCTGTTATACTTTTGTCCTCACCACCAGTGTAAAGAAGTCCATTCTGCAAAAGGAATAAAATAATTTAAAATATTGAAAAAAATCAGAGTTAATTACTTGATAACTCCACACAAATTACAGAGATAGTTCACTCCACCAGTCAAACCGGCTATCAGGGAAAAAAGTTGCATACTAGTGGAAGAAAACAGCCATATCATACCATACATACTTTGACCAGCCCCAATTACAATATCATAAACTTCAAAGAAATATTTTCTTAATAGACGATTTATATTACATGAACACTGATCTTCCAACTCTTGATTGACAGTAAGAGAGAAAATTATATAGGAATTACATACACATCCCACCTCATTTAAAATCCAGAACTTCCTGCATACCGGTTGTGTCTGTCTATATTATAAATAGTAGACCATTAATTCATCCTTAAAACATACAACAAAGCATTTGATTACAGATTACTATGTAATCAGCACTCCTCCAAAAGGCAAGAATTAACATCAATCAGCAATGGCAGTACCAATATTTTCCTTTCTCCTTTATCATAAAAATCGATGGTTATGAATTCCTTATCCGAGAGAACATTTCTTCTTCTTACAAGATAGAGAAAATGCATCATTAACATACAAGAGAAATTAGCAGCACCGAAAGAAGAAACAGAGAAAATAAAAATAACCAATGAAGCAAACTTGATGTTCAATGATAATTCGAGAAAACAGAAAAAGAATTTGAAGAAGCACAAACCCTAGCAGGAGCAGCGCAGAGAACGGGCTTGGAACATTCCAATTCGAACAATATGCGTGCATCCTCGGTCTGGTGGACAGAAACCTTCTCCTTCGCGGCCATGAAAAAGTGGTCGCCGGAGGCATTGAACTTGACCAGAGTAGCTTCCTTGTCGAGGCGCAGGCAGCAGTTGCGGCGGCCGCGGACGAGGTTGACGACGGCGAGGCAGTTGTCACGGGCAACGGTGAGGGCGCGCTCACCGGAGGGGTGCAGGGCGAGGTCGTTGATGGCGGCGTTGCGGTGAACGGAGAGCGTGGTAAGATGGACGAAGCCGTCGGCGTCAAAGATGGAGAGGGAGCCAGCGGCGTCGGCGGAGATGAGGTTGCGGGGGAAGGGGAGGTTGGGAGGGGCGTAGAAGGAGAGGGCGGTGACGGAGGCGGAGTGTTGGTGGAGGGAACCGAGGGAGGAGGCGGCGGAGAGGTCGTAGAGGTGGATGGTGTCGTCGTCACCGCCGGAAGCGACGACAGAGCCTGAGACGGCAACGGTTTTGATGGAGGAGAGGTGGGAAGGGTAGGAGAAAAGAGGGGTTAGGGATTGGGATTGGGGCTTTAGGGTGAGACCCCAGATGAATTTCTCGTACGAACCTGCAACCAAACTCATTATTTTCCTCTGTAGTAGACACTCACACACACTCCTCTCGCTCTTCTTCCTAAAACCCTAGGGGGTTTTTAACCACTATCTCCTCTCCTTCCAACTATGTGCTACTCTTGTTCCTTCAAATCAAATATAAGTCATAAAAAACATTAATCGGGTTCAAACATTTTGAAAAGAAAAATCTAATTTACAAACCATTCTATATTTTTATTTATTAACGTTTCGTTATTGTTCTTGCTTTCAATAAGTTTAAAATTATTTTATTTTATTTTTCAGTATAACAAATTGTTACACTTCTTTTAATCAAAATGTTAATTTTTTTACGTTCAATTATTTGTACATATTAAACAATACAATGTTTTAACTTAAATATCAATCTAAAATATTATTTACCAAATTATTAAATTTTAATATAATTTAATTTAACTAATGGACATTAAAGGTGACATTGGAGACAAAATATAATCTTAAAATTAGGTAAATTTTGTTTTGTACCATATGCGGTATATATACATACATATATATATATATATATATATATATATATATATATATATATATATATATATAAGGTTTAACTTTACTAGTATTAGATGATTAGGCTTTTTTAGATTAATTGAAGGAGTAAAAATGTAATTGATGATGTAATTTATATTTTAAATAGATTGTAATTTGTAGGTTGACGCACGGTGTTACGTTGGGTTAATAAACTATTTTTTAATCTCCTTTAAGAGATAATTTTAAATCTAAAAATTTTATATATATATATATATATATAAACTCTTTTCAATATTAATAAAACCAATATGATGCACTATACTTGAAAGTGAATACGTATATAAATTCGATACTTTATGAAATTTTACCAATATTTAACAATAAAATATTTAATCTATAAAATAATAATATTTTTATGATAAAAATAATTTATAATTTTTTATTTTGATAATATTTAATAAATATGATTTTAGTTAGGATTCATACATAGTTATTATGTTTCTAAAGATTTATATATATATATATATATATATATATATATATATATATATATATATATATATCCGTACATCATGGATAAAAATAATTTAAAATTTCAAATATAATAATTTGATATATAAATTAACACATATTTTAATAAAATACCATCACCTTTAATTTTTCAAAATATATATATTAAAATAAGTCAACCACATAAACATAGTTGGATTTAGAATTATCCGCCTTTGAAAAACTGATTTTGCAATTTTCATAACATTGCTTATTTATGAGATGACCAACCTATTTCGTAGACGGAAACAAACATCATGTTCACTCTTTTTGTCAATAATCATTTTCTCCAACTCAAAAAATTTACCATCAAACAACCTAAAATCCAAGGCCTTTTCAAAATATTAAAGTTTAGTCAAATTATGTTAGTTAATAAGCTTTTCAGAGAAAACTCACATTTGGGGCAGTTCTCAGAGTAGACAGCATCCCATATCCTTCTTGCAGAAGCACCAGTGTAACCAGTATACCTTTCAGGATTCAGTTGAAGATTCACGTACGCCATCTCGTCTGCAAATGCAAACACGGCTTTCAATTGACATGCTTATTTTTCTTAGAAAAAAGTTGAATACATCATAAAAAAATTTAATAATTCGAATCATGTGCTGCCACCTGTTTAAAAAAAAGTTAAAAGGCACTTTTACTAGAAGTGAATACTAACTACACTGTCTGCTTTCTGATACTGAAAATCAAGGGCTGATCAAGTTGAAATTTAATCATAGAAATATCTTAGCAGATCAAGATATCAAACAAAACCACTAAGAAGAGAGCATGTTACCTAAGTTTAGTTAAGTTAACCCATAACCTAGTACAATATTAATAACATTGAGTGAAGCTATTGGTTTGTTCTGTGACAGGTACCACTTCCAGTAAGATCACAAGCATGGTTTCGTGCGCGGCACATCACAATCTTTGTTAAGCCTGGAATATTAATATGGATTCCTCTTCAAATAAATATGGAACAAACATTTCAGGCTCAAACAATATTAAAGCTTAAATCTTCAAACAAAGACTTGGTCCGGTAGGTTCCCACTAGTTCCAAGTCCAATAGGCATTTGATTGGTCCTTTCTTTACATGCGAACTGATTATCTTTGATCGGTAGATCCTGTTACTGTTGGATGTAGGGATTTTGCATCAATCATGCAGTCCAAAGATCACACCTTCATAAGCAAGCAGGGAATAAACTCAGTTTGCTTGCATTGCACCCACTGCATGCAGTAAGGGAAATTATTATCATTAGCCCTTCAACAGTGAGGTCATCCTAGTCATGAGACCATACATGAGCTCAAGGTGTTACTCTTTATTCATTTGATTGCAGCAGCGGATGATGTCTGCAGGCTTTTCATGCTGATCCCTCCAACCAGACAAGAAAATTCATTTGATGCTGCTTTCAGACTTCTTTCTAGTCAACCACCAAGTGAGAGTTTTTTGACTGTCCAATACAATGCAAGTCAGATGACAAAATAAATCTTTTCATGTACAGCACCAGCATAGAATCTCTGGACAAACCGGGTGTTCATTCTACGCTAAATCGATCTATCAACTATATCAACACAACTCAACCTGCCAATTACTATCTAATCTTTCGTCACGCAGCCTCTCCCATGCTCCTTCCATCAATGCTCAAATCAAAACTAGGAGAACCCTTTTGCTTCTCACTTTCAATCCAGCTGGTGCCAGGCATCTTCTTAACCCCTCGTTCCTCCATCAACCTCCTGATCTCCTGGGCCTCGTTCCACCGGCCAACTGCTCTATAAACATTACTAAGCAGAACATAACTCAGATGGAATTCAGGCTCCAACTGAATCATCCTTTTCGCAACACGTTCAGCTGTGATATAATCCGAACACTTAGTGCAAGCTCCAAGCAGAACCGCCCAAACCGAATGATCATACCTGCAATCAGCAGCCTCAAGCAAAGTCTCAGCCTCATGTATCAACTCAGCCCTTCCAAGAAGATCAATCATGCAAGTGTAATGCACCACCCCAGGCCTAATCCCATACTCCCTCTTCATCAAATCAAAATACCTCCTCCCATCATCAACCAAACCATTATGACTACACGCAAACAGAACATTCACAAAACTGATCCCATCTGGCCTCACCCCCTCCTTCACCATCTCCTCAAACAACTCCAACCCCTCTTGCCCTCTCCCATTCTGCGCAAACCCCCCAATCATGGAGTTCCATGTGATCAAATTCCTCACCTCCATCCTCGAAAACAACCTATATGCAAAATCCACACTCCCACATTTCGCATACATATCAACCAAAGCAGACTCCACCACCACATCCCTCCACCCACCCTTCCTCACATAATGACAATGCACCTCCTTCCCCTGCCTCACCGTAGCCAGCGCCGAACAAGCACGAATAATCGTCCCAAAACTATAAACATCCACCACCCCCCACTCCCTAACAAGCCCAAGCACACTCTCAGATTCACCATTGTGACAATAAACACCAAGCATAGCAGTCCAAGACACCCAATTCCTCCCCTCCAACCCATCAAACACTACCCTCGCACACCCAACATCGCCGCACTTCCCATACATATCCAACAAACTACTCTCCACAACCACATTCCCACGCATCCCCAAAGTCACAACCTTCCCATGCACCTCCCTCCCCATCCTCACCCACCCCAAGTGCCCACAAGCGTTCAACAGTGACCCGAAAGTGAAACCATCAACCTCCAACCCCAAACCTCCGTCGTGCATAACGGAAAACAACCCCACGGCCTCCCTAAACCTGTCGTTACGCGCCAACGTGGAGATACAGGCCGTCCAGCAGACGGGGTCCGGGTGGGGCAATTCGTCGAACACCCTGCGCGCGTCGTCGACCACGCTGGTCCTCCCGTACATGTCGATGAGCGCGCAGGCCACAACGCAGTTGGAGTGGAAGCCGCGAGTGGCGACGATGCCATGGAGGGCCTTGCCAAGGGGGAGGTTAGGGAGCTGGGAGGAGGCTTTGAGGAGGGAGGAGAGGGTGAAGGCGTTGGGATGGAGGCCGAGGCGGAGCATTTGGAGGAAGAGGCGGAGGGCCTGGGTGGGCTGGGCTTTCCGGACGTAGCCGGAGATAATGGAGGTCCAGGCGATGACATCTTTGAAGGAAAGCCCGTCGAAGAGAGTGCGGGCCTGGGAGAAGTGTGGGGAGAGTTTGAAGTATAGGGAGAGGAGGCTGTTGGCGAGGAAGCGGTCGGCAAGGAGGCCCGATTTGAGGACGTGGGCGTGGAGGAGGGTGCCATGGACGAAGGAGTGGGCTTTGATGCATGCTTGGAGGAGGGAGGCGTAGAACACGGGCTTCAGAGAGGGGTTGAGGGCTTGGGCTTGGGTGAGGTTGAGGTTGAGTTTGAGGTTCTTCATGGAGTGTTGGATCAAATGTTGTTCATAGATAGTGTGGAGAAGCAGGCACTCTCAGGTGACTTTTCCAACCATGTCATGGCCGGAACAAACCCGGCGATTAATTAAGATAGGATCATTTTGACTATGATTTATTATTTACAAGGAAAATGATATTTACAACGTTTTATTAGAAAAATTTTGACAAAAAAAAATTCTAAAATTTTATTATTTAATTTTTGTAATTTTCATACAAAAAATATTTGTCGAAAAATCATTTTTCAGGATTGTCCCCAACTATTAGTGGATTTTGGTTTCAGTCCTCCATCTAAAGATTGATCAATTTCAGTTCCTGACGTTTTGAATTGCATGGAATTGGTCCCTAATTTTAAACTCCGTTAGTATTAACTAACATATGACTAAGGGATAGTCACGTCAGGATCCTGTTTAAAGGTTTCTCTTTAGTTACAATAAAGACGTGGTTATTGGTAGGTTGTTTGTGGGTAATTTATGAAATCCTAAAATTTTAATTTCAGGATTGGAGAGGTTGCAAAGATTGCAGATCGTATTGGTGTGAGCAAATCTTAGGTAACAAAATTCAGTTTTGTTGAGCGTTCTATAGTGATGAATAGCGGAAGCAAAGGATTGGATTGTACATAAAGGAGTAGTGGTTCGAAAATATGGCGTAGTTGTGCGTCATCTTCATAAATAGCATTCAAAGTGTGTGGGTGTGGGAAAATTTGTTGCTTCTAAAGGCAAGTACTGTGAAGAACAAGGGCAGATTATTTTAGAGGTGTAGGAATTGGGCTGTAAGTGATAAATTCCTTCACTTTTTCTCGAGCTTCATTTGGTTTTCTGTGTAATGGTTTCCTTTTTGTGCAGTCCAATTTCCATTGTAATTATTTCGAATGGGTTAATGAGTCGGAATCTACATTTGAAGGTAAAGAATCTGAATTTGAATCCAGCGGAGGAAAAATAGTTGAAGAAGATAAAGGTTGTTGTTTGGAAAAGGACAAAGTTATAATGGACTTGATAAAGAAAAATGAGAAGCTGAAGAGGAAATTGCAACAAGAGAAAAAAATTGGAAATTTTTTGCAACTTTTATTTGTTGTTGTGGGTGGCAACTGTTGTTTTGATTGTTATGGTGTTGTTGAAGGTTAATTGTAATTAGTTATGTCTTAGCTAGTTATAGAAGTGATTACTTATGTATTAAACTTGGTGGTTAATGTTGTGTGAGGTAAGTTTCGTGAGGAAGTGTTTTGTATTAGAATATGATATTTGCCATGACCTTTTTTATATTTGCCATAACATTTTTTATTTAGTTTGTAAAGCACTTTAAGGGTAGTATAAAAGTAATCAGTTCTGATAATTATGTGCATAATCTGTGAATGAAATATTGCAGTTTGGAAAAGGTTTGGTAATAATGGATTCCATGAATTATTTTTTGATTTGGTCTCCTGTTTTACCAATTTCAGAGTATCAGAAAGTATTTTTGAATGAAAAATTATGACTGAAAGAATGGTATACAATGTATGGTGAATAAGGAATAGAAATGTGCATTTCATTCAAACAGTGCATCACCAACGCCATTGATCAATAATGCCAAACAAGTGGTCCAAAGCAATACCAAAAGTTTTTCCTTGAATTGAATACAATAATGCAAAAAGTGGTCCAAAGCAGGCAAGTGGTCCATAACTTTAACTAAAATATTGAAGTACGACTGCTCCAAAACAAAATAGTGGTCCACTATCACTATGCCCAATGTTATAGAAGTCTTAATTTATTATAGATGTCTTTAATAAAGCAACAAAAAAGTAGGATTCTTCATTCATTTTCACGTGGATTGTGCACAAGTTGTAGTACTACTAGCTTGAGACCCCAATGCTTGTGCTGCCATGTTTCTTGTCTGTGTTGTTGGTGCTCTTTCTCCTTGGTTCACGTTTGTTGCAACTATGGGTGTGGATCTCGTTCTACTGGAGGTTTGGTTTGATGGTCTAACAGCATTGGTAGCTTTAGTGGCAGTTCGAGTCCGTTGTGTGTTTCCCTGTCAATTCAGTATGTTTTCAACTTTCAGATTTGTATTTTGTAAAAGAAAAATCATTAAAAAGTAAAGAACATGATGTTTTACCTTTCTGGATTTCATCCCCCTTCTACAACTTTTGATATTATGTCCTATTTGTTTGCACCTACTACATTTCATGATGAGATTTTTCTTTTAAAGTTTCGAATGACTAACATGTTCATCAGCTTCCCTTCTTATAATTTTTTTGGGCCTGTCAGGTGGTGTTTTGTATGTGGGTGGGAGTAGTTCAGGGTTGGTTGCTTTTGGACCAAAGTTGTTGTCCATTTATTTGGATAATTTCTGGGCTATAACAAGTGTGATAAGCTTCTCTTTTGTAGCATGGATGAACGTATGCCACAAGATTTTCTATCTTGTAGTTAATTGCAGCCACAACATGTCTACAAGGAATACCCACCAAATCCAAAAAATAACAAGTGCAACTATGCTTACTTAGATCAACTATAAACTTCTCTATAGTGAACCCTTGCGTGACTTCAAACTTAGAACCCCCTGCCCATACTGGAAGCCAATTCCCACATTTTTCCACTTCCGTATCAAGCCGTTTTTTTAGGCTTAGGCATTACATTACCCGGATATGCAATCAACTTTTCTCTAAGTGTAGCAAATCTACACATTGTGTATATGATCTAATCCATTCCATCATACTAATGATTGGTTTATCTTTAGCCAATAAAATAGTACTATTGAATGACTCAGACAAATTATTCATTAAAACATCACATCTAGGGTAAATGTTGAATGCATGTTTACACTATGAACTTCTAGGAATGGCAACTAACCAATTATATGCTTCAAGGTTAATATTTCTTAACTCACCCTTTTTTTTTCCAGGCAGCATAAAAAGTAGCCTTTGCTGCCCCCATCATAAGGTCTCTGATGACCACCCCACCACCAAATTTCTTCTTGAAATTGCTATACAGGTGCCTCAAACAGAAACGATGCTCCACCCCATTCAAAATTTCATCAAATACAACCATAAGTCCCAAAAAAACCATAGTTCTAAATAAGAGCAAAAAAAATCAATTAATTGTGACTGTATAAAGGAAAAGTTAATGTATTTACATTACCTTTTGTTGATCTGAGATGAATACCCAACGATGATTTGCAACACCTCCAATATCCTCTAGCAATAGTGTTAGGAACCACCTTTGGGTCTCTTTGCATTCATTCTCAACCGTAGCAAAAGTCAACACCTATAAAGGGCCTACACCCAACCAAGAAACCAGCCTTACAGCTCGCTAAGCACATGTAAAAACAGCCAAATCTTGGTGGCAGACTGGGTTGAGGTTGATTTATCTTGATCTTGAAAGTTCCAGCCTTAACTTTGAGCAATTCAGCAACATAATCATGTAATCAACCGTATTGACGTTGTCCATCCCCCACCAAATAGTCCATTGTAATTTGTTTTGCCTTTCCAGCCCTCCATGGAGTTATGCCTACATTGTATGTCTTTTTGATTTTATCAATGATTTGACACACTGTCATTACACCCACATTCATAAATTTGTCTACCAGCACTTGTGCAATCCAGTCCTTATTAGCATTTTTATTCCTAAAAACCCTTCCACACTTATGACGCCCAACCAATGTCTTAACCTGAAATGTTTGCCTACCAACAACCTTACTCACCATAATTAAAAAACCACACCTTTTTTTACACACAACCCTCACTCTCTTCTGATCATTCTTTACAAATTGTACTTCTTTCCCATTCAAAACACCATGCTCCATCAATGTCTGTTTAAAATCCTTCCAAGAACAAAATTTCATTCCCAATTTGAACTTGAAGTCTTTAGTCATAACTTTAGTCATATCAACTATAACTATACTTATAATCATTAAAACAGGAAATGACAGCTCCCCTAACCTGAAATTCCTGCTCCAAAAGTGCTTTTAGAATCCTTCCTTGCACCACAAATGATCTCCACCCTTGAGCACTCCTTCCAGCCTTCTAACACTTTCCTAAGTTTTGTTTCTAGGGTTCTAAAGCTCTCTCATTAGCAACCACATGAAATGATCTTCATCTACTCAAGTCGCCCCCAAGGCATAAAAAAATAAGATGCTATGATTTTACTCTAGCCAAAGTTTGAACCCACAACCTCCCAATTACCAAGTTCATGCACAACCATCAGACCAATTCATGTTTCTTGGTAATTCATACTTATTTATGATTTTATCATATTGCTCTAGTCTCAAGCATACACGTAAAACGATAAAACAATTTAAATTAATAAACAATTGGCATACACAAGACTTCAACACACATCCTCTCAACACCACTCCACACGCTTAACCACTTAAGCCACCATTACTCATTGTCTTCTCTTTCCACATTTATTAACTTAGGGATTCTCGCCCTTGTATTTATTAAATAAATTTTATTTATTTATTTAATTTTCCCGGGTCTTACACCTATGAACACCCTTCCATTTGGAGTTAGTTGGATTACCTACAACATTCCACTTGGGACCTTCTTATGCCTTTATGTGGTCACGTCTGTTGACCACTCTCTTGACCGATCGATAACAAAAGGTCAAATCATCTAATTAACTTAAACAGGCCAGTAATCAGGATTAAGAAGTATTAGGCCGTGATTAGGTTGTCTCTAATCATTGGCCCACGACAAAATTATAAATATATGTCAAAGGTATAGTTGTTGGAACTTTTAACTCATATTAATTATATCATTTGTTGCTTTAATCGATCGATCTTGCGCTGACTTTAACATCGAAGCACCTTCAACAGATACTAATTGATCAGTTGACCAACAAGAACATTGGGAAAGGAAGACAAATAGGAAACTTAAAGACTTAGCAAAATTGGTGGAGTAGAAACTCGACCCTACACCCAAAACACATAAAATAAATTAAAGATGTTTAATAATTAGAATATGAAAAAATTTGACAATTATGCATATACTTATCTTTTAGGCAAAAGTACATAACTCATGCAATTTTTATTAGAAAATACACAAATAGGTAAAAAGTTAAAAAAAATTACCTACCTATATAAGTTGTGCTTAATTAACATTCTTTTATATTAAAAAAGTCGTAATTAAGGACGACATCTTCAAATTTTTCATGATGAAGTCATTCTGGACCTAGGTAACTTCAGTAGAAACGATGAAGTTGTGTGGTTCAGTGCAGACTTTAATTAGTAGTAATTGAAGTCATGAACACATAAATGACTTTAAGGAATTCATATTTTAGATTTTAGTGTGATAAGAAATTGTGGAACTAACACATGACTTCATTATTTTCAATTTTTTTATGGGTTTGTTGTGTTTGTTGTTACGTGTACATGTGACACGTAGCAAGTAATAAATCATGCATTAAGTTCAAGATTTTTAAGATTGCTAATGAATCATGTTTTATCCCTAGATACAAACTCCATTAGGTATTCAATTTTAGTTTTAGGGCCATAAAATATTTTTCAATATCTCAAGAACCAACAAACAAGTCATGAGTGATCAAGTCACAACAAACATTAAGCATAGAAATCAAATACTAACATAGAAAAGAAAAAACACATGTACTAACATCTCAAAATACACAAGATTTAGTTTATTACATCTAATTTCACAAATGGAATAAGCTCTCCATGGTAGAGGACCTATGGTTTACAAATAGGAAAGATATGAAAGAAATTGAAACAAAAAAGAGATTCACGCCCTTTTTTCCCAAGGTTCTTAGGAGTTTCTCCATGCTCGAGTCATGACTCCCCTTTGCATCAACACCTCCAATTTGTACATCTTCCTTGTCATCAAACCCTAAAGGGGCATAACACCTGGGTGAAGATTGAAGACCCAACGAGGACTGGAAGAGTTTCCAAATACTCTAAACAACCTCAAAGGGTCTCCTCAGTCACATTAGGTGGAGAGAAATCATGGGAGGAAGAGAATGCCCAAAAACCTCAAGAAAAACATGAATAAATACCCAATTTTGACATGTCAACGACGCTCGACATCTTAGCACCGTTGAGTGCCATTAGTTAAAACGCCAAAGGGGCTCTTTGTCAAACCACTTCTCAACATAAGTTCTTCAATACTAACTAGCGCTTAACACCAAATTTCCACTGCTGAACATTCCCTATCACTACAAATTTAAAAGTGTTTGATTTTAAAAGGGATTTATTACTTAAGGTTATAATAACCTCAGGAAAAAATAATCGTAATGGAGATTTTAGAAACCCCTAATAAGTGTTAAGGATTTTTCAAGAAACCTCGAAAAATTCACCAATTTAAAATTTTCCACCGTAATTCCTACTTTAACTTTTCATATTCTCCCCTTTTTTATAGTTATATTAATTTCAACATTATGACAGGTGTCATTGTCGGTGTCACGTGTTAGTTTGTGATTGTATTATTTCTTTTTGTTCAATTTAGTCTACATATTTGTTATTTTTTTTCAGTTCGGTCCTTATATTTATTAATTTTTGTTTAATTTAGTGTCAATTTTGGTTAAAATGAAGCAATGTTGTCCCTTTCAAATTGACACCAATTTTTTTTATATATAAATATTATACTAATATTTTTTTCTCTAAAATTAATATTTTTATTAATTATTTTTGAAATTCAATTGTAAATTATTATATTTAATTAAAAATTGAATATAATTCTTAGATTTAATAGTTAACAAGAATAAAATTATGTAATATATATTATTAGAATATGTTTATTTTTATAATAACTATATTCTAAAATATTAATATTTTTAAAATTTTAATATTTAATTATAATAAGGAGTTAGTTAGTTGGTAATCTTTCTATTTTTACCGTCACCCCTCACACACCCTTCAAACAGGATACAAATATAGGAAAATGATTTTTTGACTACTAAAGTTTGACAACTTTTTCTTAGAATTTTAGGTCGCATCTTCTAAATGGTTCTCCACTTCTCTATTTTCTCATTCTAAATATTCTAAAACCATTTGGAAACTTAGAAAATGACCCATCATGTTCTAAGATAAAGTTATCAAAATTTAATAGTCAAAAAATATAATTGTAAATATAAGGGAATGGAATCTTACAAAACAAAATTAACAAACTTGACAATCTTTTGTCTTTTTCCTAACTAAACTGAATTTTTTTTAAAAAAATTAAAAATAAAAAGTAAAATAACAGTGTCTTAATGTAAAAAACAAACTTTAAGAAAGTTTGTTAATTTTTTTTGTCAAACTATCATTTTTTAAAATATAAACAAGTTTCTAATACTGAATCCTCTCCTATGAATTCTTATGCCGCCAAAAAGACGACACCATGGCAAAAGAAAAGGAAAGGCGTCTAGAGCCTCGACCTCAGCGTCTGATTTGGCTTCCGAACGGGCACCGTCACCGGCACCGACACCACCAACTGCTACTGCAAGGGCACCAGCGTCGGCACCGGCATCTTATCTGCTGTGGGCTGTGAAAATCCCAGAAGAGATACAGGCGAAACTGAAGGGGGTGGAGAATTATGTTTCGTGGAAAGAAGAAGTTCGGAGTATCATCATCTCTCACAATTTGGTGCGGTTGGTTGAAAAGTTTCTGATTCCTGAGAAATACGAGAACGAAAGCGATCGCAAAAATGATATTTTGAGCAAAGAGTACGAGGAATGGCTTATTCAAGATCAGAGGTTGTACAGTTGGTTTTTATCGTCTCTATCCAACGACCTTGTTCCGATGATAGTCCGATGCAAACACTCATGGGAGCTTTGGCACACGATCAACGAATGCATGGCTTCTGAGCTGAAAGCTAGGGCTACAGCCCTTAGGGTACAACTCAATAACATGAAGAAAACCGGTTATCTCGTAGAGTATCTTGCGAGAATCCAAACCATTGTTGACTCTTTAGCGGAAGCCGGTGATCCGGTCTCTGAAAAAGAACACATTGATACCATCTTGAACGGCTTGCCGGAGCAGTATAACGATTGTGCCACCGTCGTACGAGGACGTTGGAACCCTCCACCGCTTCGTAATGGTGTTGACCGCTCAAGAATCGCAAATCGAGCAATTCAACATTCTTGTTCCTGTTCAATATCTAATGCCCGATAACCCTCTAACTGCCGCTCCTTCTACTGATTCTACTGATCGTGATATTCAACCATCTCCTGCCCCTCCAGATCACCACAACGCTGCATCATCTTCTCCTTTTTCTAATTATCCCAATGACGGTGGAAGAACATACCCCCGCCGCAGCGGAAGAACAGACCCCTGCCGCCGCGACCCCCGCCGCGGTGGCCGCCGTGGTTGAGGTGAAAGTTTTAAACTGTTAAAGGATGAGGTTTTAGATGTTTCATCAGATTCTGTTTAACAAATGCCTGCCATGCACGTACAACACTTTGGCCATTCAAATTTTGTGGTCTCACTTTATTGTTGTACAGTGCTGTTCAATGCTATACGTTAATGGACTGTTTGATCATAAGTTTAATCTTCATTCACCGAACTTTACAGTGAGTATGTATTGGTTCAAAATTCATTTGCTTTTGAGTTGTTGATCATGAGCTAGGTCACAGGGTTTTTAATCGAAATCTTAATTAGTACACAAATCTCTTCACATTAATGTTATGAATGAATTTGGTTTATGAATTAGTATTTGAGAGTAAAAAGAAATCTCATCCCTTCTGTTCTTTACCTTTGGAAACAGGAAAAAAAATAAATAAAGGTTCGATTGAGGCGAGATTAATAAAAGAAATCACATTTAATTTTTCGAAATAAAATAAAGAGTTTACTAAGCTGTTTAAGGTTATAATAATTTACATGCAAATTCAAAAGTATTTTTGAATTAAGTCTTCTACCCTTTTATACATAATCAGTCCTCCTGATTTAAAAATAAATAAAACTTATTTCCTGGTCACGTTTTTCACTTTTTTGGATTCGTCGTTATCTATTTGAAATGCAAAGTGATAAATCCCTCTTAATAATTTTTTTTTTTAATACACACATAACTTATAAAAAAAGAAATAAAGATAAGTATCCACAAAAAAATGAGTAAGAATTGCATACTGAAAAAATCACTTACATACAGTTCAACCCGACTTTCATAGCTTTGATACTTTAGCGACAATTTAAATCTTATCATCCACATATTTTTAAGAAATAATTAACAGTACACAATTGTTTTTTTTTTAGTCAAAATGGCTAAAACATTATGCCATTCTCGGATTCATCCCTTGAAAATACATATTCCATGAATTCTCCTGTATAGCACAAAGTATATAAGCCTATTAGAAAAATATCTATATTACAAATTTGCCGATAAAAAATAATTGATTAAAAAATACATGCAATTTTAATTAGATATTTATATATATATATTTTTTGAAAAAAAAATATTTACAAATTTTATTATAAAAAGATATTTATAGAAAATTAATATTAATATCTTCAAATTTTGTTGCATTAATAATGTATTATTATTATGTTATTGTTGTTGTTATTGTTATGTATATCCGGAGTTAGTGGGTAATCTTTGTGTTATTAGTTCCCACTCACGTTCAAAATATAAACAAGTTTCTAACACTGAATCCTCTCCACTGCATTCTTATGGCGTTAAAAAGACGACAACATGGCAAAAGAAAAGGAAAGTCGTGTACAGCCTCAACCTCAGCGTCGGCTTTCGCACCGACACCAGCCCCAACATCTGCTACTGTAGCGACACCAGCGTCGACACCGACATCTTCTCCGCTGTGGGCGGTGAAAATCCCAGAAGTGATACCGACGAAACTGAAGGGAGTGGAGAATTATGTTTCGTGGAAAGAAGAAGTTCGGAGTATCATCATCTCTCACAATTTGGAGCGGTTGGTTGTAAGGTTTCTGATTCCGGATGAATACGCGAACGAAAGCGATCGCAAGAATGATATCCTGAGCGAAGAGTACGAGGAATGGCTTATTCAAGATCAGATGTTGTACAGTTGGTTTTTATCGTCTCTATCCGACGACCTTGTTCCGATCATAGTCCGATGCATACACTCGTGGGAGCTTTGGCACACCATCAACGAACACATGGCTTCTGAGCTGAAAGCTAGGGCTACAGCACTCAGGGTGCAGCTCAATAACGTGAAGAAAACCGGTTATCTTGCAGAGTATCTTGCGAGAATCCAAACCATTGTTGACTCTTTAGCTGAAGCTGGTGAACCGGTCTCTGAAAAAGAACACATTGATACCATCTTGAACGGCTTGCCGGAGCAGTATAACGATTGTGCCACCGTCGTACGAGGACGTTGGAACCCTCCACCGCTTCATAATGTTGTGTCCTTCTTGACCGTTCAAGAATCACATATGGAGCGATTCAACATTCTTGCTCCTGTTGAATGCCTAATTCCCGCTAACCGTCTAACTGCCGCTCATTCAATTCATCGTGATATTCAACCACCTCCTCGCTCTCCAGATCACCACAGCGCTCTATCTTCCTCCCCTAATTCTCCCAATGACGGCGGAAGAACAGACCCTCGCCGCCGTGACCCCCGCCGTGGTGGCCGTCGTGGTTGAGGTGCGAGTTTGATCCTGTGAGGTTTTAGATGTTCCATCAGATTCTATTTAACAAATGCTATCATGTTTTAGTTCCGAGACTTCAGTTCACACTTTGAATTTCCTGGAATCGTTTATGTGGTAAATGACTTTGATTACCACTAATTAAAGTATCCACTAAACCACACGACTTCATCGTTTCTACTGAAGTCACCGAAATCTAAAACATCTTCATCTTGAGAAATTTGGAGACGTCGTCGTCCTCTGCCACGACTTCGATATAAAAGCGTGTCAACTAAGCACGAATTACATGTGTAGGTAATTCTTTTAACTTTTTCCTATTTACTACTTTCTTATACAAATTGCAATACTTTTGTCCATCTTTTATCTTATATCTGATTTAAACACTAAATACCCACGTATAAAGAATCTATGTATTCTTTGTAATCAAATAATTTATTTTTTAATCGTATTCTTTACTTAATGTAATAAATTAATATAAAGACTTATTTCATTATTTCTTCTCGACTATATATATGTGTATTGCTTTCTTTTTGAAAGAATAATGTATTATTTAGTCTTCAAATAATTTTCACATAACTTTTTATTCTTTAATTTTTAATTATTTGTAATTTTGTTTAATTTTTAGTTTTAAAATCATTCACAAGTATGAACTCCCTTGTTTCTCTTTGTTTGGTGTCATTACTGGAGTTGTGCAACCAACTATCCAAAATTGAATGTAGGCAATCCAAAATTGAATACAATTATAATTAAAATTCAAAAGAAACAGTTAGTCTCAAATTCATATCTCAAACGGTTACAGAAGTTATTTATAATTTACTAAAGTAAACAAAAATAAAAATAAAACTGGCATGCACTAAAAATCTTCATTCGGTTGGGACTTTTTTAATCCACTCATAAATAGCCCATACATTCACATTGTACTGAACAAAATTTCCCTAATTTTAAGGTTTCATTTTATATCCATCAATGTCTTTCGTATATGACCCATTCGTCAAATTAAATTATATTAAAATTCAATAATTTGCTAAAATTATTGTCACCACGAATAAACTACGTTGTCCTATATTTTACCTTTTAATTTTAATTTTAAAGTTATTAACCAAAGACTTAATAACTTGAAAATTAATATTATATGTTGTATTCAATAAAAAAAAATTGTATTCAAGGGAGTTATCTTTTATAAAAATCATAATTTTGTTCTCTATTTGTTTTCCATAATCTTGAGTCCCTTTGTTTTTTTTAATACAATATAAAATAACTAATATTTGTTTCATGGTGCTAGGGATGTCAGCGGGAGACAAATATGGTATGGATAATAGCTCTCCGTACTCTAATCGCCAGATAAATATCTGTCTCTACCCATATTCATACGGGTATTTATTATGTAGGTACTCGCATTCATTTTTTTTAATATTCACATGTATCCATAGGTACCCGCGGATATTTACAAAAGAAAATTTTAATATTTAACAATATATTTTAATCATTTTAAATAGAAATACAATGCATAACATTCATAAATTTCAAACATAGTGACTCAAATAGTGTTGAATTACCGTCTATAAAGAAATGAAGATTTATCAAAACCAATTGATAAAAAGTAACTCATTCAAAATTAATGTGTTTATGTTTTAATCATGTTTATATTTTTTTTAATTTTTATTTAATTTAAATTAGAGTATTGGAGGTATGGGTCCATAGATATTATGATACTCGTATCTACTCTGTTAACACGCTGGTATAAAAAATACCTGTACCCGTTAAAATCGCGGGTTCCATTTGTAATATTCATTTTTTACCCGTTGCGGGTTTTATTTACAAATAAGCATAAGTATAAATTTTTTTGACATCCATTCATAAAACAATTAATTTTGCATTTCATTGAGGATTAAATTGAGAATTTATGTAAGACATGAAAATTTATTTTATCTATTACATAATATTACATAATGTACACAAATCTTACACCGTACTTTAAAAAAGAAACAAATTACATTTAGAAAAACAATTTTTTTTTTTCAAATTAAAAGGAATGTGAATGTGATTTAAGAAAATTTAAAAGTATATATATATATATATATATATATATATATATATATATATATATATTATATGTATTTATGTATATTACATTTATCATTATATGAATAATGATTTAAGGTTCTATATATTTTAGTTAGGAGTTCGAAGGTCCAATTATCCAACTTGTTAACTAAAGAGACTGAGGTTACCAAAGATGATTCGACTTTTTTTACCAATGGGTCAAGGGGTAAAAATGTAATTGATGCTCTAAATTATATTTTAAGTAGATTGTAATATTTAGGTCTTATGTTGGGTTAATAAACTTTTTTTTTTCTCTTTCAGAAGATAATTTTAAATATAAAAATTAAAACAATAAAATATATATTTTAAAACTTATTTCAGCATTCATAAAACTAATTTGAAATTTTAAATATGACCATTTGATATTTAAATTAACAAATATTTTAATAAAACAGCATCACCTTTAATTTTTCAAAATATAGTTATTAAAATAAGTCAATCTACAAGTTTACAAGTCAATCCCATAAACTTATAAGTCATTGCGGGTTAAACAGCATCAACCTTTGAAAAACTGTTTTTGCAATTTTAAGAATTGCAAATTTTTTAACAATACTTATTTATGATCCACCTATCGTGTCGAAGGAAACAAACATCATGTTCACTGTTTTACTCCAAAAAGTGTGGTTGTTTGTTTGTTGGTTGTTTACTTTTTCCAAGACAGAAGGATAAATGGTGCAGAGATATTGTAAGAAATATTGAACTACAAAATCAGTGGGGAAGAAGGGATTAAACCCCATATTCCCAAGTAATATATCTTCTATTACTTTCACTTAATCTTTTCCCCTATATTCAACCATTTATTTTCAGTTTTGAGACACTCTAAGTACATTAATTTCCAAATAATGACAGTGCTTTTCTATGTCTAACCTATGAAGTAATTTGAATCACAGAAAACAGAACTGTCACCACTCACTCAACCTGCAGATGCAAACATTTAATACTCAGTTTGGTACATCAAAGACTGATACAACAAATACTAAGAAGAGAGTATGTTATTGTTACCTATGTTTTAGATACAAAGGACCAAATATTTTTCCATGCGTTAATCAATGTTTTATGAGCAGAAACATGTCCTTCCATCACACTATCAGCTGCTGCAGGTCCCATTTCATGGACAAATTTGACAGATTCTGAAAGCCGATTCAGAAGGTTCATCAATGCAATTACCTCATTCCTTTGCAGCTGCAGCTGAAAGATCGTCAAGTGCAATTTATAAGGTGTTGGTCACTTAACCATAGTGTGAAGAGAGGAAGAAAAAAAATAATTCTGAGGTAAAATGTACTTACTGTTTGACTTGAGTTTTCTTGACCATCAACAGAGAAGAGAATCTTTAATGCAGTTCCAAGACCAAGAACCTGAAGCTTACCCCATAATCGACACTTCTCACATCCTATACAATCCATCAACGCACTGTTTCCACAAAAATATATTATTCAATTTCCAATGAGATAAATAAAAAAGAGTGTAAAATGAATCAGGAGTAGAATAATAAATGGAGAACAAGTAAAAGGCTCGGTCACTTAGTTGTCTTATGCAGTCAAAAGTTATGTTCAGATACGATCAGCACTTAAAAAGTCTAGATAAATCCACTTAACATCCATCAGGGATGTGGAAACTCAAAAGGGACTAAAATTCCAAAGCATGGAAGAAGAAAAAGAAAAATCATACTTATCAATTACAGGATTTTGGATAAAATCAAACCTACACACTTTGATTCCTTCCACAAATATTGTTTTGGGAGCGTTACTATGAATCATTGATAATCAATTGTCTTTTCTACATACATGTTAGAAGTATGAAGCATGCTTACAAGAGAATAAGCCACAACAAGCTCTGCAAGTTATAAATGGATAATATTTAGCTAGGCCAGAACCAAGTCCACTAGTTTTTAGTAATACCTGATGTTTCTAAATTGTTGTTGAATTTTCTGTTTTAGCTCAGGTCCACTTTGGCCTCTCCACAAATTAGCTTCATCAAATGGAATCGGACACGCAGATTGAAGCTTGGGGTCATGAAGTAGCTGTTTTATCAAGGACTGTGTCTTAAGGTCCTCATTATGGTTACCTGTATCATACTGTGCCTGTTCCAGATATTCTGCAGCCTAAAGAAGAATAAAGAAGAATGTAAATTGCATCAAGAATTAATTAACTAGTTAACTAGTACTTTTAAAAGAATAAAATAGCAAGATTAATCCATATATAGATGCACAGTTTGTGATGTTAAACTATTACATTTTATACTCACCTTGGTCACTGCTCGCAGCACAAAGAGAAAAGTGAAATACAAATTGCTGACACGATCAGGGTATTTTAGGACTCGATCATACATCAAAGTAAGATTCTGGCCCCACTGGAATAATAAAAAAGAAAGAAACAAGTTAGATATTGAAATATATTTTTCTTATGTTCACAGTGAAATATATTAGAATAACATAACATGGGTATGCCACACACAAAATGCAGGAAGCTTCAAAATGAGCTACATCCAAATTACTTTAGAGCATAGAACGATCCATAACTTTCAGGCTCAAATATGCAATAGCTATATTAATTCCTCAAAAACAATGCAAATTTTCGTTCCAAACAGAAAATTAGCTATTGCTAGAAAGAGGAACGTGAGATTTACCAAATTTGAAGCTTCATCAAGTAGATATTCGGCAGCTATATGTATTGATATGGAGGAGTGGAGACCGGATATCAATTTATACAAAATTTTTTCCTCTTGGCATAACTCTTGAGACGGATCTGCAGAAGACATTTTTTTTTTTCAGAATGATGAGCCATAAAAACCAGAGAAAACAAACTCCCCTTTTATTAACATTTCAAAGATATCTTTCACTAAAAAAAAAATGATAAGAACACAAACAATATCCACTCTACGGAAAGCAAAGACATTATACAATTAAAAGAATAATGCATACAGATAGAAAAAATAGAGGGCGATTATTTACATTCAAAGTTACTGGTCTGTCAATGTTTGACAATATGACAGGTACCATCAAACAACCTAAAATCCAAGGCCTTTTCAAAATATTAAAGTTTAGTCAAATTATTTAAGTGAATAAGCTTTTCAGAGTAAAACTCACATTTGGGGCAGTTCTCAGAGTAGACAGCATCCCATATCCTTCTTGCAGAATCACCAGTGTAACCAGTATACCTTTCAGGATTCAGTTGAAGATTCACGTACGTCATCTCGTCTGCAAATGCAAACACGGCTTTCAATTGACATGCTTATTTTTCTTAGAAAAAAGTTGAATACATCATAAAAAAATTTAATAATTCGAATCATGTGCTGCCACCTGCTTAGGCACTTTTACTAGAAGTGAATACTAACTACACTGTTCGCTTTCTGATACTGAAAATCAAGGGCTGATCAAGTTGAAATTTAATCATAGAAATATCTTAGCAGATCAAGATATCAAACAAATCCACTCACAAAGATATAATCATTTGAGGAGTATAAATCTGATGTCACTAAATATACTTAAGAATCCTAAATTTTATACTTCACTGCTAATATCTGCTATTTCACTTTCACACAACTAATTGGATAAACAATAACTAATAGCACAAATAATTTAGATGTGAATAAGAACATAGAGTAATAACGCACCATTGTCAGTCTCATCGTCATTTGTCCATGGATTGTCTATTTCTGTCCATCTGAAAACTTTACTGTCTAAAGTACGGTCAACAGCTGCCTGAGGTTGACTTTCTTGACAAACAAGATCATTCATTGACAAGCCATGTGGCTTCTTAAATGATTCAGGGAATTCACTTTCTGGGCATTCACATACACTACAGTCCCGCAACCGGCACATGCCGTCGTCAGGCCAGAAAGGACAGTCACACCATAACTTCACCTGTACAAAATTTCACACACTGGTTGGAGATGAAGGCCACTAATTTCAGTTGATAATGCAAATGAGCATGCATAGACTTGATTGATTCTAAAGCATTAATTCATTCCAACAACATTAGTGGTTAAATTTTCATATACGGTTGATCAATTCCAAATTCAAATATTTCATCGATGAATAGAACCTTTAAATTCACCAATAGAACACAAACTTGGAATCATCAAAAGTTCTTTTACATAGGCCTCCCAATCCTAAATTGCGCTGCTGGTGTGAACAGGATGCCAGGAATCTTTACAGGTAATACAAGGGATAGAATAGAACAGCAACCAATACAAAATTGGAACACAAAAACTCACATACAAGAAGGGCCTAACCATAACCTAATATTTTATCAGGCTCTGATCAAACTTAAGGTAAACATAAGTATCAATAGAAAATAAGATGATCTTAGTCAACAGAAAAAATGTAGGCATAAACCAAGAAGAAAACCTTAAAATATCGAAAGAAAGGGGTCTTCACGAGTTCTTGGAGGGAAGGGTTCAACACTTCCTCATTGAGATGGTCCACAGTTTCATAATCACAACAACAGTCCTCTACCATGCCACTGAACTTGGGTGCACCCTGCAACCAACAAAGAGAGAATTGCACAAACAAGATAAAGGGGGGGAAACATAAACACAAATCATAAAAAGACACACTCTTTGTCCAAGATTCAGAATCCCACAACCCTAAAAAAAAAGAAGCTTAAAATGTGGGTTTTCGTCAAGAAGAGTTCATAAAAATTACCCGGGCACACTGACAAGCTCTATCGATGGCTCCAGAGAGAGAAATTCGGGGAGAAGTTTTAGAGGAGAAAGCCATAGCAACAAAGACAGCCACGAGAGAAATCAGAACCCAAAGCCATGGCACTCCCCGACCCTTCTTCTTAGGCTCCGCTTTCACCATCACAGTTCCCAATGCCGGTGCTTCCGAAACAAAGCACCGAGATTTTTGGCGTTCTTCGACGGATCCCAGTGGCGTGAATTTCGAGGGAGAAAATGGATGCGTTTCGGAAGGAACTAAAAGTTGAGGGCAGTTTTTGCTGTTTGTAGCAGTCAAGGTCTTGGTCGGAGTGGTGAAATAAATGGGCGGTTGTTGGTTTCGATTTTTGGTTTCTGAAAAAACAGTGTTCGTAAGAAAATTCCAGTGTCAAATTTGGACACCGTGGTGGCTGCGTGTGGTTACGTGTTTCAACCAATAGGAGTCCATTTCATTATTATTTTCCCCATGTGTTAAGAAATGAAATTAATAAATATATAGTGATTGCTTTGCTATGAATATTAAGTTTTTAAATCTTTATTTTTATTATTTTTTACATGATAGTGCCTTACCAAATTTAAATAAGGTGGTAGTTTTATTATAATTTAACATACACAAGTCTACACAATTAAATTATAACATTTATATAACTGTTATTTTTATTTTAAAATTAAGAGCAAATTTAAACCCGGTTCATCGATCCATTTATAAATTCTAAATACTAAAAAAAAAAATCCTAATGATTTTTCATGAAGCTTTAGACGGTGGATTTTATTGAAACTTTTCTTGAAGCTTTTAAATTATATTAAATTCAGATGGTGAATTTTGTTGGAGTATTTTATTTTTCGTTTGTTTAATCGAAGTTCATTTCGTACAAAATAAATTAGAATCAATCTATGTAGTGTGTTTTATTTTTATATGGATAAAATCAGTAAATTTTGGACAGATATGACTAAATGTTAATTAATGTATATAGAACTTGCCTTAATTAATGTATATAGAACTTTCACGGATAACTTGGAAATATTTTATAAATTGAATTTCTTTTAACTCACCGACTTGTGACAGATCAGATCGAATTTAAATTGTTTGAGTTTATTAAGAAATAAATCAAGTATCCTTCTATTTTATGAAGATTTTTCTACAAATTTAAAAATTTACAAAAAAAGTGTTTCATACAATTTTTTTCTACAAATTTTGATTTGTAGATAATTCCACTGTAAATTATCATTAAATTTAAAATTCACAACAAATTTCTAAAAAATCTTTTATAAAAAAATTTACAACAAATTTTCATGCAAAATAAATCGCAAATCCTTTTTCTACGAAAAAATCAATTTAAAAATCAACCCATATTTTTTTCTACAAATTCAATTACAAAATTAATTCTCTTACATATTTTGAATTCTCAAGTAATATTTTGTAAAAAAAAATCAAATAACTTTTTCTCCAAAATTAAATTTGTAAGTATATTTTTTTCTACTAATAATTTTACAAGAAATTTCGCAACAAATAAACATAATAAATTTTAAAATATAATTTTGATTTTTATATTATTTTTAAATGACAACAATTTATAAATAACTCATGTTTAATTATTTTATATTCGTTAAATCAAATGTAAATCATTCTTAATTATAACGTTTATTTTTTGTAATAAACAAGCACATTAAACAAGGTACATCAATATCTGTCCAATTATGTCAAATGTAACAAAAAGGTGCTATCCGATCTCTAACCAACAAACAATAATCAAAAGAAAAATAACATCCTATAACATGTGCTTATTTCTAAAAGCTCAAACCAATAGTTACTAATAGGGTTATAGCCAATAGTGCTGCATATTTTAAGAGGACAATAACAGCGAAGTTGAAAATACATACTAGACCAAATAATACAGTATAATTAATTTGAGTTGCAAGTTTTGTCGCTGCTATGCAGTTTACCAGAGCTGATTCATGTTTTTCCATTGGCCAGTGATGCTCCAACAAGGTTAAGCTCATCCCAAGCTTCAAGTGACCGTGGCATCTGCCAACTTGTCAAAGTAAGGATCTATCTTGGAAAACATTTCCTTGACTTGCTGGCAAGCACAAGGTAGCACTTCTGAACAGTGGTAGCTTCTTGTGGCAGAACAATGTTCTGGAAGAATTGGATAATGTTTGGCCAATATTTTTTTCCATGCTTGTGATTGAACCTAACAATGTACTAGAGTCTGAGACAAATAATTAAAACATGGGTACTGCATTATACCTATTGTGGAGAAAAATGTAAATATACCGGATATAAAAATTTAGAGCCTATATATATACATGTTTCTAACAAGTGTAAAAATCCAAAAGAATAAACTTACAGCAATTACAAGGTCATCCATATGTCTGATCTACGAATACTTTTAGAAAGTGCTTGAATGACATCATAGCTATGAATAAGTGGCAAATTCTTGTGACCTAAATAGCTAACAACAGAAAAGAATTTAGTCACCAACTATTGAACAAAATTTAACTTATCTCAAGAAGTTCAGAAAGGGAAATATTTTTAATATCAATCCTCAACAAGAAAATTCATCTTATCATTCAACACATGCATAACATTATATAAGAGGGAAATCCTGGAACACTGAAGTTCAGCAACCTTGATTGAACCAAATGTCTCTTAAAATAATTGATTTCCAAGTCAAATACTACTATCTTTAAATCCACAGACAGAATAACCAGGGACAAGTACAACAAGATATAAAGAATTTAAAATAAATAAATACATAAAGCAAATGACAAGTTATTATTTCCATTACTCTATTACTAGGTAAGGGAAACTAAAATCAATATTTAAAGAGCTTCATGACCTAGTTCACTGTCAAAGGATCTAATGTAAACTTAGGATCATGTCCCAAACAAAGAGAAAATGTGACCTGTTTCCATTCATGTCCTTTAACTTCCCTCTTCCAAATTTCCCCTTACATTTTTAAAGCAAAGAGCTATAGGAAAAAAGGTGATTTAAATGTATTCACGCAAAATTTTATTCAAGCACAGTTTCAAGAATAAGTTCAAGTCCAAGGCTTATTTTTGTCCGGTCTGCACAGCTAGGTTTTCATGAACATAGCAAATTACAAGTTACTCATCAACTATGCTTTAATAATAAGGATCTAATCATTTTTTCATTTATTAAAAGGTTAAAAGCACATTCCCGAACACGTGAGATGCACACACAACTTACAAGAAACTTAGCAAACACAAGTGATGCATCCCATACTGTAGTCCCCAAGTGCTTGGAATCGGGATCCTATAAAAGAAAATATTGAATTGTCAGAGTAGAAAAATTCACAGAAAAAGGGAAAAACGGCAAACATTTCAAACATATGATCAATTTCAACAAAATCATAGTCAAGTTGATGTCTACACTCTACAAGCAGAACAACAAGAGAAGATCTCAGTCAACAACATATAATTATTTGTAGGCACGTCACTTTAGTCGGTCATCATTTAAAAAATTTACAATGCAGGTCTCAATTCTACTGCATATGCCCTAACTCTAACTGGTGGTTTTTTCTTCCCAAATATTTTGGGAATACTTACAAATAAAACAGACTGTAGAAGTCTCTAGTCCACATTGAGTGGCCTTGATGCACTAACTTCGTCTTACCCAGATTAATTGCTCACCGTGATTAATATCTCTCACTACTTAGCACTAACAGAGCCTAGAGTTTTCTAAAAGGAGGAAAGTGTTGGATGTACAGTAAGGTAACAAAACTAAAGTTCAACGGTCACTTTGTAGAAAATAACACCCTCCTTGAAGCACCCTCCAAACACGTGCTTTAAAAATAGAAACATGAAACACAATAATTAAACAAAACAAAAAATAAAATGATTCGAAAACAAGAAATGCAATGAAGTCCAGTTGCAAATCTGGAGCTCGGGATTCTAATAGAGGCGAAGCGAGGGAATTCAATCGGAGGTAAGAGTACCCTGTGTGTGATGACTTATCTCCTATAAGGTTTCAATTGATAATTCTGAAACTCTGAACCAAAAGCTATCGATTCTTCATCAAGCTTCTTCTTCAATCTCCTCCAAGTCCTCAACATATCAGCCTGAATTAGGCCCCTGTAAAGGGTCTCAAAGGTACCTTTCAGAGGAAGAAACCCATTCTCTATCATCTCAACAAAATAATGGCAAGCCTCCCTCCAGTTCTGCCTCTCACACAACCCATGTATCAAAACCGTGTACAAATCCAAATCCGGCCCTGCTCCAGTGATCTTCATATCATCCCATATTTCCTTCACAACTCTGATCTTGTCCAACCTCAAAAACATCCTAATCAAAATCACATAGGTGTGCGAGCTTGGCGCACAGAACCCATCCTCTTTCATCCTCTTAAACATCCTCAAAGCACTCTCAGCATCCTTCCTCCCTCTATACTCCTTAAAGAAGCAATTATACGTTGCGGCACATGGACTCACTCCATCCTTCACCATCTCCTCTAGCAACCTCTCTGCATCCTCAAGCCTCCCACACGAAGCAAGACACTTGATAACCGACGTATACATCACCACATTGGGAAAAATCCCTTTCTCCTTCATCAACCTCAACTTATCAAGCACCAGGTCCGGCTTATGAGCGCGGCTATAAACGTGAAGCAAAATCGAAAAGCTGGTCACATCCGGCTCAATCCTGTTCTTACGCATTTGATCAAACACCTCCTCTGCATTCCTTATGGTCCTCTCAAACCTCTCCTCCGGGTGCAAACTCACCTTCCTACAAACCCCATTCAACAAAACGTTATAAGTAACAACATTAGGCTCAATCCCTCGCTCAATCATTTCGTTCAGAAACGTTTGCGCCATTTTAACCTTCCCCAGCTTGCACCACCCGTAGATCAAAACAGTGTACATTTTCACGCTGGGAGGGAAAGTGGTTCTGTTTCTGTTGAAAACCTCAACGGCAAGTCTGACGTAGCCGTACTTGCAGAGCGTGTCGAGCAGGAAGCAGAAGTCGTCGGGAGTCGTTTTGGCAAAGGCGTCGATGTCGTGGAAGGCGCGTACCGCCTGGCGCGTGAGGCCGGCCGCTATGAGGCGACGAATTAGGGTTAGGAAGGTGGCGGGGGTTGGGTGGAGGTCGCGCTGAGCCATTTCGACGATGAGTTGCCATGCAACGTCGAATTGGCGAACCTTGGCGACGGAATCGATGAGGAGCGTGTAGGAGGCGTGGGTGAGAGGGGGATTGGGGAGGGTTTTGGCGTAGTGGAAGAGGGAAAGGGCTATCTTGGAGTGGTGCTTGAGGCGGAGGAGGGTTTGGAAGAGGAGGTCGGGGGTGAGGGTGACGCCGTGGAGCTGGAGGCTCGATTCCGCGGCGTGGAAGGGGTTGTGGTGCTGCAGGAGGAGATTCGACAGCAGTTCGGCGTCGTTTGATTCACTTGGTGGCGGTGGAACGGAAGAGAAGCGGCGGAGGAAGGGCGGAGAAAGGAAGGAACTCTGACGGAGTTTTAGTAACGCCATTGCGTATTGTAACATTAACTCTGCTTCTGCTTTCTTTAGTTCTCTTACGTTATTCTTTTGGTTGGCGGGGAGTGATGGTTTCGTCTAGTTTGCTTCAGTTTCGTGCTTGGCTTTTGGGATTTCAGCAAAATATTCTATAAATATTTTTATCAATTAATAATTGTAATATATTAATTGTCTTCTTTTTTATATTTTCATTCTTTTAATTTTGAAATATTACTTTGTTTTTTCACAAACACCTATTAATATATATATATATATATATATATATATATATATATATATATATATATATATATATATATATATATTAAGGAGGTTCTTTGCTTATTCCTGTGGACATTGTAATTGATAGAGAAGAGGGAAGAGGAAGGTGGAGAATGGCCAGAGCGGTTTTCTAGTTTGGATGTTGAAATGAAAATATTTGTTTTATTGTTTGATTTTAAAAGTTTGATGCAAATTTAATTGGTATATAAATTTAATTGAGATGTATACTTTTAAAATTTTAAGAGTTATATTATAATATGAAATATAAGAAGTCATATAATAAAATTACAGTATAATATGAATATTAAATTTTTTAAAAAATTATGAAAATATGAGAGATATAAGAAATATGATAGATATAAAACATATATTACAAGAAGAGGAATTTATTATTTTATTTTAGGTTAAAATACTTTTTTGTCTCAATTTTCGTCAAATTTTGTAAAATCAGTCATAATTTTGTTTTTTATGCTTAAATAGGTCTCGGTTCTTCTCAATTTTGTTTAATTAGGTATTTGTTTGCTAACACCGTTTAAATAATTAACGGTCATAAACAGTGATTGTCATGTGTCATTTTGTGATTTTTTTAATTTTTTTAATTTTTTAATTTTTTTTAATTTTTTTTAATTTTTTTAATTTTTAACAAAAAAATTTAAATGTCCACATGTCAACTCAGCTGCATGCCACGTGTCATAGTCAATGTTTTATATTCAATTTGATCCCTATATTTATTTTTTTTGTTTAATTTAATCCCAATTTTGATTAAAATTTTTACCAATTTTGTTCATGTTGAATATGAGACCAAAATTAATTTTTATATAAAAGTTATAGTGATGTAAATTTTAATATATTATATAAAAATATTTAAGTAAAAATGTGAATTTTAATACAAAAATTAAATTTTGTTTCAATTTGGAGAGGAACAAAATTGGTTCATGTTAACAAAAATTGGGATTAAATTGAAAAAAAATAATGAATACAAGAACTTATTTGAATATAAAACATTGACTTTCACATATGGCATATTGTTGGGTTGACACGTGGATATTTAAAAAAAATTTAAAATAAAATAAAAATTCAAAAAAAAAAACACAAAATCACATGTGTCAGTCAATGTTCATGA
>Ga0209589_1000447_pt1 | contig 57385 bp, 31 predicted proteins | sample CowpeawhiteBW_FD_187525 | JGI IMG/M metagenome (GOLD analysis project Ga0209589, IMG submission 187525) | Root nodule microbial communities of legume samples collected from California USA - Cow pea white BW (SPAdes) (version 2) | ecosystem: Host-associated > Plants > Roots > Nodule | place: USA...
ATATAAATGTTAATATTTATATAACGTACTGTCACTTAGTAAAAAAATAAATCTAATTATCTATCTAATATAAAACGTAAAAAATGATAAATAAATAAGATTTATTCTTTATTTTTATAATTACAATATAAACTTTTACAATAAATCTATAAATTTATGAGTTTTTGGAAAATGAATGTATTTGTCTAATACATGTGAGACATAATAAAGACACCATTTAAGAGGTGTGTCTAAGCTTGATGTATTGGAACCATTAAAAAAAAATAGTGGCCCACAAGTATAGGCATAACTGTGGTGGGAACAAAACAAGTTTCTTAATTTGCTAACCGCTATACTTCATTAATTCCATTAGCTGGCTTTAGGTTGGACTATCCAAAACCCAAAACAACCAACTACACATTACCATTTGACCAAAACATTCAAACAAAACATAAATGCAAACCCCTCGTGTTATTGGTATTACAGTATTTCAATGCTTAACCAAAAACCTCGTGTTAGGGTATCAGTGTAAGTGGTCAAAGCAACAACTACATTTGTCAAACCTTTCATCATTGTTTTAGAAAAAAACCATACAAAAATAATAATCCTTTTCTGCCTGTAAAGTGTAATATTGATCTAGTCATAGATAAAAACACAAATTCTTCTTCATTATTTATATGATTGGACTATTTTATTACTTTGAACAAGTATCATGCTAGTAGTGTTTACTTTAATTACTTGGAGAAATTGCGCTTCACTCCACTTTTTTATAATGACTTTGTGTAATTAAGATTATTACATGCGTCTACTCTTTTATATCATCATGTACTTTTTTATTTTATTTTTTCAAACATTTTGACTTCACCGATAAGAATTCAAAATATATTGATGAATCAATATATTATTCTACTTAATCATGTCAAATTGACTAAGTTAACCGTTACAAATCATCTAGAGTAAGGTTGTGTCTTTTGGGAGAAATTATTTGAAGGAGAGGACAAAATAAGATTAGAAAGATTAGAGAGGAAAGTTGTTATTATTTTTTTAAAAGATTTGGAGATGATTTTCAAGTGGATAGAGAGTGAAATTTGTGAAGATTTTTGACTGAATTGACTGATATGACATATTAAAAAAAATTTAATAAATAAAAAAGTTATATTACTAAAATGTCTATATTGTTAAAAGAAATATAAAATGATATATAAATTATTTAGAATTATTTTTATAAATTTTATTGAATGATTGAAGTTATAAACAAATTATTTATCAAAAAAAAAATAATACAATATATTGGGTATGAAAATAAATTTAATAAGTAAGGTGGAAAATAATTTATTTATATGAAGATTTTATTTTATTTTTAATAGTAATTTTAGAAGTAATAAATTTTGATTAATATCCATAATAAATTTTTATTTGTGTTATTAATTTTTATTATGTTATTTTCATAATAAGGAGAAATGAATAAATGGCATGTAAGGAAACAAAAATATGAGGGTAATTTTGTAAATTTGAGTGTGTTACCCTTTAATTTCGTCATGCATATCAGGATTGCATTTAGAATGAATCTCTCTAATCATCATTCAACATCACCATCTATCACTTCCAAAGGAAAAACGTAATCACCTGCTAATCCTATCTTCTCATTCCACATGAATAGTAAATCCTCCCAAAAGAACATAGTGTAAATGTCATTTTAAGTCAGACTGGATCAAGAGTTGATTTGAGCTAGCTCCACTTGAAGGGTCTAGCTCAATCAACTCACATAGAGAACAAAGTCAAGTCAACATGATCCAATCTTATCTCTCACATAAATTAGTTTATGAGTTAATATGATATATGAGAATTTTAAGTTTATTTTGGCTCTGAAGATTTTTCTTTATGTAATAGACCTTTTGTTCATGTAAATATATTTTACCTTAACACTACAAAAAATTGAAGTAAATATGGCGGTTATAAAAAACTGCCATAATTTGCTTCATAATACGATAGTTCTATAACTGTCACATTTTGTATGCAAAATATGGCATTTGAAAACGCTATTATACTCCCATTACACATTACGCCGTTTTTCCAATGGCGCCATCTTTCCCTCCATAATACTTTTTTTTATTTACTTCTCATTTAATTCTATCTTTTTATTACACAGTAAATTGAATTTTAACGAGACAAATGCACAGACAAGACACAAAACTGGCTCATGTGAAGACAAACCCTACAAAATCCTCTCAGTCAACCCCAACCTTTGACGGTTTCGTTTCCACACTCCCCGCACCTTGCAGTTTCCCATTCCTCACTGTTTCCACCCTCCTCGTTGCAAGAGATCACCACGTTGTCGTTCCATAAAACTTCGTTGCGACTTCGCACTCGGATTGCGACCCAGCAACACTTCAGTACTCCACCTTTCCAACACCACCACACCGTTCTTGCTATCGATTTCGTCGTAGGAGATCTCGTAACTCGTCGCTGCAAGTGGAGATTACCAAGTCGTCGAAGATTGTGACTTCCTTCGCCACATTGATTGGGAACCCGTAAAGCGTCGAACATCTCTAGCAACTCTGACGATAGTGTCAAACAAGGTTTCGTCGCGATCCATTTCTCCACTGCCCAAACCCTCAACCAATCGGGCACACTAGCAGTCGCCACAAGCATTCGCTCTACATTTCCTCATTTTCGGCACGGACAAGGTCCTTCCACTTCTTTCCCTTTGTTACGATTTCCTTTTTGGTTGGTTTGCACTTTGATTAGTGACTAATGTGTGACTCCTATTGTTTGCTATGATTATTGGGTTAATTATGGATAAATGATGAACTCGGCCAAGTACTAATTGTTGGTTTGCTTATTTGAGTCTGGACACTTTTCTCTTCACCAAGTACTTCAACTTATATGATCACTTTCAATTTGCTTATTTGTGTCTGAACTAATTATTGGTGTACTGGTTTATCATTTTAAGTCATCATAATTTGTTTGTTTGGCGGTCTTTTTCACTTTTAATTTAATGCAGGAAAAAATATATGAGCTAATGTTGAATAACCCAGAGATTGCATCAGATATATCTCCAAATGATCCGATTGGTCTCATATTTGGTAAGGAGCATCTAGGTCAGGTAAGAAGATTATCACATGGAGCTTGTCCCACTCTTGCATTTAAGCAATCCGCTACAAGGTTAAATGGTATGAATTTTGCTTCATGTAGTGCAACATTAACAAATACGGATGAGAAGTTTCTAAAGATGAAAAATGAGCTCACAACTCTCATAAAACAAATGCAAACATTGGTTGCCTACATTGCTTCTAGAGATGACGTTCCTGACCATTTTGCTGTTATGGCTGCTGGTTTGGTACATACTTTGGTTAATGAGGTAAAATTTAATAGTTTATTTAACAAATTACATAAGCTTATTATAATACACATTTGAATTTGAATAAGTTATAAGTTTTTCTTTTTTATTTCAGGTACCCAATGTTGGAAGTGGTGCTCCATCACCTATTGGTATTAGAAGATCAAGCAGGACAGAAAAGACAAGTTAGAAACATAGCTATAGGAACATAGGTATATAAATTTAGCAAAATGTATTATAATAATGTTTTAGATTTTTTTTTTGGCTTTTGTTTTTAATGTGAAAACTTTTGGATGGTGTTTCATAATATCAACTTTTTAAATATGAAATATGAATTATGAATGAAAGTATTAATGATCAAGATATTGTAGGTGATTTTTTTAATTTTATGGAAAACATGTTCAATAATAATGGAAAGCATGTTACATAAAAATAATATAAAAAAAATCACATTCAAATTATGGTAGTTGAAACGTCGTATAACACATCCGTACAGTGCAAATAATGACATTTCTAGGTGTTGTATTTCGCATGACAATTATTTAAAAATAAACAAATTAAGACAATTTTCACTGTCATTATTTGCACACAAAATACGGTGGTTTGAAGTGCCATTATTTGAACAATGCATTTAATGGCGGGTGTTGTAGCGTTTCGTCCAAGACCGCCATATTATGCATTGTGACGGCAAGATATATGACGGTGCGCCTACCCACCATATGCACAAAATATGGTAGTCAAAACCGCCATTTTATACCCCAAATAACCGTCATATTTAACAATTTTTTTTTAGCTTAACTTAAGTATTAGAAGACCAAATCGTGTAAACTTTGCCTAATTGACACATCATAGTTATTTCATAGGACATTTAGATAATTTACAAGTTAAATGCCTTGTGTATTTGACTAGAAGTAATATATATATATATATATATATATATAAGTTTTTAATATATAGGTTAGAATTTTTTTAAATGGATTAAAAATAATTTAGTTTTTTTTACAACTTTTTAAAATGTGATTTTTTCTCCTTTTATACAATACTTTTGAACTTTATTAATGTAAGTATACCATTTGGAATTTTTTTCCCAAACTATGCCCTATTACTGTTCAAGTACAATTTGGTTTTCGGAAATGATATTTAGACATATATTTTGAACTTACTTTTGACATAGTGACGTGTCAATCATTTTTCTTATTTAAAAAATTGTTTTTTTTATTCTTTTAAAACTGAAACACGTGTGTGAGAAGATGGGGAAGAGGTTCAGCAAAGAGAACCCATGGTTTTCTCATTTGGAAGAGAGCACTGCAACTTGAGAGAAGAGAGAAGCAATGCCTCGCGACGTCATCGAACATAGAAGTAGGGTCTGAGGTTTGGGTTCTCAACGGCGATGGGTGGTGGTTCGTTTTGACTTTGTTCTTTGTTTCACTCTCATAATCGCCAATGATTCATTTTCGTTCAAATACCATACGTGATTGAAATGTTTGTGGTTGGTTTTGTGGGTGAGTTGTAGGGATTCTCCATTCTATCGTTGCTGTTGGTGTAGATATCATTTAGGATTTAGGTTTTTTCTGAGTTGAAGATGACAACACTAGAACCACTCTTAACGAAAAAAAATATGACAGCAGGAGTCACACAATGTGGGAATTTATGTGCAAATAGGCGGGGAGTTGCGTTGAAGTTTTTGTACAAATACTGGACAGTTCTGCAAGTATGAGACATCATGTTCAATGTACCTAATATGAACCATAAAATGACATTGAAGTCCTCATGAAGAACTAAAAAGTCTGTTAGACCCAATCTTAATGAAAAAAATATGACAGCGGGAGTCACTGACATGTGGGGAGCCATGTGGAAATAATTAGGGAGGTGCATTGAGGTTTTTGTACAAATACTAGACAATCATGTAAATATGAGACAACAACTTCAATATACCTAATGTTAACAACAAAAATCACATTGCAATCCTCATGAAGAACAGAAAGCTTCATTGGACCCAATCTTAACGAAAAAAAAATATAACAACAGAAGTAACACAAATGTGGGGAACTATGTGCAAATAAGTGGGGAGTTAGGTTGAGTTTTTTGTACAAATACTGGACAATTATGTATTTATGAAACAACATGTTCAATGTTCCTAATATGGACCACAAAAATGACATTGCAGTCTACATGAAAAACAAAAAAGTTTGTTGGACCCAATCTTAACGAAAAAAATATGACAGAGGGAATCATAAATATGTGGGGAACCATGTGCAAAGAAGTGGAGAGTTGCGTTGGGATTTTAATACAAATACTAGACAATTATGTAAGTATGAGACGACATGTTCAATGTATATAATATGAATCAAAAAAAGTGACATTGCAGTCTTCATGAAGAAAAAAAAAGAGTTTGTTGAATTCAATCTTAATGGAAAAAAAATATGACAGCATGAGTCACAAATGTAGGGAGCCATGTGCAAAAAAGTGGGGAGTTGCATTGAAGATTTTGTACAAATACTAGACAATTATGTAATTATGAGACAATATGTTCAATGTAGTTAATATGAATGACAAAAATGACATTGTAGTTCTCATGAAGAACAAAAAAATCTGTTGGACCCAATCTTAACAAAATAAAAAGACAGCAGAAGTCACACACATGTGGAGAACCATGTGCAAATAAGTGGGGAGTTACGTTAAGATTTTTGTACAAATACTGGACAATTCTGTATTTATGAGACAACATGTTCAATGTGTCTAAGGTTGGTTATAAAAATCACATTTTAATCCTTATGAAAAACAAAATAGTTTGTTCGACTTAGTCTTAACAGTCATGTTGTACGTACAAGTTAAAAATTTATACATGTTATGTTCTATACAATTAAGATAACTGTCTAGTATTTGTATTAAAATCTCAACGCAACTCTCCACTTCTTTGCCACATGTTAATGATTCCTTCTGTCATATTTTTTTTATTAAGACTATATCCAATAAACTTTTTTGTTCATCATGAAGACTACAATGTCATTTTTGTGGCCCATATTAGGTACATTGAACATGTCTCGTAAATATAGAATTGTCCAGTATTTGTACAAAAAATTTAACATAACTCCCCACTTATTTGCACATGGTTCCCCACATGTGTGTGACTCTTGCTGTCTTTTTATTTTGTTAAGATTAGGTCCAACAAATTTTTTTGTTCTTCATGAGGACTACAATGTCATTTTTGTCATCCATATTAACTACATTGAACATATTGTCTCACAATTACATAATTGTCCAGTATTTGTAAAAAATCTTCAATGCAACTCCCCACTTTTTTGCACATGGCTCCCCACATTTGTGACTCCTGCTGTCATATTTTTTTTCCATTAAGATTGAATTCAACAAACTCTTTTTTTTTTCTTTATGAAGACTGCAATGACACTTTTTTGGTTCATATTATATACATTGAACATGTCGTCTCATACTTACATAATTGTCTAGTATTTGTATTAAAATCCCAACGCAACTCTCCACTTCTTTGCACATGGTTCCCCACATACTTATGATTCCATCTGTCATATTTTTTTCGTTAAGACTAGGTCCAACAAACTTTTTTGTTTTTCATGTAGACTGCAATGTCATTTTTGTGGTCCATATTAGGAACATTGAACATGTTGTTTCATAAATACATAATTGTCCAGTATTTGTACAAAAAGCTTAACGTAACTCCCCACTTATTTGCACATAGTTCCTCACATTTGTGTGACTTCTGCTGTTATATTTTTTTCGTTAAGATTGGGTCCAATGAAGCTTTCTGTTCTTCATGAGGATTGCAATGTGATTTTTGATGTTGACATTAGGTATATTGAAGTTGTTGTCTCATATTTACATGATTATCTAGTATTTGTACAAAAACGTCAATGCACCTCCCTACTTATTCGTACATGGCTCCCCACATGTCAATGACTCCCACTGTCATTTTTTTCATTAAGATTGGGTCTAACAGACTTTTTAGTTCTTCATGAGGACTTCAATGTCATTTTATGGTTCATATTAGGTACATTGAACATGATGTCTCATACTTGCAGAACTGTCCAGTATTTGTACAAAAACTCCAACGCAACTCCCCACCTATTTGCACATAGATCCCCACATTGTGACTCCTGCTGTCATATTTTTTTTCCTTTAAGAGTGGTTCTAGTGTTGTCATCTTCAACTCAGAAAAAACCTAAATCCTAAATGATATCTACACCAACAACAATGATGGAGAAACCCTACAACTCACCCACAAAACAACCAACCACAAACATTTCAATCACGTATGGTATTTGAACGAAAATGAATCATTGGCGATTGTGAGAGTGAAACAAAGAACAAAGTCAAAACGAACCACCACCCATAGCCGTTGAGAACCCAAACCTCAGACCCTACTTCTCTGTTCGATGACGTCGCGAGACATTGCTTCTCTTTTCTCTCAAGTTGCAGTTCTCTCAGCCAAATGAGAAAACTATGGGTTCTCTTTGCTGAACCTCTTCCCTATCTTCTCCCACACGTGTTTCAGTTTTAAAAAAATAAAATAAAACAAATTTTTAAATAAGAAAAATGAGTGATACGTCACTATGTCAAAAGTAAGTTCAAAATATATATCTAAATATCATTTCCGTTTTGTTTTATTAGATAATCATGTTTTTTCTAATTTTATAAGTTGTTTGCTATTGAAATTATGTATTTTGAACAACGAATTCTTAGCAACATTTTTTGTATAACTTTATAGGTTTGGATATTTATTTATAATAAATTATTTTATTAAAAAATATAATTTTTTAAACTCATGTGAATATAAATTTAAAATATATATTTGATTTAATATTTTTAAATTAATTGAAAATAAAAAACTTGAAAAATGTTTATAATAAATAAGATAAATTAAATATATTTTAATAAAAGGTTTCTGCAAATCCTTCCATTTTTAAAACCCAGCAATGTGAAATACAATTAAGAGTAAAATTATTAACAAATGAATATTTGTTTCAATTCACACATAGTGTAGTTAATATCTAATGTAAAATAGAGGATACATTGTTTCACTTTAAAATTAAAAAAGTTGATTGAAATTCCTTTTTATTAATAGAGAGATAAAGTTTTAAAAAATAAATAAATAATAAAAAGAAGTTGAAGTCTTTAATCATTTAGTTTTTCACATTTAATTATTATAATTTTAAGGTTATTAAAAGTATTTTCTTACGTTAAACTTCATCTGACAATTAATCAAAATACAATGTAAAAAAAAGTAACACATAGGGTAAAAGTATTGAAATAAAAAATGACTTAGTATTTATTTTGGAATTTTTTTATTTTAGTTAAATATTTTGTATATATATATTTATTAATTTACACAAATAAAAACCTTTTCTCCACAAAAACTAGCTTGTGTGAATGTTCTTGAGGCAGGGACACAGTAGAGGCAGTCCCAAAAATGGTTAAACTCAGTGTCTCAGGATTAGTTTGGCACAAGACCTTCGCATTCCACAAACCACGTTTCCTATTAGCGTCGTGCTTCTTCTCAACGCGCGTTGGCACACACAACGGAACCTTCCACTGCGATGAAGCACTCGCGTGCTTCATGCTTCGCCTCTCCAAACGCTTCTCCGGCGCTCAAATTGTTCGAACCAGAGACCCCAACCTTCTGGAAACACTCGACGCAGTCGTCGACGTCGGAGGCGTTTATGAACCGCGACGACACCGTTTCGATCATCACCAAAACGGCTTCGACCAAGTATTCGGCCAAGGTTTCCACACTAAACTCAGTAGCGCTGGCCTTGTCTACAAGGTGTTTGTACTATGTTCATCACTCTTTTTTCTTTCGCTGTTAATGTCGTAACTCAACCTAACTCGTCACTCTTTCCTGTTCCTCTAGCATATTGGTTTGGAGATAATTGCAAATGTGCTGAAGCTTCACGAGGACCATCCTCATCTGCACCGCTTATATCCTGCTATATACAGAAACTTTGTGGAGGCAATTGATGCTGTGGATAACGGAGTGAGTGAATATGACCTAAACGAATCTCCGAAATACGTGGTTAATACGTGTCTCTCCTCTAGAATTAAACGCTTGAATTTGAACTGGATGGATTCTGATCAGTCTTCTGATCGAGAAAATGAGTTGTTTCTTCAAGCAATGGCACTGGCTGGTGCTGAATTTTTGGACAATGTCAATTATTATGCAAAATCATGGTTACCGGCGCGGTCGATTGTGATGGAGAGTCTTGTGGCCAGGGAAAGTGTTGATTCGAATGGAGAAATCATTAAGCTTAGCCGACCTTGTCCTGTAAGACACAACCCACAGTGCATTAAATTAATCTTACTAGATTTTAGTGGCTATTGTTAGAGTCTGCTCTACGTGCCAGTAGGAAGATTAAATTGCAATCTTTGCAGGTTTTGGATATCATTGTGATTATTATCTAACTCAAACCTTTTGTCACTTGCTACACAGTGGAAACTTCACATACATGAGCTTGAGGAGGAAATGAAAATCAGTCCTTCTATCAAATATGTTGTTTACCCGGTATGTATGTTTAAGCGAATTAGTCAAATGAATCTTCAAGATTGAGCCTAAGCATAAATCATTGTTGCCCCGAAAATCTGTACTTTTTTTTTTGCTGATCATCATCTTCAGGTTACATGTAAATTTTAGGTTTCATTCTATGTTTTCCCATTTGATCGATAACTTGTGTAATAAATTATAAATGATTATTATTTGTAGGATGATAGAGGTGAGAAGTGGCGACTGCAGGCAGTGGCAATTTCACCTTCCAGATTTGAGAGCAGAAAACCGTTACCGTGTTTATGGAGGGGTTTCGAAAATGACAAGCTGTCTGAGGTTGCTGGAATCCCAGGTTGTACTTTTGTACACATGAGTGGTTTTATTGGAGGAAATCAAAGTTACGATGGAGCTGTAGCCATGGCGAGAGCTTCTTTAAAGGCTTAGGCAACGGTAGGTTTAATCTAAATACCTTTTCCCCAAACGTTATTTTTTTTCCTCGGGCAATAGTTGATCATCTTTAGGAAGCGAAAGCAACTGAACCAGAAAATGCTTTAATGCGAATTTTGGTTTATTCATTGAAGCAGTATGCATCAGTTGTTCAGAATCATGGTTTATGCATGGAGCTAAATCACACACTGCTGATAAATTATTGAACCCTTAACAGTTTAAGCCAGGGATGCACTTTACAGAAATGAAACCTGATATTTTTGTTGTGAATTCTTGCATACTAATTTTCCGCTCTACTTCAATAATGACATTTCAATTCGTTGGTTCTACTCTTTATATGCATTTATCAGTATTTTCATCATGGTCAAAACTAGGTCTAGGCTTCACTAATACACATTCTTGGCACTACATTTACTCCTCTGAAACACTTGGCAGATCCTCTTTAAACCACGAGTAAAGACCACCTTCAAGATGGAAGACATTGGTATATCCATTAAGGACCAGCAAGTAAGCTGCTATGAGAGACCTGTGAAAGTATCAAGACGTGACAATCAGAGCAATATATCAATCATTTGAAGAGTCAATATTATTTCTTTTCATAATCACACAACTAAAGATGCAACCAGAGTATAGCCGTTAGAGGATTACACATTGCATTGCAGACAATATAACTTTCTCGTTCATACATCCATGCAATCCAAGTTAATTAGCTGTACTTTTCCTTTTTTGTTTTAGCCAATGAAAGAAATCATTTGGTGAGAGCTAATTGGTAATTGTGGTTGGATTTGACTTAATTCTTGTCAACCGTTCGTACTGTTATTATTCCTTTAATTAATAGCTTGGTAGGATGGTTTACAATGACATTTAAATCTATTACCCTGTTTACTTTTAATGTTGCTGAATCCGTGGTTGGATGCAAAGTCAAGACTCATCTAAAATGATCGCTTCAGAATTGCATTGCAAAATGGATGCATTTCACAAAATGTCTACAACCACTTTGGACTATTTTTTATTCTTAAATAGCATGTATGAATTTCTACTTGCAAAGTTAAAAATCCAAAAGGAGAAGAAAATAGACAATCGGCCACAAGAAATTGGAAATAGTTAATACCTTGATTGTTGACCTTCGGGCAGATTTTGTGATGGTTTCAGTGTACCTCCAGCTGAGCAAGCTACTATTATCTTTGCATTTTTATCCAACTTGGCTTCAACAGCTGCCAGCATAAACCAAATATTTCATTTCAGAAAACAAGAAATGCAGAATTCAAGCATTGACATGTTGAGGTAAATTAATCGTACACTGGATGAACTCAGGGTTCTCTTCAGTCCCGGAAAAAATACCAAAAAAAGCAAATGCAGCACGTCTTGCAATGTCCCATGCTGTCCACTCCTTTATAAGCCTGTATATTTGCACATTGATAGCATCTGGAGGATGAGCCTGCACCAGTTGCCAAACTCGTCAGTTTTATCCTTCGCACATGTGTACGTTGGATTTGAATACAAAGCTTATAAAATTTGTCCACTAACCTCTTTGAACTCTGCTTCCGGCCTTACGTCGAGAATCACAAAATTATTTTCTTTCTGAAGCCGCAGAGCTTCCTTTGCATCCACGCTTCTTACCTGCGATGACAAACAAATATTACACCTTTAAATGTTTACTCTGCATATAACACAAACAAGATATCTCATTTCCTTAATTCAACTTTTTGAGGTACGATTTATGATTAATTATTCTATGATCTCCGATGCTTTCCCATACCCTCATGAGATTCCTCTTGTTTGTGTACTCAAGATATATATTGTGATACAAAAGCATTACAATATTACGTTTACCTTGATGTTCTGCACAGTATGCATTTATTTCCTTATTCTTTGTTCTCACTTCATCATGATATGCTATGAATGCAAATGAAAATATACTTGTTTATGACAGAGGTGGAGCTTTACCCTTTTCTGCACCAGATATTCTCTCTTAACCTTCCAGTCTTCCTCAGCTAATAACACCAAAAAAAGGTTTACACAAACAAAAAAAAAAGAGCTATTAGGGTTCTGTGATATCTTCCAAGTGCCATGTGAATTTATCTCAGCAAGAGTGTAAGAGTAATTTAGAACAAGTACCTGGCGACTTCGCTGGTTTTGTAGCTGCACTCTGAATTGTGAAACCCCTTGTGACATTCTGTTGAAGTGATCTTTTTCCTGCGGATTTGTATGATCTGACTTTCCCCCACCATGAACTATGATCACGTGTGGCTTCTAAAGAAGGAAGCAAAGAATGCAAAGATGATGTGGATGAGTACTGTAGAGCAATTGGTGAAAAAGCTGCCATGCTTGGTGGCTCAGTTTGAAGTGAAGAATAAAATATATGAGACTTCAAATGTTGTAGTTAATAAAGGGTAATATATGAATGATTGAATTAGGGTGAAAGGATCAGGGGTGGTGCTTGTGTTATACAGAGTGCTGTAGGTAGTTAGTGTGAGAAGAGTATCTGCTTACTCAGGATATTTAGGGCTCAGAATCTGAGATTGTGGTTGAGGTTTTACGACTGCTTTAACATTTGGATATCTTTGCCATCTCATCATTATCTCTCTCTTTTCTCTTCTGTCTGTCTCTCAGCCTGCAATGTTTGTTTTTTTACCAAATTTTATAACCTATTTAATGTTCTCAGAAAAAATACATTTGGTTTTATATAACGTTTATTTTCCTATTAAGACCCTCCTATATATCGTGCTACTTTTTATAATATGCTTATTCTTGATTAAAAAAATGTAGTTATCGTGCGATATAGTAATTGACGTATAAATAGATACAAACGTTTTTAAACGTTTACTATAAACGTACAAACAAAAAAGTGAGCTGCAAAAATAGTATTGTTAAAAGCCGTTTTTTGCACACACTTTTATGCTGTTTTGTATAATTCATACTTGATAAATATGGGATGGAAACACTTTGAAGTACTTCAATTTTAATTTCAATGTAGTCACAATAAATATGAAGTAAATTATCTATGTACCATATTGAAAATTTAAATTGTAGAAACATTAATTTATCCAATTCTATAATACATAGAAACATTAAATTATCTATGTATCATATTGAAGTATATTGAAAATTTGAGGGTTCATCTCACAACCCGTTTTCTTGTCTATTTTTATGTTTTTTAAAGGGTTAAATTTTCTTGTCTATTTTTATGTTTTTTAAAGGGTTAAATATGTTTTTAGTCCCCAAACTTTGGCTCAAAATTGGAATTCGTTCCTGTTTGAAACTTCGATACATTTTGGTCTCTAAACTTTATAAATGAATGAATATAGTCCTTTTAACCCAATTATATTAACTTTTTTTTATGTGTCGAACGCTTTTCATATTAGTATTGGAGTTTTTTTATACTGTTTGACACATTCTTGGTTTAATATCTACTGAGAAATATGTTCGACACTTCAAAACAAGTTAACGTAATTGAGTTAAAATAACTATATTCATTAATTGTTTAAAGTTTAGGGACCAAAATATATTGAAGTTTCAGTTAGGGACGAATTCCAATTTTGGGTCAAAGTTTACGGACTAAAAACATACTTAACCCTTTTTTAAATTTATTTTTCCATATTTTTTCTTCCATTTTCATAATATTTATGGCTTTTTAATTTGTATATTTTTCTCTAAGGGTGGGCAAAAAATCTAATTTTTATGATTTAATCCATTTTTTCTATGATCCAATCCATTTAATATTCATTCTATTAAAAATTCAATCCATTTAAAATCCATTTTATTGGATCTGGATATCAATCTAATCTACATTTTATATATTTTATGGATTGGATATTCATTCTCAAAATCTAGATTTTCAAAATAGATAATCCAAAATATCCAATCCAAATTTTTACTTTATATTTTTTGTTAGGTTAGGCTAAAGGTTGAGACAGACTAGCCCAAATTTAGTTGTATTTGATTGAGTTGGCGTGACTCTATACAAAATTTGGCCAAATTAGGCCAAATTCTGTCAAGTCGGTCCCCATCGAGATTTGACCCAGTTGGTCCTGGACAAAATATGGAAGTATTCGGCCAAATCTGTCAAATTCTTTGGTGTCATCCCTATGGATACAAATTTGGATCCACATCCATTATTTGGATCCAAAATGGATGTGGATTAGATTTTCGATAGGACTGACACCATAGAATTTGGCAGATTTTTTGTCGAGGCCAACGAGGCCAAATTTCAGCATGGGATGAACATGGATGACTTTCGAACGAATTTCGGTTGGGGACGACGTGACCAAATTTGGGCTAAGGTCGACTCGGCAAAATTTTAGTCGAGATCGACTTGACTGGATTCGACTGAATTTCGACCAGGGCTGATTTTGCCTAATACGACCAAATTTCTGCCAGAGTCGACTTGGCTAAATATGGTCACGTTTGGATCAGGGCCTGATCAGTCAAATTTCGATAAGGGTTGACTCCACTAAATTCGTCGGCTGGGACCGACTTGATTGAATATGGCCAATTTTCGATCACAACCGACTAAGTTGAATATAGTCAAATTTCATTCGGGACTTAGTCGATCGAATACGGCTAAATTTGGGCAAGTGACGACTTGACCAAATTTTGGTCATGACCAACTCGACTGAATTTGGCCAAATTTAGGTTAGGAACGACTCGCCTAAATATGACCAAATTTCGGTCGCGATCGACTCTGCCGAATACGACCAAATTCAGGCCAAGACCAACTCGGTCAAATTTTGGTCGAGGCCAACACGATCGAATTTTGACCAGAGCCGACTTGACTAAATTTGGCCGAATTTCGGTCGTGTCCGACTGAGTTGAATACGATCAAATTTTGATCGTGACCAACTCATTTGAATACGGCCAAATTTCACCCTAGGGCCGTCTCAGCCAAATACGACCAAATTTGGGCCAGAGCCGACTGGGCCAAATCTCAATTGGTGCCAACTAGATTGAATTCGACCAAATTTTGACTGGAGCCAACTAGGCTGAATACAACCAAATTTTGGTCGCGATTGTCTCGGCCGAATACGGTCAAATTTTATCTAGGTCGACTCAGCCCTATGTAGTCAAATTTGGGTCGGGGTGAACTCAATCGAATACTTCCAAATTTTTTCCAGGACCAGCTTGGCCAAATTTCGATTGAGACCGACTTGACAGAATTTGGCCAAATTTTGTATAGGGTCACGCTAACTCAATCAAATACGACTAAATTTGGACTAGTCGGTCTCACCTTTTAGCCTAACCTAACCAAAAATATAAACTGAAAATTTGAATTGGATATTTTGGATTATCCATTTTGAAAATTTAGATTTAGAGAATGAATATCCAATTCATAAAATATATAAAATATATATCAGATTAATATCCATATCCAATAAAATGGATTTTAAATTGATTGAATTTTTAATAAAATAGATATTAAATGGATTAGATCATAGAAAAAATAGATTGGATTATAAAAAATGGATTTTTTGCCCACCCTTGATTAGAATTTTGTGACACATCTCTTCGCATATTGAATGTCAGAACAGAAAACCAATAAAAAAATATTGTCTGCCAACATCTAAAAACTTTTCTAAAATCATCCATGTAATGATAGCAGACATTTGCAAAAGCTTCAAATTACTGTTGTTACATAAGGTTAACTTTCCTATTTCCAGTAAAATAATGTCTTTTCTCTCTTCCTTCATTCGATCAATAAGAAACTATTATCTGAAGAAGAATAAACAGCAAAGAAGAACCTTAGCTATATTGCAACCAGTAAACCAAAGCACCATTATTTTATGAAAGAATCAAGTATTTCAATGCAGTAATGTGAGACATGCGACATGTAACGTGAAACGTGCTACGTGGGACGTGGAAGGTGAGACGTGGGCGTGATACGTGCAACATGAGACGTAGGACGTAGGACGTGAGACGTGAGACGTGAGATGTAGGATGTGGGATGTGAGACGTGGGACGTGAGACGTGAGACAAGAGACGTGAGATGTGGCACGTGAGACGTGAGACGTAGAACGTAGAACGTGAGACGTGAGACGTAAAATGTAGAACGTGAGACGTGAGACGTGAGACGTGGGACGTGAGACGTGAGACGTGAGACGTGGGACATAGGACATGGGACATGGGACGTGGAACGTGGGACGTGAGACGTGAGACGTGGGCCGTGAGACGTGGAATGTGGGATGTGGGACGTGGGAGTGAGACGTGAGAGACGTGAGACGAGAGACGTGAGACGTGAACGTGAGGCGTGCGACGTGCGACCTGAGACGTGAGACGTTCGTAAACACTAAACCTTAAAATTTACATTCATAAACTTTAAACCTTACAATTTAATTGAAAATTTTAGAAGTTTAATAAAAGAATTGTTAATGTATCCATAAATTCGTACTAACAAATTTAAATTATATTCGTGTAAAAAAATGTATTAATAAAAAAAGATTAAATACATATAAAAGTGAAAGAATAAAAATATGAGGGTAAAAGTAATAATTAATGTTTATTTAAGACATAAAAATAAAAATTATGAGGATAACAACAATAATTTATATTTATTGAACTCTTAAATGAGCGGAAGGAAGCAGAGGATGATCTGAAAAGTTAAACTAAGGATGAGCAAAAAATCTAATTTTCATGATCCAATCCATTTTTGCTATGATCCAATCCATTTTATTGGATTTGATTATCAATCTGATCTACATTTTATATATTTTATGGATTGTATATCCATATTCTAAATCTAGATTTTCAAAATGGATAATCCAAAATATTCAATCCAAATTTTCAGTTTATATTTTTGGTTATGTTAGGCTAAAAGTTGAAACGGATTAGCCCAAATTTAGTCGTATTTGATTGAGTTGGCGTGACCCTATACAATATTTGTCCGAATTAGGCCAAATTCTGTTAAGTCGGTCCTGATTAAAATTTGGCCCAGTTGGTCCTGGACAAAATTTGGAAGTATTCGGTTGAGTTCACCCCGACCCAAATTTGACTGCATTGGGTTCAGTCGACCTAGACAAAATTTGACCGTATTCGGCCAAGACAACTGCGACCAAAATTTGGCTGTCTTTAGCCTAGTTGGCTCCAATCAAAATTCAGTCAAATTCAATCGAGTTGGCTCTGATTGAGATTTGGCCGAGTCGGCACTGGCCCAAATTTGTCGTATTCGGCTAAGACGGCCTAGAATGAAATTTGGCCGTATTCAAATGAGTCGGTCATGATCGAAATTTAGCCGTATTCAACTGAGTTGGCCACGACCGAAATTTGACCGAATTCAGTTGAGTCAGCTCTGGTCAAAATTTGGTCGTGTTGGCCTCGACCAAACGACCAAAATTTGACTGAGTTGGTCTTGGCCTGAATATGGTCGTATTCGGAGAGTCGATCGTGACCGAAATTTGGTCATATTTAGACGAGTCGATCCTGACATAAATTTGGCCAAATTCAGTCGAGTTGGTCATGACCAAAATTTGGTCGAGTCGGCACTTGCCCAAATTTAGCCGTATTCGGTCGAGTAAGTCTTGAACGAAATTTGACTATATTCAACTTAGTTGGTTGTGATCGAAAATTGGCTATGTTCAGTCAAGTCGGTCCTAGTCGACAAATTTAGTGGAGTCAACTCTGACCGAAATTTGACAGATCAAGCCCTGCCCAAATGTGGTCATATTTTGCCAAGTCGGCTCTGGCCAAAATTTGGTCGTATTAGGCAAAATCGATCTTGGCCAAAATTCAGTCGAATCCAATCAAGTCGATCTCGACTGAAATTTTGTCAAGTCGACCTTGGTCCAAATTTGGTCACGTCGTCCCCGACCGAAATTCGTTCGAAAGTCATCCAAGTTCATCCCATGTTGAAATTTGGCCTCATTGGTCCCGACAAAAAATCTGCAAAATTCTATGGTGTCAGTCATATGGACACAAGTTTTAAAAATTTAATTGGAATTTATTTTATGAAAATGGATTTTGTATTGTGAACTTGATCCAAATATTTAGATATGAATTTAAACTTGATCTAAATATTTGGATCTGGATTTTTAAAAAATCCAATATACTTTTTTTGAAAAAATGGATTTGGATCGAAATCTAATCCAATTATTTGGATCCAAAATAGATGTGGATTGAATCATTAAAAATTCAATCCATAATCACCCCTAGACTATAGTCTCAATTCCCTCGAGAACTCAAGTACTTATTGATGCATCAGTCCTTTTGTCTCGACGACTCAAATACTTGATGTATTATCATTTGGTGTGTTGATCCGCAACTTTTTTTCTTTGACCTGACAAAATAAAAAATAAATTAATACCATGAGTGATAATTTTTTAATAAATTAATATCATGTGTGTTTTTATTATATTTAGAAATAAAAAAAAGAGACACAAAAGTCAATTGACATTAATCTGATTTAAAAATAATTTTTAAATAACATTTATTCAAAAAATTAATAATCTATGAAAATATCAATAACAATAATTTTTTTAATTTAATTATTTATATTTTAAATTATATTAAATATTTTCATCCGAACAAAGACAGATGAATAAATGAATAAACGGAGAAGACGATGGTGGAATCCTGAGAAAGCAAATGTGAAAGTTTTCAACTTGCGTGAGTCTTCTCTCCCCTGCCACACGTGGATTTTGAAAAACGTAAGATGCCAAATTAGGTAGAAAAAGAAGTTGTAAAATTTGGTAGTTAACTTATTGTTCTCCTATTCAGAAGTCCATTCAAATCCTAAATCATTCTGTGTTATAACGTTACGACGACATATTGTAATTTCTTCGCAGATCATCTAATCATAAGATAAAACAAAAAAAAAAACAAAACAGCAAAAGGACCACTAAGAACTAAGAATGTCAAATATATACGTCGCGTGATTTTACCTTGTCATCATCACCTTTTTCATTCACCTACGGACAAAAAATACGACAACTTTTCTTAGATTAGTGATGCTAGTTATTTCGATATTAATTTTTGATTTATTTATTGAAAAGTTAAAATCGGATCCAAATCAGAAAGTTCAATAATAAACCATTATATATAATTTGTAGTAAAACATCTTGCCTTAACTTTTAGTTTTTAGTGTAAAGAAAAACTTTCTTTACCTTGATCTTGTTTTTTTTTTAAATTATCAAAATAGTCTTAATTTTTGTAAACTGTGGCCTATTTTATTTTATTTATAAATGCTTCTTAAATTGTTAAAGGAGGGTAACATGTCATTTTGTGAGTTCTTTTTGAATTTTTTGTTTTTTTTTAATTAAAAAAAAAGTTGTTCACTTGGCAAGCCATAATTGTGACACGTGACAAAGTAGTATCACGTGTCAAGGTGTCAGGTTAGTATCATTGTCACGTGTCAGTGTCTTGTAACTTATATTCATTCAAGTCCCAATTTTTGTTAATCTTATTCAATGTAGTCTCAATTTTCATTATTTTTGTTCGATCTAATCATAGTTTTGTCTATTTCCAAATCGGCCAAATTTAATTTTATATATTAAAATTTTTATTTTTATTAAAATTCACATTTATATTAAATATTTATTTCATTATTTTTATATCAAACCTAACTATACTTTTGTATGAAAATTATTAGATTCATGTTTGATTTTTGTTACATGTAAAAAAGTATGGAAAAAGTTAGTTTAAAATTAGAAGGAAAATTCTTCATTATTTTTTAAATGATAAAGAAAATTGTTAATTATTTCTAAAATTAGAAGGAAAGTTTTTCGCTATTGTTAAAATTATAAGTAAAGTTATTTATTATCTTTAAAATTAGAAAGAAAATTCTTCATTATTTTTAAATTTAGTAAGAAAATTCTTTATTATTTTAAAACCAACTCTAAACAGGTAACACACATCAAACATAAATATAATAATTTCTTTCCAATAATATGATTTTGGTTGATTTAAAATAATGAAAAGAAATACTTAATATAATTGAAATTTTACTAAAAATAAAAATTTTCAATATAACATTTATATAAAGATTAAATTTGGTCATTTTGGAATGAAACAAAATTAAGATAAAATTAAACAAAAATAACAAAAATTGAAACTAAATTGAATAAATTAACAAAAATTAAGATTGAATTGAATATAAGTCACGAGACACTGACACATAACAATGATACTAACTTAAGATGTAACAGTGACACTAGATTGATACATGTCACTTATGGTGTCACATGTCATAATTATGACTTTGTCACATTAATAACTTTTTAAAAGAATTTAAAATATTAAATAAATTTTTTTAAAAAATTAAAAAATATCATAAAGTGTTATTATTATTTTAAACGACGTCAATAAAATTCACCACAATTTAAAAAAATAGGATTATTTTAAACAACTCAACAAAATAAGAATTAAAATTTACAAAATTTGGGACCAGTATTTAATATATTTAATGCACGTAAGCCAAAAGAATAAAATTGATTTGAATGAAACCTTTAATAAAGGATTGGCGTAGCAGGGACATTAATGTGGTTGGACAAAGATAGGATCCTTATTTAATGTTGACTACTTTGTGAGAGCACACTTTTTATGGACGAAACCACACCCAAACATAGTCAACGAATCTATACCATAATGTTCTCTACGATTTCACCACAACCAACAACCTAAACAGTACATTCTCATCTTTCAATAATTCCCAATTCAGGCATCATAGTTGCTTCAATGTCACTGCTCTTCTTTTTCTTCATCTTCTTCTCATGTTTGATCTCCCCATAGAAGTAAGACACCATTCCCCAGAGCGACAGCAACAGAGAAACACCCTTCTCCGCTTGAAACTTCTCTTTGTAGAAAATAACCGCCAACACCTCCGTTATGGGCAGCAACACCGCAATTAAGATACCAGAAAACAAAGAAGAGGCACAAAAAATAACCCCAATGGCTCCCAAGAAAAAAGCTTGCCATAGTATTGCACTCCCCACCAACACAACGTAGTAATTAACTTCCCCGTGCTTGAACGTTTTAGCTTCTCTCGGAATCACCTGCCATAAATTCAGATCATTAACAACAAAATTAACTATTTAATTGGCTAATATATTGTTAAGTATATACCTTAAGGTCGTTGTTAATGATCATGCCGATGAAGCAGAAGACACTGGCGGAGAAGCACATCACCAACTGAATCTCCATGACAAGGGAATAGGTAATAGGTTGTTTGGTTTTTTTGTACACCAACTCCACCATGGGTAACACCAAGCCGTACAAGGCTGCAGCGATTACTGTCGTCACGAACCCCATGACGTAGGCCTTCATGGACTCGCCGGGGGGGCGGTCTCCGCTGGCGTGGAGCGCCAGAATGCCGGCGCCGATTGTTAGCAAAACGACGGCGTTCACGGAGTACGAGGTGAACTTCTGGCGCACCAGCAGGAACGCGAAGAACGCGGTGAAGCCGAGTTGTGTGGCGATGATGAGTGCTGACGTGGACACGGGGAGGCGCGCCACGCCGTAGGCGTAGAGATAGTCGTCGAGACCGGTGAGGACTCCGATGAAGACGGAGGCCGCGAAGAGAGCGGGTTTCATCGAGACCGGACTGGGTTTGGCCGTTCCCGCCGCTGCTGCCGCTGCGCGGCGGCGGAAGTAAGAGACGGCGAGGGGAAGTAGCATGAAGGGGAAGCCGGCTGTCTCGAGGAAGCTTGAAAGCCAGACGCGTTTGCCGCCACGGAGGAAGTAGAGACGCATAACGAGGGGGCCGCCGGAGGTTCCGACGGCGAGTAAGAGACAGTTTATTATGAGAGGAAGCCGTTTCATGGTTCTGTTTTTCTCTCCTTCGCTTCCTTCCGCCATAGCTGCAGTTCTAACTCTTCTTCTTCTCTGGTGTTGGAAATATGTTACATATGTAAAATGCTTATCGATATGTTTTAGGGTGTTATATTAAATAGTTTTGTGTTTTTAATATAATCAATGTCATTTCTTAAATATTCCGTATTTTGTATTTTTTTTATTCTTTTTTTCTGGACAAGTACGTACAACTACTGGAATAAATACTAACCGTCTAAATTATTGATCTGAAACTTCATATTCTATGTTATCTGTTTATTTGGTTTTATGTGTAGTTTTGCTTTTACACTGCATTTGTTCTGGACATAAAAATTGGATTAAAAACAATTTTTGTCTATAAAAAATATATAATAATCTATTCAATAAATTCTTTATGTATAACTATTAAATTGAGACACTAGATTGTATATTCAATGATTAATAATACTAATACATAAAAGTGAGTTGAGTTTAATATTGAAAACTAAAATGTGATTTTTTTTATTTGTTGTTTGCAATGGACGACACATTGTGTTTCATTACAGCTGTGGTAACCCTGTTCATACATTCATTTGCCAGAATGTGACAAAAAGAAGGGACGAAAGGGTTTCTTCAGGGAGATTTGTTTGAATATTGGGTGGACAATTAGCATTAGTTGAAACTGATCAATATGTATATTTGGTTTTTCGTTTCATTGTGAATGAGAAGACAAAGATAATGAAATTTTCTGTGTTTTTTATTAAGCAATGATATAGATCTACCATCCCTCATTTGAACTATTGTTCGCTTTGAAATCAATGCTCCGTTGTGATTGTCTTAAAAGATGTGTCATAAATGGTAAGAGGTAGAGGTATTTAAACAGTCTAAGTCTGGACTTTTAAGCAATGTGAGACTATTGAGTATGATAGGAACATATATTATATTCATTTGATATAAATTATAGAATTAAAAAGGTTTAATTAATCTTTTAGACCCTATTTTTTTTCAAAAGTGTCGTATTGGTTTTTCAGTTTTTTTAAGTTTTAATTTGGTCCCGATTTTTGAAAAAGTGATGCAATGTAGTTTTTTTCGTTAAATTTCTTGACACATGAAAATTTTTTCATCAAAATTGAAATTGTTAATAACGATGATTTGCTTTATTGATGTAATTAACATAATCATAATACCAATTTTTATAAAAAAATCATTGATTCACTTCAAGTAATTTAACAAAAAGATCAAATTGTATGAATTTTTTTAAAATCGAGACCAAATTGAAACTTACAAAAATTGAAGGATCAATTTAACACTTTGAAAAAAAAAAATAATTAAATTAATTAAAAAAGATAAACTTTCATATTTATAAAATAAAAATAACGAAAGACAATGTTAAAAGTGAGTGTAAAAACAAGATTGAGTCTAGTATCTATTTGCTGTACTTCCTTCTCCGCTCAGGTTTTGCAAAACCAGACATTGAATCAGAGAAAATTAATTCGGTTTGTTGACTTTTATGATAGATAAATATTTTTTTTAATATGAATTTAGTATATGTAGATGTAAATGCTATAATCGTATATAGTACGTAGACATGTTATTAAATGAATTTATAATTTTATAAAGGAATAATTAAATAATTATCTAAAAGCATTTAATGAAAACGTATGGAATAATAAATGATGATAGAAATGAATGTGGTTTGATATTTATTTTATTTATAGCACATTTTGAATTAAACTATATCATATAAATTGGAAGTAACAATTATTCTTAGCAAAGTAATGAAAAAGTCAATGTAATTCATATGAGTTCACTTAATAAATTAACAGAATAAATTAAAATTGGTGATTGAAATTTGAGTTGACTTGGTATTAGTAGTGTAATTTTAGTTTCAAATTTAAAAAAAGCTCATAATCATGTGATAAATGTATTATATTTATAATTTTTTTATATCTTTAGGGTTAATAAATATAATGTAAAGATGTTAAATAATGAGTCAAATTCAAGTAGTAAAATATGTCAAAGAAAAAAACACACTTTAGATTTGATAATTATAATCTTTGAATAATGTTAACAGTATTAATTTAATAATAAAATTGATCAAATTTTAAGTTTCTACATCAACATAAAATTCCACTTGACCAAAATAAACTTTTAAGTCAAATATATAACACACTAAATTTACATCAAATATTAGACATCAATTCAAATTCATCCGATAGTTTAGATTTTATCAACATGTAAAACATCAAATCTATCAAATTCGCACAGAATAAAGAAAAACAAGTTTTCCTTTTGTTATCCAACTTAAACAACTTTAAAAACACCAAAATATTTTTAACTCTATAAGATGCTCTATTTACACCTAAAAACATCACACGTTATGATCACTAATCAAGAAATACTCATATAGAAGATTAAAAAGACACATGCAAGCAGATAAAGGCTTACAAGTTACATGCAACAGAAAACAAAAGAGAATAAGAAAGAATGATTGAAACTAAACTTACGTGAACATATAAACTAATCAATCCAAATTGAAGAGTTCGTCGGGAGTGATCCTATGATCTCATATTTTCAATTAGACAAATAAATAACAAGAATTTGTAAAAAGAAGAAAAATTAGAAAATTTTATAAAAGTATTTTATAAAGAAAATGTGTATTTTTAAAATAATAAAATTCATCTATAACAAAATTATTTATATTAAAATAATCAGGTTTTACTCTTTTTAAATCACAGACTTATAAAATAGCATTAGTTAAGGTTTTACATATAAAACTGTAATAAAAATATTGAAATAAATTATAAATGAAATAAAATTATAAATAATATATATATATATATATATATATATATATGTATGATAAAAATATTGGAATTCAATAAAATTGTAATAATTATTGAAATTAAAAATCTAACTTCTATATAAAATTGCAAAAAAACACATATTTGTAATGAAAATATTGAAATAAAATACAACCGTAATATTTATTAAAATTTAAAATATATCAACTATATAAAAATGTAAGAAAATTAGTAACTTGTATTTTTAATACTAGAATAATAAAAGATAAAATAAAATAAAAAATAATAAAAACTTGATCTACTTTAATATCAATAAAAATATTGAAATTAACTAAAACTGTAGTAGTTAATAAAATTAAAAATACTGCAATAAAAACATATATATAATGAAAATATTAAAGTTAAATAAGATTTTAGTAATTATTGGAATTAAAATTATATCTAGTTGTATATAAAACCTTAATGAAATAAATTATTTATATTTTTAATATTAAAATAAGAAGTAATAGATAAAATAAAATTATAAATAATAAAAAATATATCTATCATATAAAATTGTAATAAAAAATTTAAAATTAATTGAAAGTTTAATAGTTACTGAAATTTAAAATGTCATAAAATTGTAATAAAAATATATTTGTAATTAAAATACTAAAATTAAATAAAATATTATAGTTACTGAAATTAAATATATATATATATATATATATATATATATAATTGTAATAAATATAGTTAACTGTATTTTTATTATTAAAATAAAAAATAATAGATAAAATAAAAATTCAAATAATAAACAATATATTTACCATGTAAAACCCTAATAAAATAGTGAAATTAAATAAAACTGTAGTAACTTATTGATATAAAAAAATGTTAAAATTAAAAATATAACTATAATATTTTAAAAAATAAATTTGTAATTACAATGTTGAGATTACAAAAATACATCTGAGTCAAGAATGGGGCTCGTCCCAAGAAAAAATACCTTGTATTCAAAAACACCACTGCAAAAATTAAGTAAAAGACGCATAAACCATCCCAATTTTAAAGTTATGAAAAACTGAAAGAAAAAAAGAGTAAAATGGGAAATTTAAGTCTATTCAAAGGACCCAAAAATATAAAAAAAAAAACTCTGAAAATTTCGAAAAAAAATCAACAATAAAAAAACGTGCCAGCCAAACAAAGAAGAAGGAATTACTAAACCTGTTTGTCTCATAGTGTTTTTGCAGTGTCAAGCTTATATGTGAAAAGAAAAACATTTTCATGAGTTTGAATGGATTTTTTCAAATAAGATAAGTTGTATAAAAAATTATAATATGAGAAATAAAAAATGAAACAGAAGTATTGATTTATCGATGGGAGTCATGAATCGAAAATTAAATTCAATTGGTTTCTTTTAAACCCTGTGTTATAAAATAAAAATTAGATTGTTCTTTTGGGTCCATGTAAATTCTTATAAAAATAAAAATAGTGTTATGACTATTGACGGAGTTTTAGGGGTGGGGTTACGAGTCTTTAATTTTATATGGTGTTTCACTTCTTCATTTTTATTTAATATGACACATTTGTCCTATTATTATATCGGTACACTCCCCCTCTCCTCGTGCAAATATTCAAGTACTTTTTCTTGTACCACTGTTCGTCTGAGCCGGTCACCAAGACTAACTTGACTCTGATATCACCTGTTAGATCTATATAGGAGGGGATTTACCAGAGAGACTTAAGTTCAATCATATAAGGCATTGACATCACTCTTATACCAAAAATTTAAAACAATGAGTTTATGAGTCTTCATTCTTATATGATGCTCCACTTTCTCATTTTTACCCAATGTGAAACTTAGACTCACACTTAGATTTCCTGTATGGAGTAAGTATTAATATTTAAAGAATAACGATCGAGGTGTGTTTCATCTAACAAGTTGAATAATTTTAGCACGTGAAGTGATAATTTATTTTTTATTATTTTATTTCTCTATATTATTAGTATTCTTAAAGTTTAATTAGGTTTATTCTTTCAATTTGAATTTTTATAAATATTCTTTATATAGTAATATTGCTAGAAATAAAAATATGTATCTAAGTATTTTGAAGCATAAATGAGAGATTTGAACCCTAGAAGAATATATAAGTTTGATTGATATCACACCTATAATTATTTCTATAATTTTTAACATCATAAATATTATAATTTTTTAAATTATCACATTAATATTATTTTTTATTTACTTCACAACTTTTTTCCTCCTTCACACTACTCCCATCTCTTTTATTAATATTTTCTATATACATATTAACCATATTTAGCTATGGATGCTTTGAGGAGCACACGAAATACAATGTGTACCGTTAGTTGTACTATGTGGATATCATTTTTCTCATCCTTATTTATCGTTTTTTCGTTTCTTTTTATGCCCTCTCAACATAACTTAGATGCAAATTTATGTGCAGTTGTATTTTTAATCTATTATTTTAATATTTATTATTTTTACTATTTCTACGTCCACAAAAGGTGCGTGCTATATTGTATGAACTTTATGATAAAAAGTCAGTACCTAATAATCACGAGGAGATAGAAAAAAATGTTATTCAAAGGAGTTATCATTGTTTATTGGTGGATCTATATATTCTGAAATAAAAATAAAGGATATTTTTTAATATATTCTGAATATAATATTTAGTAAAAAAATATTTTTGAACTTCTTGTATTTGTTTATAAATGAGCGCACGTCAAAAATATATAAATTTTTTTAAAGAAAAGCAAGTCTCACAGCAGCACAGCTTTTACGGCAGAACTGATTAACATGCTTTATGTGTAAATTCAAACCCCAGGTTTTCTTAAAATTTTAATGTTAATTAATTTGAAACATTAAAAAACTTATAATAAAGATAATATATATTATTTTATAACTTAAGATAATTAACTTATTTGTAGTTGTACAATTCAATTCAGTCTTTTATCTATCACAATATATAAAGAGATTTCTTTTTCTGTGTCTACATTTTAAAATATCAAATTTACCCTTTAAATATAATAATCTATTAAATTTTAAAAAATGACCGTTATTCTTACAAGTTTTTTATAAAATCAGATCTATGCTTCTTCTCTTCTTCTTTATTTATTAATGGTTATTTTTTCATATATTCTGATATATTTCACTTTATTTTTAATAAATATAATTTTAATTTATATATTAAATTAATAACATTACAATACTATCATCTACTAATATAATATCACGCATATTTGAAAAATACATACACAGACGCGATAGTGCCTGTGTTTACGCTAGTATATATAATATAAATATTTAAACAAATTTATAGTCTTTCAATTTGGTACAACTTTTTTTTTTAAATAAATGCAATAATTAGTTTTTTTTTTAAATAGTGTTGTCCTTTTCATCAATAGTATGGCAACTTTAGTGGCTAACATTTCTATACATTTTTTCTTTCTTACTTGAGCTTACATGGTTTTTGATGAATTTACTAACTTCTCCTTTTATTTTTCTGTATGAATAAATGTTGAGTTATTAGGGAGATTTTTATCAATAAAGCATTAAAAAATAAATTTTGTAAAAAAGATTATGATATCATTTACAATTTAAAATCTTAATATAATATTAAGTTAATGAACTTTTTATACGTTATTTAACTTTATCCTACCAATGAGATAATGACGAGTAAGAAATTTAATTGAATTGTAGTAGAAGAAAAAATTATGAAAACTCGTGGTTTACTAATAACCACTCTTTAGAAGAAAAAATCGAGCTAATGCAAAATAATACATTATTTTTATTCATGATTGAAAAATAATGTATTTCCCACGTCCCATGGTGAGCATGAAAAATAATTCATTTTAAGAATAATTTTACACACGTACCATGGTGATCATCAAATATTTTTATTGAAAAATATCATATATTTCTTGAAGAGAAAAGGGTAACACCTATGACACTCAAATGAACAATAAAATAATAAGAAATTAGAATTATAAAACTAAGTATAATAATTGAGTAAGTACTCGTTATATCATCGATATGTATCTGTAAGCTTTCTTAAACCTGAATTAAAAAGTTTAAAATATTTTAATAAATAAAATATGTGATTATATTGTGTTGACATTTATCGATATGATAATTATCATGATATATGTTTATAAATAATCTAAATTAAGTGAATGCAATTGATTTGATTATATTAGATCGAATTAGATTAAATTTATGTCCTTATTATATGATAAATGCGTATAGTTCATAAATATAATTATTTATTGTATTAAGAGTGTAACAGTTTAGCATTCGTTATTTGTTCATTGTTTATCTATTAATTAGGCGTATAATTATCATCGTTATGTGGTAATGTTCTTATAATTTATGATTAAGGAGCACTTGTGAATTATGTGAGTTGGTATGTATACATTAGTGGTAATTAAGAATATTATAATAATCCAACCAAAGCAGAAAAGCTTCAATGAGCGGTTGGTTGGTAACATTTTTTAATTTCAGAAAGAAAAAGGGATTGGCTTTATTGCCATTTGTGTTTTTTTAATATGTAATCATATGTGACCTTGTCCATATTACAAAACCCTAATGAATATTTCTCATTTTCAATATTATATTATATTACAAAATAATATAGGTAAAAAAATTTTATTAAATCATATTATAAAATTTTTAAATTATATTATTACACATGCATAATTTCAAATATGATCATCTTAGATATTATAAATTTTGACATCTCACTGATATTTCAAAAATACATCAATCATTTATTACTTTATTTTTTTTTAAATACAAAAATTCAAAAGCACGAAAATCTCACTAAACTCATAATAAAAGTTTAATTTCACAAAACATAAATAAATTATATCTATTAAAAAAACCATAAATAAATACATTAAAGTGCAGAATTCAGTATTATTTGAATATAAACAAATTACCTGGTTCATTATTTGAATACAAATATTAGATTAATGTATTAATGGTTAAATCGGTTAGCTATTAATATTTAATTTTCTTTAAGTTACGTCACAACACACATTAATCATTAGCCTTAACGATAATATACTGTAAAGTGTAAAGTATGTGCGCAACACACTACCGTTATAGCCTTAAATATAATTTTCAAGTAACAAGTCATCAGTGGAGAGTAAAGGTGTTAATTTGGTCCTAGTCCATGAGTCTTAAATCACTTTTTATTAAATTTCCTTTTAGAGTCCTTCAAACGAGGAGACAAAAAAAGTTCAAGTCTCCAAAGTTCCCTCTCTGGTGGGGTAGAACTAGGATTAAGGTGGGTTAGACCTCATAACTAATATTACATTAAACCAAAGTCAAACGTCAAGTTGAGCGACTTGGACGGGTCCGAACACCCATACAGGTCCGACGAGCCAAACGGACTCGATCACCCAGACAAGTCTGAAGTCCTAGAAGGGCCTGACGAGTCAAACGAACTATAAGACATGAACGGGCCCGAAGACCCGAATCAGCCCAACAACAATTGGACGGGCCTGAAGACCTAGACGTGCCTGATGACCTGGACGTGCTTGACGATTCCGATGGGCCTAACGACCCAAACAAGCATGATGACCCGGACAAGCCTAATGACCCGAACAAGCATGATGATCCGGATAGGCCCGACGATCCGAACGGGCCCGACGACACGGACGAGTCCGAAAACCCAGACGAACCTGACGACCAAAATGAGCACGAAGACCCAGACGGGCCTGACGACCTGAACAAGCACGACGATCTGGACGGACCGAACGACCCAACAAACTGGACGATCCCGACAAACCGGATGGATCAGATGAGCAGGACTGGCCCGACGAGTCGAACAGACAAAACGAGATAAACGGACCCGACAAACCCAACGACCTGAACAAACAAAACGACCGAACGGACCCGATAACCCGAACCTACCTAACGACCCGGATAATAAGTTTCTAAGCGTGACTGAATTATAGAAAAAGATTTTATTACAAAAAATACTTATAGATTTATAATACGGAACATAAAATTATCTACTAGATTACATATTTTGAAATTGTTTTTATATAAAAAAAAATGAAATTAGGAACATTCTGTTGACTTCTTTTGCAATCTGAACTGTACGATTTTAAAAAGTTTTTTAATCGCAAAATTCGAGGTGCATAAGAAAAATATTGTGGTGCAGAAAGAAATAACCAGCAAAACCAAGGGAATTCTATTCGCTAAAAGATCATTACCGAGTCCAATGGTCCAAATTCTAAAATGAGAGAGGTGCTTTATTTTCATTTAAGAATTAGGAATATTATTTTTCAAAGTTGAAAAAGAAATCTCCCTCCCTGTATTTTTTTTTATTGTCTAAAATAATAACTATAATAAATTTAACATAACAATATTACAGAACAGGAATGTAAAAGTGATTATATCCACAATCACCGAACTATAAGGAATACATTAACATTGAATTTCTAATTTACAAAGATCCTTTTGGAAATTAAACCTACCGGCCCAAAGCATAAACCGAAAAATAGTTTAGTTCAGATCGTTAAAAAGTCCAACATTCGGCCCAGTTATCATAAAAGAACTTAGTGAATTTTGAAGTGTGATTTTACTATTCAATTATCTTTTTAATTTATGTTTTATTATCTTGCCAGTCCTTAAACCATATAATAATGTAGGACATAAATTATAATTTTAGTTACAATACATATCTTTTTACAAGAAATGAGCTTTTAACTATTTTAGCAGGTAGATTATTTTCTTCTAAATTTAATTTTAGTATATATACATATATATATATATATATATATATATATATATATATATATATATATATATATATATATATCACAAATTAGAGTTTTTTATAATTTATTATTTTTCTGGTCTATTGATTAGCGTCAAGTTGAAGATTAAAAAAAACGACAAAAAAATATTTTTTTTTTTAAATATGAAAAGTAAAAGAAAAACATGACATAATAACATTCTAATAAAAAATTAATTGAAATGACTGAATTAAAGAATTTACAAATAGCAACTGACAATTTAGTAAAAGGACTTTACTATCATACGCCATTTATTTATTGTTAGCTACGTTTTAATTTATTTTTTCTAATTGTTCTAAACATATTTCTTTCTTTATTTATTTTTTTTTTGCGTATGAATAAGATGATGATTCAATGAAATCATACTGATACGTTATAGAAGTTGACGTTTAAGAAATTTAATTTCTAATCGAGATTAATTGCAAAAGCAAACTCAAATGCATTAACATCACAGATTGTTTATAATGTTACGTAAAATAACCATCAAGTTTGATGAAAAATGAAGAGAAAAACTACCCGAGAAACTGAATAATATTTATTCACTGTCATGACATGCAGTCTTCAGACACAGTGAGAGAGAAACCTCGACCACCAAACCAGCATCTATGTACAAAGTGATGAGGTTTCCCTACAATGTTTTATTTCAACACCAAACAATGAAATAACCATGCACATGCTAAATCATATACGTATATACGTATCTCCCAAATAAATGGAAAAGCTTGAAACAATCAAACAAACAAACAAACAACGACTTTAACAAGAACGTTCAGACAATAGCGTGCTGTCACTGATCTTCACGACACATATCATATATGTTTAAGGTTGTGCGAGACACATATTATGTGTCAAAAATATTAGGTGAAACCACGGCAATTCCGAACCAATTAGCTATTAGCTATAGCTGTGATGGCCGTGACCATGAGAGACTGGGACAGGTTCAGAAGGTGGGTCACCCCCAGCATCAGCAGCACCGTATCCAAGTTCTTCAATCTGAATGGATTGATAGGAAGTGGTGGCGGGTGGTGGTGGTGGTGACGGTGGTGGTTGGTTATAAACCGGGGCATATTGATGCGGAGGTGAAGCTGTTGGTGGTGGCAGCGGTGGTGGTGACGATGGTGGAGGATAGTCGAGGGGCTTCTTTCTGAGTCTTGCAAGACAGACAACACCAAGGAGAAGAAAAGCGACCAAGAGGCCACCTAGAGAAACGGAAACTGCTATAACTGCTTTGTAGTCATGTTCCACTACAGTATAAGGAGGAGGAGGAGAAGCGTAGGGTGTGATTGGAGGAGGAGGGGGGGTGTAATAAGGAGGAGGGGGAGTGTGATAAGGAGGAGGGGGAGTGTGATAAGGAGGAGAAGGAGGAATGGTAGGAGTATTGGGAATGCATGAACAGTTATAGGTAATGGGAGGTGTTGGTGGTGGTGGTGGAAGGGGTTTTGTGTAGTTTGTCATGTTGCAATGTGGTGGTGGTGGTGACGGTGGTGGTGGAGGAGGAGAATGAGGAGGAGGAGGAGAATAGTATGGATAATAGGGTGAAGATGGTGGTGGAGAATATGGAGGACTCATTTATGAGATTGAGATAAGAGAATGATGATAATACTCTTTCTTTTCCGACAATGGATGTTGGAATATTTTAGTTTGTTGAGATGAGTGTGATGCAGTGTCTATTTAAAGAGCATGGCAACCTCAAATCTATACCATTCTCTTTCACTTTCTTTCAACTATATCTATACGTCATTTTTTGGATTAAAAACAATTTATGTGAGTAGTCTACCACAAAACAAATTTCAAAACTAAAAAAATTGTTCACATTTTTTTTTTGTATATATCAACAATATCACGCTTGCGTCAGTCTTTACATAATATGAACTCATTTTTCATGGATTTAGTTTTATAGGAATAAAAATAGTTAGAAGAGAAAGAAAGAAAAGACAGCAACTTGCTTAAATGTGAATATACATTATGTATATATAGATATAAATGTAGATAGATCGATAAAAAGATAGATAGTGATATAGTTTTCATTAGGTAAATTTAGTTTTTGAAGATGATAGAAAAGATTAGGATTTAGGGTTAAAAAAAAATGTAAGAGTCTTTTTATATTATTATCTAATTATAGAAACTGAAAAATTATTAAATTTTATAATAGTTATTACAAAGTATTAATGCAGTACTTAGACAAATTAAGGATAATTTTAAATATCCAGTCAAATGTTAACCATCTGTGTGTAATCAATTCTATGATTTAGTTACAGTTTTGGTGTATATTATAATTCACGCAGAATTTTGGTTTCTGTATAAAACTTTGTCTGAATTTAAGAACTCGGTTCTTTTAGGTTTATCATAAAATCTTTATATTTGTTTTCTCTAAATTTCTGGCGTGCATTTTAAGATATATTAATTTGTTTGGATAAAGGAAAAGGAAAAATATTCGTAATTATTCTTTTAGTTGATCGAAAGAAAAACAGCGGTTTAAAATTTATCTATTTTGTTTTTTTGGTTTACATTAAAAATTTCAAACTTGTTTAGGATATCCTCAATATTCCACAGACTTTTGTCTTATCCAAATCATTCTCCAACGAGACATTAGCTTTATCAGATGGTTTTTTAAGTCTGATATATATAATATACGTTGGTTTGGTATGTGTATGAAGTTACATTACATTAATAACTGTATATATACGTGATTTAAATTTTATATATTTACAACTTGAATTATAAATGAATCATGGTTTTGATTATTCGGAGAGGGAAGGAAGGTTTATTAATTTTTAAAAAACTCTTTCAAGAAACATTAAATTGTATATATTAATTATTCTAATTCCTAATTAAATGAATAACTCGAAAGGGACCGAAAAAAAAGAGTATAACTAGTAGAAGGTGCAATTAGGTTGTTAGAAAGCTGATAAAAAAAACATTAGCCTTTAAGGAATCATTCCATTAACAGTATTAAAGATTTATATTCTCCATCAAACCTACGAATGTCTTATTTGAGGATTAAGCTCTGTTCATATTTGCGCCGCCAAATGAATAGAGTGACGTAAATTGGGCATTCAGAAACGCCATATAGCTTACTGATCACATTCTTTTTAAAACTATAATAATAGTGTGTTAATTTTTTGTGATATAGTGGACAACTACGAATAGATTAAAGCAGAAAAAACATAGACAAAGGAACATCTTTTATGTTGTTTTAAAGAAGTGAGGAAGTGACACCCACCCCAGGAAGCACTACCAGAAACATGTTTTGAATGGAATTCAAAGTATAAGATGAGTGAGTTCCGTGTAGTCACAAACAAAACTTAAATGAGATCATTACATATTATGCTTAGAAAACACTCACAAGAGGGTTATCCACTTTCAGAATTCTTCCCACGTGCATGCAACTTGCTTTGCTTTCATACTCATAATCAATCACCATCTTCGTTATCTGCTACCCTTTAATTACATTCCTGTTTATAAGGAAATCTTGTACCAATAAATAAATAAATAAATAAATAAATAAATATATATATATATATATATATATATATATATATATATATATATATATATTGAATAGTTTGATTAGAAGCATGGGAGGTGTAGCAAATTATATAAATTATAAAAACTAAACACGAAAATAGGTGCTCTATTATAATCATTATACTCATACACGATTTGATTTTCATGTGGAATTTCAGTTGGTATAGTTTTTGTGTTTTTATTTTTAGATTCAAGTATTAGTAATTTAGTACAGACATACAACATTAAAAAACAATATTTTTCGCATTGAAAATTGAAATATTTATGTGTGTTGTGTGTATATATATATTGATAATTTCATTTGTTATAAAAATATTATATCATTAATAATGAAAATCACTTTAATATTATTTTCACAATAATATAAATTTGAAATGATTATTTACCGACAAAATATACTAGTTGTAAATGAGGATTCGTGATTCCTACTCTACATTCACGAAATATATGAAACTTTAATGCAACTTGGTATAGTGGGAATATGGAACACGTGGGGTGGATATTATATGTAACACATTTGAATAATTTCGTTGCTACATAAAAAATATATTCACAATGTTGATGAAAAAGCATTATAACAACGATTATGCTAAGTCCATATGTATAATTAACTGTTATTGACTCTTGTATATCAACAATGGTTAATTATAATATTATATTATTTATATTGTTTATGTTAAATTTTATTAAAATTAATTAATAAGAAGAAGAAAACCGTATTTATTAACAATTTAGTAAATTTTAACCAAATCTTAAATATTTTAAATTAGTATAAAATTTTAGTTCACATAAATGAGTCTTTAAAAAATTTTAAATAACGAATAATTGGTGTGTTTTAGTTTATGTAAAAATATTTTTCAATCTAACAATGAATTTTGAGGAAAAAAAAATGATTGAATTGAAAGCTGTCAAATTAATATGTGAATTGAAGGTGAAAAGTAATACTTAAGTATAATATAAAAAATTAGAAATCACTTACTAAACATAATATTAATTTTATCCCCTATACCGTTGTTTATAAAATAAGTAAACTTTCATATGTAGTTCAAAAGATAACTTGAGTTTTTCTAGCCAAAAGCCATGAACATAAATTATGAATATTATTCAATTAATTTCATTATGATAGGTATTTTCATGATAAACAAGATTTCATAAAAAACTTTAACATTGACTGTAGAAGGAGAGGGGGTATGTATGAATAATCATGCATTATCCATCAAGATTTAATATATTAGCAATCTATTTTGGATATTTAGATTTTGCAACCGAATCCAACATTAGAAAGTGTTCAACGAAGATTCAAGTAAGTAAAATCAAACACATCACAGTGAAGTTACGGATGAGAGTGAACATTTCTTTGACGAAGCAAAAGTGTATGGAAAATATTCGCAACGAAGAACACATTCCTCTAATAAACTCAACATCGCAAAACGAATCTAACACTCACACTCGCTCTCTCTTCCACCGATCATGTTCCGAATCCGGCAACCTATGGAAAATCGCCGCCCCTTCAATCTTCACCCGCCTAGCCATGTTCTCCATCACCGTTGTCACCCAGTCCTTCGCCGGCCACCTCGCCGACCTCGATCTCGCCGCCATTTCCCTCGCCTGCACCGTCCTCATCTCCATCACCTTCGGCTTCATGGTACCAGCCACTCGCTTATTGTTTTTGCTATCACTATTTTCCACTCTTATCAACCAACATTGTCTTTTCATTGTGCTATTTCTTACGTAGTTGGGTATGGCGAGTGCGCTTGAGACGCTATGCGGCCAGGCCTACGGCGCCGGACAGCACCGCATGTTGGGCGTTTATCTGCAACGCTCGTGGGTTGTTCTGTCCCTGTCCTCGATTCTCATGCTGCCAGTGTTCGTGTTCGCGACGCCGCTGTTGAAGTTGGTGGGGCAGCCCGTCGCGGTGGCGGAGCGGGCGGGGCTGGTGGCGGTCTGGTTGATCCCGTTCCACCTCAGTTTCCCGTTTCAGTTCACATTGCAGCGGTTCCTGCAGTGCCAGTTAAAGACCGGTATCGCTGCTTGGGTTTCAGGGGCGGCTCTTGCGATTCATGTTGTAGTGAGTTGGGTTTTTGTTTATCGGATGAGAATTGGGATCGTTGGCACTGCACTTTCCATTGGTTTCTCGTGGTGGCTCTCGGTTTTGGGAATGCTCGGGTATACACTCTTTGGTGGGTGCCCGTGTTCGTGGACTGGTTTTTCTGCTGAAGCTTTTGTTGGTCTCTGGGAATTCCTTAAACTCTCTTTGGCTTCTGGGGTCATGCTTGCGTTAGTGTTTCTTAACTTATTTCTCTCTTCCACTTATGGTATTGCTTGGATAAATGCGTCTGCTAAAAGTATATAAGAAAATGTAGCTTCTGGTCAAATAGGTGTTTCCATGAAATATATGTAAAGGGATCTTGTTTCCACGACGCTATATTGGAGGCAAAGCTCCCGAAAAATGAGGCCGCTATTAACCTTGCTTATGCTTACAAATAGTCTCAAGTATTCCCCTGTAGGAGAAAAAAAGGACTGTAAATGCTTCAACTGAAGGTCTTGCAATATCTTTGGCTAGAATAGAAAGTAAACAAAATTAAATTTTATTATAAATCACAATTAACCTGTGTAAGTGTTTCAAAAACTGAGTTCAATAAGTTTACTTTAACTTAAGTGAGATTAATTTTTCATTTATTTTCTTGTCTAAGTGTTCATTAGAAATTTGCGTGAGAAAGGATCTTATTTAGGACAATATCTAGATACATTTCTGGAAATGATATGTGTACCATTCTTTAGATGGAATTGAAATGTCACTCTGATAAGTTGTGTAATGAATGTTTGGATTAAAGAATTATGATGGTTCTTGACTTTGAGGTTGATGTGCTTATTAGTGTTGTTAATGTGACTTTGCAGGTTAGAGAATTTCTATTACAGACTGTTGCTTATAGTCTCTGGATATATGCACAACACTGAGATTGCAATTGATGCTCTTTCAGTTTGGTAATTTGTGCTTTCTTAGTTTTTTCTTTCTAGTTTAGCCCTATATTGGTTTATTGGAGTATTTGCTGAATTAAAGTCAAACCTTGCATGGCAGTGTGACGATATATGGCTGGGAATCCATGATACCGCTTGCATTTTTGGGTGCAACCGGGTAAGTCACTGGTTGTAAGTCCCCCTTTCTTACACTCCTGAAATGAGGTATATTATTCATTTTCAGTATGGAGAAATGTTTAACTATATTGAAAAACTAGTTAGCTCATGGGTGAGGTTGAGTATTCCTTGATGTATACTCCAATGTAACTAATGTCCAGAAGCAGAACCCTGCAAATCGATACAAACGATCCTGGTGTGTTTTTGTTGATTGATTCTGACGAGACTGTGGACTTATAACATTTGGAACTTTGATTTGCTTTGAGAGTGTTACCTCCCTTTACCAAGTGAAAATGCTGTTGGAGATAATTGTATGTGTTAGCGCGAACAAGGAGTAAGTTTTGTGATAGAATAATTCAAAAGGGTTTATACTTTGTCTTGCACTGTCGTTGATCTGTACTTAGTTGCTGACATGTTTCTGTCAAAAGATGGAGACTTGTTAAAAATGAATGTGATGATTCATGAGATCTTGATTTATCATTTAATTTTGGTGAGTTTTCTATAGGAGCATTGCTTTCTTTCCCTTAAATTTTAGTAAGACCTACCATATTCGATGATTAATTTTTCAACCCTTTACTCATATAACATTCTTCAACTCAGGGTTCGTGTAGCAAACGAGCTTGGCGCAGGCAATGCAGAAGGTGCAAAATTTGCAACTGTGGTTTCTGTGGTAAATACTGTACTGGTGGGATTTATATTTTGGTTGGTAATTGTATTCTTCAACAAGAATCTTGCCTTGATCTTTACATCGAGCTCGTTAGTTATCCAAATGGTCAATGATCTGGCAACGTTGTTAGCTTTTACTGTTCTTCTTAACTGCATTCAACCAGTTCTTTCAGGTGAAAGAGTATATAACACACCCTATAGTATAAGCAATCAACTCGAATTTCAATTTGACATTGTGCTTTTTTCTGGTATCTGCTTCTCTTCAGGGGTGGCAGTAGGATCTGGTCGTCAAGCAGCAGTGGCATATATAAACATTGGCGGTTACTACTTGGTTGGAATACCTCTTGGGGTTCTCCTTGGCTGGTTGCGTCCTTCGAGTATTGTTGTAAGTCTACCATATCCTACTCTGACACGGTTAGAAATTCAAGTGTGAGTCTAAGTCTCACATTGATTAGAAATGAGAAAATAGATCACTATATAAGAATAAAGACACATATCCATAAACCCATTGCCTTAAGATTTTAGGTTGAAAGTGGTGTCAATTTCTTATGTGGTTGGACTCTAAATGTCCAATCTACTCTTACATAAGTATATTCATCTATCCGTGAGATTTTTTATGAATGAAAAGGGTGCCAAAGATGTTATAATAAAAGTATTCATCCTTTGTAACCATGGTAACAATATTGTTGGTGTAGGGAATGTGGAGTGGAATGATGAGTGGAACGGTGGTTCAAACATTGATCTTGGCTACTATTACGATGAGATATGATTGGGAAAAAGAGGTATGCTTTACAACGCTCGGACATGGAATGAAACGATTTTGTTTCACTTTCTTTGGTTTCATTTTCATCCAACAAAATTAAACCACATAATGCACTCCGTCTACTTAAAAAACGAGTCTGTATTATGTCCAGTAAATAGCAACTTTGAAGTAATATATACTGTTTCGTTTCTCTAGTGAACGATTACAGAAACTCGTTAACAGTCATGTGGTTGCTTATGGTTTGTAGGTTCGGAAAGCTCAAATTCATATCAAAGAGGAAGCACATTCTAACTAATAACAAAGGTTAAATTTGCATTTAATGACTGTGAAAATTATGATTTCTTATTTAAGGTAGTTTTATTCTTTGCCTCATAAAAAGGGTCTCAGTCAGAATTATTGTGCTTAGCTAATTGCTACTATTTCACAAAGGCGATTTGAATAATTTGCTTAAAGTTAATTGTTTTAAAACACATAATTTCTTATGTTTTATACAATTCATTAAATGAATTCTACAAGTTATTTTACAGCTGTTTTTTATTTTTTATTTACATTTTACGTTTCTTATCTGCGGCTGGTGTTGGAAGAGAAGTGTACAATTTTACACTCTGTAGCAAGCAACACCAGAATCATTTAATAAGATGATCATTATAAATTTATACAAATAACTATAATCATTTAATAAGTTTACATGCAAAATGATATTATATTCAAATCGTATCCAGTTTTTTATATCCAATTATATTGTGGTGTAACTAGTTTTAAGTTTAAAAAAAAGCTTATATAAATGAATACATATTGTATTATCCTGTTTCTCAAAAAATTTGGTTTGACACTCAGTTTAATGCGTTTTCTGGTTAATCAAATTAACTCTGTGGATTCTTTGTAAATAAAACTAGCAAACACTTATTTTTTAATACAAATCAGAGTGTTTTTAAAGTGCTTTAATTTAGGATTTCATAACTAACAAAAGTTCATGCGCAATCCGTTTATATTGGAGATCAATTTGACAAATACATTTAATTCATTGAATTATCTTTTTATGTGATTGTGGATGTCAATTAGAAATTTATGCATTCTTTTCCGATAATATTATTTTTGTATTTTTAGATGGAGATGAAATGGTGTGAATGGAAATGTAATGTAGTGACTAGAGATGGTGAGGAAGAACACAATGGTGAAGAGGGAGATTTAAGTAACTATAAACTTAAATTGCAACAAATATAAATGTAGGAATGAATTATTAAGGATAGAACAAGAACTTGTAAAGGAAATCTATGAGATTTGTGACCCAAAACAAACATCATTATTGAATTAAACATGAACAACCTATTTGTATTTTCCTACTTTCTTGGCAATTAAGTCACAATCAAATAAAAGAAAATTATACATTGTGTCAATTATGTCTACTAAACCCATATTTGCACTAGTTACCATATGCCTCAACTTTCACTTCGATCATAAATAATCGATTTTTTAATTTTGTCTTACGAACGCCTTTTTCTATAAATTTTTTGAGTTTTCGATCATTATTTGATTTTCATTCCTAAGTTTTCTTTCAATTCCATGTTTCAATCCCTTTCTTAGTCCTATGATCAACCTTTTTATCTTTATATTTCAATACAAAATTATATATATATATATATATATATATATAAATTTCACTCTACCTTAATAATATATATGCTTTCTTTCTTATATTTGTTATTCCGAATTATCTATTCATGTTTTAAAATAGTTTTTCTACATAGACAATATTAAGTTATTATGAAACACAAATCTTATTTTACCACAGTCTTGAGATTCCTTAGATGGATGCTCCACGATCTTGTCCGTCAAGTCTCCATCATCTGCCGCCTTGTGCAAGGTATGAGATGGGGGTAAATGCAGGAATGGACTACGATGATCAAATAAGCAAAAACTCTCAAAGTCAAATCTCATATTAGAAGGATCCACATTGTTTAGGAGTCGAGGTCAAATGCAGTTTAAATACTCATTCCTCCCTTTCAAGAATAGAACTGTGACAAAATTTCACACTCCAAAATAAGAATTATATAATAACTATTTAATTAAGTTTATAATAGGTCTAATTATTGATTTAGTTCTCCAATTCATTATTTTGATTCATTTGGTATGATAACTAAGGTCAATAATAAATTAGAAGACTAAATCACTAATTAAACTTTTATAATATAAATAACAAGTTAAAGTTAGTTATAATTTAGTTATGTTGTTACAGCTGTTATATAGTTTTTTTTTTCTTTTACTTTTTAATTGATCAGATATTATAAAATTAATTAGTTACGGTTATTGGCAAAAGTTTTATGATAAGTTATCATGTTAACTCCCAATAATAACCTTAGTAGGAATTTGATCTAATTTAAATAAATCAGATTCGTACATTTATGGGCTCTTAATGGTAAGGCTAAATCTAAAAACTTGTTGAGAATAGTTTTTATCTACATCTATATATTTATATACAAAGTGGGTATATATAATGAAAAGCTACAAATTATAATTAATTTTTGTAAAAAGGGAATTTGGCTAAAGTTCTTAAATTACTAAAATTCAATTAATTATTTTCTTCAATCATGGTGTCGTGCTTTGATACATATCTTATGAAACTAAAAGAACAATAGTTATACTATCACTTGAAGACGATCTTGCTCTCCACTCTAATAATTTAATAAATGAATTTCTGAAAAAGGTAAAATTTAAAATTGATTAATTTAATAACCTGCTACCCTTGACTGCGCAGAAATTGTCCACCATTGTTTGAATAATCTGTTTTTTATTCTGGCATCACCTTCTTTTGTTCCCAAAACCAATCCATCACTTCTTCAACATGTTATTTCAACTTTAATAATGAAAGAACTTTACAAAAAAATTGCATAATAAAATTGCAATATCAATATTAATTTCTTCATAGTTGGATGTGAATGTGGTAAGTGAGTGACACAGAATTAAACGTGTTACTGTATTTGTACGAAATTATCTCTGACAGAGAATCTTTGTCCATAACCATCCATTCTTGACACTTCCAAAAAGAGAGGATGTGGTGAACATGTTTGGCATATAACTTTCTTAAACAACACTTTATTCTTAAACGTTTCTTTCCAAAATCTACAAATGTAAGTGACTATTGAAGATGCAGAGTGCAAATGCAAAAGCAAAAGCACGTGCCTCTATTGGCTATACACTTTCTTAATTCATGTCGTTTTTTTAAAGAAAATAAGAAAGTGAGTAGATTTTTTTTATAAATATTTTTTAAATAAAAAATAAATTTGATTTAAATTTGCTATTATTTTGTAAAATAAGTTTTTTTTAAAAAAAATTATTTTGGTAAAATCTATCTTTTATTTTAATGGCTGTGCTCATTCCATAGCACAACCAACCTTCTACCTACCAAAAGTTTGAACCTAACTAAGGTATGGCTCCTCCACTCCACTCTTGAAATTTTAAACAACATGGATCCTATTTTTATTGATTTCGATAACTTTTATAAGGAAGGTTAATTTCTATTTAAATGAATAATATCATAAAATTAAATATAATAGCAAAATTGACTCATGAAAATATTTTTATATAAATAGTTGTAATATTTCATTCTACTTTTTGAGTGGAGGTTTACCATTTTTCGTTTTTCATTTTCATTTTTAAATTTCTATTAAATATATGAACATATTTAAAAGCTATTCAGTCAACACAAAATTACATTTTTCATTTTACTCAAATTACTCAAGTATAATACGATACAAATGTTTACAACATTATGCAGAATTTTAAAAATAATTGTATTAAAATTTCAGACTAACTACGTATATGTTCCTTTTTGTCTTTTTCACGGATTTCTAAGTAATTATGCAGGTTCAATTTTTTTTTATCCGCAACTAAGAAGGTTCGATAATTTTCAGACACTTGTTATTTTTCTTTTGCCCCACTTTATTTTTATCATACCATCATTTAAAAAAATTGTAAAAATGCAATTTAAAAACTTACAATATTAAATAGCCACACAATTTATATAGCCCTCGCATATTCTATATATAGCAAAAACAAAGAAACTATACATATGGAATTAAATATATGAGTTATATTATCATGTTATAAGGAGAGAATTATTCAACAATAGTTATGATTAATTCGATCAATGGTATAGTTATAGTCGTTAAAATTCTCATCACGATTTTAGTCTTAAAAGACCAGTCAAAAAAGAAAACAAAATATTGGAATTGTTCTTCATTTCAACTCACAAGCTATATAAAACTATTGATATACCGAAATACTATTTAAACTTATAAAACGTTTAGTATTTAGAATGTATGAATTGAATGAAAAAATTATAAGTAACACTAAAGAAATATCCTTTACTTATGAAAGTAAAAAAAAATAAAAATTTTATTACTTTTTTTCATAAGAAAAGAAAGTTCTTTGAATGTAAAGATTATACTCATGAGATATATCCTCTGAAGTTGGAAAAAAATAATTGGTGGTCATGCAAATTTAATTACATCATTAACCAATATTTATTTAAAGAAAAGTCGTTTATGTATGGATGAGATCAGTCCAATTTTAATATAAATTGCATATCAATCCAATCCAAATATCAATTTGTATGAAGTCAAAATGTCATATTCCTTTTACACACATTTTATATATATTACCTTTTAAACCTTTTTTTTTCTATTTCATGTCATCAGTAATCGTGTTACACTTCTATTTCTCCTCTTGTGTTTGTATTCTATTTTGCCTTTTAATCATTAAGAATCAAGAACTATTATTCAAGTTGGAGATAAAAACCCTACTTTTAACATTTTCGTCTTCTTGCTATTCACTATTTCGATGCTACCAAGAAAAAGAGATCCACGGAATCTTCGAGTAACATCAAATACAATATTATTTTATTCTGAAATATATATATATATATATATATATACCTAAAAAGTAAATAAAAATACATACTCTAATGAATAAAAACGAACAACTCCATTATATACGTTAATGTTTGATCAGAAACGGATTAAGTGAGTTAACTTAATTAAAATTTTTTTTTTCAATTTATTTTATATATTTATTATATTATAATGATAATAAATTAACTTAATTTATTTTGTATAATAATAGAATCAAAGTATTTACTTAATTTTTAATTATAAAAATAATAATTAAAGATTAAAATATTAAAATATTAATGTATATATATTGACAAACAAAATAATTAAACATTCAAATTATTTAAATATTTTATTAAATATCATTCTATCATTTAAACATACGAGCCTGTGAATCTATATAATTAAAAATAATAAATATTTATAAAAAAAAAAGTTAAAAATTATAAAAAATGTTCGTTGATCAAGTGAGCCAATTTACCTTTCACCCAACTCAATCCTGGTTAACTCGTACATTAAGTAAATCTAATTTTATTTATTCGACTCACTTTTAAAAAAGAATTGAATTTTTCTCGGCCAAATCTGAACCTACAGTGAACTAAATTCACTCACAAATTAGAACCCATTTTTATGTCTCTATTTTCAATCGGTAAATTGTATAAAACACTTCATGTTCTGAATTGTTAAATACTTATACAGATGAACATGTAGATATATTAAGGAAATTGCAGTGGTATATATATAGAGAGATAAGATTGAAGAAGATGAAGCAACAGCGGTGTTAGGTTCTGCTTTGTTCCTCCATAGGGCCATGGAGAGCTTCAAGGGAGACGATGAAACCGAGAAAAACCTTGCAGAAGCTCTCCTACAACCGGAAGAGGCGGTTATTCATGCAGAACAACGACACGACCAACCCTACGAGGAACAAAGTTTTGGTAACAAACTCTGGCTGGAAACAAAGAAACTATGGGTAATTGTCGGACCCTCCATCTTCAGCCGCCTCGCCTCCTTCAACATGAACGTCATCACCCAAGCCTTCGCCGGTCACCTGGGTGATGTGGAACTCGCCGCCATTTCTATAGCGAACACCGTCATCGTTGGCTTCAATTTCGGCCTCCTGGTAAGCATCACCAATTCCCTTTTCCGGTAAACTCACATTCCCTGTGTTATGTTATGATCGATATTTGAAAGTGATTTGGTAACTAATTACACAGCTGGGGATGGCGAGCGCGTTGGAGACACTGTGCGGGCAAGCGTACGGGGCGAAGAGATACCACATGTTGGGAATATACATGCAGAGGTCGTGGATTGTTCTGTTCGTGTGCTGTTTCGTGCTGTTGCCGTTTTACATATTCGCGACGCCGCTTCTGAAGTTTCTGGGGCAGCCGGATGATGTGGCGGAGTGGAGCGGCGTGGTGGCGGTGTGGCTGATTCCTCTGCACTTCAGTTTTGCGTTTCAGTTTCCTCTGCAGAGGTTCCTCCAGTGCCAGCTGAAGACGGCGGTTATTGCGTGGGCTTCTCTGGCGGGTTTGGTGGTGAATGCGGTCACTAGTTGGGCCTTGGTTTATGTGTGGGATTTTGGACTTTATGGTGCAGCTATTTCTCTGGATATTTCATGGTGGGTTTTGGTTTTTGGCATGTACGCTTATACTGCGTATGGTGGATGCCCTTTAACTTGGAAAGGTTTCTCTGTTGAAGCCTTTTCTGGACTCTGGGAATTCCTCAAACTCTCTTCTGCTTCTGGTGTCATGTTATGGTATTCCATTATCATCTTCTTAACTTTTTCTTTCTTCTATTTTTACCTACACAGTTAAACAATAATTAATATGGGTGTTCAATCATGCAGCTTTGAGAATTGGTACTACAGAATACTGGTTCTTATGACTGGCCACTTGGAGAATGCCACCATCGCCGTTGATGCCTTATCTATATGGTAAGTTCTTCACTCTTTTTTTAAACCTTAATTCTGCAGAACCTAAAATTTACTCAGTTATATTTACGTTATTTTACTGTAACATGTTGCATTTTGTTTTGCAGTATGACCATTAATGCGTGGGAGATGATGATTCCCCTGGCTTTTTTCGCCGGTACAGGGTACGTTTCATTTAAATTTATATCACTCAAAAGTTATTATTTTTACATTAAAGTTACACTTTTTGGACTAGATAATCATTTTATTTTGAGAAAAAAACACGTTTTTCCTTGATTGTATGATAATCTTTTGATTAACGACTTCAGGATTTTCACCGAGTAACCTAAAAACACCATCATTACTTATATCTTTATTGCGAGAAAATGATCTTCATTTTCCTCCTTTTGAGAAAAAAGTTTGAACTATATTGCTTGGGTAACATAGGTAGCATCATTTTGACAAACTTTTATTTATTTAAAGTTTGACAAAATTTTATTTTTTAAAATACATTAAACCTTTTTTTTTTCAAACCACATTAATTTTTTGTGGTCACATGTCATGTGATCGTAAAAAATTTGTCTACAAAACTTTCATAAAAAATAATTTTTCGTATATTTACGTCTTCATGCTACAGTGCTGAAAATGACAAGATGTGATAATTTCATTGAAGATAATATTAGATTCCACGTGACTTAAATAAAACAAAGTAAAACCACAGTCATTTATCTTGTCCGATCAGTCATAGGATCGGTACTCAACCACAAAAAGAACAAGAAAAATCAATGTCGACATTGATTTTTTAGTCAGTTATTTACAACAAAAACAAAAAAAACTTGTCATAAAACCGTACTTTGCTTTTCATCTTAATTAAAAGTATGGTTTAGAATCCATCGTATTGTGGAATAAACTATTTCAATAACATTATAAATTATGTCACCTCGTATTACTATTTTATTTCTTACTCTCATACATACTTTTATCGGTAAGAGAAACGAGAAATATATAGACTAGAATAAGTTGGTAGCATGAAATAAATAAAAAGTAAAATAAAAATTAAACGTGTTTGGTACCAAAAAAAGGTCAAAATATATAAAAAATAAAATAACACACATTTTTAAAATTTTTATTATTTTCTTTCATCTTGCACCTAGTATTTCTATTTTCCTATCTTTACCCCTCATGTCACCCACATAAAATCTTAGATTTATAATTATGGGGAGATATTAAGTACTGTCATGGATTGTGAGTCCTTTTCTTCACGGGTTCATCTTTTATAATAATAAAATAAAATAAAAAATTACTTCTGTATCACTTTTAACTTTTCTTAATTATTTCAGTCTAACCATAGATGTAAAAAAAAAAAACATTTTCTAGGGTGAATAATTGAAGATTGTGGTAATGAAATTGCAGAGTGAGGGTGGCAAACGAGCTGGGTGCAGGGAATGGAAAAGGAGCAAAATTTGCAACGCAAGTGTCAGTGACGCAATCGATAGCGATTGGGGTTGTCTTGTGTGTTCTGATAATGATATTTCATGATTATTTGGCTTACATATTCACCACCAGCTCTTCGGTATTAGAAGCCGTTGACGACATGTCATTCCTCTTAGCCATAACAATTCTTCTCAATAGTGTTCAGCCAATTTTGTCAGGTACACATCTTCTTTTAATAATGATATTCCATATCTCACTCTCATCGTCCATGGAATCTCAAATTCCAACGTATATGCAGCCAAATGCAACCTATTCAATCTTATATGTTCACGGAATTTACATGTGCCTCTCAATATTTAATAAGCCATTTTCTTTCTATTTTCAAAGATAGCCCTTCAAACATAGTTTTAACGGTCATTCTACAATATTTTTTTAAAAAGTCTGAGATCAATTAATTTGTAATATATATATATATATATATATATATATATATATATATATATATATATATATAAATACAATTTTTATTTTCAAACCAATTTTTTTAAAATTGAATTAAGTTTAAATTCTATTTCAAACCATTTTTAATAAGAGTGCAGTTTAATAAAAGAGGGAATTTTTGGGTTTCAATCGACTTTCAATTCTACTTAGTTTACGTGTTATTCTTTAAAATGAGTTTTTTTAATAGTGTACTCTTACAATAATTATCTTTTATCAATTTATTAAACAAATAGGATGAAAAAGTCCTAATTTATATTAGAGTTACAAAAATTAATGTATTATCGTATGTAGGTATAAACTTTAATAACTAAAATTCGGTAAAACTTTTAGTCCACCAACTGATTATTTTTAAATTCATTAACCTTATCATTGATAACAATTAAATTTATCCTTAACATTCATAACAATTGTGTGAACTTAGTTAAACTAATTTATAACAAAGCCTCTCTACTAGATATATCTTGAAACACATGCACTTGCAATGATTCAAGACTAATATCTCACTAATAGAAATTTTAATATTTTGTGGGGGTTTTCTTGCAAATTTGATATAAAATTTTGCAAAAAGAGATTTTTTTTTTGCTATTTTTCTTACGAATTTTAATTAACAGATAATTTTGTTGTGAATAATTATTTCCTACAAAATTATAAAATTTGCAAGTATTTCTTACAAAAAAATTTATTAGCAAAACATTTTTGTACAATATTTTTCAAAAAATTTGGTAACATATTCTTGCAAATTGTTATTCGTAACAAAATTTGTAAGTATTTTCTAAAGAAAAAGTTCAAAATAAAATTGACAAAAAATATGTATTTTTTTCAATAGTGTCTTATATCATATCCTTCCATTGGTTGTAAACAACCTCCTCAATTTGATACATGCTTGAAAAATCTAACCATTCCCAATTTGGTGTCCATGCACCAGTGCAGTAAGGACTTTTGACCCCGGTTGTTTTTGTTATTCTGCCTCGGATTTAGAACCGAGGCATATTGGGGTCTTTTGGCCTCGGGTGTTAACCGAAGCCATAAAGTGTTTTTTCTACCTCGGGTAACGTAAGAACCAATGCCATAGGGGACATTTTTTTGGAACACCACTGCAGTTGTGGTAAGTCGTTCGAGAGCATGATGGAAATCGACAATATCCAAATTGAATCGAAACAGGAACGTAGTTTTCGTCCTCCTCCACACTTCCCTTAACCACACAGGTTGAATCTCTGTTCACAATCTCCTCCACACTTCTCGAACATGGTCCTGAAGGAGTATCAGATCGCACTCAACTTCGCCACCGATTACGACGAACGCGACCAACCCACCAACGGCATCTTCCGCCCCGTCTGGAACCTTGCGCAAGTAACACCAGAAGCCATCAAGCGGTTCAAGGAGAAGGCCGGAAGCATGGACGTGGAGGTGGAAGTGTTCATCTCCATCGGCAACCGCGGCAACCGTCACCCCTTCAAATCCCTCGACAGAGAAGCATGGATCGTCAACGCCACCAACTCACTCACGCGCCTCATCCAGGAGGTGAACCTCCAAGTGGACGACATCGACGTGCAGTACGAGGAAATCGAGCCCCCGATTTCAGCCTCTCTTCCACTTTGCATTTCAGCCACCCTTTTCAACAAACCCTAAAATGGAGGTGCAGCGAACCAGCGGCGACAGCGAACCAGTGACGGTGGAGGGGTAGGTTGCAGGGAGAGAGAAGAGAGAAATGGAATTGTTGAGAGAAATGGAGACTGCGGCGGGGAAGAAGAAAAAGAAAAAAGGGCACGCATTTTGGCACCGGTTGTCAATCACCCGAGGCCAAATATGTGAGTTTTTGGCTTCGATTCTCCGCAACCGAGGCATATGCTAGTTTTTGGCACCGATTTTTTATCAACCGAAGCATAACACCGTTTTTGGCTTCGGGTGTTCTGTGAACCGAGGCATAAAAGTTGGGTAGAATTGCAAAAATGCTACCGCGCCATTATATGTTTCGATTTTTTTATAATCGAGACATATAAAGCGAGTTAAAAACAATAATCTGCACTAGTGATGTTGTATAATTTTTGAGAAATTCATCACATTCATCCTATTTATTAATACAACATGCAACCTTCTTTCATTTAAATAATTCACACAACACAACACTTAATATTTGCTATAGCATCACTACCACCAACATTAAGTTGGAAAATTGTACAAGCAGTGGTCCATGAATATTTATATTGAATATCAAACAAAAAATTAAGATTCATTTGATACAACATAACACACATTTTTAAAACTAAAAATTATAACATATCTTATATAATATTACAGGTGTGGCTGTTGGTTCGGGATGGCAATCATACGTGGCATACATAAATATAGGAAGCTATTACCTCATCGGCCTCCCACTCGGAATTATCATGGGATGGGTCTTCAAAACTGGTGTTGCAGTAAGTATAACTAATCTACTAATTAAATTTAGGATTAAATATATTTTTGTCATTTAACTTTAAAGTGAATTTTAGAATTAGTCTATTTCAAAATTTTGGACTAATTTAGTCATTTATCTTTCGAAATACGTAGAATTAGTCATTTTAATCATTTTTTGTTAGATTTATCTGATGTTTTGTATATATTTCAGGATTATATTTGAGTTGTTTAACACATTTTTGTTTTAACGTTAAGTGAAATATTACATGAAACGCATTTAATTACCACATTTAAACTCTTGTTAATTACCTTGTTTTGAAGCCTTAATGTGATGTTGTTGATGGCAGGGTATATGGACTGGCATGATCTTCGGTGGCACAGCACTTCAAACATTCATACTCATCATAGTAACAATACGATGTGATTGGGAAAGTGAGGTACATATATTTATATTTATATTTCAATTTTAAAGTTTTCATAATATATAAATTATTTGTATGCATGTTGTAATATTTTCTTTTCATTGCGTTTTGCAGGCGAAGAAAGCTCGGTTTAGGGTAAATAAGTGGTCGAGATCTAATTCCAATGCGGCACTGCAAATCTCCAATTAACGTTCCTTTTTCTTTAAATAAGTTTTATTCTTGACAAAATTCCAATATATTATCGTACAAGTTATTGGTTATGTTGTTTTTCAATCATATATTCAAAGTTTTAATTTACTATTTTATTCGGTTTACTTTTTCTTTCTTCGATCATTTTGTATGATTGTTGCTCATTCAACGTTTTATATTTCCCGTAATTTCTTGATATGGGATATAGTTACAAAGTTCTATATTTAATGTTATTTTCTTAAGATATGATAGTCAAAAATTGTAAATAAATATGTTGTCTCACGTGTATCATTAATTCCTTTTTCTTTCATATGTTTTTAGGAACTGGTGTGTAGACAATTTAATTTTTCATATAACTAAGATTCATTATCAGTTGACTATACAAGTTCCCAGCCTAACTAATTTCTGATATTTATATCATTTTTAAAGGTTTAGTTGATGGCGTGAGTTTGAAAAATAAATAAATATCATATAGAACCATTGAGTTTAGCATATGGTTCAAAACATAATTCTCAAGGAAAAAAAATGTATTTAGCAATTTAGAGATTGTAGTTAGCAATTTTGTATTTGTACACTTTCCGAGGGTGGAAATTTTGTTGAAATCAGACTCACTCAAAAAGCCTGGATCAAGCGGTATAAAGACCTGGGACTACTATTTTCACCACCCCTTTTTCTCTTCACAACCTCTGCCACTATTTTTTTGGTTTTTTATATCCTACCTTTATGAATTTGTATTGTAATTGATTTTTGTAATATAAATATATTCTAATACATGATCAAAACTGATAGGTATTATACTTTTTCATAACTATGAGAATTAGTCTCATATTTCTTTTATATTATGAAAACTAATTTCCGTATAATAAATTTGTGGCAATTAGTTTCTATAAATATAAAAAATATGTTATGAAAAGTATTTTCCCAAATATATATTAGGATACAAATATGTGATAGAAGCTAGTTTTTTAATTTTTTTTTATAAAGGTTATTTCAATAATAAATATGCAATGAAGTGAAAATAGAATAACAAATATGTTTTTAATCCTTTAACTATTAATTAAAATTGGAATTAATCCATTTTCGAAACTTTAGATCAATTTAGTCTCTCATCCTTAAAAATTGGATAAATTTAGTCATTTTAACAAAATTTTGTTAAATTTATTTGACGTTTTATACACATTTCTCATCCAACGTTGAAGAAAAATGAGTTAAAAGATATAAACAACTTAAATATTATTATGAAATGTATTTGAAACGTCAAATCAATTTACAAATATTTTGTTAAAATGACTAATACACGCATCTCTAAATTTGAGAGACTAAATTAGTCTAAAGTTTTGAGGACAATTTTCACTAAAAATTAAGGGACAAAAAACATATTTAACCCTAAAAATAACATTGAAGGAAAGAAAATATTTTATGATGAATTATAATGATGATGGTATTCGCTCTTCCTACCGTAAAATTTTTATCAGTATAATGGAGAACTTTAACCTTGATTAGATGAAAATAGTTGCAATTATATGTTAAATTTTACGAGAACTTTAAGATTATATTAGCTTGCATTTTAATTTATGTAATTGAAATTTGCTTTTTATAAAATGTAATTATTAAAATTAAGGAATTGTTAAATATTTAGAAAGTTTGAAAATAATAAATTTGATACATCTTGACAATGTGAAAGAAAGCTTTTAGTTTGTGAAAGTGAAACCGAAAAGAGATATTTATCAGTTAACTAACAAAATTGTTCGATACTATGTATCCAAAATTAAATGTATTTATGTATTTGTATGAATGGAAAATTGCTATATTAAAAACTTATCCTAATATTTCTTCTCAAGACTAACAGATACAGATTTTTTAAAAATACATCAAAAACCATTTGTTTAGATTCTTAATTATTAAAAAAAATGTCTCACCATTTAGCTAATTTTCTAATTTAGAACCAAATAGATAATTAAGATTTTTTTTTCTTCGAAGAAAATTATTAGAAATTTGAAATGTCATATAAAATGGATTTTAAATTTTTTTTATCAAATATATTCGAGAATCATGTTAAATAAACACAAAACAGGTGTTTGGTAAACATTTACTTTTATAATTTAATATCTATACATCGTCTTACTCAGTGTACAAGTCAATCATTTTTTCTTCTTTCGCTCTTGTCCTCTTTGTTTTTCTATACATTTCTTCTCCCACAATTTTTCTTAATTGTTTACTACACTGCCCTTTTATGCTTCAATTATTGAGACGAAAATTACATATGGGTGTCATGTTATGTTTCAATATGAACTGAAATTCCATCTTCATGACATTCAATATCATTTATAAAGTTACCCTACATAAACTTAAATTCGGAGTTAATAAAGTAATCATAAAGTAAAATAATATAAATTATGTACTAATCGCTATTTTTATATGCTACTATATTTTTAATTATCTTTCCTAGTATTGTTTTAATAAAATAACCTAGCAGACACGCCTAATACAGCCAGATCATAGCAACACAAAAGGGTAGAAAAATCAAGAGTTCATGAAATTTATTATTATTTTTTCTACAGAAATCTCTTTTTACAAGCATATACATGATGATTCTAATTATTTTTTCACTTTAATCATTCCGCAAACATAACATCGAACGATCAAAGAAACTAAGAAACTAAGAAACTAAGAAACAAAAAAGTATCACAAAAAAATTGAAAAAGTATAGCACCACACTTCCAAATGGAAGGAGCACAATGCGCGGATTCCCACAAAATACAAGGGAAAGAAAAAGGAAAAAGCAACCAAAAAGAAAAAAAAAACGAATTATTCACTGAAAGTAACCGTTGCCATATGTCACCTTACCGTTGCAAAATCTACCCGTGGGACCGGACTCAGTTGCCCCGGGTCAAGAAACGGGTTTGTGGAGCGAGCCAATTCGGCGGCGCCGGTGTTGACAACCACCGTGAGCCACTTCCCTTCAATCTCCCTCTTCTTCGTGATTCCCTTGATCTTAGTGTTGTGAAGCAAATCCCAGAATCCATTGTTCCTTTTCCTATTCACGAACAAAAGAACCAACTTCTCCTGAGTCTCCTCCAATCTCCCTAAATACCCAACCAACTCGTTCAACTCACCCACATCAAGATCCTCCATTCTCTCCCGGAGTTCTTCCACGCGCAACAAAATCTCAACCTGCACGCTCCTATAATCCTCGCCCACCAGCCGTACAACCTCGTACACCAACTCGTTCCTCTGCAGGTGAAGCGAATCAGGCACGTGGCTTATCTGTTCGACGAAACCCACGAGCGCCTCCACCTTGTACAACAAATCCGCATTCGACGCGTTCGAAAGGATAATCTTTTTACTTTCTTGGGACTCGCGAGAGGCGTTGAGGTAATACCCCAAGACTCTGGAAACCGTGAGGCTCTGTTCCAGCACGCCGGCGTACCACCGCACCCAAGAACTCAGCTCCACCGATTCCACGTCCGACTCGTCGCGAAAGTTCGAGAGGTTAAGAAAGTTGTGGCCGCCGTACGAAGGGTAGCACGAGAGTTGGTCCTTCAACGTGAAGGATCCCTTTACGACGACGTTGTGTAGAGTGAAGAGGCACTTGAGCGCCACGGTGGCGCTGCGCGTCTGGTGCAGGCGGTCCATGAGCGCGTCGATGCAGTCGCGCGGGTGGCGGTTGGAGCCCTGCCCCACCGTGAGTACCGCGGCGATGGTTTCTTCGGAGGGAGGCGCCGTGAGGGCGTGTGTGGTGGCGCGGAGAACGTGCACCCGGACGGAGGACACGTGGCGCTTTGGGGATAGCACCGCCGCGATGACGGAGGCTTTGTCTTTGAGGTTTTGGGTCAGATTTTTGAACCGCTTTTGCTGCGCCATTTGGATTATGAATGTTACCAAATATAGAGAAATAACATAATTTGTGTTTATATATATAAAAAAGTGTTAGCGTTTTGTGTGTGCATTGGAGTAATTGAATTTGACGTAGTCAGAGACCCATTTTCACTCGCATTGCATACGGTTCAATAATTAAATTTTATTTATTGATGGAAAAAGACAGTGGTGTGTTGTCTTTTTTGTAATTAGATATGATGTTGTTGGGTAATGAGGGATGTGGATAGAACACCTCTAATTTCATTGTTTTTTTTTCCACGATGTTTCCTTCTATTGATAACGCGGGTAAGGAACCTGTTATCGATTTCTTTCAACTTTATTATCGCATGTTCATGATTATGTGTATAATAGAGACTTTTTGTTCATTTTATTTTTTTTAATTTCACCATTTGAAGAAATTAGTCACATTCGCTGGCTCAGAGATATATATTATTCTTTGCTTTTATTGACTTTTATTCTTTCAATTATTATCTTACTATTTCCTTTCAATTTCCGCTTTCAGTTGCTTGTTCAAAAATACGAATCACGTGTTTGAGATGCCCTTTTCATTTTTTAGCTTGAGGAGTGTATGTATTTTCAAGAACCATTTTGCCCAAACCAGTTTATGATGAGCGTTTCCATAATTTATTGATCTTGGGTGATTAGTTTTCGTGTATTTTTGCCTAATAAAATGGTTCCAATTGATCGGGATTGAAATTGGACCATTTTGCCCCGTGTTTTCTCCTTATAAATGCACTCCACATGGTTGAAAGTGTAAAAAACTGATCCTAAACCTAAACCACTTACAAATTCGAATCGGAAGTTAGGTGCATTATTTGAGAATTTGATTTTTTTTTTTTCTGTTATTCCTGTTATGTATTTCTATAATATGCTAATTATCATTAATTTTAACATTTTAAAATATATTAAAAAGTATGTACTTCTATAATATGCTAATTATCATTAATTTTAAAGTTTTAAAATATATTAAAAAGAATTGAAAATATGCATCTTTTTTAATACGACAGCACCCAAAAAATTAATACAGAATTTGTACTCATGATTTGAACCAATTTTTACCTTAGTTTGTTCACGAAATCCATACAAATGTTGATGGTGACACACAGTCATGTTGGATAATAATGGGCCGTGTTTGGAATCGGTCACAACATCAACTGGGTCGGGGCTTGAGTACAAATTCTGAGATTCCAATTGGGTTTTTAGCAAAAGTATACAGCGTCGTTACCGTGCTTCTGGATTGGGCTTGCCTTAGGTAGCTGTAGGGGATTTCTTTTTACACTCTCGTACTTTTCTTCTGCATCCCATGCATATGAAAATTCTCATTTGATCTTTCTAATTTATGAAAAGAAGCTTTCATATTATATAGTTCAAAATTCATTTTTTCTGCAATTCATTTTCCTTTTAATTCTGTAATCTAAAAGTTTTACTTTTAGATTGTGTGATATATTTCTTTTTTTTTTCATGAAAAAAAATCTAAATTATGCAATTTGTAAACTGATTTTACTTTTAAATTATGTATTCTGAAAGCACTTTTCGGTTCCCGAATGTGCAATCTAAAGGTATATTTCTGTGAAAAAATATGTTTTGAATTGCAAATTTTGAAAGTCATTAATGTATGGATTATGTTAACTGGATTGAGGAGACAAAATGGGTAGGTTCACCCTACTTTGGTTCATTTCGCCAGTGACTTATCAAGAATGGGATAGAGTGGGTTGGCTTGACATAGGAAAGTGAGCATTTCAACCTCCTTTTTTCTTCCTGCACGCCTATAAAATATTTTATCTCTATCTTATCTCTAAATAAAAATATATTAAAAATCCTAAATTTATTTTTTCTTTTTTCACACACCGTCCCTATTAACCTTTAGGCTAGTATCTCCATAATTTTCCTCACCCATCACCAATTTCAACTTCACAAACGGAGGTGTATACCACATTACCAAATTGGATAATATAGTATACACTTTCAGATCTAGTAATACATATTTAATTGACCAATCTGAAAGTGCATGCCTTTTTTTTTTTTTTTATTCAAATTTATTTT
>Ga0209589_1000448_pt1 | contig 57377 bp, 23 predicted proteins | sample CowpeawhiteBW_FD_187525 | JGI IMG/M metagenome (GOLD analysis project Ga0209589, IMG submission 187525) | Root nodule microbial communities of legume samples collected from California USA - Cow pea white BW (SPAdes) (version 2) | ecosystem: Host-associated > Plants > Roots > Nodule | place: USA...
CTGGAGTTAATAAAAAGGAACACCAAATCAAATATAAAAAAAGTACACGTTAGTATATCAAATTCATTTTAATTATGAATCAGAAACACCAAATCAGAATTAGCATCAATCCATATGCAGCATAGGATGTTGAAATGAATTCAATATAAAACAGAATCAATTTGTATTAATAATACTGAATTGATTATATTGATGTCATACTCATTGTAATTATATCTTATCGCTCGGTAGTAAGAACTTGTTAACAGTTTAGCACTAAACATCTAATAATAATAAATACATTATTTCAGATGGTGCAACCAAATATTGCAGCATAAAACATCTAATTCTAAACAAAAAACAACTTTATATTGTTTTTGATGTTATGATATGCATGCAATTTATTTAGAAAGTACAACCTAACCTTCCGAGTTAATATAAGAACATCACGAACAGCCTCAATGCTATCAACCTTTGATGAGGAGCGCAGAATAGAAGCATTTGACAGTAAAATAGAACAATACTGTTCAAGCTGCAGATTAGATATTTGTACAGGAACCCAATACTCAACAAACCTAACGGAGTCAGACTTGCCTCTGTATGGATTATGACTTGACAACTTCTCCTTCAGTTGAGTGACACTATTAATGGAATTAGTTATTAAACCAGCTTCTTTTTCATTATTAATTTGAGAGCCCTGCAGCATGCTTGCAGCAATAGAATCCCCATCTTCAAGCTGATAAAAAATTACCAAGAGATCAAAGATGTACCCACAGATAAGCATAAAATATAACTATATGTGTGTTTGTGAGAGCATGTGTGCAAACCTGTGGGGCGGGTTTGTGCAAATATACATGATTAGTTACAACAACTTGTCTACCTGTAAGTAATTTGCTAATCTACATATAGGATTCTGATCAATAAAATGTTACTCAAACCATATAATTATCACAAGCTGGATTTTCGTTCACAAGAATGTCCTTCTTGGATATTCAACATCTTACAAGGGTTATAAGTGTTTTTCTCCTTATTGCGGATTATACATATTCAAAGATATGTTTTTCAATCAAACCAGGTTTCGATATCCTAAACTATTCAAACCGAATTCACAACAACCTACATCTTCCCCAGCTGTTTGATCTATTATCCCTACTATTTCATCTTCTAAAATACTTTTATCTGCAGAACCTTTGTCACCACCATCATCTACTGCACCCTCATCATTAGATTCTTCTTCCCCATCTAGTTCCTCAAACTGAATATTCACCACCTTCCCAACCACCTAATACCCACCTTATGTGAACCAGATCAAAATCTAGAGTTATGCCAAAAGTAACCCACTCTACTTATTGTCAATATTGAATAAAAACCACCAAACAAGCCCTTAGTGATTCACAATGGTTCTCTGCCACGAAAGAAGAATTTCTTGCTTTACAATGCAATGAAACCTGAACTCTTCTTCCTTTCCGACCACAAAGAACTACCATAGAATGCAAAATAGGTTATTAGAATAAAAGAAAATCCCAATGGTACTGTATAGAAATATAATCAACAACCTCGATTTAATGAGACCTTATCCTCAGCTATTAAAATTATCTCTATTTGGATTATTCTTACATCTGTTCTTACTTTCGAGTGGTCTATATTTCAATTGGATGTTCATAATGCTAGACTAAAAACAACATTACTGCAATTTGGGTTAAAAGAGAGCAAATGTGACCCTTCTTTATTCATTTACAGTAACCAATCATACGTTGAATATTTGTCGGCATATGTTGATGAAAATATTATCACAAGCAACTCTCTAAAACAACTTTGTAATCTTGATAACTTTCTTGGTAAAGAAGTTTGTCCTCAGTCCAATTGGTCTCTTCTCATGACTCAAACTAAATACATTAAGGATTTTCTGCTGAAGACCAATATTCTTGAAGCTAAGTCAATCTTTTCTCCTATGATTTTAAGATGTAAACTTTCTAAGCAGGTTCAGATTTGTTGCCTAATCCATCCATTTATAGATTTGTGGTGGGTGGGTGCTCTTCAGTATCTCATAATCATTTGACTGGAAATAGGTTTCTAGGTTAACAAAGTCTGTAAGATTATATCAGCTCCTCTTGAGTCTCAGTGGACTACTGTAAAACGAATATTAAGATATCTAAAAGGAACTATTTCCTGTGATATATACAAATTATTCCAGCTGTTGCTAATCAACCTATGATAATTCAAGCATTTTGTGATGCAAACTGGGCTGCTACCTCTGGAGGTACAATATTTCTTGGTACTACTCTCATTTCACGTGGCCTTGTAAACAAACAATTGTTGTTAGATCCACTACAAAAGCAAATTCTCGAAGAGTTGCCTCAGCCACCACCAAACTTCTTTGGATTCAATACCTCATTGTGTTCCTGTTATTTATTATGATAATTTCAGTGCTGTTAATCTTTCTTGTAATTCCCCTTCTACATGTCAAGATGAAGCACATGGAAATTGATATTTTCAGTTAGATAGGAAGTGCATGCCAAGCAATTAATTCCTACTAAACCCCTATCTATCTTCTACAAGATTTTTTTTTTCTCAAATGCAAAGAGTGGTTGATATAGAAATTGTATTTGTTAGACTAAATAACCTTAAATAGAATTTGCTGCAAAGTTATTGTGTGTTACATGCTATATCTAGTTCCAAGATAAACCTTTTTATATTCTCTTCTCTTCCCTCTCAAACATTACATCAGTCTACTTACCCTCACACACCTCAGTAAAATATTATAGCAAAATGCAAAACTGGACACCTGGCTGAAACTTCTTGTACCTTTTGCTTGGTGCAAATATGTTTGTTCACTATTGGAGATGTTATTCTAACTACCTGTTTTCTCAATAACATGATGTCTTCTTCTTCACTTGAAAATAACATCCCCTACTCCATTCCATTTCCAAAAAACACTTCGTTCATATCTTTCCACGTGTTTTCAGTTGTCTATGTTTTGCCCATGATATGTCTCAAGGTCTAGATAAACTCTTAGCTAGAGCTATCAAATGTGTTCTTGGGTCATTCTCAACTTCATAAAGGATATCGATGCTACTCCCCTAAGACCAAGAAGTATTGTGTATGCCAATATCCCTTTTTTTAACCAACTCCCTTTTACCCTCCTTCCACTCAAGATTTCTAATCTAGTCCAACAAGTCCTACATGTGCCCTTAGTTGAGTCTTTTGTTCCTTCAGCTCCTAACACCCAAAATACCATATAAAATCCTCCTAAACCATCATCACCACCTTAAGCATATCCTTCTCAATCATCACTTAATACCACGACTCCGTATCATGATGACTCGAGTTGGCCCATTGTTATTTACAAAGGTACTCTCTCTACCCATAATCCACACCCTATTCACAATTTTCTTAGCAACCATAAGACGTCTCCTTTTTTTTCCTTTAATTATTTTGTCTCTTCTATAACTATTCCTAAAAATGTGACATAAAAACTTGATCATCCTGGAAGGCGACAAGCCAAGATTACTGAAATGTCAATTCTTAAACATAACAAAAAGTGGGAGTTAGTTTCACTTCCTTCTGGGAAGAGGAAAGTAGGTTGTCATTGGGTCTATGCCATTAAGGTTGGACCTAAATAGTGAAGTTGATCGCCTCAATGATCAATTAGTGGCTAAAGGATATTCTTAGATCTATGGGCTTGACTACAATGATACTTTTACAAAGGACAAAATGACTAGTGTTAGATGGCAGTCATTCGTTATTGGCCCTTGACCAATTCGATATTAAAAATATTTTTCTGCATGGTAATCTAGAAGAGAAAGTCAATATGGAGCAACATCTGGGGTTTGTTGCTCAAGGGAAGTCTAATTGGTTTGTAAGTTATGACACTCAAGCAATCTTCACGTGCTTGATTTGGAATGATCAACCATAATTTTCAATCCTTTGGGCTAAAATACAATGAGCCATAATATTTTGTTTCTACGGTCTCCCCTCCCTTGGAAAATGTGTGTATTTAATGGTGTATGTTGACGATATAGTCATTACAAGGAATGATGTTGCTAGAATATCACAATTAAGGGAACACCTATGCAATCATTTTCTGACCAATGATCTTAGAAGTCTCAAATATTTTTTGGACATGAAAATAACCAATCAAAGGAAGGATTTGTAATCTCAAAGGAAATATGTCATTGACATTCTAAAAGAGATAGAGAAGATTGATCGTAAACCAGTGGATTGTCCTATGGATCCAAATCATAAATTACAGGCAAAACAGGGAGAAACTTTCTCTAATCCAAAAGTATATAGAACACTAAAACGAAAACTCATTTATCTCACTATTACTAGACTAGATTTGTCTTTTGCGGTTAGTGTTGTGAGTCGATTCATGTAAAATTCTTGTATTGATCATTAGAGTGTTGTTGTTCTTATTTTAAGATATCTCAAAAAGGCTCCAAGACAAGGAGTGCTTTGTTACTCAACCTGATTACCCAACCCAATGATAACTGTATTAGGTTGTTGAATAAAGAAAAGTAAACCCAACCAAACTCAACTACATTTAATTGGGTTAAATTGAAAATTACATTGAACTTGAACCAACCCAGGCCACTGGCACCCCTACTAAAGGGATCAGTTTGATCCATCCAACCCTAATCTGACTGGTTTGCATAATACAACTACAGTTACAGATTACATCACATGCATAATACTAACAATGAAGAACAAAGACCAACCTCAGTTGTAGAAGGGTTACAAGACTCACTGCCTATAGGATTATCATCCAACCTGCAAAGAAAATATCAAGTTATTTAGGCCTGAAAACACCAAATAAGTCAAAATGTAGGTTGGGTGAATATTAGACATATTGCATTTCATGTGGATTTCATATACATTTGCAATTTCAACTAAGTACAACTGAATGACTATCTGCTGAGTCAGATGTTAGTAAAACAGCTAGGACATAGAAATTCTAATATCACTGTATTTCAAACATAATGGAGTTCGAACAGAGTATCATATCTCTCTCACTGCTCAATTCCATCAGTTTTGTTTTTTATAATGTTGCAATTCTATCAATGCTTAACACGAAATATCCAGCAACATGCATCAAATGAATAATATAATAAAGAACTTATGATTCAAGAATTTGAAAATAATCTAGAAAAGAATATAATAAAAGAGATGCCATGCTAAATCAAGAATAATGAGATATATGACAAGTAACAAATACCTTATCCGCTTGGAATGTGAACCATCAGTCCCCATTATATTGCCACCTAGAACTGAAGGGCTACTGCAATTAGGAACAGAGTTGCAGTTGTTACCCTCAGCCAATGTGGCAGAAACATCTGAATCCATGTCTACCATAATTCTCTTTGTTTTAGAAGGTACCAATTTGTCAACACTACTATCATACCCAACACTGTTTCCGATTAAGTCTTCAGGCTGAATGCTTTTAGGCACCAAACCAATCTCAAAAGTTGCAGCGTCAGATGGTGCTGATGATCCAAGAGACATGGTATTTTCAACTAGGTCTTTCATAGGATCACTCAACCCATGGTCAACTCTCATCTCTTTTGATTTTCCATCTTCAGGTAGTTGCACACCATTCTTGGAATTGCTTGATGGAAATGCTTCTTCTCTGCAGCGATCAGGCTGAACCCTTTCAGATACCAAACCAGTCTCAAAAACTGTGGCATTAGATGGACCGTCAGTCTCCATAATTTTGCCACTGATCCTTGACAGGCCACCAGAATCAGAAATCACGTTGGAATTGTCACCCTTTGCCAAGGTGGCAGAAACATCTGTATTCACACCCCCAGTGATTTCCTTGCTCTCAGAAGGTATCGCTTTCTTACCTCTATCATCTCTAACAGTGTTCCTGATTAAATCTTCATCCAATATCCTTTCAGATGTCAAACCTGCCTCATAAGTTGCAGCATTAGATGGTGCCATAGAATCCAGAGTTACGGTATTTTCAACCAGATCCTTCACAGGGCCACTCAACCTAGAGCTAACTCTCATCTCTTTTAGCTTTCCATCTTTAGATGGTAGTGCACCATTCTTGGAGACTTCACGATCAGAATGACAACCTTCAAAGCCCTGGTCAATTTTGTCTGGAATATTCTTGCCACCTTCATTTGACTTGTCCATCCTTTCAGGCACTGCAAGGCAATCTTCTCAGTCAAGCAATTATAAATGATAGATAATTAAACAAAACCTAATAACCATTAGAAAGCCTCACTCAGCAACATTTGACTAGTCTTCATTCTGATAAGTAAACAAAAAATGTAACAAGAGACTTGAAGAAAGGCCTAGCATTAGTAGCACCTTTAACTACTTCTTTTATTACATGATAGATCAATAACCATCGTATTAGCACTGGTTTTTCTGATATTTAGATATGTAACAAAACTAACAGGATTCAGGGAAAAAAAAATTGTTAAAACAAGAATGACACTAGGCATCTCGGTATATTACCTTCCTTTGGTAACTCAAAGAAAGACCGGTACATTCGGGCATTCATTCGCCTTACTTCAACCTGGGGTGTTCCAAGATCTTGTTCCTCATTTTCCTTTACTTCTTTAGCTTCAAATGTCAACTGTCTCACACTCTTCTCTTTTTTTGGCTTCGGGTTTGAATTCAATGAACCTGAGCTTTTAGAATCAGAATGACTAGTAGAAGAGTAACTCCCAGTCCTTCCAGATCTTCTCAAAGGACTTGGCATGTTCTTTTTTCCAACCAATTCAGATCTCTTTTTATCCACCGGTATCCGTGTTACTACTCCCTTTTTAAATTGCCCGGACCTACGAATACTTGAAGGACCAGAAATTATCCTCCTTGATGATGTCTCTCTAGGAGACCGTCTGAGACCAGTTGCATCTGATACATCAGGATGTAATTGTTTTTTTCCCTTCTCAGCATTTTGTGTGACCCTCCCATATTTATTTTCCTCATCCTTAGCACTGTGACTAAAACGAATACTATTTACCATTTGTTTAGCTGTACACCTTGTGTGAGACCTGCAAAATGCTGTTCTTAAATGCTGTTCGGTATGAGGTCAAGTTGTAGTACCCAGCATAGTATCAACTGAGAGGGGTCATAGAAAGAATATAATCAATTAAAATTCAGCCATTTATCATTATTCAAGTTGGAGTTGTGGAAAAATAATAAAGCAATAACATAAATTTATATTATCACAAAAGGGGACGAGAAGAGATATGTCTAGCTAGAATTATTATCCACCAGTTAAAAAAGAAAAGAAAAGAAAATCTGTGTTTGTCAAGTAGTATAATGCAAAAGCACTCATCTCAAAAACGCAACCGAATCAGTCTACTTGTAGGGAACATATATCAATTTCCGTGAGACAAATCATCCCAACCAACATAGACACACTAATCATCGCAAATGCAGAATTAAAAAACCGAATAACATCATAGAAGAAACAAGCGCAATCTGTACATGCAAAGATGAAACGGGATACGCATAATATAGATACAGCGTATAAAATTCACGAGTGATCAATGGGGAAAACGGAAAGCTTATTCTAGCTGATATTTAAGAAGATTATCAGAGTACCAGCCACATTAAACAAAAATGGAATGAAGATGAATTCGGAGGGTTTTACCTTTCAATGAACAATCAAAACTCCGAACCAATGCGAATGTCGCTGCTACTCCCACAAGTTTGGTTCGATGATTCAAAAAACCCTAATTCACTGACAACGGAAATTACAGAGACGGTAATCAGCAGCAATGTAATGCTCGAAGAGGTTAAAAGCAAGAAGAAAAACTACACAAAAATAACGAAAAAATAAAACAACAGAGAGAGATCATGACCAACAAGCATCGAAGCCAATGTTGACAATTTTTTTTAATAGGGTAGTGTTACGTGAATTTATGGCACCCTATATTCTAAGCTTTTCTATTTATTTTGTATTAAATTCCAAAAGAGATCATCGAATATGGGTGAACTTTCTTTTCGTCAGGAGAAATTTATATTGAAATATAGTGCTTTTGATATCTCCTTTTTATAAATAGGTTAATTCATTTTAGAAGTTTCAAGTATCAAAATTTTAAGTAATTTCTCACACTTTATTTTAATTGAATTTTTATTTGAAAACTTTATTACAATTAAGTCATTTATGTTTGTAATGGGTTAGTTATGTGTCACATAATAGAGACGGTGTGATGTGACAATATAGTGCTACATGTCACTATTGGATATGAAAAGTCTAAATATAGTCATTTTATTTGTTATTTTATCTCAATTTTTTTAAAACTCAATCAATTTCATCCTTATATAAAATTTAATTTTTATATAAAATTTACAATGGTATTTTTATTATAATTTATATTTTTAACAAAATTAAGTTTATTTAAATGTATATTTTGCATTGAATTTTATTTAAATTTTGTTTTAAATATTTATATATCTATAATGTATAGATAAATGTTAGAGTTGCTTTAAAAATAAATACTTTATAAATTGAATTGTAAAATTTTAAATAAATTATTATAAAATTGTTTTAAAATTTTATATTTGATTTATAAAGTTCTTATTTTTAAAGTCACTATAACATTTATCTATAAATTATAGATTTATAAATATTTAAAATAAAATTTAAATAAAATTCAATCCAAAATATATATTTAAATAAATTTAATTTTGTTAAAAATATAAATTATAATAAAAATATCATTGTAATTTTAGGTATAAATACACATTTGGTACCCAAACTTTTTCGGAAAGTTCAATTTGCTACCCGAACTTTAGAAATGTTCAATTTGGTACCCCAATCTTCTAAAGAGATTCAATTTGGTCATCTACGTTAAGTTGGAGTTAACACCGTGTCCGTACAGGACACGTGTCAAACCATGAATTTTTTATTTTTTTTATTTTTTTTTCAAAAAAATTATTTTTTTTTCAACAAATTTTAAAACTGCCACGTGTCAGTTTATCATCGTGCCACGTGGCAGCTTACAATCATGACATGTGGCAGTGTAATAGTTATTTTCAATTTAGTACCCTAATTTAAATTTTTGGTTCAATTTAGTACCCAAAATTTTTAAAATGATCCAATTTCGTCATTTCCTATTTGAGACCAAATTAGTAAATAAGCTTAATTATAACTTATATAAACATGTTAAAATAATTGTTTTGAATTTATACATCAAATCACTATACCTAAATATTCAAATTATTTTATTTTTTACAAGTGTAAAAAATTTCATGTATAAAAAATTGCAAAGGTTAAAATGTAAAAAATAAAATAATTTAAGTATTTAGGTGAAATGATTTGATGTATATATTAGAAAAAGTTATTGTAACATGTATATATAGATTGTAATTAAGCTTATTTACTAATTTGGTCTCAAATGGAAGATGACGAAATTGGATGATTTTAAAAAATTTGGGTACTAAATTGAATCAAAAATTTAAATTGGGGTACTAAATTGAAAACAGCTATTACACTGCCACTGTCATGATTGTAAGCTGCCACGTGGCACGATGATAAACTGACACGTGGTAGTTTTTAAATTTTTTGAAAAAAAAAATAAAAAAAATAAAAATTCCATGGCTTGACACGTGTCCTGTACGGACACGGTGTTAATTCCAACTTAACGGAGATGACCAAATTGAATCTCTTTAGAAAATTGGGGTACCAAATTGAACATTCCTAAAGTTCGGTTACCAAATTGACACTAGTGCAGATTATTCTTTTTAACTCGCCTTATATGCCTCGGTTATCAAAAAACCGAAGCATATAATGGCGCGGTGGCATTTTTGCAATTCCACCCAACTTTTATGCCTCGGTTCACAGAACACCCGAAGCCAAAAATGGTGTTATGCTTCGGTTGAAAAAAAATCGGTGCCAAAACTAGCATATGCCTCGGTTGCGGAGAATCGAAACCAAAAACTCACATATTTGGCCTCGGGTGATTGACAACCGGTGCCAAAATGCGTGTCCTTTTTTCTTTTTCTTCTTCCCCGCCGCAGTCTCCATTTCTCTAAACAACTCCATTTCTCTCTTCTCTCTCCCTGCAACCTAGCCCTCCACCGTCACTAGTTCTGCAACCTACCCCTCCACCGTCACTGGTTCGCTGCCGCCGTTGGTTCGTTGTACCTCCATTTTAGGGTTTGTTGAAAAGGGTCACTGAAATGCAAAGTGGAAGAAGGGCTGAAACCAGGGGACTCAAACGTTGGCAGATCTGGGCACGTTGGCGATATTGGACCAAAGTCAGGAAGCAGAAGCTGTGCTAACCAGATTTGGAACGATTGAAGTGATGGAGGGAATCTGGTGTGTGACGTAGAAGCTTTGTGCAGTGAGGAGCAGAGAAATTATGGTAATAAATGGAAGCATCAGCAACATTTTTCTGCTGGAGAATGTCCATGGCACCGAGGAAGAAGACGATGGGTGAAACAGTGGACCAGTCGGCGTTCTCTGCGCTGTACCCAGCCAAGAGCTTCCTTATGGGATAAATATGGGTGAGTTCATCATACCTATGCATCAGCGCAGTAGGGTCTGGACCATGTTCGAGAAGTGTGGAGGAGATTGTGAACGGAGATTCAACTTGTGTGGTTAAGCGAAGTGTGGATGAGGACGAAAACTGCGTTCCTGTTCCGATTCAATTTGGATATTGTCGATTTCCATCGTGCTGTCGAACAACTTACCACAACTGCATTGGTGTTCCAAAAAAACTAAAACTAAAACTAGATATATGATCTAGATCATACAATAAACCACTCGATGATGAAACAAGTTTAACCCATTGTTCTGAATTCAGAATTCGGATATATAATCGACTAAATACTCAAAAAAAAAATAACTTTTATATAAAAAGACAAAAGAAATTATATATTAATAGACTAAGTATTCTTCTTCTAACAAAATGTTTCGTTCGTAATATACATTGTTTTAACTTTTAATAATAAATAACTTTATATGCATTTTGTAATTGGTAATTTTTTATCAGTTTTCTAAAATTTTACTAATATCTTTTATTTTACTAAATATTATAATGTTTACTTTTTCTAATTATGATTTTTATTATAATAAAATAGTATATTTGTTTTGAACCAAAGTTCGAGGATAAAATGGTTGTCACCATACATATGATGTATTGTCTGCTTTAGTGCGTGGGTTTCATCACAATTTGATCCTTAAAAGAAGGTTTGGAGAGTGGAAACATGAGGACTTTTAGGCGATGTGAGACTATTGGGTGTGGTAGGAATATAAGCCCCCAATCGAGACCTAAGGGGAATAAATATATCATCCCCAATGGAGGGCTTAAGGGGCTGAAGGTTCCATTATTGACATTACGGTGAGTGTCATTGTTTCAATTATAGGACATCACTTCATTACGGTTTTGTCCTTAAAAGTCACATCGGGGAAGGAGGAAGAGCTATTTAAACTGCCTTAGGCAACGACTTCTAGGCGATGTGAGACTATTGGGTGTGGTAGAAACATAAGCCCCCAATCGAGACCTAAGGAGAATGAGCAAATCATCCCCAATGGAGGACTGCAGGTTCCATTATTTACCCTATTGGGCCTCAAGTTCTAAACGATGTGAGACTATTGGGTTCAATAGGAACATAAGTTCTATTGAGGTTTAAAGGTGTGATATTGGGTGTGGTAGAAACATAAGATCGGTCCCACAGTGGGCGTCATTGTTTCGATCACAAGTTCAATGACAGAATCTTTGTCAACCACCATACATCCAAGGCATTGTTTGCTTTGAAGTCATCACGATTTTGTCCTTAAAAGGCGTCTCGAAGGTGAAAGAAGGAAGTGATATTTAAATCACCTTAGGCCTCGACTTCTAAGCGATGTGGAATTATTGGGTGCGGTAGAAACAATATACTCTTGCGTTTAAATATAACATCCCATCTTTTTCACTTTCCTATTGCATAGTTACAACAATAATAACTCTTTCCAATAAATCTTTCTTTTGTAAAAATATTAAAAAATTTAGATAAATGAAAACAACCTACCAATAATTTTTAAAACACAACAAAGTCTTGACTCGTAGAGTTCTCAGTTCATAGACATTTGTCCTCTAACCTTAACATTCATGAGACAAATATCAAAACCTCAAGAACCCTCCACACATCTAGCTACCCATCAAGAGGGATTATTTAAGGCACTCACTCGAGGAACACGCTTTGAACAAAGCAACAAACAACGCTCAAAATAGTTTAGTCCTAACAAACATCTCAGCTCTAAAAAAAGCTCACATTTCACTCACATTAAGCTATTACATGCATTCAATCAAAATTACAAGCCAACAAAACTCATAAATACCTGACCAAACTCAACACAATTCCATATCATCTCCCTGAACTTTTTCAAAATCACATTTTTAACATCATGTGGACACCAAAATAAAAGGCGTGTTAATTTCCACAATTTTTCAATATTTTCAATTTAAAAACACATCAAAGCATAAAACACAAGCAAATAAAAGAACAAGAATATTAGTTCCCCTTACAACCACCATTTAATAAGAAAATTTTAAACTTCAAAATTAATTATGTAAAATCAAAACCTTTAACACCTTCACCACCAAAAACACATTTTGATAATCAAATATCAATCGTAAACAAAAACTCAAAAGAAGTAATAATCTAGCTTTCTCCCAATTTAATACAAACTCACATATAAGTAAGAAAGTTAGATTCTCTCACCTGAATATTCAAACGTTTAGACTAACCCTTTAACCTTCACTTTAAACTTTCTTTGCACATGTTTCTTTTAAAAATACTCTCAGGTCTCCGAATAAAAATTCCTTACGTTTCACTCTCTAGATCATTGAAAAGCTATATATTTGAGTGTCTTACCACTATCTCAACTCACTTATTTATAGTAAATCTCTTAGCCCAAAAATTCAGTAATCTCGTAAGAGAATATTGACTGAAGTTTACATATATTATTATATTCATCAAATATAATTCAGTTTGTACATCCCTTATAAGTACTTTATCTTGTAAATAATCTATTTAATATCTTCTTAATAATTATTCACCAAATCTTTTATCTTTCAGTTAGTCTTTTAAATAAATATTTTAAATTGATAATTATCACTTAAGAATATTTTCTGGTAACTAAATTTTAACAACTAAATTTTAACAACTTTCTCTTATAATCTTAGATAGTATTTTCTAAGTGATTTTCTATTTTTTATTTTTTTATTCTTAATATTTCAAAACCACTTAAAATATTTTATCTCATATTATAAAATAAAATTGTTAAAATTTAGTAATTAAAATATTATTTTCCATGCAATTAATGTCACGTATGTATACCAACTAATGTCATTTAAATTCAAATTTGTAAAAATAGATTAGTTGAATATTTTTTTACAAAATAGGGTAAGTTGTCATAGTAGAAGACGACATTATAAGTGAAATTGTCCTCCACCATGTCGATTTCTTTTTTCTTTTTTCCAAAAAGCGAAACCGTATTGTGGAAAGTCGATTTCTATTCACTTTAAAAGTGAAGTCATCATCCTGCATGACAATTTCACTTTTTAGTTTTTTTTTTTGACGTTCAGTTTTATATTTGTTTTTTTTAAATATATATTCTTTAGTTTTTTTAAAATATTTGTTTATAGTAAAAATATAAAAAAAATAGTTTTAAGAAATTCTAAAATAATTAATCTTTAAACCTTAATACAAAATTAAAAAAATAAAATGATACAAATTAAAAAATATAAAAAAATCATTGAATAATTATATTTGAACATTTAATCTAGTTAGGTTTATTTTATTTGTGTTTTACTTAGTCTACTAACTATCAAATAAAAAGTATCATTTAATAAAATACTAAATTTGTAAAATCAAACAAATATAAAGCTTAACGAAAAATTGAAATGTGAAGTCATCGTGTACAAGAATAACTTCACTTTTTAAGTGAATAGAGTATGATTTCGTTTTTTTAAAAAGAAAAAAAGGGAAACCGGCATGACGGAGAATGTCGAAGACGACTTTATTCTTTAATACTGTGACGGCTTAATCCTATTTTAATAAAAATTCTAACATATCCATTACCAAAATACAAAAAAGGCCATATACAATACCCTAATCAAATAAAACGTATTACATGAAACAGTACATGTAATAAACAATCCAAGATCTTCGCACACACCAAAAACGTCATGAAAACGTCTCCCTCAGCGAACGCGAAACTGAACCAGAGAATTTCATTCTCAAATAAGAACTAAAATACAAACACAACACTCAATATGTTTAAACCTCAAACAAAAATAATTCAAACCAAACAGAACTGGACAAAATTATTGAAACCAAATCACAGGACCAGAGCCTATACAGAGAATGATAACAACAATTATAATTGCAAGAAACTCAAAAACAAAAACAGAATCCCTGTTCAATAACATGCAAACACAATCCAGCTTCAATACAAAACCACAAACAGATCCAAAACTTTGATAATTCAATTAATCACGCATAGCAATTTAATCAAGTAGAACCTAACCAAGGATCCCGAGTTCAAGCAGCTCCCATCGGAGTTTGCCAAAGGACCATGTGTCTCACCGGAGATGGCCACTCAGGGCTTCGACGTCGGACAGATGCTCGTGGCGGTAATTGTCGCAGAGCTAAGGTGGAAGACGTGCCTGATGTGTGTGATTTCGGGGTGGTGGTGAGTGTCAGTGTTTTCTGTTGGGAGAGAGAGAAATAAATTGGGAGGACCGTGTGGCAGTGTTGGGGAGGATTTGGGAGAGGTTCAAACAGAAAAAAAGAAGGGTGTAAAAGTCAGAAAAGACATTGGGCTACTAGGTCTAAAGTAAACAAAAATGGGTATAAAAATTTTAAAAGAATGGATATTAAAACAAAATGAATTTAATAAAAGAAGCAGAAATGAGGTGTAGATATTATAATTGATTTAGACCAAAACAAAAATGTAGTAAGTTATTATATTTTATTGTTACATTTTATTTTTAAAAAAATATTGTTACAAACTCTCACAAATTCTATTTTTTTTAAAGACATTATTACTTGCTTGAGTAGACGCTTGATACATATTTATATAATTAATTTGTATTATATTTTAGTCAATTACCCATACATATATTTTATTTTTAAAAAATACTGCTATTAGGGTGAGTTAGAGTGAGTTAGACTCTCACAGTCTATTTAATTAATTATATTTTGATATGCGATTTACATTAATCGTGGCTTTAATCCTCGTTTTACATTTATCTAGAATATATTTTTAAAATAATATGATATACGCATAGTTTTTTTATGTCCCTTGCATATACTTTATTTATTTTTTAAATATTACTACTATTTTATTAAATACCGATTTTTTTAAATATAATAACATTATTATTGCTATTATCACTATTTTCTTAAATAACTTTAAATAAAATAGAAAAGTTAGTTATTAGTTCTGAAATTATTAAAAAATAATTAATTAATATTTTATTTTGAATTCTAAAAGCTTTTTTTTAGAAAAGTTTAAACAATTCTTAACAGGTTTTAACAATTTTAAACTTTCAATAAATATTAAATGATAATAAAATATAATAAATTTTAGAGCAATTTATAATTTCTAAAATATAATAAAATATTATAAAATAAAAAGATATAATAATTTTTAAGTAAATTTTTTTCTATTTATAGAAAAAAGTACTGATGTTTAAAATATTTTTACTACAAACTATTTTTAATAAATATAATTCTGATATCTATTTTAATTATCACAAATTTTAAATGCGATAAATTTGAATCACTACAATTTGAAATTTAAATATTCACACATATCATATTCTATTTGTCACTTGTTGTTACTATTTACCTATTTAATCTATCTTCTTACACCAAATCCTTACCTCTTTTAACCTTTGCTTCTTTAAATCATGATAAATTGATAGTCTAAACCATATTTGTGCAGATATAATATTTTTATGAATTTATAAAGTTGATTTAGTGATAAAACTAGAAAATAAAGTGAAAGAGATTGTGGGTTATATTAAGAGTTATTTTCACATTATATTATGTGCTTGAGAATCACCTTGAAAGAGATTGTTTGATGGATTTAAAAGAGAGGGTGAAAGACCTCAGTAACATACTAATAACTGTGTTATCAAAATTTGTCAAATTATATCTTTTATTAGTTATATTTGTTATCAAAATATCCTTAAAATTGGAAAGGACAACTAACATTAATTAATGAGTTAAGACTTGTAATACTTATTTTTTTAAGGATCACACAATGAAAAAGCAAGAAACTAATAACACAAAACCATGGTTTTAGACAAAAGTTTTAGTATGAGATAAGTACTAATTCATTACTCATTATTGTTGAGAACATAAATAACATTTTTAGTATATTGTTGATGCAGTTGTTTAACAATGTTTATTTTAACCTAATGTGTTTCATTGTGAACTGCCTCAAACAAAAGCTTGCTTCAATTTCCCTTAATTTGTAGATAAGTAGTAGCGTTTCACTGGACGACCGTTTCTTGGTTGCACTGGTCTAGCATTCTCAAATGTTTCCTACAATATCAATAAACAAAAGGTGGTTAATATAGTTATATTCAACAATTTTTCCATTAAGGTATAAATTTTCTTTTGAAAATTTGAATAAAAGAAAAACCTATTTGCATGCAATTTGAGGAGTGTTATATTGTGACTGTTAGTACTCTACATAATTCGATAGGGGTGATAAAATGTCTGATATAATTATATTATAAAATAATATAAGTGTAATTGAATTTTATGAAATCAATTTCTAATAAGGATTCAATTATATATTATAAATTTACTTTATATATAAAATTTCAAATTTCCAATAATTACCGATAAGCGATTTTGGTAACATTTATTAAATTTTTAAGAAGAAATATCAAGAAAATTTAACACTAATATTCTTTAAACAAATCCATGTAACAAAAATGAAATAAATCACCGTGAATCTAAAAGATACTTGTTGATTATTCTTTTTCTTTTTTCTATCCATTTGTAGCCAGCATAAAACTCATAAGTGACTCTAGACACTTTTTTTAATGAAAAATTAATCAAAACTGTATATTAAAAAACTTAGATCTTAATTTTTACAATAATCTGATGACATGCATTGTTTGTCTTGATGGTATCAACAAAAAATAATTAATAGGCATGATGATGAAAAACTTACATCACCAGCTCCATCAACCGCTGCTCGAATCAACTTGTTTTGCGCCCTTGAGACTGTTTTGCCCTAAAATCAATATTGAAAGAGTTATTATTATTATATTTAATATTTTTTTTCTCGTATCTATAGATATCACATTTATTTATTTTCCTTTCCACTCATGCACTTAAAAAAAATGTATGTTCAACATGTTCTTGATTGAAATTAGAATATTAAACACTATAGAAAGAGTTAAAGAGAGATTCTACGTATATATTCAAAGGAAGATATAAATAATACTCACAATGATAAGTTCATAATAATCACCATTTTAGAATATAAATTTGCAGATAATAAGATTCATAATACAAGATAGGTTTAAGTTAAGAAAATAAATTTTCACTAATATAAAAGTAAAGAACTATATATCAAATTGTGTCAAACTCCATTTATATGCTTGTTCCAATTAAATCAATGGAAAATAAAAGAACACACCTCTCCAGTGAAAACAGTCCAAAGAACATTTTCACTGCAAGGAGGAACTGTAAGAGAACCATTATATCTAAAATACTTGTTTCCTGTTATCCCTGCTACGTCCTCTGGATCAACACTACCTAGTGCTACTGTTCTCGTCTGGTTTTCAGCCAACAACTGCAAATCATCTTTTATCTGAAAATCAAACAAAGACCGAACACGTTATCTTCAGCAACAAATTTATCATAGAATTTTTCTATCATATTCAATGTTTTTGTTAATGTTGGAAGTCTCACATCAATTAGAAATAAAACAATTTCATAGGATAAGTCGATTTTTAGGGTTGAGTTAGATTTAAGTCCACTTCTAACAAAATATCAGGGTCGTTTTTTAAAAAAAACAAAAGCATATCCTAGTGAGATCTGTTCCACCCATTATCGGGTTCCTATCGGACGCGTTTGAAATGTCAAATAAACTTAACAAAATTTGATGAAAAACAAAATTGGTCCAAAATTTCGAAATAAATTAACTCCAAAATTCACTGAAAGTTAAGGGACAAAAACATATTTAACCCAAAATAAAATTACATCTTGTCTATAAAAAGCTGTACAAATTCTCCCGTTTGTGTCTGAAAAATGAGATGTTAAGTAATAATACTTTTATTCCCAACATATTCTTATAATGAGTTTTGGATAACCATTTGCCTATGGTATAAAATTTTCTCCAAACAAACACACGCTGAGAGTAACATCTGTGAATCATCCATCATACACTATCATAAACAGAGATAAGAACAACAAAAATCTCCTGTGTTTACCGTTGATACGAAGTTATCTGGATCCCCTTTCTTAAATGGAATTCCAATCACTGCAAGTTTTGCATCTGAACTTCTATGCACCATATGTAACTCTAGATCAAACCTACAGTTTGAGAAATACGTGAAAATTTTAATTTTAAATTGGGTAAGTTCTTTTATACATATTAAAACAATGTAACAAATTAAGAAGAAAAAAAATACCTTATGCCGTTGATTATGTGTTCAGAGGGAGAGTGCCAATGAGCTTGTAGTAGTTGGTATTGAGTTCCGTTAATTATAATATTCCCTGCATTCTCAGTCCAGTTTATCTGTATTTTACAAGTAAACAAAAGGAAAAGCTCGTTAACTAATCCAAAAAAAAAATGGTTATGATTATGATAAGTTTTCTCCTTTTAAGTTTGTGATTTTATTTTAAGGATAATGATATTTTGATTAATTTTTAATTTACCTTTCCAATCATATTTTAAATATTTATTTTAATTTTTGTAATGGTGTGATATAATAATTTAAAAAGGATTAAAGTGGTGAGTTAAAAGTAAATAAAAAAATAATATAAAATATTATTATTCTTGTTTTAACCGGATAACATGTAATTGATAGATGACAAATATGTTGATCGTAAGTGTTATCATACAATCATTGATACTATTCATTAACGTTATTAATAGGGAATCAAAGTTAGTATGGTTGATTTTTTTTTTCATACATATATTGCAGAACTTTCGCCTTACATGTAAATAAAAGATATAAAATAATTACATACTTCTTAATTAATCATTAATAACACTGACTTTTAAGAAAGTAAAAAAAAAATGAATTCGACAATAAAATTGGTGAGCTACCTCCTATATTAAGATCTGCCACCGGTTATATTAAAACTTGTTCATTTTGAAACTAGCTCTTAAATGGAGATGACCATGTATGTTGGTTCTCCCATCTTAACTAATGAATAAAATTTACTGTTTTGAAACCATGAAAGATAATAATATTTGTTTTATTAATTTTTAACAAATTTATATGAAGAGGACTAATTTATATTTAATGTAAAAAACGAAGAGTTTCCCATACTACGTTAGTTTTCGCATAAAAAGTTTAATTTCTAAAATTACATTTGGAATTCGCGATAAAATCATTGAATCTGGGTTCAGATAAAATCCAGAATTTTCATCCATCCATTTTTCTTTTTTAAAAACTCAACACTAACAACATGATCATGTCACACGTAATACTGTTTGGTAAATTAAAAAACAAGGATAAATTGCATTTTAAGGAATAAAAACAGGTATATTTAATTTTTTTTTAAAATTAAATATGGTTGACTTTTTAAAGCAACCAATTAAATCACATACATGTGACCTCATTAATACGAATAACTAATGTAAAATAAAATAGAATATAAAAATTAAAAGTTATTCATTCAGATAAATAGATCTTATTATGATGTGTATATATAATATTAATATAACATGAGTTCGATTTATATTATTAATATCATTATTAATTCAAGACTTTAAAATAATAAATTTATGTATTTTTATCTTTATATAATGTTTAATTTTTTATTTTTATTTAATGTAAGATTTAGATTCATATTTTAGATTCTAGACAATGTTAACTATATATTATAAATTACATCTAACTTAGAAAGATGTAATGCATGAAATAGTTTTAATCTAGAATTTTAGAAATTTAGTTGGGTTGCATACCATTACGTCATGTTCGGAAGTAACAAGAGTGGCGTTGGCAGGTTGATAGTTCCTTTGAATCCCAGAACTGAAGACAACATTCGATGTGACTGTGTTGAGGTTAATAGGAGATTGTCTGGTTCCATCTCTACACAAAGGCCACGTATTTCCCCAATTAGGGGGGCCATTTGGACTTGAAGGATCATAGTCAAAATCTTCTGCATTTCTCATAATAACATATTTCAACTCTATTTTCTACACTAATGAATCAAACACACATGCTTCAAATATTGTTATTGAAATAAAAATTACTTGGCCTTCAATTTTTTCTACGTAAAATGTTTTCAACATAATATGTTTTCGAAAACTAATTTCCAGATAGATATACTCAACCAACATTATGCTTGTGAAATAAAGGACATCATAAATAATATGTTTCTCACCGGACATTGCTGGGTGGAAGAGTAAAACAATGAGAATGAACAAACTGTGAGCAAAGGCTTTAATAGACATGGCACGATCCATTTTTGTGTAATTTGTATGGAGTGAGTTGTGAGGAATATTGTGAAGTTGTGTTTTCCTTTTATAGAGGTTATTAACTCTTGGAAAAGTCTAATTAAGTGAAAATATTAGAGATCAACATGTTCTTTATTTTCTTTAGTTGACTTCTAAAACTTGGGAGCTGCCTTCTCCAATTATGAAGTTTTAATTATAGTATGGTTTTCAATTAAATATTCATTTAGAGATGTGAAATGTACTGGTGTTAATAAATTACATGTTGGAATAATTACGAGCCCATGTATATAATTGTTGGAAAGGGGTTACTAATTAGATAATCAGCATCGAAAATCGTCTTTATATCGGATGGTTTAGTGTTTTGATGATTTCTACTTTATTGATTGATTAAAAAGGAAAGAAATTATGGAACAATGTATAGTTGTAAAATTTATCGAAATTATATAACAAATTTAAGGGGTGCTTTAGAGTATTTTAAATAGAGTATATGTTTTCTTGTTGATATTCAAATATATTTTCTATGAAATATATGTTTTTAATTCATATTATTCGGGTTATTATGTAATTTTACATTTTACATGTCATGGATTTTTTGAGAAGGGATTAAGGGAGAAATATAATTGAATTATGTGAATTAACATGCCCAGATAATTATCCATACACTTCACATTATTGATAATTTTTTTGAACAGAAACCTTTCAAACCACAAATATCTATTTAGTTGTACTACTATTTATCATAACGAAAACTTTCAATATAAGAACTTATTTCATTGGTCATCAAAACTAACTTTTGACTTTAATATTACAGCTCGGTCTTTCAAGAAAGATTCATTAGAAAAATGTAATATAAGTGACACAATTTCAATTCACATTTGACATCATTTTGAACTCAAAATCTTGAGATAATTACATTGTAAGTTATTTTCTTTATATGTCACTTAACTTTATAAGATCATGAGGTGCAAAAAAGAGTCCTATCAAATAAATTCTCACTACTATTTTGACAAAATTCTCATTTTCATTTTGAATTTCAAAGGTTATTAATTCAAATTTAATTGTAGGTCTTACCTTACTTGTAAGTAAATATAATGAACACAGTTATTATATTACGAAAGCATTAATGTTGATACAAAACTCTATATTCTAAAACAAGTCAAATTCAAGCATAATATATATATATATATATATATATATATATATATATATATATATATTTATTATACCGTGTTATGTTTTGCTTATGTTCTGTAAACTTCAGATAAAAAACGAATAATATTAAGAATGCCAAGATCAAATAAAATTATAATTTATTTATTTATTTTAAATTCATAGTATATATATATATATATATATATATTATGTTTTTTTTATATGTGTTACAACTAAGTATGTTTGTTTTTAAACTTAATTAAATATTTTTGAAATTACTAATAGAATAGACAATATAAAACTTATAACAAGTGAAACCAATAATAAAATGATTAACCTATAAATAAAAATCATTTAGGTTTTTTTTTTAAAAAAAAGTGAATATTCTGTGATACATTTTTATCAAATAAAAACTAATATTTAACTACTTCAATAAATAATTTTACCAAATACTTAAATTTTAATAATTTCCAACTACTAACCTTAATTTTATATAATTCGTGAATATTATGCTTTCTAATTTTATCGTATACCACAACCCACCGCATACATACATACATAGTTAGTATTTCATATTTAGTAATTTTAACAAACAATTAAAAGAAGAATACAATACAAAACTCGAAGAGACTATAAATGGCTACTAAATATGCCAACCCATGTTTAATATTTCAGAACCAATGACTTTTCGAAAGGGTATAACTTTTCCCCTTTTTCTTTCTTCTTACCGTATTTGTTCATCTTTTGAACCATCTACGAAGGGTTTACCTTGTTTTGAGCAATTATTCAGAAATTTGGTCTACACACAACATTTATAAACGTAGGGAATAGGAAAGTCTGTATCTACTGTTCAAAAAGTTAAGCTTTTATTAGAAAACTTTTCCTTTCAATTATGTTTTGGTTTATGAAAATATTAAAGAGAAATAAACTCTATTAAGCCATTTCTAATATTTTAAAGAATTAAATGTGGAAGCATACTTTATTATTGGATTGGAAACGATGAACAGAGAAAGATGGTACTTGATCTTCTAATTATAAAGCATCTGAATATTTTCTCTAGATTTTCTCTCTTGATGAAAGGAAAGAGAAATAAACAACAATAATATGTAACGTGCTTATAAATGAGACCATGACCTTTTATGTAACTGCTATCAATTATTTACTTAATTTTAATATTTTTAATTTGGTCCCCTCATCAAATTAGAATATTGTTGGTATCTATACATTTAATATATCATGATATAAATATACGGAGTAAAAGATTTCGGTTATTGAAAATTGTTTTAGTAGAACAATATAAATATTTAAATTCAGTATTTTGCCTTCAAAAATTGACAATATTGGTCATCGTTAATATTGTATTTACAGTACTGGCTAGTGATTAGGTTGGGCCAAGCTAGGTAGCATGATATGATATGGGTGATTTTAGAGAAGTCACTGATAAGGAGTAATTACGTAATTAATACTAAATTATGCGTGTTTATTGGGTAATATCTTTTGAATTTGAGAGATAAAAGAATTCTATTGTGGCAACTCATTAGTACGCTGTTATTAATTTTGGAAGCGGATTCAGTGACTTTCTTCGAAAAAAAATTATCTTATTTTATTTTATTTTCATATTTTTAAAAACCAGTTCAATTTTAAAAAAATCATAATATAAAACAGATAAAAATAAACTAAAATTTCATTACTTTTCTCTCCAAAAAAAGTCTCTATATCTGCTTCCTATTAACTCCAATTGAATTCATTCATTATTTGAGGAATGTCTGCACATGGGACTGCATAATTCTCACAATTACAATTATGAATTATTGAGTGTGTCATAAAGTTTAATAATGATGGCCATTTTTTTTTTCTTTATTTTACTTAGATTTGTATTTGATTTTCATATTCATAAATAAGGTGATGTTAAAAGATCTTAAATGAACTTTGACATTTTCAAATAGACAGATTCTAGAAAAGCCATCGATTAAAACTTAAAGTTATTTAATTTAATTATTTTTGTTAGTGTCGGTGATGACTCAGTTGATAAATCCTTTGTTCCTATACTGCACTAAAAACATTTTCGTTTTCAAAATTTTAATTACATAACTTACTAGTGGCTACGTGATAAAGAAATAGTATAATAAATCTCATGTTTGAAAATGGTACAAGAATGTAAAAGAATGAATTAACTTAAGTTTATACAGGGATCATACAGGTCTCTGTTTATCTAAAAGTATTATAAATTATATGAGTAGTCATATATAAATCGATCATTTGTAAAGTTTTCAATATAGTGACACTTTTTTGTATAAATTTTATGAAAATTATTTCTTAATAATATTTTTGCCATCAACCCATAAGTTTTGTGGAAACGGTACCATAGATTGAAGTTAAAGAGCTATATCAACAAAATTGTCTTAATGTGAGTTTAAATGAGCAAGTTAAACCGCATACCCAACTCTGCTTATGATATAAATTTCATTTAAATTATAGAATTTAGTTTATTTTTATTATAATTTTTTAAATAATTTATTTTGTTCTTTTAAATAAAACATTAATCAATGTTAGCCTTTGATTTCCTATTATAATAAATTTAAAGTGTTAATTATATTTATTATATGCTTATTATCTAAATAAATTAATAATTTACTTTGGGTAATATATTGAATTTTTGTTTTAGTTATGAAAAAATAGTGAAAATATTGAATTTGAGTGAATATAATCCTAATACTAGACTTTAGGCTTTTAGTTTTGGGTGGGGAATAGTTTCAACTTCAAAGAAATTAGAGAGGAAGTGAACTTAGTAAATGTGGGAGAGTTAAAGATAGAAAATCGATAAAATTTTTAGTTTTAATTGAAAACTAGTATACTGACTCGTGCGTATGCACGAGGCGCATTTGTTTTATTTTGTATATTAAAATAATAAAATAGTGAAAGTATTATGTAATAAAATATTATAAATATTGTTGTAAATGTTGTTATTAAAATAATGAAATAATAAATCTAAGTGATACAATAATAATTTTAGTTTTAAATATTGAATTTGAGTGAATATAATCCTAATACTAGACTTTAGGCTTTTAGTTTTTGGCGGGGAATAGTTTCAACTTCAAAGAAATTAGAGAGGAAGTGAACTTAGTAAATATGAGAGAGTACATATAGAAAATCGATAAAGTTTTTAATTTTATTTGAAAATGTGCAACACTTTCTTCACTTCTCCTTTCTTAGAATTAAATCTCCTTTCGGATCTCTCAAACCATATTATATATATTCTTTCCTCTATTTCTATCATCTTTTTCTTGGTGATCTCTAATACCACACAATATATTCTTCTTTCTTTAAGAGTTGTCACCTATACTCTTGTTTTAGGATTTTCGTGGAAATTTAATCTTATAATGTGTTTGAATAAGGAATTTTAATAGAATAATTTGTGATAGTCATTTCTCAAATGTGAAATGATATAGTTTTTAATTTAATTATTATTTAAGAGATAAAAAATTATACTTTATTTTTGAAAAAATAAAAAATATAATATATATTTACTATTTCTACATTTTATTTTAATCCTTTCGTGCGTATCTTAATCCAAACATTTAATTATTATTATTATTATTTTACCAAGTTATAACTAAATATCTGTCTGGTCTGGTCACATTATGCCATATAATTTATGTGAAAGTAATCCCTTATCAGGGACTTTGAACTTAATCTTCTGGACTGTTATATAGATACATGTAACCTTGTCTAAGAGTTAATGTACCCAAGTATCTTATTATATTTATTTAATTTTTTGTTGCTAATTAAAAAAACCACAAACGATATGTCAAAATCAAAGAATGAGAAGAAGACACAAATGAACATTAACTGAAAAACGTAAGAAAACTTAACTTGGTTCTTTGAAAAAAATAATTGTCAAACACAACTGCCCTATGCTTCCAGCTTCCTACCGCTTTCTTACAACTACAAATATAATGTGTAAAAATATATAAAAAGAAAATAAAGAAAAAAGAAAAAAGTAAGTGGACTACAAAAGTCTAAAAAATTAAGATATGAAAAAACATTATTATTATTATTATTATTATTATTATTATTATTATTATTATTGCCTTTTTCCTCGCACCGTCTTTCCCTGTATAGAGATAATGATAAAGACAAGAAATATGTAGACTTACAAATCAACAAATGCGTACTCGAGATTGAAATTTTTTTTAAATAACTATAGTTTGTAAAACGTGACATAAAAAGAAGGGTTATTCTTTTAATCCGATAAATATGGAATTCTTTTAATCCGATAAATATGGAACTTTCAATTCAATTTTTAATAAATTTTGATAGTTTATTGAATTTTTATGTAATATAATAGATAAAAACTATTAAAATAAAATATCACATAATTTAATATTTTGAGCAACATGAAAGAGTATTAAAAATCAGAGAGATAGTATAAAAAAATTACCATTACAGTCATCCAAAATTTACATCAAAAATTTCAAAAGAATACTCAAAATAGAGTTCTAAAATGAAACACAAGAAATTCCTATAAAAGGATGCTCAAAGAAGGAAACTAGTTACAATGGCTAAGATAAACAGCAACATCTCCCTACATCAGGTTTAGATTAATAGGTGCCTCATCATCTGCTTCCACCAATAGTGGTGATTAACGCAAAAAGAAAAATCAAACAAAACATAAAACACATATAGAAAGGTAAGCCAGTGAAAACATTTTTTAACAATTAAATAAACAAGTTATGAAACACAAGCAATATACAACCAAAGAATAATTCACATATTTATCTTCATCTAAACAATTAATGGACTATCGACTCGATTGTTTGGATTATGCGCTTGATATAGAATTCTAAAGGAAGTATGCACCTGTGCTGGTTTCTAAACTTTGCAAAGTCTAAACACACGGGTTATCACCCAACCACACACAAGGTTAATCCTATTATGCTTTGGGTCCAAACATGTCCCGAGACTAGGATTTTCTGTCACTCTTACCACATAATTCATTCTACTCTACATGAGTGTGAACAATTATCAGAGTTCAAAATACATTCTTTTATCTAGACATATCCTATATCAAGACATACACTAACCACACCATCACCAAGAATTTTCCTTGAATTTCTTTCATCATCAACATTCTATATGTTATCTTAGAATAATTATCATCCCATGGTACACACCTCAAGACAGGTCTAAAAACAATGCCACATCATTCATGTCTAGCTTCATACATCATATTTTTAACATTAACTTAGTCAATAAGTTAAAATAAGGAATTAAAATTCTGTAACAATTCTCGCTTAAACTAAACTCATCTCGATTAAGTTAGAAATTTTCGCTTAAGCTAGACTAATCTCGCTTAAAATAAAAATTATGCTTAACCTAAAATAGCAGGTTTTCACTTGTTTCAGCATGCAAAAACCAAAAATACCAAACAACAAAACTAAAAAAATACAACCACGAACAACAAACCAACATTTTAAGCACGATTCAAGACAAAAGAACATGCAAGACACTAAAGACAAAGTTTTAAAGTCCTAACCTCTCTTATCTTGACTGGCGGTAAGGTGAGGGGAAGATAATTTCATAATTACAAAATTATAAAATATATAAATACATAATTATATAATTATAAAATTATATAATTATAAAATTATAAGATTATAAAATTATTAAAATAAAAAATTATAAAATTATAATGTTATAACATTGTAAATTTTTTAATTTTGATTTTTTATAATTTTTAATTTTATCATTCATAATTTTATATATATATTTAATATTTTTTATTTTAAAATTCATAATTTAAATTAATGTTAAAAACAAATTTTGTTAAATAGAGTAAATATTTGGAATAGACTCGGAGTCTATCATCATGATCTCTTGTATAAGATGTTGTGTAATAAAATTTAAAGAAGATGACAGTATAAAATAACTGTTACATCATATTATGTACACAAAAGAAGCTCAGTTGAAAAGTTTAATATATTCATACTTCAATAAACCATAAAAATTTATTAAAAATTAAACTAAAATTTTAAAATTTACGAAGGAGTCATAATATAATTAAACTTTATATATATATATATATATATATATATATATATATATATATATATTGCATCCACATATAATCGTTTTCATTGTCATGTGCATGAATGTAAGAAAGAAAGTGACAGTGTCACAGAAGAGGACAAACCACAACAAAAACACCCTCATACAATTAGAGAGGTGTTGTCCTTATTTTTATACTTTTTAAAAGGGAAATTGTTAAAAATAAAAGTATAAGATGCAAGGCAGGGATAAAATAAACTTGAATGGAAATACTTGAATAAATATCTAGTTATAGATTTCATATTCTCTATTTTTTTTTTTTTTTATCATTAACTTTGTTTAGAGTGGTCATTACATATATCAACATGGAGATGAATTTGGGCCACAAAAAGATATATCAAAGAGCAGAATTACGTCATTGCTTAATTGTTTCGATGATGTTGAGAAAATCACGTTTTAAGTTTGAGTTTATTTACTTAATTCATTTAACATGCTCTAATGATTCGTAAAATGTAGGTTTCGTTTTAATTTACCTGCTTCTTCTCTTCACTATCAATTCAACTTTTTTCTTTCTAATTTAAAAGGAATCATTTATAAAAAAATTAAATATTCTTTTTTAGATTTTTTTTTCTTGTATAACAAGATTATTTATTAACGTCATTTTTTTACTCAGAAAATATATTCTTAGCCTAATTCGAAGCATAGTGACTATAGTCTGATTAATTATGGACATTTTGTTATCTTAATATTGACGGTACCTTAATGTGTGTATTTAAATTGTTGATTAAGGAATGAAATGAGTTTTCTTCCAAATTTATAGTGCACTCTAATTAATTTACTAATGAATGTAAATATTTATTATGATAATTTTATAATTACTAAGTAATAAAATAAAAAATAAGCGTACATATACAAATTAATAATTTAGGTGTGTAATAAAATAATATTTTTTAGCACAGTCTGAAAATAAATTTGGATGTTGACCAACGACCGTTTCGGCTTGTTTTGAAAAAGGTTCTGTAATATTTTTTCAAACTTTTTTAAATTTATTTTATTATAAATGGGAACATATATTTTAGTAGCACTGGTTTAAATCTTTTAAAATTACATTCACTTAACATAAATTATTTCACCAATTAATTAAATTAAAGTACCTAAAATCACACAAATAAAAGTTAAAGCATTTTATTTAACTATTTTTTTAAAATAAATTGTATTCAAAAATTGTGTACTTTATTATTGTTTCAAATTCTGCAGAATTATTCTATTAACTAATAAATAAGTATTTAATTAAATTATCTAAATTTGTAGAAATAAAAAACACAAAAACTCAAGTTTCATGCATAAAAAAATCATCAAAAGATAATAAAATTGAAAAAAAAGGAGAAAAACGCGCTAGAGAGCACAATTTCAACAAAAATAAATAAATAAAAGAAAAACAAAAACGTACTATCAAACACAAGTTGAGGAAAAAAAACAAAAAAGACAAAAGTACTTATAGTACGACTGAAAAAAATAATAAAAACATAGCACTGCAAGAGTCATTAATGATTGGATTTGCTTTCATTAATGAATGGCACAATTGTAATTTTGTGGTAATTGCAGGACAAACTAAGAAGAAAGAGTTGTGATAGGTTAACAAAATGTTTTTGACAAACTTTCTTATTCAGGTAAAAAAATATTATTTTATATTTTATTTTAATTAAAAAAATAATAATTTACTTCAATTCCATTTCTAGAACTTTTGTTAACTTTGTCAAAACTTTTGTTGTCAAAAGATAATTTTCCAAGAAGAAGAAAACAATTGCATGGTAGGTGCATCAAATTGAATGTGGATAAGGGCCTTTCGCGAAGCTATCATAACTAATGCTTAATTGTTTTTTAGTAATTTCAATTTCACTTTTATGCTTCAGTTAAATTAATTTTATAAATTGTTTTGTCAAAAATAAATATGGTCACGCACCTAAATTTTTTACAGTTCAGCATCCAATTTTCCGATATATTTGTGTAGTTAATAAATACTACACAAATATATCGATTGTATTTTCTTTTATCAGGAAAAAAAATGCTTTTAAATACTTATTAAAGATATTAGGCATGTATATGACATTGCAGTGAACAGTTTGAACTTTTCCTCTAGATAAAGCCAATTCACACATCAAATCAAAAGTGCAGAACACTTCTTTCAACAATTTTGTACTACTTAGGGTTGAATATAAATAGCGAAAATATATTCCAACATATTTTTTGAACTCAATTTTAATTTGGTTTACGTGGCACGTCTTTTCTATTTTTAAACTTAATTTTTTTAATGAAACTAAACTGCTGTGCACGTGCCGAAGTTACTCACATTTTTTTTGACAAAATAAAAGTGTTGGTGAGACAGAGAGAGAAAGGGGAACAGAGTAAAGTTCTCATGTTAGAGAAGCGAAGCGGGAAGCTGTCATCGTAAGAGGAGACACCGACGATAGCGATGATACTGGACGAGATCGATTCTAATGGAAGCGAGTCGACGACAACGGCAACCATTCAGTAAAGTTCTCGTGTTAAAGAAGCGAAGCGGGAAGCTGTCATCGTAATAAGAGACACCGGCGATAGCGACGATACTGGACGGGATCGATTCCACTAGAAGCGAGTCGACGACAACGACAACCATTCCACCGGAAGCGACTTGCACCATTCCATAATGGGTCCCCACTTTAACCTCAGTGGTGCTATTGTATCTTTGATGAGAACATACTTGAAACTCTGTATTTATGTTTTATTAACCGGAATGTTACAGTACTTAGAATTATATGTTGAGTGTAACACGCCTTTTGTGTTTCTGGAATGCTTGAAATATTTATATGGAACTGTTGTGACCATTTCATTGTATTTGTTTTGTTTATGCTTTTACAAAGAATATTTGTGGCCATAATGGTGTATGTTCCATTTATGATTTGGAAATCTGTAGACCAAAATATTTTTTGTCACTCCTCACATATTTTGACAACACTCCTCACGTCTGGGTTCAGTTTTTCAATCTGTAATTTGAAAAGAATTGGAAGGATGATGAAGCAATGTCAGATGCACTCCTCACATAATATGACAGCACTCCCCACCTCTGGGCACAATATTTATTTATTTTTAATTTGAAAATGCATGTTCCATTTTTGATTTCAGAATCTGTACACCAAAATATTTGATTGCACTCCCCATCTCTGGGTGCAGTATTTATTTTTAACATTTGAAAATTCTTCCAATCAAGGATGATGTTGTGCAGATTATGGTTTGTGTTCCATTTTTTATTTGAAAATCTGAACACCAAAATATTTGCTAGCACTGTTAGGTTTTACAGAGGGGGTTTTACTGTGGAGAACAACACCACTGACACCACTCTCAACCCAAAACCTTAAGGCAATGGGTTTATGGGTCTTTATTCTTATATAGTTCTCTACTTTCTCATTTCTGGTCAATGTGGGACTTAGACTCATACTTGGATTCCTAACAATCTCTCCCTCAAGGATGAGTCCCTTCATTTTCTGCCCTTTTCTGTACCGCCGTTTTAAGCATTCCCAACCACGAGTACTCATTTTCTGCCCTTTTCTGTACCGCCGTTTTTTCTTAACGGGACACGCTTACCTGGAACCCTTACCACTCTCAACCCAAAACCTTAAGGCAATGGGTTTATGGGTCTTTATTCTTATATAGTGCTCTACTTTCTCATTTCTGGTCAATGTGGGACTTAGACTCACACTTGGATTCCTAACAATGATGTTGTGCAGATGGTGTGTGTTCCATTTTTGATTTGAAAGTCTGAACACCAAAATATTTGTTAGCACTCCCCACATAATTTTACAACACTCCCCACCTCTAGACGCAATAATTTTATTTTATTTGAAAATGATTCCAAGCAAGGAGGATAAAGGAATTTTGAGGATTTGAGAACTTTTATTGAATTTAATTTACATGAATTTGAGGTGATGATGTCGTGCAGATGGTGTGTGTTCCATTTTTGATTTGAAAAATCTGAACATCAAAATATTTGCTAGCACTCTCCACATAATTTTACAGCACTCCCCACCTCTAGGTACAATAATTTTTTTTTTATTTGAAAATTATTCCAAGCAAGGAGGATAAAGGAATTTTGAGCATTTTGGACCTTTGATTTAATTTCATTTACATGAATGTGAGGTGATGATGTTGTGCAGATTATGGTGTGTGTTCCATTTTTGATTTGAAAATCTGTACACCAAAATATTTGCTACCACTCCCCACGTCTGGGCGCAATATTTATTTTTTTTAATTCGAAAATGCTTCGAAACAAGGAGGATAAAGGAATTTTGAGCATTTTGGAACTTTGATTTAAATTGATTTACATGACTGTGAGGTGATGATGTTGTGCAGATTATCGTGTGTGTTCCATTTTCGATTTGAAAATCTGTACAACAAAATATTTACTACCACTCCCCACATAATTTGACAGCACTCCCCACGTCTGGGCGCAATATTTATTTTTTTAATTTTAAAATGCTTCAAAGCAAGGACGATAAAGGAATTTTGAGCATTTTTTACCTTTGATTTAATTTCATTTACATGAATGTGAGGTGATGATGTTATGCAGATTATGGTGTGTGTTCCATTTTTGATTTGAAAATCTGTACACCAAAATATTTGCTACCACTCCCCACGTCTGGGCGCAATATTTATGTTTTTTAATTCGAAAATGCTTCGAAACAAGGAGGATAAAGGAATTTTGAGCATTTTGGAACTTTGATTTAAATTGATTTACATGACTGTGAGGTGATGATGTTGTGCAGATTATCGTGTGTGTTCCATTTTCGATTTGAAAATCTGTACAACAAAATATTTACTACCACTCCCCACATAATTTGACAGCACTCCCCACGTCTGGGCGCAATATTTATTTTTTTAATTTTAAAATGCTTCAAAGCAAGGACGATAAAGGAATTTTGAGCATTTTTTACCTTTGATTTAATTTCATTTACATGAATGTGAGGTGATGATGTTGTGCAGATTATGGTGTGTGTTCCATTTTCGATTTGAAAATTTGTACACTAAAATATTTGCTACCACTCCCCACATAATTTCATAGCACTCCCTACCTCTGGGCGTAGTATTTATTTTTTTAATTCGAAAATGCCTCCAAACAAGGAGGATAAATGAATTTTGAGCATTTTGGAACTGATTTAAATTGATTTACATGACTGTGAGGTGATGATGTTGTGCAGATTATGGTGTGTGTTCCATTTTCGGTTTGGAAATCTGTACACCAAAATATTGAAAGCCGTAGTGGTCGTCTTCTTTGATTAACTGTGCAAAAACTTCCAAACACAACTTTCACTTCAAACGCGAAATGGTGGAAACGCAGCCATGGATGACTTCTAGTGACAACTGTGTTCTCCGACAGCAAGCACAACACTTCTTTGCTTCTCTATGGCTTTTGATCTCTCTCTGCTACTCTAAGAACAACAATTTACTTTACCTTTTGCTCTCTCTCGACCCCCCTTTCTCTCACCAACATTTTTATTTTGGCAAAAAGAACTTGGGTAACTTCCGCACATGCACATCATTTTGCTTTCATTTAAAAAAATTAGTTTAAAATTATAAAAAGGTGCCACGTAAGTCATGTCAAAATTGAGTTCAAAAAATATGTTGGAATATCATTTTCTTATAAATAGAGAGAAGGCACGCATTGGTTAGCATCACATATTTGATACTACGTATACCATGGCAAGTAATGTTCCTTATTGCTTGTCTACTACACAAGCTCCTTCTATATCCTCAACCAAGCACCTTCGTGATGCCAACAAACACGATACCCCATTCAGAAATCCACCCAATTTCAACCCCAGTTCTTTCACTCGTGAATTCATCCACTCCCTGCCAAACAATCTTCCGGTAATCTTTCTTTTCCTTTGATTCCTTTATTACTTGTGGAATTATTTTTTTCACTGTTACTGTTTTTTCTGTCATGCATGCATGCTAAATGCAGATAGAAACACTGCAAGAAAGAGCGACAAAGTTGGAGGAGAAAGTGCGATTTATGATTAATGGAACAGACATGGAACCACTAAGCTTACTTGAACTCATTGATGATATTGAACGCTTGGGACTGTTCTTCAGGTTCCAGGACTGGATAAACAAAACCCTTCTCACACTTGTTTCAATTCAAAACTTCAAAGACCGAACCACAACAAGTCTGCATGAAACCGCTCTTCGTTTTCGAATTCTCAGACGACATGGCTTTGATGTCTCCCAAGGTAGACAACTTCAACCTTAATCTGTTAATTCCTTTTCATGTTCCATGTGAGACTATGATTCTTGAAGGCAAGTTGTTGGGACGAAAACAACAACCTAGCACAGAATTATGAATGCTTCTACTTAAGTATATATTGTCCATCTTATTTATTTTAACCAAGTAATTTTCGTCTTATTATCTTTAACTCTTAGCCTACCAAATCTTTCTAATTATTACTCACGTTAAGATAATTATTTGAGGTGCATGCAGACATTTTCAGGAGTTTCAAAGATGAAGAAGGAAAATTCAAGGCTGAAATTAGCAACGATGTACAAGGAATGTTGAGTTTGTACAGAGCATCATATTACACCTTAGAAGGAGAAAATCTTTGGGAGGCAAGTGCATTTTCAAGAACACATCTAATAAATTTAATGGAAGAAAGATCAATGGATGCGAAAATGGCAGAAAAAGTTAAGCACGTATTGGAGGAGCTTCCCTATCATAAAACTTGTTGCAGACTAGTGGCGAAACACTATATTAACACATATGATAAGACAGAACCGCATAATCTCTTATTGTTAGAACTTGCAAAGCTGGAATTCAATATGGATCAGTCATCATATCAAAACGAGTTAAGAGAATTATCAAGGTAAAAGAAACTACGTGCATACCAAATCATACCTAATAGAAAGTGGTTTACTTATAAGATAATTACTAGAATTTTATTTTCTTCTAAAAATAAGTTATAATAAGTAAAATGTAATTTTAATAACGGTTTTTAAAAATAAAAATAACCTTTTTAACGAGTAAGAGTAACTAAAGCATGGTTTTTATAAAGAATAAAATTTAGTTGCATTCCTTTTGCTATTAAAACTTGATTTATTTTTTTATGTATATATTATTGAAGAAAAGGTTACATTGGTGTCTTTTAATGTGTTGTTACTTAGGTGGTGGTGGGACATTGATCTTTCAAGGAAATTAAAGTTTTCTCGAGACAGATTAGTAGAAATATTTATTTGGGCACTGGCAGTTTTTCCTGAACCTCAATTTGCATACTATCGCAAAGTAATTAGTAAGTTAACTATATTAATCCCATTCATCGATGATATATATGACATATACGGAACTTTAGAAGAATTGGAGCTCTTCACAAATGTCATTGCAAGGTTTGTTCAACTAATCTCAAATGAAGTTCAGTTTACATTGCTCTTAGAGAAAATATAAAAAAAATGTCTTATATAAGTATCTATATTTTTATTATGCATGTGCATGGACACAAGATGGGACGTGAATTCCATAGACACTCTTCCAGAATGCATGGCATTGTGCTTCCTAGCCATCTATAACACTGTTAATGGGATAGCTTATGACATCTTCAATGAACGAGGCATAAATTGTCTTCCTTACCTCACAAAATCTGTATGTAACACAACTTTTGTTTTTGTCCTATGTATATTCGGTATAACTAAAACTAAAATGTTTGTCTGATTTTTCCATAGTGGTCTGATTTGAGCAAAGCATACCTCCAAGAAGCAAAATGGTTTCACGACAAAAGTATTCCACCATTCGATGTGTACCTAGAAAATGCAAGGATCTCGATCACAGCAGGGGTTATTCTTACTCATTGCTACTTCTTGATCACCCAAGACATCACGGAGGAAGTGATTCATTATTTAACTAATAATGACCATGACATGTTGCACTCTGCATACATCATTTTTAGGCTTACCAATGATTTGGGAACATCAACGGTAATTTTTTTAACTTTGTTTGGCATAACCTTATTATGTAATTCATTTGGATCAAACTTCGTGTCTAACATGTTGTTTTGGACAGGACGAGATAGAGAGGGGTGAAACCTCAAATTCAATTGTAAGTTATATGCACGAAACTGGTCTCCCAGAAGAAAATGCCCGTCAACACTTCAAAACTTTGATGGAGAAAGAATGGAAAAACTTGAATAAATACCTAATTAAGAATTCCATATTCCCTAAATCTTTTGTTCAAGTTGTCATCAACCTTGCTTGGAGTGGTCATTTCATATATCAATATGGAGATGGATTTGGACGACAAACCAATACATTAAAGAACACAATTAAGTCGGTGCTAATGTACCCATTCCAATTATAATGTACCATGACAATGTTAAGAAAATAAAATTTTAAATTTGAGTTTTGTTGTTTAAATATATTTTTTATATTTTGTTACTTGAATTTCTTACTACAATATTATGAGATTAGTAAAAAGTGGGTTTCGTTTTAACTTAACTACTTCTTATCGCTATCAATTCAAATTTTTGTTTTTTGTTTTTAATTTAAAGTGAATTATTCTAAAAAAAGCATTACATGTTTTCTTTTAAAAATATACTATAATTAATTGAAATTTGAATGTAAAGATTTATTATGATAAGTTCATTATTACTAACTAATAAAATAAAAAATAAATGTAAAGTACAGCTTAATAATTTAGGATTATCAATAGAATTTGATAATTGTCTAAGGTTTTAATTCAATTTTTTAGCCGACACCAGTTATATTCATTTGATACAGGTTTTCTTGTTGGATAATTGAATATGGTAATGTAAAATAAATATAAACTGTATCAAAATAGTTTTTTCCTTAAATAAAATTTTAGGCGCAAAAAACTCAATAATGGCAAAGAAACAAGTAATTAAATTAATGGGTTAAATGCTACCGGTTAATATTAACACGTGAGAATGTATCAACGTTTCATGTGATCATATTTCAATGAAAATTAAGGAGAAAAACATATTTAATCAACAAATAAATAAGAGAAAAAAAAACGTGTTATCAAATCCCAATTTGAGGAAAAAAACAAAAATAAAAGTAAAAGTACTTTCTGTAGCAGCACGATTTTAAAAGGAAAAAAATGCACACCACGTGCGTGAGCTTCTTACATTGCAACATGTGGGACCCATGGTTCCTATTTTCAGGTCTGGAGGCTTTTCATTAATGCATGGCATAATTGTAATTTGATTGTAATTGCATGGCAAACTAAGAAGAAAACAATTGAAATCCAATTTGGAATTCATGAGGGATGGGCCCGGTAGGTGCAAATTTTTGGGTTGGGAGTGCGGGGCTCACAATGTGTGGCCTGCATCAAATTGAATATGCATGGTGTAGAGTACCGAGGGTTTTGCGAAGCTATCATTCACGTTAAATTGTTAATTTTTGTAGTAATTTTAATTTTATTTTTATACTTACCTAAATTAATTTTATAAATTGTTCGTCACAAATAAATATGGCCGCACACATAATTTTTCTTATAGTTTTAGTATCGATTTATTTAGTATAGTTGTGTAGTTAATACGAGTTGTTTATATGTAATATTAAAAAGTAATTATGAAAGTTGAAATTACAAGTTTTAATGGTTAAAAATTATTACAAATAAATTAAGGATCAATTAACATAGACAAAAATATTTAATCCAATTTTTTAAAAATCATAGTTAAATACAATGTTTTAATTTTCGTTTATGTAATTTTATTTAAATTAACTTAATTAATTAATGAAATATATTATATTAATTGAATGCAATTTCAAAAAATTTAAAATAATGCCAGTAAAATATATATTTTTATTGTAATAAAAAAATCTAAAATAGTCTGAAAATAAATATTACATGAATTATTTGTTATTGTCCATGTGGACTATTATTTATTATTCAGTAAAAATGGTCGTTTGAAGAATATGCGAAAATATTATATAATGGTATATTAAACATAATATCTGAAATTATTCAGCTTGACAATAATAAATAGTTCCATTGTAATAAAATAATAAATTTAGAAAAGTCTGAAAATAAATTTGCATGTTGACCAACGACCATTTCCGCTTGTTCTGAAAATAAATTCAAACTTTTAAAAATTTACTTTATTATAATGGTAGGTAACACATAGTATCACTGCTTTAATTTTTTTGAAATTACATTCACTTAACATAAGTTATTTCACTAATTAATTAAATTAAATTACCTAAGATCACACAAATAAAAATTAAATCATTTTATTTAACTATTTTTTAAATAAACTGAAGTCAATATATATTTTTTACTTTATTATTATTATTTCAAACTCTCCAGAGGTATTCTATTAACTAATAAATAAATATTTAATTAAATTATCTAAATTTATATAAATAAAAAACACAAAACTCAAGTTTCATCCTTAAAAGAATTCACAATACATAACAAAATTGAAGACAAGTGATTGCATGAGAAACCAGGAAGAAAACAATTGGATGGAGTGCAAGGCTTCCCAATGGGTGGCCTGCATCAAATTCTCCACCATTTAGGATTGAATATAAATAGAGGGAAGGCACGCATTGGTGAGCATCACATGTTTGATAGTAATACACAGTGAAAACAGCATGGCAAGCAATGTAGGGAGCCTTCCCTGTTTGTCTACCACACAAACTCTTTCTAAATCCTCAACCCCATTTAGAACTCCACCTAATTTCAACCCCACTTCTTTTACTCATCAATTTATCCACTCCCTCGGAAACAATCTTCCGGTAATCTTTCTTTTCCTTCAACTTCTTTGCTTTCAACAACCATTAATGCTTTTCTTTTGTTTTCAACACAGATAGAACCTCTGCAAGAAAAAGCAACAAAGTTGGAGGAGAAAGTGCGATTTATGATTAATGGAGCAGACATGGAACCACTGACCTTACTTCAACTCATTGATGATATTGAACGCCTGGGACTGTTCTTCAGGTTCCAGGACTGGATAAACAAAACCCTTCTCGCACTTGTTTCAATTCAAAACTTCAAAGACCGAACCACAACAAGTCTGCATGAAACCGCTCTTCTTTTTCGAATCCTCAGACGACATGGCTTTGATGTCTCCCATGGTACACAATTTCAACCTTAATCTGTTACCCCTTTTCATATCCGCTGTAAATAAACTTAACAATTCACATCTTACCAAATTTTCATATCCGCCGTAAATTAATTATTTGATATTTATATTAAAATTTAGTGATAAAAGTCATTTTATTAGGTTATTTTTAAAAAAAAAATAATATAATATTTATATAAATAAAAACTTTTGTTTAAAATTAGTAAGAGAAAATATTGTTCTATTTAAAAAAAAATAATTAACAAAACATGAGTACTTAATAAAAAAAGTAATTAATAAAGTAATATGTTAAAAATTCATTTTTAATAAAAAATATTAGTAAAACATTTATACAAACAATAAATTGGTCTGAAATTGAAAGAACTAATATAAATATTAGAACTTAATTTTATAAAAATATTTATACTTAATTAGTTTTAATTTTATAAAAAATGGATTACAAAAATATTTTAATTATTAAAAAAATTGGAACAAAATTGAATTAGATACACATAAGTAAGTACTAAATTGAAACAAAAAGACATATATGGGGACTAAATCGAAATCAACACAATGACATCTGATAGTGACAATGACACCTGTCACACATAGGGACCTGACACGTGGAACCTTTTTTTTTCTCAAAAATTTTTAAAAAATAAAAAAAAAAATAAAAAACCACAAACTAACACGTGACACGTCGTTAACAACGTTAATCTACTCGAAAAAGACCTAACTGAAGTACTTTTTCAAAAGTTAAAATGTAATTGACATTTTTTTAGAAACAGGTATCAAATTGACACACCTGTACCAAAGTGGATATCATCCGAGTAATTAAACCAAACAACAATACATATACATGTACCTACTAAATATGTATGTACCATTTTAGAAACAATTTTAAATGGATTCATTATAAAAATGGAAAATGGAAAAGTATATATATACGAAATCCTCGGTATTCTAACAATAATATATATATATATATATATATATATATATATATATATATATATATATATCTCGATAAAAAAATGGGTCAGAAACCTGCAAAAGACAAAGTAACTCACAAGGCAACCCGAAAAGATATATTATATTAGAAGCACACATACAATGAAGATTAACACTCACAATATAAGAAATATTTTTTTATTAAAACAAAGTTAAAATGATTTTCAAATTTATTTCAACCTGTCAAACTTGTTTTATTTTTTATTTTTAAATTGGATACCATAGTTTAGAAGTGTACGTGTCAAAATCTAACACGGTTAACTATCAAAATTTAAATCGTCTTCTATTTTGGAACCCTTTTGATTTTGACACGTGTTATTTTCAAAGTAGAAGAAAATCAAATTTTGATGGGTGACAAACCTATATATTATTAACACATGAAATTTTCAACTGATATTCATATCAATTTAACAAAAAAGACCGCATAAAGTTCATTTTACAAAAATAGGCCCTCGATCAAGTTTTCTTTTTTGAAAAAAAAAATAGGAACTCAAATAAGTTATATCATCTTTAATTCAAAATTTTAAAATAATAAATTTACATTATCATAAGTTAGATTTTTTTAAAATTTTTTTTTAATATTTTTAATAGTTATACATATACTTTTATGAAAACTAAATAAAATCATGTAAAATAACAAGGTATCTTCAATTGAATTTTTTTTAAGACAATATATTTATGTGTTTTTCTTACTTATTTTTAAGTCAAGATCTTTTAGAGGAGACACCAAAGAGATGAATCCAAAATCTTAGCAATATCATCTTTTTTTTTCTTATGTTTTCCATATTATAAAAAATTTTAAATAAAAAATTTAATTAGTAATTTCATACTAAATTTAGGCCTTTGATTCATTTTTGTCCCTATATTTATTTTTTACTCAATTGAGTCACTATTTTTGTAAAAAAACTTAATGCAACATTATTGTTAAATTGGTTACCATCATTTGGAACTGTCTCGTATCAAAATTTAGGTTATCTTCTATTTTGGAACCCCTCTTTTGACATGTGTTAACTTTCAAAATAGAACAAAAAATCAAACTTTGCGTTGTTACATGTCACTTTCGAACGATGTTAATGTCAATCTAACAAAAGATATCACATTAAGTTCTTTTTATAACAATAGAGATTTGGTCGAGTTTAAAAAAAATAAGAACTTAATTGTGTTAAAAAAAATAGGAACCAAAACGAATCAAAAGACATAAATATAGGAATCAAATTACTATTTGAACAATACAAAAATTATACTTAGTAGTGAATAAATATATATAAAAGAAATCACGTCGTCTAAAATATTAAAACAACATATTTATGAGTTTTAATTACTCATTTTGCAGTGAAGATTTTATTAGGAAATAAGATCCTAAGAAAATGAATAATCGAAAACCTTAGTTTTTTGTCGGTTTATGAATGATTCTAGTTAGATATTTAACTCTTAACCACAACAAATCTTTTCGGTTTTCACTCTTGTTAAGATAATTGTTTGAGGTGCATGCAGGTATTTTTATGAATTTCAAAGATGAAAAGGGAAAATTCAAGGCTGAAATTAGCAACGACGTACAAGGAATGTTAAGTTTGTACGAAGCATCATACTTAACCTTGGAAGGAGAAGAAAGTGTTTGGGAGGCAAATGCATTTTCAAGAACACATCTAATGAATTTAATGAAGGAAAAATCAATGGATGTGAAAATGGCAGAAAAAGTTAAGTATGTATTGGAAGGGCTTCCCTATCATAAAAGTTGTTGCAGACTAGTGGCACAACACTATATCAACACATATGATAAGACAAAACCGCATAATCTCTTATTGTTAGAGCTTGCAAAGCTGGAATTCAACATGGTGCAATCATCATATCAGAACGAGTTAAAAGAACTATCAAGGTAAAGAGAAATAGACAAGGAAAACGAAAAAAGTATACGCTTGCTTAAAGAAACTATGTGCAAAAAAATAAATCATACCTAATAGAAAAAGTGGGTTATATTTAAGAAAATTACTAAAAATTTCTTTTCCAAAAAACAAGTTATAATAAGTAAAATATAATTTTAATAACAGTTTTTCAAAATATATTGATATATAAATTGGTATTTTAATAATCAATAATTTTTAATTTTATAAATTCATCATTACAATGACTAAATATTTTTTGCTTTTAAGATATGTTTCTAATTGGAATTTCTTTTTAGGGTTTTAGAATCGGTGGAGTTTCATCTTTCTAACTTTATATTAAAATTTGATGTACTTTTTGTGTATATTATTGAAGCTAAATTTTATTTTTGATTAAAAAAAATCAAGTAATAATTATCCAAATATAATTCCTTTAATAGTTAATGTTAAATATTAAAGGATACTTAATTAAAAAATCTAAAAAATTAGGAAGAATCAAACAATGTCAAATCTCAAAATTTCACTTTATTTTTCCTATCTCCAATTATGGTCTTAAATTAAATTTATGTCTTTTAATGTGTTGGTACTTAGGTGGTGGTGGGACGTTGACCTCTCAAGTAAACTAAAATTTGCTCGAGACAGATTAGTAGAAACATTTATTTGGATGGTAGCAATTTTTCCTGAACCACAGCTTGTTGTGTGTCGCAAAAGAATGAGTAAGGTAATAGTATTAGTTACATACCTTGATGATATATATGATATCTACGGTACTTTAGATGAATTGGAGCTCTTCACAGATGCCGTTGAAAGGTTTGTTCATCTAATCTCATATGGAGTTCATTTTACTTTGCCCTTAGAAAAAGTTTAAAAAATGTCTTATTTAAGTATGTATGATTTTTATGCATGTGCATGGACACAAGATGGGACGTGAATTCCATAAACACTCTTCCAGACTACATGGTATTGTGCTTTCTAGCCATCTATAACACTATTAATGGGATGGCTTATGACATCTTCAAAGAACGAGGCATCAATTGTCTTCCTTACCTCACAAAATATGTATGTAACACAACTTTTCTTTTTGTCCTATGTATATTCAGTATAAAAAAAAAAAAACTAAAATGTTTATTTGATTTTTCCACAGTGGTCTGATTTGTGCAAAGCATACCTCCAAGAAGCAAAATGGTTTCACAACAAAATTATTCCACCATTTGATAAGTACTTAGAAAATGCAAGGATCTCGATCGCAGCAGGGGCTATTCTTACTCATTTCTACTTCTTGGTCAGCCAAGACATCTCAGAACAAGTGATTCATTCTTTAACTGATCATGATCATGACTTGTTGCGCTCTGTATACACAATTTGTAGGCTTAGCAATGATTTGGGAACATCAACGGTAATTTTAACTTTGTTTTGCATAACCTTATCAAGTAACTCATGTGAATCAAAGTTTGTGCCTAACATGTTGCTTTGGACAGGACGAGATAGAGAGGGGTGAAACCTCAAATTCAATTGTGAGTTATATGCATGAAACTGGTCTTTCAGAAGAAAATGTCCGTCAATACTTCAAAACTTTGATGGAGAAAGAATGGAAAAACTTGAATAAATATCTGGTTAAGGATTCTATATTCCCTAAATCTTTTGTTCAAGTTGTCATTAATCTTGCTCGAAGTGGTCATTTCGTATATCAATATGGAGATGGATTTGGACGACAAAACAATATATCAAAGAGCAGAATTACGTCATTTCTAATGTACCCGTTCCCGTTAATGTAACATGATAATGTTGTTGAGAAAATGAAGTTTTAAGTTTGAGTTTATTTGTTTATATTTGTTTTGGATTTGTTATTAAAATTAGGATGTTCTATGGATCAGTAAAATGTGGTTTTTATTTTGATTTAACTACTATCAATTCAAGTTTTTTTTTTCCTTTATATAAAGTGAATCGATCTAAAAAAACATTACGTATATAAACGTAAATAATTTTTATGATAACTTTATTATTACTAACTAAAATAAAAATGTGTTCAATTCATGAAACCTTTAAATATATAATTATATAAGTTTTTATTAAATTTTGTTTAGATGAAGAGATGAATTTGGAGGAATAGATTTGAAGAGAACGAGATGAGAAATTGAAATTGTTTATATTAAGAAAAAATGATAAGAAAGAATGAGAAATACAAAAAGAAGTTTATAAAAATTTGTAAATAATATGGTTAATTTAATTGATATAATAATTTTTTTAAGAATTATAATTTATTTTTATTTTATTTTATTTTTTAAAATTATAAATATTATATTAAATTTTACCTATAATACATTATTTTCTATTTTTCTTCGCAAATATCTTCGTATTAGAAGAGAAAGTCTAACACAAAAATTAATCTGGTTTTTCATAATTTATTAATTGTTTACTGGTATAAACATATGTGTAAATAATATTATATTAGTAACTGATAATAGTGTACGTTAATATATAAAATAAATATATATTTATTAAAAATAAAATAAAATGAATAGAGAGAATAATTGTTGATGAATAAAAAAAAATAGTTTTATAAAAATAGTTAAAAGTAACCGTTAATTTTAAAAATTTAATTAATAATTATATTGTAAAGGGTAAAATTAGTATTATGAAATTTTGACACAAAAGAGGAAATCCTTTTCATATATTAGAATAGATTAATCATTTTTCTCATTTTCTTTTTATTGTTTCGGTTGGACCGTGACCATCCACATCCACTCCTCCGTTCAAAAAGAGTGTAAAAACAATAACAACTTATATAAAAATTGACAAAGTGATCATGCACTTCATAAAAAATGTTATATTATATTTTTTTATTAAAAATTGATACATACTTATTCAAATTAGGTATATAAATTATGTTTAAACATAGATGCGAATCTTGACTAATAATGTAGGAAGCTAAAATAAAATAATCAAAATTTATATATTTAACTATTGACACAAAGATAAAGAATAATTTGTCATAATTTAATAAGAAAATAAGACGTTAATACTAAAATAAAAATTCAAAATAATTAAGTTACAACTAAAAATCAGTTACGGTACAATATTTTATTTTTTTATATTTCTAAGAATGAATATACAAAAAGTTTGTTAAATAAAAAAATAATTATTAAACTAATTTTTACTATTAAATAAGACAAATTCTTTTTTTCAAGAATGGAAAACAACATATAAAAAATTAGAGTAAAGGTAAATATTATTTTTTTCTTTAAAAAACAAATAAGTAAAAGTAAAAGATAATAAAAATATGTAAAAAAACTCAAGAAATAAATAAAAAATATCTTAATATTTTTTTTTACTTTTTAATATATTTGATTTCGTATTTTATTATCAATAAATATTAAATGTTATGATTTATAAATCAAATAAACAAAATTAATTTATTTATTTTTATTCTTGATATACTACACATAATTTAAAAAACTTTAAATACTATACATAATTTTAAAAGTTTAAAATTTTTTATTACATAAATTATAAAAAATAAAATTTTTGGACATACATAATTTTAAAATTTTTAACTAATAAATTTAAAAAAAAAAAAAACCAAAATTTTTGGGAGCATTGTCCCCTGCTCCTATTATCCTCCATCACTGCTTAAAAAGCTTTATCCTTTAATAAAATTTGATTATATGACATTATCATTATTAAGAATAATGATGTTTGATGTAATATTAATTTTTTTCAACAATTAGTATTTTTTATATAATTATAAATATTTACAAAAATATCATTCTATCAAATATTTTATTATAATCAAAAGATAACTAATTCTAGTAATTAATTTATTAAACTGTTTATAGTTTATACACAAATAAATTCATCTATTTTCTCTTTATGGTCAATAACATTAATACACATTCTATGTTATACAAGGTGCTCAATGGATATTTAATGATAAAAAAATACAAAATCGAAGTAAATTTTCATATAAATAATTTGAAATTATTAAACATTTAAATATGTATGAGATGACCAACTTTCTCCAGCTTTGCGCTACTCGAAAAGTATTTAAAACTCGTTATAATATTTGAAAAATAGGTACAGGCGTAATTGTGTGTATACACAAGTAATGAATAAGTATGTATTTTAATGAAACATAATGGTTACGTGCATGTATTTATTGATTTAAATTTCAATTTATCAAAAACTTGTGTTGACTATACGTCTACGCAAGAATTCCTCCTTCATTTTGTCAATTAGTTTGGTTAAAGGTTTCATTAATTTATTAATTACGTTACTTAATTTCAATACATAATTGTAAGGCACTAATGAATCCATTTAAACTTCAAGTGCAAAGGTGTTCCTTTTTGAAAGATTTGTAATTTCCATCAAAAAGTCAATTTTTTACTGCATAAAAATTTGAACTCGTGGTTCGTATCAACCTTTTCAACTCAAGACATAGTTGATCAGGGGATTTACGTGGAGCATTTGTATGCTTATGTGTTTCCTTTTTTATACCTTTCAGACTCTAGACAAAGTTCACGATATTACGTTAAAATCATATTTTATCAACATTTGGCAGAACTCAATGCTGAGTTAAAATTAAGTTATTTTTACTATTAATTAAAGTTAAAAGTGGAAGAATAAAAAAAAATACATATTTTTTTAAAGTTTTTATGCCTATTTGATTTTCACATAATCTTAATTAAAACTATTTTAAGTTTACCTTTACATTTGAAAACGTAGATTTGAAATTTTAAACAAGAAAATAAATATCTGCTTAATGTTTAATATTGTTCCAACTTAAAGGGAATTAAGTAAATAAAAATAAATAAAGTTAATATTTAGTATTATTAAGCGGAAACTTAAAAGTATTTGTTAATAGTAAGTGAAGGTGGTGGGATTAGGTCTAGAAACATTTTTCACATCTCATTACGTGATATAGCTACTACATACAGCCATTAGAAAAGTAATGTAACACATGTTATAGAAGTCGTAAATATACTCTCTAACCTCAACACTCTTTCATAGAAAAAGAAACTTCTACACTATTTACCTCTTCTTGCAAATCATGGTTTAGGGTGTAAAATTATATGTGTGTGTGTTTTTTGTTGTTGTTGTAAAGACTCTGGTACATGGAAAGTTAGAGGAGAATTAGTCCGAATATGTCTTCTCCTTTAGATTATTACTAAGCAATTATAAACTTCTTTTTTTCAACTACGTACCAACCAATTTACTTTTTTAGGTATATCTTCAGCATTTATAAATTAAAATAAGTATTTGTTGCAGATGACATCAAGTATTTCGTGGTAAAGACCAAATAGGTCGGATCACAATCGAACTGTAGTATTTGGACTGTTACAAGTATAAAGAGTTGCGTTTTAACTAATCACTATAGTTTTTGACCTAATGATAAACGCTCAATCCTAACAATTGATATTAGAGCTAAGTTAATAGTTCAATTCTTAGTGGACAATTATTAAGAGAGAAATTTATATGCTTTATATTTTTTTTATCAGCATTAAATATGTTAATTTGATTTTAATAATTATTTTACTAGTTTTGAATTAATAATATTAGATAATAATGTTAATTGTGTTATCTGCTATAAATATCTCATTAAAATGATGACATTTTAAATTTGTTAGTTTATAAGTACTAATAAAAATACTTTAAAGACCAAATCAACACATTCAATAAATATCGGATATAGAATTACCATTCTTTTCGATATATATATTTGTAACGCCCTAAATAACTATAACTTATTAATATAAATTTCACAATTTTAAATAATATATCAATTGAAAAATTATTTGAAATAATATATAAACATAAAAAATGAAGAGATATTCATGAAGACGAGACACATAAGGACATGAAAGAAAAAAACAGAGAATGAAAAATACAATGGGGCCACACCGAATAATTTTATTAGATATTTAATACAATTTGTATAAGTTAATATACATTACAATAAAATTATTAAAATAAAAATTAATTTTAGAGATTAAAATTAGTCATTATATTAAATAAATTAGATATCATCTTATAAATTAAATATTATCAGTATTAAAATAAGATTTATTATGAATAAAAAATTATAATTAATTTGTAGATTAGAATTAAATTAGTCTATAATACTATTTGCTATGAAAATTTTAGATACTTACTATTATTATTGATTCTAAAATGGTCTTTAATTTTAAATCACTGGCTAATTTAGATACCGATTACTTAATAGCTAAAATCTTGACACTTAATGTTAGAGACCAATTTAGAATCTAATTCACAAATCAATTATAATTTTTTATTTATACTGAAGACTAATTTAATTATCAAATTTGTAGTTTGTAAAATGGTATCTAAGTATAATCAACATAGTGAGTAATTATTTTTTGTGTTTGAAATCAAGTGTTGTTTAATGATTTTCTTGTAATGATAATACACATAAATAAGTTTTAATTACTCCAATGATATCCACTTTGATAAGAGTGTGTCAATTTGGTATCCGCGGGCAAAAAAAGTCTCAATTACGTCCTCATTTTTGAAAAATTGCGTCCTTTTCAGAAAAAAAAAATTAATGTTGTTAACGCCACGCCATGTGTCACTCTCTGATTTTTTTTAATTTCTTTTAGATCACCATGTCATTTAACTCCCTTGCTGGAGACGCAACACCCGTTGATGTAACGCATGCTGATGTAACACCACCATTGACTCTCGTCGAAGCAGATCTATAAACCGTATAGCACTTCCTCCATGCACATGTCGCAAATTGTGACTCACACTCAAATCTCCATCGTACATCACTCACCGGGTCATACGAGCACCAAATACGATGTCCTCTGCATATCCAGTAGCACCTCGCAACACGCAAACTCAACTGCAGATCCAGCATGACTCAAGTCCTTGCACCTCCACGAACTCAGCTGCAGATTCACCACGTCAACACAACCCGAACAATGATCCTTCCATCAAATTTCTCATTGCAACTTCAACAACCAATGATGATCCTCCAACAACAAGGAATTAATCGTTTCTGATGTGGAAGATCAGACAACCCTACAACCATATAGTATACTAAGAAAAAATCTCATCGAACCATAACTCTTGACACTACTATTGGTAAAAACATATCATCAATTAAGAATATTATTGTCTTACCTCCAAGAATCATCCTATTACCAGATAAATAAGATTAAAACAAGGAACACAAAAATAAAACGTGAAAACTCCAAATATGTAAAAAAACCACAACCACCAAAGAATAATACTATGTGGAAATTTGTACATCACATAGACTACCCTCTCATATCTTTTAACCCCAAATACACCCATACCCTCCAAAACAAGAATTAAACTCAAACCTCACAACACTCTATTATAAGAGTATAAGAAAAGTCAAATACAAGCATCAAGTGTGTTTGAGTGGGGCAAAGAACATCATGGACTTAGAGCCCATCATATAATCACTAACACTCATCCCCTAGGTTATCCTAGACGATGTGAAACTTTTCAAGATGTATTATTTTCATCAATTTAACCGTTTTGTAACTTGATATTCCTTATTTTACCTCCTCTTTTCATTTTCATAAAAATGTTATTCATCTACGTTCATTTCTTACACTCTACGGTCATTTACCTAAAAACGTATCAATTAAAATTATTATTAAATTTTAATTATCTGTCTGATTTATTATATTGCAAATATAAGTAAAATTATTTAAAATTTATCCTGAAGAAGAAGGTTAGTTAATGTTATGTAACTTATGATTTAAAAATAGTTTCTTAAAGTGTTATTCATTGAAACCTAATACTAACACGAACTAATTAAAATAATTGAAAATGACATCTCAATTAATTAGATAGTATTTTAAATCTGATATCACTAAATAAAAGAAAAAAATTAATATTTATTTATATTTGAGGTCATCAAACTTTCTTTTGCTTATATTGGGTTCCAAAGATTATCTTTTTTATATATTTGGATATAAGAAAAGGTAGAAAAGTTAGTGAAAAGTATCAATAATAGCACAAGATTATGAATGACAAATTTTTTAAATATTCAAATAACAAAATTGTGAAACTAATATGAGTTCGACACGAAATCTCTTACAGAATATAGCCGTAAATTGACCAGGTAGTCGTGCACATGAGTTCATCATTTGAAAACCTTTTTTAAACCTCTGTCGTCATAAAATTGACTGTGATTGATTTTTCAAAAAAGTTCCACACCCCAAACAAAGATTTAGGACAATTTAATTTTTAAGTAACTTTAAAATAATGGTGGAATTTTTAAAGGAATTTTACAAAAAAACATTTTTAAGTAACCAAAAGGTAAAACAGTTATAAAGTTAAAATTATGCAACATTACTTGACTATGTGATAAAGATTTATTTATAGTCGTTACAAATCATACATCTATTAGAAATTTTTTTAATTTATAATATATATAAGTGAATTAATTTATAATATATATAAGTGAATGCTAATCTTATCTTATAATTAAGTTTTGTAATAAAATATTCATAAGTTAAAATATTTTCTAACGAAGTTTGTTGTTTCTTGATATTGTTTCAAACATTATTGGATTGTTATCGACTATCCATTGGTGTCTAGTCTCATTTTGGAGATATATATACTTATAATAAGTTTGTTAAGTTTATTGTTTCACATACTATTGGACTATTATCGGATTATCCATTGATATATAGTTACACGTTCAAAACACATTTACTTCGGCACGACAGCATATATATATATATATATATATATATATATATATATATAAGTGGTTGCAGATAAATTGATTTCCTAGGTTTAAAGTTATGTTAGGCAACAAATTAGCCTAAGTTAATTGCATGCTTGAGCCAAATATTTAATAAAATGGTTATTAAAGAATTTGGATTAGATGTTGGGTTTTGTTGTGTTGTTCTTCTATGTATTTTCATAATATACTAATTATCACTAATTTTCACGTTTTAAAATATATAAAAAAATATTTAAAATATCAATACAATGTATTTTTAATACTCAACACAACATAAAAAAAATCAGTAGAGAATCTGAACTTATTATTAAACAACTCACTTAGGTTAAACAAACTATGCGTTTGAACTAAATAAAATAATCATTTAAGCTAGAACTTAAGCAGTTTCACAAGGTGGGGTAATCTCAGCCAATGAAATCAGGCAAAACATTTCTTTTAGAGTGCAAAAACTCCTTAAGCAAATACAAATGTAAAGGAAGAAACTTTTTACAATGTTAAATGCTCTGCTCTAGGGTATTTTTGAGTAGTAATAATGTTCTACTTCTTTTGTAATTGTAGATGTTCAATTGATATTTGATTGACATTGAAAAATTCTTTGAAATTTAAAAATATTAATATCGAGTATAATATTAAGAATTAATTAATTATTATTAAACACATTTAAACATTTAATCTATAAATTTGATTATTATTTTTGATAAGAATTTTATGCAATTGAGATTATAATATAAAATAATTTAGAAAATAATCAAGCTTTGAATAATCATATAAACTAATTTGAATATAATTGCTAATTAAATCTTCGATATAATTTGAATATAAACTAAATTATTTATCTATTAATTAAGTAAGGGAAGATTGCTTCGTGAAACCCAACTCTGACTTCTTATCTATATAGTTCATATTTTCACATTTTATATGTCATGTATTCGACAATTTGTACATAATTAATAACTAGTCTCCGCAACATTAGAATTATTATTTGCATTCCATCATCACTTATCTGACTTCGGAAATGTAATCAAGATATAAAGAAATTAAGTTTAGATTCTCTATTTCTTTTGTTGTCCTCTTAAATATTTTTTTAATATATTTTAAAAAATTAAAATTAATGATAATTAATGCATTATAAAAACACAGAAATCACACAAAAAATAACCTAACAGACCATCCAAATTCAAAAGAAATTCGATTAACAATAGAAATTCGATTAACAATAGAAATTGATAACCCCATAGCATGAAGTGAGAATCGTAATGCATGACACAGTACTTGAAAATCAGAAACGGAACAGAGTATAAAAGAAACGGAATCTGTAACACAATTTGTTAATTGATGAGAAAAGAAAAGAAAAAAGGACCCTTAATTCAAATAGAGAATCAACAAGAAAACAAACATGTAAATGATTCATTAAATGAAAAAACGTGTTTTGTATTATTCTCTTCACAATATGTAAATATTATTCTCTGATTACGGTGGTTGCGTGAAACGGGAAAACTTAGTCTTCCGACTGTGCCGACGAATAAAAAAAGTGTGGTGACTTGTCAATGTGGTCAAATTAAAAATTGATAGCTTTTCCAATTTCAAAACCTTGCCCTACCTCTTATTCTCACTTTCATATTTGGCTAACCTACCCATGATCGCTTATAAATACTGGTGTGAGAACTAGCTACTCCATCACCCACCAACATTATCAAGTAAATCGTAACCCTCTGGTTCTCATAAGTTACCACCAAACACGACAACCAAAATGGAGAAGCTTGCTACCACGGTTTCGATTTGCTGCATACTTTTGTTCCTGTCTTTACCAGTGATGTCTCGAGAAGTTGGTCAGGATCGATTAGCTTGTCGGCTTTCTGTTTAGTTTGCATGCATGCGTATCAGAAAGTATACATCATTATATACGTGTTAATATGTTGTTTATGTTTTATTGAAAGTGCAGAAGATGAGAGAGAGTTTAGTTACGAGGAAGAAAGCGAAAATGGACCGTCTCATTGGGGAAACATACACCCTGAATGGAGTGTGTGCAACAATGGATCCATGCAGTCACCGATTGATCTATTGAATGAAAGGGTTCAAATAGTGTCGCAGTTAGGGAAGCTTCAGATGAACTACCAACCCTCCAATGCCACTATTAGGAATAGGGGCCACGATATCATGGTGAATAAATATCAAAATAATTAAACTACCAAACTTTGAAATCACTATAGTATATATATACTTTAACGTCTTCTTAGTTATCTACCTAATACAATAAATTAACTTTGATCCAACTTTCTGGTTTGTAAATGCAGCTAGAATGGGTTTCTGGCGCAGGTTATCTTCAAATTAATGAAACTAAATACCTACTCAATCAATGTCATTGGCATTCTCCCTCTGAACACACCATAGATGGCAAAAGGTAATACATACACTTCTTTGAATTTACGTAGAAAATACATGATTTTATTTTTCTATATACAACGAAACTGTAATACTAACTTGTTTTGTGCCTTCGTTATATATTTAGTCGGTGTCAAACACCCGATTTCGTCCGGACTTTTTATTTTTTATTCGTTGTTCCATTACGATTTGGGTTATCACGCCTAAAATATTTACCTATACTTAAAAAGAATAAAGAATAGTGAAAATTGCATTGCAGGTTTGATCTAGAGTTACACATGGTGCACGAAACTCCATCTGGACAAACAACTGTGATAGGAATACTATACAAGATTGGAAGACCAGATTCTTTTCTGTCATCGGTAAATTAAATTTCTGTGTTTTTGTGTCTTATATTTCGTGAATAACTATGTCTGTAAAGACTATTATATATATAATAAATATTGAAGTTAGACATGAACCCTTGCTTTTTGTAGTTAACGAGTCATATAAAGGCTATTTCTGAGACCACGGAAGCAGAAAAAGTGGTGGGTGTAGTTGACCCTAGGCAAATCAAAATTTTCTACAAACAGTATTACAGGTATATGGGTTCGTTGACTATTCCTCCGTGCACTGAGAATGTTTCTTGGACCATGGTTAGAGAGGTACATGTTCTAACTATCTATTATTCATCAATTCTTGAACTTCCCTTTTCAAATATTGTGAAAACATTATGTTACTGTGTTTGAACCTTGTTCAATTTCTCAGATACGATCGGTTTCAAAGGAACAGGTTAGATTGCTCCGAGCCGCTGTTGATGATGTAAGTTAAATAATAATGAAGTTCAATTATGTCACGAAACAATGGGACACAAAAGTAAAACCTTGCATCATAATAAACATGAGAGCCTCTCTGAAGCTTCTAGGTTCATAATTATTAAGCTATAGAATAATTATTCAAAGAGACTCCACTAAGAGAATATTTGGTTAATTAATTAATTAGGTCCATATATAAGCAGTAGTTGAATATTAGGTAGACTCTGTATCAAAATCAATAATCATGATATCTAAGTTTGATTATCGACTCTCCTGACGTAACTATTTTAAATTTCAATTCTTTACCTTTTGCTTTTATAAATGGAAAACTTATGCCCATGAACATTGTATATAAATATAAATGTTCAAAAGACACCATTCCATGTTTCTTTTTGTTACTTATATTTATAGGTGAAAATAGTCTAATTATTTCTTGCATTTTAACCTTTGACACCTTCGCAGGAATCAGAAAGTAACGCAAGGCCACTGCAACATATAAATAACCGCTTGCTGCAACTTTATCGGCAAAAATATATTAAACATTGAAATTCCAGTGCAAACCTGACCAAGAGGTTGACTTCTAATTGGTCGGAGAGTGAATGCGGATATACATGGCCCAATCCCTTTATTGTTGTTTTTTTTTATAATTTTTTTCTCCAGAATAAAAATTGAATAAATAAAGAAGCACATAGATGCTTCAATTCTTTTAATCTGTATCACATAAGAAAGTTATTTATCAAACGGAATTTGAATTGATTTAGATTATGGGTAACGATGTGACACTCAATCTTACTCTATCCACTTCGCACAGGCTCCATATTACAATCGATATCTTATAACCCAAAACTATTAATTAATTCCACTTTCTCACACAAAATACACATTAATTAGTTAGTATACTCCTATAAAATGTATTTTAGTTTTCATGATATCATCTATTTTGTATAACACAATTATCCCGGTTGATAAACAATACAATTACATAAAACTAGATAAGCTAAAGTTTTAAAAACTTTTATACATATCTATAAATTAAATCACACATACATATATTTACATTTACATCTCATTCATATACTTAAGTTGATACAATCAATCCATCCATTTAAACAAATTCATAATCAAGTGTTTGACTAAGCCCACTAAATACATCTCATGTGAAAATACCAATGACATCAACCACCACAAACATTTATACTTTGAGAAAATATATACGTTAAATTAAACTCAGACATTTGTACATATAATAATACTTTCTTTAAGTTGTTACACTACAAGAAAATTAATAAATAATAATTAATTTTAAAAACAAAAATAATTAGTTATTATATTGACTAACTTAGATATCATTTTATAAACTAAAAAATATTGATATTTAAAATAACTTCTATTGTAAATAAAAACATTATAATTAGATTATGAATTAGAGTTTAAATTGGTTTTTCATATTGACCATCAAAATATTAACTACTTACTATTATTAATTTTAAATTAGAAATTAGTTTAGTTTGTAATCTTTATTCATGACTGGTCAAACATAATTTTTTTTCAGACCACAATCTAGATTATGAGAACTTCATTAAACTCTAACCATGTAATATTATTTTCTATATGATTCCAATGCCAATTGAGTATATTACCTTCATGAATCTCATATACAATAGACAACCTATTTATTTAAGAAATTCTCTTATTTAATTAATATGTTGTTTTTATGCGTATATATAAAGTTTAATTGATGAATGTATTGGGTCGTGCCGTGAAATCAAATAACTTTACTCGTTGATAAAAATTAATTTACTATTTTATTCCCTGTTCACTGTTATCGTTTTCACATATCATAAAAGAACGCACATTTCCACAAATTGACGAGATCAAGTCTAAAGTAATACTCAAAAGATATCTTAGAATATGTTTATTTAGTTTTTGTATTATTTACTTGAATTGAATATCTACCTCTGTATACTTAAAATAGCTTAAAATATTGTGTCATAGAGTGGTTTTGTTTTATATTTAAATATTTAATTAATGCGTTAACTATTTTTTTCTCTTTGCTTTACCTCTCTCTTTCACGCGGAACATATTATTTTAGTGCAATGTTGCGTTGTGATAAAAGAGAAGAGAAGCTGTGCCTAGGGCTTTTCCTTTGGAGATAAGGTCGAGATAGCTAAATATATCAAAAGTTAAATTAATTTATAATTTTTTTTGTGTTTGATTAGTCATGACTCTATCAGTTTTAGCTTTCAACAGGAAAAATATTAAGTCATTTCAACGATAACATTAAGAGAATTACTTTAAAAAAACGACTTAATTATCAAATTTTTATATTAGAATAAATTTAATGATAAAAATTAAAAGATAACACTAGACTGACTAACTTACTTTATTTTTAATGTTATATAAAAAAAAATTAGTGTTTTATGTAGCATTTTCTATATATTTTTTTGGTGTAAGTATTTGAGTTAGGTCTTACCCAGATTTTCTTGGTATTTGATAAACTTCTGTTACCTTTGATTTTGTAAAAACAAGAAGATAGGAGAGGCTCCAATCTTTGGGGTGATATTAGTTTTGATGTTTGTGGCAACAGAGAAGAAGATGAAGAACCAATTTTGTGACCTTCATTGCTGAAATGAAGATGAAGAATGAGAAGTTTTCAAGCATGAAAATGGGTTTCACCTAAGGTGGAATAAGCAGTGTGAAGAATCATCATTATTACATCCCAGGCAGGACTTCAACAACAATGATGGTGGTCACAAAAATGGGATTCATGAGCGACTCATAAAATTTAAGTGTTGTGTTCATATTTGAGACGGATATAAGTTGTTCCTCCTGATCTAGAAATTAAATAGATGAAACTCAGATCATGCTCTTCTATGTTTATATATATATATATATATATATATATATATATATATATATATATATATATATATATATATATATATATATATATATATTATTGCTGATAAAAAAATATTGGTTTAATCATGCGGAAGTTTCCCATTTTTGTTATAAAATCTCAATTAGGTCCGCAATTTCTAAGTTGTCTCAAATGGATTATATTTTTTGAAAATTTGTTTCAATTTGTTCCTTTTCGTCAGGGTAACTATGTGTCACATGTCAGCTAGTGGTTCTTTTTTTTTAATATTTTTTTACTTTCTTTTTTTGAAAAAACAGTTGACACATGTTAAATTAGGGTTTTGTCTTATGATTTTTTTAATTTTTTAATTTGTTTAAAAAAAACTGTCACGTGTGAAAATATGTTTTGCCACATGTCAATTATTTATGTAAAAAATCTCGATTTGGTCCCTATAATTATTATTTTGTCTCAATTTAGTCTTAATCTTTTGGTAAACTAGAATAATTTCATCCCTTCCAAATTGAGACCAAATTTAACTTTTATATTAATATTATAATAATATTTTTATTATAATAGATATTTTTAAGCAAATTAATTTTATTTAAATTTAAATTTTGCATGGAACTTTATTTAAAAAAAATTGTTTTAATAATTTCTAAATAACTTTATAAATTCAAATGTGAAATTTTAAAATAGTTTTATATAAGTTACAAAATTCAATGCAAAATTTAAATTTAAATAAACTTAATTTAGTTAAAAAATATCTATTATAATAAAAATATAATTATAATATTAATATAAAAGATAAA
>Ga0209589_1000453_pt1 | contig 57169 bp, 32 predicted proteins | sample CowpeawhiteBW_FD_187525 | JGI IMG/M metagenome (GOLD analysis project Ga0209589, IMG submission 187525) | Root nodule microbial communities of legume samples collected from California USA - Cow pea white BW (SPAdes) (version 2) | ecosystem: Host-associated > Plants > Roots > Nodule | place: USA...
ATATATATATATATATATATATATATATATATATATATATATATATATAATGTGGTTGTGAGTCTTCTATGTTGTATCATTGGATGCATACTTATAATTGATTTTAAAAGCTTAGATTTATTTGGGTCGAAATTCTCTCAAAGTTGGTTTTGTCAAAATGAATTTGAATAATATCTCTTTGAAATTTGAGATTGATGGGTCTTTGGAATGAGTATTACTTTGAAGAAAAACATCAATGAGACATGAGATCGATCTACGTATAAGAAATTGACATCATCCTTAGATAAAATTTTTAACACAATAAGTTTATATATGTTGTTATCCTTTGTGATGCTAACCAATTTTTTTACTTTACATGAGGCTTAAACTCGTACTTAAATTCCTAGTAGAGACATTAGTTGTGACTCTTGTACGAGACTGATTTTGAGTTTTCCAAGCTTTTATAGATATACAATTGTCTTGTAAGTTGGATTATTGGGAATTCTATATGACCTTCAACCAACCTGGAATATATGCTCCATGAAAATGATTTGCAAACTAAATTACAAGTCTGAAGTTGTGATGACTTTCATCTTCTCACACATAAAAAAACAAAGTCAACTAATGAACTCACTAAATAAACTCCTGGTTTAATATTGTGTAATACAATATTTAATATAAATACTTGTAATGTTCTAAACCCCATACTCACTGTACATAAGAATAATTTATAATATAAACCTCACCTGACAAGTTGATATTGTATGATTGACTTTTTTTTAAAGTTCAATTCTTAACATGATGATAAAATTCATGGGCTAAAGTCTATCATAGTAAACTTTTGTTGTTTGCTGGATTTATTATTCTACCCGTTATTGGACCATCCACTAATATATAATCTCATTATAAAAGTGTACATGTCTTGACATGAATGGAACGTGTGTTGGAAATTACATAACGACTAAATATAAGACTAATGAATACATTTAAATCTCACATTACAAATCAATTTTATAAAGTTAAATTAAATTAATTTTTTTAACATGTAATACAATATTTACTATAAATATAATTACATGTGTATTATAAGTAGAGCTGTCAAAATGGCCGCCCGGCTCGGTCCAACTCAGCCCACCACAGGTTGGTTACTTAGTGGGTCAACCCAACCCGACTCACTTATTAGCGAGCCGAAAAAATTTGAACCCGGTCCGACCCACCACGGGTTGGTGGGTTAAACGGGTTGGCTCACTAGCCCACTTAATTAAAAAAATATATATTTTTTTAAGTCAGAAATTATATTTCAGATTAAAATTTAAATAAATTTGAATACAATCTCAATATAATCCAAAATGATGTTAAACTCCAATACAAACCAAAATAAATAAATAAAAATACAAATTACTATCTAAGATCAAAGCATTCTTGTGACTTACCCAATCTTTTATTGAATGCAATACTTTTTTGAGCAAACTAATTATACTTTTTTTAATAATTATACTTTTATCAGTTGAAGTTAGATCTTTATTTGCTAACCCACCAATGTATTTGGTTAAAAAAACAGCCAAACATTACCAAGTCCAATATAATGTGTGTCACCATGCGGCTTGGTGGGCCAATCCGGCCCACCACGGGTTCAATCCGAGTGAGTCGGATTCTTTGTGTGCCGGATTAAAAATTGATCCGTACTAAAATTTATAAAAAAATATCAATCCAACCCTGCCCGAATCTGTGGTAGGCTGGATTGACTCACAGATTCTAATCCACTTTGACGACTCTGATCATAAGGTGTATGATGAAAATATGGTCATGTTGTTGTCGTATAATAGTATCAAGAGACTTTTCATAATTCTTTTTTTCTTTAAATCAATCTATACGCTTCCACTTTCAAATCTTTTAAATTAAACGACACCAACTTTCAACCAAAATGACTAATTTAGTAGTTAACCGGAAATATTTTATTATATACTTAAACTCTTTTAAAACGTAAATGACAATATGTAAATATTACGCGACGAATTAATGAAATGTTAAAATTCATATGCACTTATTTATTCAAGTTTTTTTTATCAGAAAAACGTTCTAAATAGTCTAAATAATTTAATTATCAAACAATTTTATTTTCAGAAAAATTTAAAAGTAAAAAAGAATGTACAAAATACATTCAATCATATATATATATATATATATATATATATATATATATTTATTTATTAGTATAAAATGTTTATCATTAAGTAAAAAACTATAACTATAATCATTAGTTAGAATGTAACTTTCTTTTACTTAAAAGTGTAACAATTAAAACACCACAATTTGATTAAGATCTAACCCACTTGACTTCTATTCCAAAATAATTGATATCACCTTCAAGTATATATATATATATATATATATATATATATATATATATATATATATATATATATTCAATGAAATTCATTAATATAATCAGTAATGAATTATAATCTGTGACACTTGTGAATGAATAATACATCACATTTTTTCTTTAAATTTTTATTTTAAAATTGTCTTTTAACAAAGTAATCATATTAACAGATTTCACATATAAGAATATTTACAAATATAAAAAAGAATTTAAAAAAAAAAACTACATACATTTTTAGAGAAGCAACGATTCAGGTTGCTTATTAAAAATAATTTTTACTTTTCTTTCCCATATTTACTTTTAGACCATCACTTTTTTTTTTTGTTTGTTTACATACAAACAAAAATATCGACTAAATCTTGCTAATATGTTATCCAACTCCACCTTTTAAAAATATTAGTATAGAAAGAGATTTTATAATATTAGTGTGAAAAATTAGCAAGTTGTTTTTAAAAATGAAATGGTGACGTCGATGAAGCAACAGTAGCAGTTGGATCCAACGTGGCCGTCTCATCCGTCCCCCTCGAAGCTATCGTCAGCACCCAGCAACTACACTCATCAACCAGACAAAGCCAAACAACCAAATAGCCAAAGCACCGAGTTTACTATTTTCATCACATTAGTATATAATAACGTAGCTATAGTACACACGCACCTCTTACCAACTCAACTTCCACTCTCGTCAATCATCACACACAATGGCCTTCACCAATGTTTTCCTCGCTCCTTCATTCGCCCTACACGGTGGTAGGGTTTCCGATCCGCGTTCCATTCCGCTCCTCTCTCCTCCCTCCGACGTCGTCTTCCGTTCCTCAACCTCCTTCTCTAGGGACAGGTGAGAATTCATCATCGCCGCACTTTACTTTTCCTGATTTTTTCTTTTTAGTAGTTTTTGAAATCGGAGTGTTAATTGAAACCGATTATTACGGTGTCTTAATCCACTGCAATTCGAGTCTCGTGTGGATAGATGAAGACGGAAGTTATTGAATGAGAATGAGGGTGAGAATGAGAATGAGAATGAGAATGAGATGTTCCCTAGGGATGGAGTGAAGTCAGAAGTGTGATGCTGATTTCTTGAAAGATTTAAGTAGGAACTAGAAATCGAATATTGATAGCTGACTTTTGATTTTTAAATTTTGGTTGTTTTTTCTATTCATAAAATTTAGTCAATGTTCTGATGAAAAAAATTTGACGGGAAAGTGGATTTTAGTGGAACCAGTGTTTAGTTGTGAGATTATATTGTTCTTGAGTTCAGTGACTCCAGTGCCTGTGTCTAGATATTTTGACTGAACCTACTCTTGGTGTGTGTAAATCCAGTGGGAGTGAGTGATTCGAGTGAGCAAATGTACGGGTTTATTTGAAGTGTTTGACTAAGAGTCAAAGTTGGATGACTTTGTCATTCATGCTCCGAGTTATTTATCTTTCCCTTTGACCATTGATCGATTATTTTATTGTCCTGATGTTTTGGAAGAATTAGCGCGTCAACTTCTTTCACCCGATTTGTCAATGCCCCCTTCATTCCACTTTCAATTCATGGTAAATGCTAAATAGTAAAAGTTTGGTAGTTCCAACGCAGTCAACTCAATGCATTGCTGTGAGTGATGGTATCCCTTATTCATTTCATTTGTATATACTGAAAAATTGATGGTACTATTTGAGTAGTCAAAACTATAAATTATTTTCTTAGATGGAGGGGGAGGTAGTGGCCTACGCACCTCAAGCCATTACAGTTGGGCATGTATGAAACATATAAAATTGTGACAATGCCTATGTTAATTTAGTGGTTTGATGTCTGTAAACCTTGAAGCCATGTATCAATCTATCCATACAGAGATCTTTCTCTTATTCAAGGGCTTCTCTTTTAGTCCCAATGTTTAGTTAGGAATGACCCATTTCACTCCTGCTTTGAAAGCCCTTATTCCTGAAGCTTCCAGTTAGAATCCATTCTCCATTATGGGTAAACTTTGTTTATTCAGTTTTTGTTATTGTTTTTTTCTTATTGTGCATCCCTTGGCACCCAGGAATCCTGAATATGTTGGTTCTTGGTCCCATATATGGTTTGATGGTGCTATTCTGTTAAGTTAATGAAGGTTGGTTCGACCACTTTTATTGATAGGGTTTGCATTCTAGTCTATGATCCCTAATGGAACTTTAATATTCTTAGTAGTCGTCAGGATGTATCTATACCACTTGTCTCTTATTATTACTGGTTGGCACGTTTTGCAGGAACATTATACTTGCTTCTGCATATCATGTGAATGCAGTTGGTTCCGCTTCACTGGTCAGTGTTGTGTTTATTGCCCCCATGTCATTCACATTTACCATTTTTTTGGCAGATGAAAAATATGATTAGTAAACATTAATTTATTATGTGTGATTTAGAATCTTTGTTATTATCCGTGAATTGTATAATTTTAATCCACAACGAACTGAATTGCAAAGAATAAAATAAAAGTGAGGGACTGAATTAGAAGAGAAAAAGTAGTTTCGGACTCAATAGGGTTATTGTGTCATAACATTATAGTAAATAGTGTTTTCTATTTCCTTCCTGATCTTAGGAAGATATTTTTCTTGCTATCATTTTTGCCTCTTTTTCCATTTCATATGAAATACTTTTCGTTACTAGTAGCCAAATGGAGCTGTCAAATATATGTTGAGAAACCATGGCTAATGTCCTATAATTTCCTTCCCTCCCCCCTTGCACCTTCTGATATTTTCCTTTGTTACTAAAACTTTTAAACTTTCTGAAATTTGAGTATGATACTTTTAACAAAAAAATAAAATAAAAAATCATAGCTTTTTTCAGATGGTTTTGAGCAGTGGCTAGGCTATATCTGATGGGGATTTGAAGGGCTGCTGCACAGGAATCTATCTTTCTTGTGGTCTTCCCATTTTCAATCCTTCAATCAGTTGACCTGTGTATAGTGATGATCATGTTTTCTCAAACTCCCTTTGTTATTGGGAATGTTATATGCAGATCTCAAGCAATTTCTTTTTTCTTTCTGGGAAATTTCTCTCAAATTTGGATTAATATCTACTGGACTACATGTCTGTTGCACTACAGTTCAGCTTATTCTTTACATTCAAAACTCCTGTGTATTTTACAAGTCAATCTTGTATTATATTCAACTAGTCTTGGGCGTGTTTGTGCTGGTCTAATATAGTCACTGCTATCATTCATAGATATATTTGCCAAGAGTCTAAGCTTTTGTTAACAATTCAATACATATGCCCCGAGCCCTCCGTTTTTTTATACTATGCTTATACATACATATGTTTATGACTTTTTTTATTGGATAATTCGCACTGTGCAGAAATCCAATGACAATCCCGACAGTGTTCCTATGCCAATAGTTCTAATAGATCAAGACTCAGATCCTGAAGCAACAATTGTTCAGCTTAGCTTTGGAGATCGCCTTGGAGCTCTTCTTGACACGGTGATTTGACTACTGGAAACTAAATTATGCAATTTAAAATTTTCAAACCAGTTGAATCTCTACAATGGGTTATCCTTAAACTGTTATTTGTTGTTTAAGTGATCCTGTCACTATTTGATTGTTTGACAAGTTTTATCATGTATTTGCAGGTCTCAAGTTTTGCTTTGTTTATTTATATATTCTTCCTTACACATGTCATCATTCCCTTTGTAAACAAGCATCATTGGTTCATTTCAAGTTGGTTCTGTAAAATTTGCTTGAAAACTACAGAGCATTATAGTTTAGTTTTTAAAGAAAGAAAACAAACTGGAATCATCATGAGTGTTGAAAGGCATCTTTTAGGGTTTCAGATGACTGTTCTTTTCTATCACAAAAGGGCATCATTTACATAGAATTTTATATTTATTGTCAATAATTGATCTTTATTTGTTCATATCAAGGCAGATGAAAGCATTAAAAGATCTGGGACTGGATGTTTCAAAGGGAACTGTCTCGACAGAGGGATTAGTTAAGCAAACGAAATTTTTCATCACACAATCGTAGGTCTTCCTTGTCTTTTTCTTCCAGTTTCATTACTGTGCGTTATTTTTATTGAGTAACAATTTCAACAGTAAAAGTGGACAACATGAGTGAATTTGCTCTTAAACTGATAATTATTCCTTTTCTTTGATAAATTAAGACATCATTCAGTCTTTTTCATCTTTAACTAAAATTTCTCTTATATGTGAGTCACTGTCATATTCTCTCTAAGGAGACGTATCTGAGTTCAGGAGAATCATACTGTAACTCAATGGATCACCCTGTGTTCTTGGATGTTAGATAGTTTGAAAGGTGTTTTGTTTTCCTAAGGTGTGCTGGAAAGCTTCCTTAGCTGTGGGGTCACCTTTAGCCTGTCTTAGTTGTGGTCTTTGGGGGCTTCCTTAATTGCAGTATTAGTTCTGGCTGAAAGAATTGAGAAGCTTATATGGGATTTTCTTTTGTATGGGGTTGTTAAGGAAATTTGTTGTAGAACTTAACAGGAAATCAAGTTTATCTATTCGAAATTTGGTTTCCAAAAACTATTCTTTGGCAGCCAAAATGGATTTTGGCTTTTCCCTCCATGGACCGGTTCTTTATGGCATCAAATTATCCAAATTAAGTGTGGTTTGCATTCAGATGAGAGGGATGTCAGTTCTGTTACTGTTTTGTATGCTAGCCCATTGAAATTTATATCTCAAGGTTATGCTTCTTCTGGATCTCTTCATTCCTTGGGTTTGGGTGATGGTTTAAAGTTTGCGAGAGTCCACCATGAAGCCTTTCCCGTACTTGTTTTTAATGCTCCTGTATTTTAGTTTCATTCTTCATCTCATTCTTCTACGTTCTGTAATTTTCACTTATTCAGAAAGGAGCATGTTAGGGAATTTTCTGAATTACAGTCTTCGGTGTTGCTAAATTCAGTCTTTCTCAAGAGTCCACATGAGAAAATGTGTTCTCTTGAATACTTGACTTGAGGTGTAAGTTGCTCTTAGTCTCCCACCATCAATCACTAGTAGAAAGTTCTATTTTTATTGACCTAACTGTCAAATTATAACCATATGTTACTGAGATTATTCATATCAAATTTTGCAAACATTGAACAACAATAGAAAGGTTATTAAATTATTCTTATTTTCGTATTTTCTAAAGCATGTTATGTTAATCTCAATGTACTTGAATGTATAAAAATCATATCAATTTTACCGTTTACTGATTGTCTATTTTGTTATCAATGCTTCATTGAAGCTTTTAAGTCTTTACAGACTTATTTGATGTTCATATTCTCAGAGATACTGGGCGCAAAGTTGAAGATCCTGATATGTTAGAGAGAATTCGACTTACCATCATTAACAATCTGTTAAAATATCATCCTGTAAGTTTGTCTATTCTTGCCTATGGGTTTTTTATATGATTACTTTTACATACAAAAAGTTTCATTATAATTAACAATTTTTTATAAACACAACTTTTCCTAGTTACTTTTTCCCAATATGCCTTTTTGTTTGCTATTAATTTTCAGTTTTTCTTTACTCACAAATATTATGTAATTTTTGTAGGAGTCAAGTGAACTACTAGCGATGGGTGAAGTGTTTGGCATAAAGTCTCCAAAGAAGAAGGTGAATTGTACTATTCCAGTTTTTGTTTCTTGAATAAAATAAACATCGGTTATTTGATGCATCCATGTTGGCATTTCCCAGTTGATGGCTTTTGCAATCTTATGTTAATATTTCTTCTATAAAATAAATAAAATGTTGTTGTCGCTTTATGTTCAGGTAGTGGATAATTCTTTTTTCACTTTTTCTTTTTTAATTATCCAGTGGTTTTTATTGTGAATTAAAACTTTTGGGAGCTACCTCCTGATTTTGACCAGCTAGAGATCAAACATCATTATTCTGAATGCAGACCAATTATACTTATTCCAGTATTTGTGTATCTCTTTCTATTTGAAAAATTGAGTGTCTGCACTGGAAAACCATTTGGGTTTCTCTTCTGCAATCTTGTCAAAGAGATTACGTGATGATCTTTTTTTGGACTTCTTGAGATTATTAATATTAAATGATAAAGATTCATTCTTCACTTCAGATTCCATGGCCACTATGGCTTTATATTGCCTGCATTATTACTGGTTGACTAAGTTGGGGCTTCTAAATTGATATACTGGAATGTTCAAGTTATATAACATAATTTTTGTGTTTTTGGTGCATATTATCATGCAGTATATAGATTGGATTACCAAAAGATGCTTGGTTCATTTTATAGAACAGGGGTTTTATTAGCTTTTGATGGGATTAAAATAACTTTATTACTCAAGTCTTTATTAATAACTTGAGTTTTTTTATTAGATGTTTGTAATTTTTTATTAGTTTCTATTGTCATTCCCTAAATTCAATGAATGATTTATGGGTCCGATGCATGGTCTCAGTCTTGCTAATTTGAACTTTCTTTGCTGTTTTATGCAGCGTAATGAGGATATCAAAACTCATATACAGGTTAAGGAAGATGGGCCCAAGAGGAGGTTTGCATCTTATAACGAGTGGATGCTGTAGTCTTTGAGCTGTTTATTACTTGCACACGCCAAATAATATTAGCATAATAAACAACCCAATATAAAATAGGTTTCTAATTCTTTTTAATTCAATATGTATCAGCTTGCTGTGTATAGAGACGGCAGATAAGCCTGGATTGCTTGTTGAAATCATCAAAGTCATTTCAGATGTGAACATTGATGTTGAATCGGCTGAAATTGATACAGAAGTATCTTCCTCTTTGTCTATGTCGCCTTCTGTTTGCCCCATTTACCCTTAAGTAACTTTACCGCACTTTTCTTTCAGGGTTTGGTTGCTAAGGATAAATTTCATGTCAGTTACGGTGGGGCTGCATTGAACAGATCGATGTCTCAGGTAACCCTTTGTGTTCAAAGAAATAAACAAAAATGAAAACATTATTTAAATCTTGGTTTTATACAAGTTGCCTTACCTTTTATCCAACACCATGTCATTCCGCAGAATTTGATTGCACAACAAACTCATTTTTGTGATTTTGAATGAGCAGGTTTTGGTGAATTGTCTTCGTTACTACCTGCGGACGCCAGACACAGATATCGATAGTTACTGAAGGAACCACCTTTACCTGTTAAACAAGCCACTATAACTGTTCGCATACCAAATTAGCCGTGACCTCGTGATCACGAGCTAGAGTCATATGGTAGCTTTACTGCTACCACATTATGGAACTGGTACGTGCTGCTCTTGTTACTTATGGAACCTATGAATGAATACCTGTAACTAACTATGGAACGAATACATGTTCTGTTGCCTATGGTATGGGATCTATGGATACCTGGAACTTACTGAGCACCCCTTAAATCAGATATGAAAGCTAAAAACAATCGGAACGTGATTTTTGCATCATTTGTTTATTGGTTTCTTCTACAATTTTCAGAATTTCATTTTTGTAGTAAAACACAAGCATTGCATTAGTTTCAATAGATTTTTTTTTAGATCAAAAGGAAACAGAATTGGAGAATTTAGGGTATCTTTGAATACTATTTTCAAAAAGAGAAATTACTTTTCTGTGTAAAAAGTAAATAACACTTGCAAAAAAGAAATACATCAGAAGTCATCTTAAACACCGTCTTGCAACCAACAATCTTCGCTCATCATTTGTCATTTAAAGAACAGGTCATTGCAAATGATACAATAGACAAACTTCACAAAATCCTGCGAACATAGAACGAGACCGGGGTCATGTTATCTTATGTTTGGTTGAGCTAAGACTTGTGTGGTTTCACTTATGATTGTCTTATAGTTGGGATGTTGTTTTATAGTCATGGTTTTGTGACTAGAGTTTTCCTAATTAACGTTAAGTATACTGGGAATAACCGCAATGTCGCGAATAATTTGTCGCAAAGTAGAGTTTAATTTAAGCAATATATTTGCACTAGAGTTTAATTTGTTTTATCAGACAAATCTTTAGAGATTACAAGTATTTTTGAACGAAAACAGTCATGTTTTAAGTTGACTAAAACCCTCAACACCAATAAATTATAACAATAAAATTATTAATTTTTACAATAATTATGTTGAAAACGAACCACTTACACCAGTAATGCCTTTGGTTTCACAAAGTGGTCAATTTAAATCTGCTCTTGGTTGCTTTTCTTTGGAGATTGGGATTCAACATCCATGCTATTTTCAACGTCGTCGATAGCGCCCTTAGGTTTCACAAATCCATCTTCTTCACGGTAATGTTCCTCCTTTATCAGTGAAACATACTCCACCTTTTCACCATATCTTCTAACAATGATCAAGTAGAAAGACAAGGCGAAAACGGTGATTCCAATCAACAAGAAGCTGAATTGAATATTCACCAAAGAGATAGCACGATGAAGAGACTCGTCGTCACTGCATCTCACCACATATTCATCAGATTCTTCAAGGTGCATGAAACAACCTTTGGCTTGAAATCCTGGTGTCCAAAGCAAGAACCCCATGATCATAAGCCACACACCTTGGAAGAAAATGCTCACAGAACGTACAAAACAGACCAAAAAGCTCTTGGGCCTGCCAATTCCCATGAGGGTTGTAGCCAAAGAAATAAGAATCAAAAGCTGCAACAAGAAGTGGTATTGGCCTTCTGGTCCCATGTGATCTCTAGAGTGAAGGTGGATAAGAAGAAATTGTTGTGTAAAAGCCATGGCTCCCAGCAAATGAGTTAGCTCATTTTGAACTTTACTGCATTTTCTATCAAGAACTATGGCAAAGATGGCATACACCAAGAAAGCCATGGCCATGGAGGAGTGTTCAAAGTTGTGTAGATGGGTGGAGGGAATGGTTCCATCAGGGTCAAATGGTTGGTGATGAATGGGAGCAATGAAGAGCTCCATGGCAATAAAGATGGTGCAACTTGCCATGATGAAGTGGAGCTCCAAGTATCTAGATATTGTGGTGGGAAACCATAGGGTTGATGTGTAGGACTTGGAACTAAGGGCATGGAGCTTGACGTGGTTGAAGAAGTGCCATAAACCAATTACAAAGAAGCCAAACCCCAAAAGTTGATGCCCCTCTAGCATAGTGCCTGCAAGGCCAACACAAGAAAGAAAGAGAAGAGTTTGGTGGAAACTAGTTAAACTCTATTCAACACCAAAAGAGGAAAAGAAAATTCCAACACAGTAACTAAAGAAAAAAAGGAAATGTAGTAGTATCGAGTATATTGTTCAAGGAACTCAGATTCAAATGTTAAATAAACACTAACACAACTGTTTTCTGTTCCAAAGGTCACACCAAATGAGAGGATCTTTTATAGAGCTGTTATTTTGGAAGTTGATGAAGTTAGTTATGATGAGTAAGTGAAGCCAATCACAAGGGAAAAAAGCTTGGTGTGATTGGTGCGTGTCTCATAAGGAAAAGAAAGGGTTTGGTATTTTACGCCAAGTAAGAAGGTGCTTTTCCATTAAGGAAATTTCAGGCTCTTACAATGCAATTGTACCATTCTCCAGGTATGGACAAAACGTAACTGTAATGCATTGGCTGTTAAAGACGCAAATATGCATTTATGATTGGGAATAACATTTTAATAAATTATTATGTTCTACAACGGAATTTAATTCATATAATATTTTTTTTTATAATAGTTAGTGCATTAAAGATTTCCAGTTATTTAGAGTGAAAATATATTTACACAGAATATACGTTGTTAAATAACATCTTTCGGAGTTTATACTGTTAGCACAAGAAATAACATTTAACAACTTTTTTTACGACACTTTTAAGTAGATTCATTATGACACTATTTGCGTAAATGTTTAATTTATCTTAAATATACGGTTGTTATGATAAAATCATATGATTTTACATTTTTTAATAAACATAGTTTCTCTTTTTTAAAAATTAAGCTCGTTTATATGTGATGATGATTATAGTTGCACAAATGCAGAGTTTAACACGGTAAATTACTTCATGCCAGCATGAACAACTTGTCTTAAAAGATTTACAATTCTGATAACTAAATAAGGCTAAACTTTTACCATTTAATTATTATATTATTTGTACAATCTTACTTTATAGAACCATACGCGTGAGAATATTTGCAAACGAAGTGGCAGCATTCATATTTGTATTATTGAGCTTTATTACAATACAGCTAACTATATTTTTTTTTTCATCTTTCACCTTAACATATGTGCAGTAGAAGATTCTCTGAATTTTCTTTTAAGATAGAAATTGCAACCTTTTGTAAGAAAGAGCCACCTGCAGAAATTTCTTAGAAATTTCGCAGGTTATAGTTTGTACTTTAAGAGAATGCTCATTCGAGTCTTATCTTCTCAATTTTCTTATATGTGAGTAAGAATACCCCTTAAACAAAAATACTTTTTGTATGCATTATTTTAGAGATCCTATTAAATTATCTTATCCATATTAAAACTTAAAAATATCTATTTTTCAAAAAAAAAAAAAACAAAATATAATTTTTAAAAAAAAAAAAAAACCAAATACAACTTTTCAAAATTAAAATAGTTCTCTAATTTCTTTTATCAAACACAAATTTTAAGTCGTTGTAGCATTCAACAAATTTATAATGAAGGATTGTTTGCAATTAAATGATAATATAAAATATTCGTATATTATGAGAGCATAGCATATTTATTTTTTTAGAAATTTATTAAGTCTCACACGGACAATTTTAAATAGTGTGAGTATATTTTATGTGATAATTTAATTATAATTGTAATCATTTTACTTTTGAATTTAAAACGTCTTCGAAAAATAAAATCGTGACGGACTTTAAAATGACCGTAGTAATTGAATCTAATAATATTATCACTTGAGATCAGAGCAGTTATTTATAGGAATAAAAACTTTCCTAATCTCAACTGGGACGCGATGTGAAACAAGTTTTTTAAAAAAGAGTTTTTAAGAATACATATATGGAACGAGTTTTATTGTGAGTATTTTTTTCTTTGAATGATGTGCCGTGAAGGGAGTATGTTAGTAATAATAGAGGTGCAGGAAGAACGGGCCATGGTTAGTTTAAATGATAGTAGACCTGGTCCTTCATGTATCTAAAAAAAATATTATCTGTAAGTTGATTTTTTTTATCATCTTCTTGTTTTAGATAATTTACCAAATGCAAATTCACCTCTAAAATATGTTTAGATTATCTAATGGAAAAAAAAAAACATGTTATTTTTTTTTTCTTTCCAAGTTTCCGTCTCTATCATTGGGACACAGGAAAAATAAACATGTTTTTGGTGGCATCGAAAGGAGACACTGAAGGGGGAATCTTCGTGTGGGTCAAGTTTGAAGAAAAAGGGTTATTTCAATTCTGCATTTCTGCTACTTTGCTATGTCCTTTACACAGAATCCACATCTAACAATAATTGCAAAAACAATATATTTCAAATACAGACGTAAGAAATAGTCATAAATTTTTTTCAATTTGTACCATTTCCACTTCCTTACACACCAAAAGTACTCAATTCCTCACATTCGCATACATTACAACATTAATACCTTAATCATCACAAATCACATTAGTAGAAAATCTAACATTGTTAAAATGCTTATTAGGAACTAATCAATTATTCAAATTTCCAAATAATAGCGACTGTCACCAACAGGATATTTATTTTATATTCGAATTTCCAAGAAAAATAACGACACACCAGGTTTTTAACAAATAGACTAATAGACTAAGTTTCATTTTATATTATTTGAAACCCTCACTACTAGTCAGAACGGGTAGTTTAAAAACTTCGGTAACGAACTCAAAGCAATTCAAACACGTTCACTCGTATTGTAGTAAAGTTACGTGCACATAACAATAGACAATTAATGAATCAAATATCACAATACAACTTTAAGTTTAGATCTTATGCATATTATAAAAAATTACCATTAGTCTAAAAATCCTTAACATGTATTATATCAATTAACTAGCTTAAGATAAGAAAGCATATATGATGTAGTTTTAGATAATTTTTTCTCCACAGTATGAAATAATATGAAATTGGATGCTCCCAACAAGTTTTTTTTTTTTTTTTTCACTCTAAAATAATATTTAGCTCCGACTGTTAGAAAATTCCATGAGCTTGCAAACTGAAGTTACCATATACTCTTTACGATGTCATTTTGAATTTACCTATCAACATAGATAAGAAACTATCATAAGAAGAATAACATCCCATGAGCATAAATAGCATACGTTAAGTTAAAAGTTATCTATAGAATTATTACCTTAATTCGGTTACGACGAGTAGGAGGAGGATTTTTGTAGTGATTCCAAATATGAGGAAAAATTTTACGCAAGAGCATAAAATTATCCATTACTCCGCCATATTTACATCGTAGACTATTGAGTACATCCTGTCAAATTAAATAATCATATATTATGTATTAATATTTACATATTTACCCTAATTATTTTAATTTTATAATAAAGGAAACTTACTCTATGTAAAATATTGTCTGAATTACGCATCTGAACTGATCCATCATCTAAATTTCGGTCTAGTCCTTTTATACCACGTTTAAGAATACAGCAATAATCTCTGAACCGCTTAGAAACCTGAATTAATAATTCTCTTATCTGAACAAAATTATTAAAAATATTAATGTTATGATTAAGTATTTAAATCTAAATTATTATATAAATTATAAGATACAAAATTAATTCTAAATTTACTATTTTTGTACCAACCTCTAGTTCATTCAGGTTGATTTGATGTTGATCTGCCAATATCTCTGAAAACCTCTGACACTCCAATTTTGAGAAATTTTCTGATACAACGTCTCTTGGCCATCCATATTCATTCTCGACTAAATTAGCCACCACATTAAGCACTTCATTTAAATGAAGGGTTGAATTCGGATCGCACTAATAGAACAAACGAGTGTGAGTTACAGATCTCTAATTTAAAATTATAACTATAATTATTGTTCATCTGTCATCGTAGACATATAAGATGTTGTTATGGTTATATGACATTTATTTTTATACATATAATATTTTAACTCTAAAATTTTAAGTCAATGTTATTGTGGGTCTTTATTCTTAAGGCAATATTGTTATAGATATTTATTTTTATATAGTGTTTAACTTTGTGAACTTTGACTCATACTTAAACTATTTCCAACACCTATGCAAGACAAAATAAATAAAGCAATATATTTTTAAAATACAAACATAAAACTGCAAAGAGGTTATCACACAAAATAAACAAAAATATTTTGAATCCCACAAGAATGAATTTTACACACCTCTTCGTTTTCCCTTCGTTTGCGTTTGATTGTTTGACTGTGGAAGTGATCTTCATCTTCCTCTGTTTTTATTCTTTAAAAAGACAATATATGAACAAAGTTTACAAAAAAAAAACTAAAGACAACATATTGAGAGTACCTCACTGCTTGCTCTTCCTTCAACTCTTCCTTCACCTCTTCCTTCACCTCTTCTTTCACTTTTTCCTTCACCTCTTCCTTCACAATCGTGTCAATGGCTGATTCCATGGCAATACCTTTTTCAACTGAAATATAATTTTTTCAGTATAACTAACAGTTAGCTTTAACAAAGTTTTTTTTTTAAACCACTCTATATTTTATAACAACCTATAACAACAATATCTTACTTTCTGTTATTACCATTATCTAATTTCAAAACGGAATCCTAAAAGACTTTTTTATTATTATTATCATAATCTTCTATATAATATCAAATTTTAAATTATAACCAAATAACTCTATTATAATAATTATATTTCAACAATATAAATATAATAAAGATGTATTAATTTATTTTGGAATTAAATTGATTCTATTTTTTTTTCAATAAAAAAAAGTACAGCAAAACATATCGAAATTGAAAAAAAAAAGTAATTATTTGATTTGGGGGATAAATTTACATTCTGTAAAAAAAGACAAAATATTTTGTAAATAAATATTTGTATATTGAAAATTTATTTACGCAGTTTTAATTAGGTTAACTATACAGGTTTTAACAGTTAAAATAATAATTTATATTATGTGTATAATTTAATCCATTTTATTCTAATAGAATTAAATTGAAGTGATAAATTAAAATAGTGTGTCCTATTTAAATTAAATGTCTTAACCTCTATAATCTTCTTAATAAATAGAATAATTATAAATGTATTTAATTTAATTAAAATAACTATAAAATACATATTAATAATTATAAATATTTACCCTCTATGTTAATATTCATACAAATGGCAAAATAATAATATTTTCATATCACATAAATAGATTTTTTTGCATTTTAGCCAAAAATTCTATTCGACCTATCATTCACCTTTACCACAAAACTTATTAACTTATTATTATTCAATGCTTCATTTTATTCCTTTGAAATTTTTTATATATATATTGACTTTTTCCAATTCTTTGTCACAAATGTTACCATCAATTGTATAAAATCACAAACTCCAACCACCAGGACAATGAAATCATATATTACTCAATATAATAATTCTCAAGACAATAACATTCAATCAAACCAATTCAAATATCATCATATAGATATTAGAATAATTATAAAGATAAAAAGCTTCCCTTACAGAATATTATTCCTCTAAATCATTCCTACTAACTAGGATATAGTTTCACCACTACATCTATACAAAATAGAATTCCTCTCTTAAGAGTCATACTAATATTAATAACTATAACTAGAAGGGAAAGATTTTAGAGTAAATAGAAACTTACTTTATAATAATGAAAATTGATCCCTCCAAAATATTTCTTATTACCTCAGCTATTTGGAGGTGGGATCCGTTTTAGCAATAAAAATTGATGGTAGATTTGAGCGAAAAGGGATGAAGGAAATATGGTTGAGAAATATGAAGAACGGTCAATAGAAATTTTTTTTTCTTCTACGCGTAAATTGGTTTTGCTTTCTCTTATAGTTAAGATATATTATATTACTACTATTATGTTATTATTTTTGATTTTGTTATAATAATAATAATAATAATAATAATTTATACTTATATATGATGGAGATTTTTATTTTTTTCGTGTTTATACTTTCTTTTCAATTTTACTTTTTTAAGTAATTGTTATTTTAAATTAAAATAATTATACTTCAATTTTATCAAAATGACTGATAATTTAAATTTAATTATTAAATTAAAATTATTATTTTACTATTTTATTGTTTTAAATTATAATTTATTTAAATTCAGTTATTTTTTTAATTAAATTAATTATCTACAATAAAAATAAATGGACACGCATGTATTTTTTATAAGTGTGTTTTCACTAATAATAATAATTATTTTATTTTATATTAATTTTAACCGTAACGATAAAATTATAATATTACATTTTAATCTATTAAAATATTTTTTTTATCTATCATATTCATCTAAATTTTTACACTTCACCCATCTAAATTTTATCTTTCACCTTTCTATCCTTTAAAATACATAACATCACAATTTCCTCTCTATCTCCACAGATATCTTCATTAACTTTCCTTCAAATACATCTTTGTAAACAAACCAAGTCTCTGTTTTTCTCAATTTTTTTGTATGATTTTTTTTTTTTTTTACAAGTTTGAGGAATTCACCCTAGCATCGCAACCCTAAGTAAATACTATTTTCAACTTTCCTTAATATAGCTTTTGGCAGTAGAAAATGTGAAAGACTTTCAAACCCTCATTCAACGAGGGATAAAACGTAGTGCCTAGGATGTGAGTGACTTTGGGACCCAGTGAAACACCACCAGGACTCTTTATAACTGTTGTTTAATTAGCATGGTTACAAAGTGCCTTTCTAGCATTGATGTAAAGATGGAAAAGTCAGCATGTGAAAATTTCATATCCACTATAGCAAGTTACATTATACAACAGCAAGCCTGGTATAGGACCAACAAGAATTAAAACCCAGATGACTCAACTAATGAGGAATATGATGCATTTTCATCCAAGTTTGTAGGCTTCTTACTACCAGTTTTCCTTGATGTGCCATCACTATTATTGCCGAGAGGCCTCACCTCCAGACCAACAATCTCGTACAATTTTAATCTATGTTGTTTAGCTAAATCCACCTCACCATCCCAGCAAGTCTCAGAAATAATTTCAAGTGCTTTATCAATCTCGTCTTCACCCACAAGATTTCCATTTTCCAAGAGGACAAGGTAGAGCTGTTCAGCTGAAGCTTTTCGAATCTGATTATCATACACAGAAATATAGTTTGAGAAGCCACAAAGAAAGCAACATAAGTAACATGACCCACTTATTCAAGATTTAAAAAAAGAAGAAGAAGGAATTACTCTTTCAATTTTCAAGAAACACACTGAATCACTTAATTTGAAAAAGAAAAATAATCATCATAATTTTTAAATATATGTAGTTACTTTTTTATATATAAAACAAACACAAACAAACAATCTCTGAATTGTGAAAAAATAAACTTCTGATTTGCATGGGATTGCAGTTAGGCGAAAACAAAATGCCTAGTCGTGAATCTCGTACTGGTGAATATCCAGGAATCACCTTAGGGTAGCGATGACCAAGAAAATCAAGAAGTTGAGCAAAGGCCTTCTTATTGATAGGTTCCTGCACTGAAGCTATGTAACCAAGTATTGCAATACCAGCATACAACTTAGAGAAGTCTTTTGATCCCTTCAATTCAATTGACAGACAATCCAAAACAGCAGCACAAAAAGTTGCAGTGTGAGCCTGAAAATGCAAATTATTTATCCAGATGTTCTCAGCAAGCATTTGAAAAATTAAATTCAATAAATGGAAGTATAGAACAAGAGCATCCCATATCACATTTTCATAAATTAAAAACATGCACTATGACCAGTTTTCACTCTATTGCAATCCTATTCTTTTCTTATTTATTCTCTGAAATTCTTAATCTAATTTTAGCTCGCATGATGTTGTGTTATTAAATTATTTTACTTCTTGATCGTCCCAGTTGTTTAAGCACGTTACCTATTACATATCATACTAGTTAGAAGTATAAGAAATATCTAATTATATTATCTTTTAGAATATTTTAGAGTATCTTTAACTATCTCTTCAGATTTATTCTTCCTTTATATTTTGATTTATTTCCTTATCTAATTAGGATCTTCATAATTATAGGAATATCTTATTAGAATATAATTTACAGGCATATCATATCATGTATTTATTGTCATCAGCTTTATATAAAGTGGACTTCGTAGTGCCGTCCATATACACAGTTTTCAACATCTCTTCCATCTATTTTTTTCCCTTTCAATAATGCCCGTAACTCCTCGACCTAAGAAAATTACAGTTATCCAATCAATGTCTAAGTTACTAAAATTTTAGATATTTTCCTGTCATGATAAATCAAAGAACATAAAATAAACTTTTGTAAAGGTTGCCACCACTATAAACGAAAGTAAAACCATCATATTTCATAAAAACCAATGGAGGATGCACATATAACCTTAATATGAGGTGGCTGAGTTATGTATTTATTTTTTTCTTAGAGGCACTGTTTTCCGACATTTCAACATTATGCAAAGTATATTGCTTTTAGTGCACAAACAACCAACAAGTTTTACACAGGTTAAATAAGTAATTGAGAGAGGTTAAATGAACAAATTAAGCAGCCATTTTGGGTGCATGATGAAGCTTTAATGCATCTTAGAGACTTTGCAGAAAGTTTCCTTCTCATATTAGCCATTATTCTTTTTTTCTTTCAATATTTTTCATTAAATTTAAAGGATGACCACAACTAAATATAAAGGAATACTTGATCACCAAACCAATCCAGAAATATAAAATATATATAAAAGGAGTATTAGAGAACCTACTCACAAGGGATATGAAATATAAAGAATAGAAAGGCACACTAACCTCCATATTAAAGAATATTTTTTTGCTGAACAGAATCTCAATGGTCTGGAGTGCAGAATAAGAGCGTCAGTATATTAGAGATTCATGGATAAGCTTATAAAAGAAGAATTAATGAGTTCACCAGTATAAACACGAGTATTATATATGAAACAAAAAGAAAGCATGCTGAACGTTTTATGAAATCATTTCAGAATTCAGTTTAGGTAGGGCAAGCAGTTAGTTCAGTTCAGCCAGTTGGCATGTGACAGTTGGCTATGACTGTTTCGGTTCCTTGTAGAGCAAGCTACTTAAAGCTCTATAATCTTTGTTGAGACAAGATTCTAAAAGCAATGAGAAATAAATAAATTCTTGATTCAATTCTCTCCTTTCTATTCTCTACGAACTCTAACAACAAGTACTACACCTAGCTTGTTACAATAAATAAATATGAACTTGAAACCTAATTAAAATGAAGATACAGAAACACTCCTTCTCTTTCAGGTTTTCTCTCTTCACACCCTCTTTTATACATTTCTATATGGAATTGATACTTAACTATCAGAGTCCTTCCTCTGTAAAATAAAAGAATCCATGTTCAGCCTGGAGCTGACTGCTAGTCTTGCAATGCTAATATGCCTGTGGTTGCAACTTTGTCACATAATGGGCTGTTGATATTGAGCTTCGAGACAGCACTTTGTTCACATTCAGAATTTTTGTTTTCTCCAAGAGAAAAAATGATATGTATATATAAATAAAAAAATAATAAAATTGCTTGAAACTTCAATTTCACAAGAGCAAGAATAATGAAGTATTGTTTAAGAAATTTAGTACCTTTAAAGTGGGTACAATAACTCTGTCACTTTTCTTGAATTGTTGGAGAACCCACAGGATATCAGCTGATAGCATGTAAACCCTAGATGTTCTTGTATTTGGATCTTCAGATCCAACCCCTTCTAGATACTCTAACAGGGCCAAGAGTGATGCCCTCTTCAAAGAATCTTGCAACCCACCAACAGATATAACCAAACCTGATAGCACATCTCTGCTATAACAACCAAATTGAAGTAACTGTATGAAGCGTGGGTAAGAATAGGAAGGAACCTGCAACAAAACAGTAGTCTTTCAATAGAAAAATTCTATGCAACCAACCCTGAACTGGTTAAAGATCTACTTAAACTTACAGCCCATTGTGCATCTGCCTCCTTGGGAATGATTTCTTCTAACTTTTCTCGGAAAGGTATATAGGGAATATATATCATCTGGTTGTACAGAATTCTGTAGAGAACATTTGCTGCTGCTTCTCTCAGCTTATCCATCTTCTCCACAGCTTGCTTACAAATACCTCCAACTAAATTTATAGCAAGATTTTCATCAAATAAAGAAAGCTCTCGATTGTTCTTAAGCATGACATCAGTCAAAGGATGTGCCGTAGCTTCATTTTCATTTGTAACTAATCTTTTAGACAGACAAATCGACTTGTCTATCTTACAGAGCATGTATGTACATTTTTCCAGGCCATCTAGTGCAGCCTCACGAACCCAAGAGCCTACATCACCTCTGTTATCAACAGAATAGTCATCAAGAGCTTTAAATAAACTCGTCATCACCTCATTCTTTATCAGTATAAAGAGAGAAAAATCATCTTCGACAAAAGAGGTGGCAGTATCTTCTCTTCCATCAATTAATGTTTCACACACTAATGTGAGCCCTTTGACAGCATTTACTCGTGCTTCAGCGTCTCTATCTTCAGGATTTTCCTGCACATGATAAAACATTGTTTAACACAATAATTGAACCTAAGATGGTGTAATACATAGCATTTGCAACATGAAGCACCTCAATTTTACACGAGCCACAAAGCTTCAAAAGCACATTTCTCCATTGACTGGCTAATAACTTATATGGCAAAACCCCTAATGCCAAAGCAGATCCTCTCCTTACAGCTACGTTTGGATCAGCTAACATACTGAGGTACTTTGCTGTCACATCATTTGTACCTTTGTTATCTGAAGCATGCATGTATGAACAGATGAAGTGTTTCAGACCTTTAACAGCAGCATTCTGAACATCAAATGATGATATTACTCGTCAATATATAATGCCCAATTAGCATAAGCTGACAATAGTAAACAAAAGATAAAATGGTAACACAAATTGCTTCTATCCAAGGGATAGAACCTGTATCTGAGAATTAGGATGTCTCAAATTCTCGTTGAGAGTATCAAGTAAGCTTCTCTTTATCTTCTCTGATAACACTACTTTATATATGGAGATGCACTCAATAAATCGAGAAACAGCCGCACGCATTATCTCTCCTCCCTTTCCACGATAAAGCCGTGCTTTCTCAATGGCAGGAACAACACCAGAAAGACTTTTCTGTTTATCTGACAATGACAATTTAAAAAATGTGACAGTTCAGTTGGCATCATCAATATTTTGAAACTAATTACCTTCATTAAAGAAAGGTTTAACCAAATGATAAATAGTTGGCAAGAAAAACTAACCCAAACTTAGCATATATCTAACCTCAACCACAACCACATATCTAATCCCCCAGTCAAAGACTTTTATCCATTTTATTATCATGTTAAGGAATGAACTAAAATAGTTCTGGCTATTTAATTTGAAGGCTTCTTCCTTAAAATATTTTGTTTGAAATAATTGATATTCTCCTTAAGTCTCATATAAGAAAAAAGAAAATTGTGTAACAAATTGTGTGTCTTGGTAGTCATAATAATTTAAAATTCAGAAGGAAAATCAGCACATTTACAAATGAGAGTATAAAGTTGAGAGAGAAAGAGGGGAAAGAGGAAGGAAGTGCATCTGATACTTAGTCACTATCTGAACAGTTAAGTCACTTAAGACTGGGGCTCCAAGTGTTTATCTAATTTGAAAATCATCCCTTCAATTTCTAAAAACAAGTTTAAATTATGGACCAAACATACAAATGTGTGTAATAAAAAAATATATCACCATAAGGAAGATAACAATTCAATATCGATAGCCCCCATTTCTATTTTGATTCTTTGGCTTTGATAGAAGAAAACTCTTTTACTTCCATTACTAAACAGGCAGCAACAAAATCAAAAAGTCACAAGAAAGTATCAACCTGAAGGAAGAGCAAAATTGCATTGGTGTAAAGCTAAAACGAGTTCTCCTGTTGCCAACGTTGCACCATGGCGCATGCATAAATCAGATGAAAGAGTGCAAGGAATTAACTTTTCCAAGACAGTGCTTGCAAAATACTGAGGGTCATATTTTACAAGAGATGAGAGAGCCTCTGCAGCAAGTTCTCGCAAGCTTTTATCCTGAAGGTGTAATTTTCAAATAACTTCTCTCAAAATAAATTAAGAAACAGGAAGCAACCTATAAATTGTTGATACATGCCAAAATATGAACAAATTTACGCCAATAAATATACAGTGACAAGGAATAAGAAATAAGAAATTAAATATAATCGGAATTAATGGTTAGACCATCCTCTTAACTCTTTAGTCATACCTATGGAATAACAAATGTGTGCATAAGGCATGACTCCTTTTCATCCCCTTTGCATTGTTTTGAAGAAAAAGTTTACCGAAAAATAAAACTATAAAGAAAATATCCTAATGTATACTCCTGAATAGAAGAAACTTCGTCAAATATCATAATATTAACCAAAAAACATACATACACTGAAAATACATATGTCATCTCTCGTCTATTAGTGATCCCTAACAATTTTATTCTATTCAGCATCCAGAAATCAGGCTACAGTGATGTATGTATGGCCTTCAATTAGAAGGTAAACCAAAAATCCATATCACAATTGCATTCAGGGTCAACGTAGGAGCAGAAGAATAGGCAGCTCAAGGATAGAGAGAGAGAGAGAGAGAGAGAGATTTAATCAGAACATACCCAGTGACAAATTTTTCTGTCCAGCAGGTCATCCACAAACGGAAAAAGATATCCTTCATACTGAGCAATGGAAACAGCAACATGAAGATAAGAATTTACTCGTGAAGAAAGTGAGAAATAGTCAGCAGTATTCACTATGTCAATTCCATGTGGATAATTCCCTTGTCTTCCAACATTCTCTTGAAATGCAGCTGCCGCCGCTCTTCTGCAGTTAACCTAAGTATCACAGGTTAGTCAGTCATTCTTTCCCCCTGAAGTGAATATTCTAAAACAAATGTCAAGAGATGGACGTAAAAAGATATAAGGACCTCACGGTCATAGCATGCAACTGTTAGGAGGTGTGGGGCAAACTCTTCTAAGATGTTCCTCATATCTGTATGATAATACGCACGTCCAAACGCCCAACATACATAAGCAGCAGCATCACGTACATGAGAACCAACACTGTGTGGACCTCTACGAACATCATAATGTAGTGCCTAATAAACAAGTCTTATACTTAATACCACTGCTATATAGTAATGTATCTCTCAAATAAGGGCTCAACTCGAGTCTTATTCAGAAATAAAATTAAATAAAAAGTTTGGAACAGAGGCAAGAAGATCAACTACAAGATGCAAAACTATAAAGTACCGACCATAAAATGTATTGCCAAGGAAGCTTAAGCTTTATATGCATTATAAAATAAGAATAAGAATAGTGAACATTTAAGGGAACAATTGCCCTTTTTTATTTCCAAGGTCAAGTCCTTTTTTATCTTCCCCTTTCTTCTACAGCATTTCCCTCATTTTTTTTCCTAATCATAAACATGTGTTGAATTGAACACGTGCCTATAAAATTCGGTTCAATTATATAGTTTATTTCCTATTAAGGAATTTATTTAAGCTGTTTATGTTCAGAATGTTAGGTTGTCATGGTTCTGTTTTTTAATTTCAAGTAGTGTTGTTATGGCCATAAAATAAGGAATTGCAATCTGGTATACATTATGCTCTTTATATTTAGTTACTACCCCACTTTTTAAGCCGCCAATATAATAAAACATCGTCTAAGAAACAGCTGTAAACAGCCAAGATAGTTTGTTGTCACAAAATCTACAGCCAGAAACCTATGCATACAATCTATCCATTATAAACCACCTTCACAATAACAGGAACAACTTTGGGAAGACTAGCCGGTAAGAGCAAGCCTCTACGAGCAAGTTCAGCCAAAGCTAAGCAGCCTCCATGCCATGAACCATCACCCTGAAACAAGGATTACACGTGAGCAATAACATTGGTGCCAGACAAATAAATAGTTAACACAGTAAACCTCTAATACAGAAACTATATATATTTAAACCTAGGAGAATGAAAATTTAACTAGTAAATTCCAGTTCTCGAGAACATAAATAAACATATGCTTAGGATCACACCTCGCCGGGAGAAAACAGCTCCAAAACAGACAATAAAACCTCTTGAGAAAGAGATGATGTCAGATGTGAACTTATGCGCCCAATACCTTTTGCTGCAGACCAGCGGACAACAGTGTCCTACAATCCAATGCCAGCATAATCTGTTCATTGAAGTGATAAAAGCACTTGGAGGGATAATTCAATGAAGAAAACATGATCAGCTTAATTACTTAGCACTTTGTGAATTCTTTTGATGTTTAAACGAGAGTATATATCCATCATGGGACAATTGTACAGCCCGCAACATATATTGGGTAATGGCATGTCCTTTTTATCACCATAATTGACAATTCACTTATTTTCCCTTCCCTTGCAGATATTTTTTAACATGAAAAAAAAAAAATGCACGACAAGTATACCAATATAGTCCACATCAATTTTCAGACTCAAGTCCTTAAATGAAATGAGCTAAAAGCTTAAGCTTTTAAACAAGATATCAATTGTGGTTGCTACAACCTCCAATTCTAGTACTATCTCAAGTGGAAGCCAATAGGGTTTTTGACATGGATGAAGTACATGCTCAGAACTATTTGTAATTGTAAAGTGTTATTCATATGGCACTAGTACTATATCAAAGAACCACTCATTCTAAGAGATTATACTGTTGAGCAACAGCCCTAAAATTATATTGATAAAGCAACACTGTTTACTCTACAACTAAGATTATAGTATACAGCGTAAATCACACAATACACGTTTCAGGATCTATAGAAACCAGTATAAATACAGTAGCCATCAGTGATATAAAGCACTACAATTGAGGAAAAACCCAGGACCAGTATTTTAAGTCATTTTAAGCCATTTTCGTAACTCAAACACAGACAACCGACTCATATCAAATAATGTTAGAGCTCTTCCATATTCAACAGCATTCATCCAGTTCTATTTGTAGGATCAGTTACTTCATAAAATAGGCACAATATTAGAATAATTAAACATCTCGTACAAATTCATGAGACATCAACAATCTTGATTTTAACAATTTTTGAAATAACAATTTCATGAAAGACGTTAATTCAACCATTATTTCAGATGCATCGGCAGCAGCATACATTAGACATAATATCTTATTTTTCATCACCAGAACCGAGCAATGTAGTATAAAGGTGAAAAACAAAATTCACTACAAAAAAATCTCACCCTTTTAGACATACCATATCCCTCAAACCAGATAACAACAACTCAATAATCTCTTCAACATTTTCTGGAACATCCATATCCTCATCTTCCTCCCTGTCTGACATTCCATTTGGATTGGAATAACTTTCGTTCACACCCAAATTAGACTGATCAACTCTATTTGATGTACTCAAAGAGACATTTAGTTTGGCAACTCTTCCCTGCATGATAGGCATATAGTCATTAGATACAAAAAATGGTGACAAAAATGATGCTTCTAGAATTGTCTATGATGCCCAGCTAAAAATAGCGATAACACCTAGATATTTGTAACCCAATACTCATGAAAAATGTACAAATATATGTCCCTGATAGAGTTAGCATAGATGAAGGGGCCAAAGAACTTAAACTAAGTTTCAATTTAACTCTTAGCGGTTACCACAACTCCGTTGACTTGGGTATGTAACATAATAAAAATTAATTCATGAAAAGAAGCCAAATTTTCTGGCGGAAAAATTATTCAAATTATCTAGTATGATACCATAGCCAAAGTGCCTAAGGAACCATTAAGTTCAACTCTTCATATTTCCATTATCAATAATGGCTCTAATTTCATCCCTTTCCTGACTTGCATGATGAGCATTTTTTGTTGTATCAGCATACCATGCATGTCTGAATAATGCATCTAACCATAAATTATTAATTACTGTGGCTTTGTATTCCACCAGTTAAAAGTATAAATAAACAAATGTTCACAAGTGAACAGAAGCAAAGGTGTCATCAAACATTTAAGAAACGAGATCCTATAAAACTTGGATCAGAGAAAAGCTAACCATATATCGCCATGAGGGCAAACGATGAGGAAGAGCAGTAAGCCCAATTCGTTGGGTTAACTTCATCAGATACTTGCGGAGCAAAGGACTTCGAGTTGCATCTGAAGACTTGTACAACATTGAACTGTCATTCCAAACAACAGGACTTGCATCAAGCAAGAGATTTCGACTACCTGCCTACTCAAAGATTTATATTATAACAATTAGAAACATTAAAAGGTAACAAAGAAGAAGAAGAAGAAGAAAAGATAATAGATACTCAAAGTCCGAATATGGAATTGATCCAGTCTGTACTGAAGATGATATACAAATACTAACTTAAAAGTCCTATTTATACTAATACTCAATAGTCCTATTAAATAAGCGAACATAACATGTGTAAGAATAGGTAAGCTTCCAACAAGATAAGATTCCTAAATTTAACCTAACACAATTAACCACAACTGGACAAACTATCCCAGACTATTATGCACCCTTCTCTCCCTCAAATAATTTGTAGAAATCCTTACACAAATGATAGATGAAAACATTTTCATTTGAGGGCCTAAACAAAACAAGGCAAAAAAAAAAAACAAACCTTGAAAATAGCAGCCAGTGCTTCAACGACACCAAGTAACTGAAAATGATGGAGTAAATCTTCAGTTACAGAGGACATGACCGTATGTGTCCACTCAACAAAGCTGAAGCAATTAGATAAGTCAGATTAAAAATATGATTATTGGTAAAACAAGAGGTTTATACGACACAAATGTGAGCATGCACACAACCCCAAACATGTCTGTAGTGATAACACATAATGTCGTGAACTAACAAATCTCAAATCTATACATTTTCAAGAGATCAAACAAAACCATTCATTATATTTGTAAACACAATAAAAAAAAAGGAGTTAATTGATGATTTGAAATAAACTTTAACTAACACGAAAATCATCTTTACACAAACAACACCACAACATGAGACAACACAAATATATTAGGCAACCGGAGAGAAAACTTAACTAACACTAAACAAGCTAAAAAACATGCTGAAACAAACCTCGTAAAGGCTTTCGGCATATCAGGACGGGTAAGTAGCCTCGAGAGAACTAGACCAGCCATAGTTCGCATAGGTCCAGCAGTTGAAAGGTAATCCTTACAAAACCCTATAATTCTCAACACAAGAGGACTGAGCTCAAACTCAGTTAAACTGTCATCATTGGCAATACTGGTGTCAACAGTGGAAATGTCAAAAGGAACCAACACAAGTATATAAAGCCACAACAACGTCACGCATTTAGCTTCCATTTCTCCCGTGCTTTCCTGCCTCAACGATGTCACCGAATTTGTGCTGTGACACTTCTCCAGCAGAGACACGGCGAGTTCGAGATCGGAAACTTGATGCGGAAAGAATTTAATTACAGATTTGTAGCCACAAACCGTGACTAACGAATATACAATTATGCATATAGGTTTAATTATTTCGAGAATTTCATCTGAAGCTGTCCCGAGCTCAAGTGTTCTTGAACGAATAATGTTCATCAGAGGAGAAACTATGGTTTCGAGGTAGGGTTCCAGAAGTTGACCTTGCTCCTGGTACTTGTCTAGCTGCAAATAAAAGATAACTGTTCTTCAATAACAAAAATTGATAAACGGATGAAGATAATCGCCATGAACAAAGAAGAGTACAATGGATCTGATTCTGCGGACGGAGGAAGGGTCGGAGACGCGAGCATTGGAAACGATGTCGTCGAGGAGCGACTTGACGATGTTCCATTCTTGGAGAAAGTACTTTTGGAGCACGCTCTCTTTGGAATCCAACTCGTCCTCTTCTTGATTCATCGTCACCACCGTCTCTTGATTCGCTTCCATCACCTTTGAGGTCGGTGAAGTTTTGGCGGGATCTTCAAATCTTCAACGGAAGTTTCCAAGACAGAAGCAACACTACTCGTCGGAGTGCTGAGTTCGAGTTTGATTTTAAGTAAAGGAGGTGATCATGGGCCGGGTCTGGACTCTTCACCGCCGTATCGTTTTCTTACAAATTTTGATATTTCTAATTTTTATATCAACACAATATAATAAATACTTTATTATTTGGACGATAATATTTTAACTTATTTTTTTTAATCTACAACTTTAATCATTATTAAATTATCATATCATATTATTAAAAAAAATTAAAATAAATAATCTAATAATAATTAATTTTTTTTTTTTACTATTTATAAGTTTTGTTTTACTTTATGCTGATATTATTGAATTCTGTTTGAATTTTTTTTAAGAATTCTAAAATATTATTAACTGTGTAAGTTTATGTTTATGTTAGTCACGTAGATATTTACAAATATTTTATTGGTAATAAATGTAAAATTACTTAATGGTTTTTTGGTATATTTTACGGTAAAAGTAACAATTCAGTTCTTAAAACATTTTCTTTAGTTTTATTTTTCTGAAATTTTAATTTTTTTTTATTAATATAGAATAAGTACATTTTTTATTGGAAAAATATTGTATCTCTCACGACCTCACCTAATAATCTCTCAATCCTTAGAAGTTGAGATTTATTGTGTTTGTTCATAGGAATTTACTCTTTAAGAAGATGGAAAAATATGGATGAACCTTATTTGTTTGCAAATATCAGAATTTATTTGTGCGGGTGAATTTGAGGAAAAATATATTCTCATCTTTGCATGATAAAGAAATGAGAAGGAAAAGACAACTCATTTACCTAAATACTATTTAATTTTTTAAAATTCTAATTTAATTAACAAATATGCCTTTACTTGATATTAATAATAATAATAATAATAATAATGGTAATATTAAGAATAATAATAACAATGATAATAATAACATTAATAATATAATAATATTATTAAACCTAATAATAGTAATAATACTAAAACTAATAATAATTATTTTATTTTATACTGATTTTAACCATTGGTAAAACTATAATCTAACAATTTTATCTATCGAAATATTATTTTACATATATTACATCCATCAAATCATTCACAAATTTTCACAAACTTTACCTTCACTTTCACCTCTTCATCCCTTCAAACAAACAACCACAACCCCACTTTATTCTTTACATCTTCTTAAATCCATTCACTCACCCTCCCTCAACTCCATATTTGAAAGCAAACACACATTTAAGGTGGTGGTTTATAAATACTTCTTCCTTCTTCCACCCTCTGATACATATTTTACGAAGCATACACTCCAAAACGGACAATACTTCGATGTTTTGTGATTAATAATGATTCTGTCATCGGACTTGAGATCGGAACATTGATAATCATCGTGAAACTGATAATCAAACCATTGTTCCCTTAAGCCCTCCATTGCGGATGATCCATCGTTCTCCTTGAACCTCCATGGGGATGATCCATCATTTCCCTTAAACCTCAATTGAGACTTGTGTTCCTACCACATCAAATAGTCTCGTATAGCTTTGAAGCCTATGTGTATGGCAGTTTAAATACTCCTTCCATAAAACTTGATGGGTAACATAAATCTTGTTTTTTAAAATTAAAAAATATTTTTTCCTATTCTTTTTATTTAAACAATGTTATATCTTTATATTAATTTTTGAACTTAATGCACTTTGTTTGGTAACTCATGAACTATTTTTTTTATTAACAAAATATTTATATGTTTATAATGAAGCACTCGGAGTTCTGCAATCCATATACATAAAATAAGTGCAAAAATTGAATGATAAAGTCTCACATTACAAATCTCACTCTACAGTATATAGATGAGACTATAATTGTTCTTATAAAAAAAGGATAATGATATTTTAACAAACTTTTAACCCACCTCTCTAATCATTCTTCAGTTATTTATTTTGATTTTTTTAGTGGTGTGATGTGATAATTTAAGAGTGATTAGAATGATGGGTTAAAAGTTGGTCAATGTATCAGTATCCATTAAAAAATTCTTATACATAATTTTTTATGGACCAAATAAGTATAAAGTGTGTTAAAGATCCTCATGTATCAATCACTTTCGGACACCTTATTCTAATGCATTATTGTATTTAAAGAAATTTAACATATTGTTATTAGTATACAAATTTACAAGACGAAGATCTTTTAAGATATTTGTCTCTATCCACATTTTTGTTTTCATCAATAAATTGTTTCTTATGATTGTAAGTTTATTTTATTGTGTAATAGAAGTTACAAAAGTTTGATAAAAAATTTTATACTTTATATAGTATAGAATTACCATTACAGGTTATAAATTAGTTGTTCGAATATTTTAAACACAGCATTGAAGATGAGTTGACTCATCCCAAAAAATAATATAGAAAGAATAAAAGATTGATTACAAAAATGGTGTGCTACTATTATCTTGAAAAAAGAAAATTAGAATGTCATTGGGAGGATTATATAACATGTTTAAGAGAAAAAATGTAACATATTTTTTTACCCAACATTTATATGGTTGTTATGGACAATATATTTATTCTCTTAAATATGTAGATTTTAAAGCAATATTATATTTTTCAATCTGTTTAATAAGTGCTAGCTTTTCACAATAGTTTATGAATTGAATACACTATTTTTGAAAATTATGTTGGTGATCTAAATATCTTTATTGCATTTGAAAAAGTTCAGATTACAGTTATAAATATACTCGTAAAAACATGTAGGTAAATATTATATATATATATATATATTATAAGTAAAATTGTAATTTAATCTATCGTAATAAAATTTAAGCTTAATTCGTATCCTCGTAACATAAAAATATGCAAATCATTTTTGTAAATACAATAAGAAAAAATAAATTTATTTTACCATAACAATAATCCTTTTAAAAGCGCCATCATTTATTGAAGTGCGTGAAATAGAATAACAAATACAAAATCTATACTTTGTTCATTGGTGGACTTCTCAATACAAAACCCAAAACCACACAACAATACGAAACCCTGAAAAAAAAATCAATTAAAACATTAACAGAAGAAAATATGTGTTACCTTAATCTCAAAAATCGAAACCAAACAAAATGTAGCACAGGATCAAGATTGCACCAACGTAAAATTGAAACGAAGCCCAACGACATGGAAGATAACGTCCGACAATATTTTGCCATATCCCAAATTAAGGTTTTCTATCACAAGAATGCCAACTCAAATAAAATTAAAGAAAAGTGAAATTTTTAGTTAAAGATGAAAAGGAAAAAAAATTACAAACAGCTTTTCAGTTCTCCCTTGTGCTAAAAGCGCCGAAAATGACAGAGCGAAGCACTTCCTCGCATCCTCCACAGTTCTAGGGTTCACTCTTTCTTCCGCTGGATCACGAGTTTCTGAAAACCGTTTTTCTCGATCCATAATCACAAGAACAAAATGGGTGTGGGAATATCATTTCTCATAGCGCTGAAAGCAACAACGCTCTTCCTATTCTTCGCGTACCTGAAGAATCTCGGTTTCACTCTCTTCTCCCTACCTTTTCTCTACGCTTCGCTCATCTCATTCTTGGTCTCAATCGCCTCTCACCCTTCCATCGATCTTCCCATGCTTCTCGGAAAAACCACCGACGGAAGTTTCCCTCTTTTTTCACTGATAATTTTCGGCCCTTACATCTACTTCGTTCGCGTTTTCTCTATGCTCCGAAGACTTCGAAGCGGAGAACCTCCTTACACACAGGTTCACGACTATCTCTATGTCGGTGGCTGGCCATCCTCGCCTCACATGCTGCCACCTGGCGACCCTGCCATCATCGATTGCACGTGCGAGTTCCCGCGTGTCAAGGACTTCACTGTGGGGTTGCCCTATCGCTGCATTCCGACGTGGGACACGAGGTCGCCTCAACCTGCTGATATTGAATCTGCTGTTAAATGGGCCTCTCGACAGAGAGACCTCAACAGGCCCATTTTCGTTCACTGTGCTTATGGTTAGTGAGCTTTATTAGCTTCTTGCTCTTAAGATTGTTCTTCTGTTTGTTCTATGCAACCATTTTAAGTAATTGGTTGGTGTTTCTCTTGTGTTAGCGTTTCTGCTTGTGTTTCGTGTGGTAGGTTTTGTAAATAGTTTATGCAAATTTTAACATTAAGACCCTGTTTGGATAACAATCTTTTCAATAAGAACTTATATTGAACATAGAAATATGAGATTTGAGAAATTTATCCAAATAAAACATACATGAAATGTGGCCTCTCAACTGATGGTTTTCTGTTCTTATAGACATTCATAGTTCAATTTGTATTCTGTAACTCAATGATCAATTATACGATGAATGACAGTTTATTCTGTCTCATGTTTGTTTTAATTGCTGTTGTCCAAACAAGGGTCTTGAATACATTAGACTTTTGAGAAAACCAATGATGTAGGTCATTTGCAATATTCTCTGTACTCTGAATGACTTATTGGAATTTAGAAAAGGGAAAGATAGAAGAAGCAGCGTTGGACAAAGAGTTAAACTGTGAGTAATGTAACCAATCAAAGGGGAAAAAAACACCTTTCCAATTCTGTAAGAGGTTGTAGATCTTTGAACCACAGCATCCCTAATGGAGAAAAATTGAGAACTGAGACAACCAGGAGAGGAAAGAATCTGATTACAACAATAATACGTATTTTTGATGTTGTATTCTATTACCAAGTTTAAATTTTTCAAGTTATGATAAGTTATCAAAGAGAAACTGTTTTTTTGCCGCTCATTAGTAGTAGCATTAACATATTCTTTTATGTGTCGCGTTTTAATGGTCATCCGTCCTTTTTAACTGGGTGTTTGTCACTTCGTGGTTGTTCTTCATTATTATGATCACTGCATCAGCTTGCAAATACGAGGATATTGTTTTAGTTAGGCATATTATTAGAACTGCAATTTTATCAACGAGGTAGATTATACATGTTGCCTTTATACTCATTTTAGAATATACGACCATCTTTAACATTTTTGTTTTTTGGTGTAAAGGTCATGGAAGAAGTGTAGCAGTTATGTGTGCACTGTTAGTAGCACTAGGCATCACAGAGGATTGGAAGACTGCTGAGAAACTGATCAAGCAAAAACGACCTTACATTCGAATGAATGCTCTCCATCGCAAGGCCCTTGAAGAATGGTCCAGACACAGATTGTCTGCGCCGAAGAAGTAGATTAGACATACATGAGCGTGGGTTCCTCCAGTTAATCTGATTCTTTTGATGATTTTATAGTATGATTGTTTTCCATACAGTTGCAAAACGAAGAAACACTGTAGAAACTTAGATTCTCCTCGTGCTCTTACTTAGCGTTTTTGTTTTCCAGTGAACCCAAAATCTAATTCATGGTTGCCTACTATTCTGTTATCAGCTTCTTCTGCTTCGGTCATGTTGAAGCTTATGCGTGGAATAGTGGGATTGCATACCATGAGAAGCTGTAACATCATTAATAGACATCATTTCATTGTGTAATGTCCATGAACGATGATTCCTAGTGTAGTTTTTGATAAATACAAGTTATGCCTTTTGTCAATTGTTTCGAGTCTAAGAACCATATCAAAACGAGGCATTAGTTTGAAAGTGATAAGTATAATTGCTTAATAGAGTTGGAATCGGATACAGCAAAATAGAACGAGACGAATGATTTTGTTAGTATCTTCTAAAGCTTTCTCCAATATTTTTTAGCTTATTCATTTAAACCTAAAAAGCATAACAATGTAAAACAAATATACTTTTCTTCTATTACTTCTTTTTTGTTAAAATATACGAAAACAAAGTATACAAGAGGATATACTAATTTGAGCTAATTTTCTATTATGTAAGAGGATAGTCCCGTATCTTTGTTTGGATGAATATTTTAAAAAGTTTGATATATTTATTTTTACAAAAACCATCTAAAATTTTAATTATATTATTTTTCAAAAATATTCTTCATCAGTGAATATTTCTGATAATGAACAGAGGAATACAGTAAAATAATTTTTGGAATATTTTCTCAAATAGAGAAATTGTGGGCTGTATTACTTAATACGCATTAATTAATTAGATGAATACAATTAAGAAAATAATTTTGAGAAATTTAATAACATTAATTTATTTCACTAAACTCATTGATTTCCATTAACTGATTAAAGAGGCCTACATTAATTAGCGATAAACTCATTGATTCCCATTGAATGATTAAGGAGATGTATATTTTTAGCAGTAGAGATTAAGGGCCTACTTTAGTTTTTTAAAATACTTTTATTAGATAGGAAAAAAATAGGTTCACTAAATTGAGAGAAAATAAACATGGTTAAATCTTATCCTAAACTTAGACAAATTTGTCCCTGGTTGGTTCCAATGTTTTTTGTGGGTCTAGTGCCCCGGCCCGGTTAAGTACAGTGAAATGTTTGGTTGTTTATCACCATCACCTGAGAAATGTAATAGACACAAAAAGAAGCATCTTTAAATATCAATTTTTCTCAGAGGTCACAATCATCTAAGTTTTATTCCGTTACTCCACTGAAAATTAAGTTATGCTTAGCTAATTGTTCAATTCAATAGAGTTTACTTGGTTTATTTATTTATTTATAATATTTTTTAGTGCTATTAAGAGGTGTACTATTTTGACCTCAATTCCAAGGTTATGGTGGTCAAAAAATTATTGGGGCTTCTTTTAATTATTTTTATCTATTAACCATTATAATTAGGAGACTAATCTTCAATTCAAAGCTTAATCACACCTAAAACCCCACGACCCCACATGGGAATTCAATGAACTTAGGCCTTTTGCAAAGGTCACATGAAACATAGGCCACAAGTGGTCTTACCTTCCTGCGCCGACTTCAGATCTCTGACTCACCGAGCCATCAAAGGGTCACTTTCCCCATACCCACCCCCAAGCCACCGATTTTTTTGTCCATTCCACTGTCCTTAAATATAAAACTCTCTTTCTACCCTCATTTTCGTTCCCACTTCTTCAAAGTCACAATCTTTGTCATCTCTTCGCCGTAAGTCTCTCTCTCTCTCTCCCCCCCACTTTCTTTGGCTTCATTTTTTCAGTCTCTTTCTTGATTTTGGATTTGGGTTTAGCCTGTTATGCATACTGCTTGCATGCTCTTGCTTTTCTATGTTGGGTTTGCCTGTGATGAAGTTTCGTTTTATTGGGTGGTTTTTTTTTTTTTTTTGGTTTTTTTTTTTTTTTTTTTTCTCATGCACAGATCTTTTGTTGTTTTCAATTGTTTGATCCACACCCCCTTTTCCATTTTCGTCGTTTTTTTAATTGTTGGACAAAATTTCAATATCTGTTTTCTGGGGAAAGAGGGGTTAAGATGGGGGTCATGATATGATGATAGGAGGAGAGAGCCTTTGTTGTGGAACCAAAAAAGTTGCGAGCTTTTTGGATGGTGTTCACTCTGGAGGAGATCTCCGAGTTTATGATTTCTGCATATTTTACAATTTCATCAACAATCCCTATTATCTTGAGATGCAGTATTTACAGCTGGAATTGACGACCAAAGCACCTTTTTTTATGAACTTTGATTTGGTTACTTGTAAATATTTACGATGAGAGATAGATTCACTACAAGACTGTGCTTATATAGTATTATCCTCGTCCTACAATTTCATAAACCTGTGTTGGAGGGTGGTGATATTTATTTTTCGTCGAACTTCACCAAGCACTGATTTTTTAGATGCAGCTGATTAGATTTTCATAATTTAGGCTTAATATATATACATGCAAGGTGTCTGGTAATAATTATTGTTCTGGCTTCGTTATTTAGAAGAAATTTCTGGACAATCTGAGTTACCCTGTATCCTAGAGTGGAGCAACACCAAAACCAATTTCTTGACCGTTTGAAAAAAACCAATCGTGTAGTTTTTTACTGTAAAATTAGTTCGAATATTGTCACCTTGACTAATGAGCAAGTTGCTTGTTAGTTCATGTAACAATAAACGAAGTTACAAGAGCATATCAGTTATGTTTTTTATGTGAACTTGAGTAATCAAGGTTTGTACTTGAGTGTGTTTAGTTGTTTTAATGACAAGTTGTCGAGTCTTTCACTATTTTTTAAGGATGTCCAACATTGACAGTTGAGTATTCTGATGTGCTGTGTTCTGTTTTTGGGTAAATTGTTTGGTGCTCACTGTGCTTGTACAGATTACTTTTTTTTGGATTTAATTTGAAAACATTTTTTCTATTTAACTTCTACAACAGCTATTGTTTACTTTACACATTACCTTCAGTGGTTTAACCCTTTTCAACCTATACATTTTCGTACTCCGAGCCATTAAAAGCAAAACTGAAGTTGAAATACTTAAAATGCTTTTACTTTGAGTAGTTAATTGAAAAGGGCTAAAGCATGGAGGGATTTTTTATAATTTATCCTTGATTCTTCTTCCATTTTTGTTCTAATGTTGAATATATGTTTGAAACGTGTTTTATGACTGTTGTGCTGGTCAATGAATACATTTTCTGAATAATGTTTCACACTGCTGTGTTCTTCTTCCTGTGTTTGGATACAGGTATAAACATGTCGGTTGTGAACATGTCCACCATGACACTTCCAAGAGCTTCCTTGTCTGGAGGATCTGTCCCTGCTAGGAAATCTTGTGCTCTTTTTAAGAGTCCATCATCTTTTAGTTCTGTGAAGAATGTGTCTAAAGTATTTGGATTGAAATCATCATCCTTTAGAGTGTCAGCAATGGCAGTATACAAAGTGAAACTGATTGGACCAAACGGTGAAGAGAATGAATTTGAAGCCCCTGATGACAGTTACATTCTGGATTCAGCTGAAGAGGCTGGATTGGAACTACCATACTCATGCAGAGCTGGAGCATGCTCTACTTGTGCTGGAAGACTGGATTCAGGTGCTGTGGATCAGTCAGATCAATCTTTTCTTGAAGAACAGCAGATAGAGAAAGGTTACCTTCTCACATGTGTCTCATACCCGACATCAGATTGTGTGATTTACACCCACAAGGAGGAAGATCTCTGCTAAACGATGATGTAGTGTCTTTTGTTTATCTCTTAATAAGGTTATGGTCGGTAGATTTATTGTGAAACTTCATTGGTGAGCAATTTTAGTTGTTCTAATTTGATGTAGAACTTTAATCCTTTAGTATGCAGCCATTGGATTGGTTAAGCCAATAATAAGGCCTTGTTTTATCTATATTTTCAAACTTTACTTCAAAATATGAGTTATAAAATTAAGAAGTTACTTTGGTTAGTTTTGCCAAGTTGTTTCTTCCATAAAAATTAGTTAATTTTGCAGTAGTTTTTTTTCCCAATAGATTTAAGTTTCACAAGCCTAGTTTGAATGTAGATCATGATGCCTTATAATATTTATTTTGTAGACCTTAACACAAGTATATATGGTGGTTCTTTTTCAAATATCTTAGCCTTTTGTGTTCTGATGTAAATGATTAAGACTATTTACACCTTATTTTTCCTCTTTACAATCACTTTTTTAACATTTTTAAAATATATCTCTTGCTTATCATCTTCATATGGTCACTTTTAACATATCTTAAGCAAAATTTTCTGTAAAATAACTATTTTCTAATTAGTTCTAGAAATTATTTTTCTTTCAGAGTAATTTTGTAATATAATATAAAAGACAGTGGACAGTAGGAGAGAAAATAAGAACAGTTTCTTTTTGCACCTCTCTTAAAAGAGTATTTTTTAATTAAACAATATAATTTTTTATTATTTAGAGAAAAAAATTTAAATGTATAATTTGGAAGCTAAAAACAATTTTTGAATTATAAAATTTGAAAATTAAATGGCTTCTAAATTATATAATTCAAAAAATAAATTTTTATTAACTCTTTAACTTTTGAGATTTTTAATTTTCAAATTATACAAATAAAAAATAAATAAAAACAGAAAAAAGAAGGCAAGAAGTGTTTGCATGTACCAAGTTGAAGAAGCCCACTAACAAGGTTTTACATGGTGCTTAAATTTTCAACATTATTACCAAATTTATTCTTCTCCTATATACGTAAGATAATTAATGCACTTGAAAATATAGTAACATCTCTTCCTTTTATGTTGAAATAGAAATTAAATAAGTTCTACTTAAAAGAATAAATATAAGTTCAAATAGAATTAACTTCTTTTAAAAAATTTAATTCCATAACTTTATATAATTAAACTCTAAAAATTATTTAATCGTTGTATTCGTGAGTATATTTACCATGACAGCTGTTTTCATCCTGGCGATAAACAGACCAGTAAAGTACTGATATTTATTAGTTAATTGTATTCACTTGATTTTTATTTAAGGTTAAATATATTTTTAGTTATTAAATTTTGATAAAAAAATAAAATTCACTTTTATTTAAAATTTAAATATATTTTAATTTTAAAATTTTATAAATAAATGAATATGATTTTTTAATTTAATTTAATTCTTTTTTAAGTTTCAAATGCATTTTATATTAATATTTTATTCATTAATTTTTACTCTATTAAATATATTAAAAGAAACACCAAAATTTATTTATTAATAAAAAATAAATGAAAAATAGAAAGACGAAAAAAAAAGAAAGAAAAAAAGAAATATAAGCATAATATAAATAAATAAATAAAAAGAAAGCGTGTTGTTGGGATCCGAAGGAGAAAGGGTAAAGTGAAATATAGTAGTTTCCCGCCAAACGAAGAAGCAATCGTTTAAGGTTCCCGCTCTGTTCCTTCTTACGCGCATTCTCCTTTTCAAATTCCAATTCTCAATCTCTCTGTCAAACTACTCAGCAAGCGCAAAGGGTTTCTTTCCAATAATTCAAAGGTTCATTCTTCCTTCTCTTATACTACTCTGCTTCGTTTTTATTTTCATTCTGAAACAATCACTACAGCGTAATTCTGAATTATCCACCCATTCCGTTAATTTCATTCTTTTGAGTTTTTATATTTAGACTTTTATTCAATGGTTTGCATTAACTTTAGGGTTAGGCGATCCTCTACGGACAACACTTGTGTTAATTTTTTTGTGCACTCAACATGTTTGTGAAAATTCATCTTGGACTATAATCGCAGTTGTTCGTTATCTCTTCCATTGTTAAATGTATCTGTGCTGGGTCGAAAATGGGAATCAGTTTATTTTTTCGGAACATTCAATCATTATTGCCCTTTAAGAAAATAAAACATTTGTTTAAGCTTTGCCTTCAAAGCTTGATTTTATTTTTCCTTTTTGTTTCAGGCCATGGACACGTCAAATCCTGCTGTATTTGTGAATGCTCAGTTGATTCCCAACTTTATTGGGAAGAGAGTACGAACAGTGGTTCAGGTGAATCAATGTGGTGGTGGGGTTGCCACCACAAAATCCACTGATGACTCTCAATTAACAATAAAAGGGTTGCCACAAGTCCCCATTATGAATTTTATTGAGGTCATCGGTATTGCTGAAAGTAGCAACTCTATTGATGCCGAACTATGGACTGACTTTGGCAGCACATTTGGTACGAAGCTTTACAATTATAATTTTTCTTACATATGTCAATTGATATGTTCGTTTTTGTGTTATCAAAATAGGAAAGGATTCACTTGAAGTTAATATTTCCCCAAACATGTGTTTGTTCGAATTTAAAACCCAAATTAGATTTATTTGTCGATTGCTCTCTTCCTCTGGCGTTGGCGCAATAAAAGCTAAAATCAGGAACTGTTTAGCATTTCTAATTTTCTAGTGTTCTGTCCCTGCTCATTTATGTTGTTTTTTGATGTCGCACTCTCTGTAGATACCAACTCTTTCAATCAGTTGTGCCAACTAGCAAACGGTGAATTCAAAGGCCTGTTTCTCTAGGGACATCAAAGAATGTCGACTCAGCAACTGGATGACGTTTGAAGTTTTTGTTTTTCATGCTAAGGCATCCGTTTACATGTAAATCTAGGAATTATATTTGAGTTTATGGTATCCCCAGAATAGCCGAGCGCGCATGCTTGCTACAAACTATTACATGTTTTAAAATCTCCTTTAACTTATATATCGTGTTATATGCCTAGTTTGGCTTATGTCTGCAACTGTCTCCAGTGTCTTCAATTACACTCCTATGAAAAAGGTACTATTTTACCTTTCATTCATGTTTATTGTTATATTTTTTTAGTACTGTGTAGATTTACTCTAGTCCATAGATGTTTTACTTTCTTGAGTACGTATGTAGCTTACTTGCAGTAGTTTTGTTCACTATTTTAATAATTCAAGATTCAAAGCACGAAATTTTAGACCTCAACTCACCACACTGCAAAATGTATGGTAAGGTAAAGTTAGAGTATTGGTCATGGTTGGTGATTTTATTGGATGCATTATATAAACTTCCTTTTCTAGACAAAATTGCCTTCCAATCACTTAGTGTGTTTTAGAGAGTCTTTCATGAACAAACGTACCTACTTCAATTCTAGAAGGATATGAAAATGTCAAAATATCCTGACAGTTAGTAACTTGTTATCACATGATCAATTTCTTCTGTAGTTTTATCCCGAATCTTTGGTACTTCCTGGTGAAGGAGAGTTGGGTGGTACGAGACCTTTCTCTTTACCATATCTCTTCTTTTGCTAGGCAAGCATCTAACTCTCTTTACGCCTCACGTGAGTTTTATATCGATCAAGGATAAAATAGAAAGTGATTTAATCCATTTGATAGTTTCTTTGCATTGAGATTATAGTATCGTCTTCCCCATTCATCAAGGTAAGTTCCCATACTTTTCGGATAAGAATAAAGAGGTAGGGTAATGCGAAGGATAAAAGTAAAAGGAAAATATAGTAAAAAAATGACTATCGTTTACATAAATAAAAATAATAAAAGAAAACTCTATTTGTTTTTATGAATAAAAGAGACGGCAAAAGGTAGTAAATAAATGAAATAAATTGCATTCATGGAATGTAGAGGATATTCTACCTTTAATTGAGATATAATCTTCTGTATATCAAAAAGATGTTTATTTATAGAATAAACAGTTGGATTAGAATAATAAATATTGTTATATTTTTTTATTAAAAAAAGCTCAGTCTTAGCTTAATGATTATAGTGTAGGAAAACAAGTGTATTTTAAATTTGTCCTAAAAAAATTGTGGAAACTAAATAAATCCATTTAAAAAGTGTGTTTATTAACTCAATTTTATAAAATTTGTTTGTAAAATGAGATTTTCTTTTATATATATATATATATATATTATAATTTATTATATTTTTAGGTAATTTTATTATTCTTTATTAGATATATTAATTTTTAAATATGTAAGTAAATATTTACAGATAATTTGATATCGAATGAAGTAACAAGTTCGATAAACTGTTATGTACTTTAGTATCGTTTTAAAAATTATATTTAGGGTAACTTAATATTATAACGGTAATTTTTAATCATATATTTGGTTAATATAAAATCTGATTCAAATCATTTCATTGTTTATCAAAAACACTTAATCTATTTATCATAGGAATTGATTTACACATTAATGATGACATGGGTTAGGAGGCATTAATTTTCAAATCTACATCATCAGAAAAACTAAACATATTACAACCAACATTAGTGCATTTCAGTAATCTCCGTTACTCATCCTTCCACCGGCTCGTCCACCTCGAAAACCTTCCTCAGTTTCTCTTCATCTGATTCAAAAACCTTTCTTGCTTGTTTCAGCTCTTCATTCATAGACAGTAGTTCTGTACAACGGTTAAGTTTCGGCAAATCCTGCAGTATACAGTTATGGATATTAGACAAACAATAAATATGATAGTAGTGTTAACAAAAGATTACGAGGTAAAGTTCACGCAGGAAGCGTTCCTGCCAGTGCATGTTTTACAATCTATGGTACTAACTGACATTTAGATTTGTTGGTGATACTTAATGATCCTTCAGACTCTGTTAACTAAGCCTAAAATATGACACATGTAGGTCTAATGCCAATTATTAATTGGTCCATCGCTACAAAACCAAAGACGAGGAAGTCTAGGCGGGAGTGGAATAAATAATACAGTTAATAAAATGCTAATAGTGGTAATGTTAATTGTTCACATGCTGATAAAGGTAGATTTGAACGAGCAATTTCTGGCTAGTATGATTGCTAGATAGCTATTGTATTGTGAAATTCTGATTCTGAATAAATTAAGAAATAAACACTTATAAAAAGACGGATCAATTAAGTAGGGTGTTCTAAATACAATAAAGTGTTATAGAGAATTTTTCCGTTAGTTTGAGCATGATTCCTGTTTAATTCATTAATTGAGTTTTGTGTTTCTCTTTGAATACATAAGATGATAACAATTAATAAAAGGATGATCAGAGACCAGAAATTTTTTTTGCCTATAGAATAATGATAGTTATATTAGAATTCAAGGTTCCCCAGTAACTTTTAATCTTCATAATAATTATTTGCCATATTTTAAAAGAGAGTACCTTGCGAATCAAATAGAGAAAATCCTCAACTGATAGCTTCCCTCTTTGAGATCCAATATCTTGGGCTTTATGAACCTTGGCAGACAAATTAAGCATAAGGACAACCATGCTAACTAGCTCACTCAGACGGAATTGAACAATTTAAAAGTTAAGATTATTACCAGTTCTGTGACATATTCCACAACAATGTCCTCCATAAGAGTCACACTTTCAGGAAGCGGCTGATTGAAACAGCAAAAAAAATGTTCAAGTTAACAAACATAATTCTTTAAATTACAAAAAAAATATATAGTCAACGTTACATAACAAAGACAATACAATGCAAATTATGTGTAGATAGGCACGTGAGCCGAAGGGTAAGGGTTAATATTTAACACTCACATTAGGATCATCTCCGAAGCCATACATCATGTGCTGCACTATGTAACCAAAAAAATAATATTATTACGAATGAGAGGAAACTGGACTAAAATGTTAAAAACTTAGAACAAAAATTTTTACATTCTTTTTGGAAAACTCCTCTTTTGCGCTTGGATGAAGTTTCTGATGGTTGTGAGGAAGCTGCTCTTGGTTTTGATGAGTTTCCAGCAGCAGAGCTGCTCATTGCTATAGGTCGATGCTTATACTGTTTATCTTCAGGGTAACTGGAGTTAATGAATACGAGAAAGTGAAGATATTTTTGGATCTTTCAATGCAGTTTGCAGGTTCTGTCCTGCACACAGAATACCAGAGAATAAAAAACAAGAATAATGACAAGAATCAAATTAAGGAAAGAATGAGAGACACCGGTCTTAGCAACTGCACACCCCTCAAATGGACTTAAACTTGTCATCTTCTATCCAAGAACCCCAGTTGTCAAAATAAATCCCATCAGAATTGATAAACCCGTATAGGTGTTTCCCATCATGAACAATATTAGATAAAGGAAGAAAATTAACTGTACAATGTACCATGAGTTTTAGTCATTATTGCTATGCCAAACCATAAACAAAATAAGATACCGGAATATTGCAACCATACATAACACAGTTTTCCAACCTCCTTTAAAAACATTTACTTTTAAAGGCCCCTTGTGATAAAGTTAAAAGATATGTAAGGACTAGCAGCACTCCTGTGGGCATCCTTTAGTCAATAACATTTGCATAGCCTTAGATAACTTGCTCAAAAGCACGAGAAGAGGATCTAATCCATTAAGTGGGAAAACCTCAATTCTTAAATACCACAACAAGTAGCTTATCTAACTCAACATGGAACTACTTACAACCTATAAGAGTAGAAATCTGCACTTGTTTCAAGAAAAGCAATCCATATATAAGATATTGCAGCAGCAAATTACAAAGAGTACACCAGTTTCGGAGAGCTAAATAGATAACATGCCATATAGAATCCTGAATCTTTCGCATGGGAGAAAAAATAATTTGTTTGTAATTTTTATATGCATTGACTATATTTGTTCATCTTGAGATTTACAAACAAATATTATGTTATTCCAATATGGGCAGACAAATATACTACCCCCGCCAATTGAATTTTTTTCCTTTCTTTTTAAAACATACAGAAAATCGAGCTCTAATTCTCGCTCTCTCTCTCTCACCCTTAGATATTTTTTCTATAAACATTTAAACACAAATGCCAATTGATTCCCTCTCTTTACCTAGTTTCTTTACCCTCTTTCAATTTCTATGCTTCCATTAATCAACCCATTTAGTGTGATATTCACCGAATAACGACCATGGCTAGTGCAGAAGCTCTCATATACAGAGCCATACCCAGCTCAAAACAACCACTGACTCACGAGCAATCATGAGTCAGCACACTATTCAGTAAACGACATCGGATCATCCATCCAAACAATCCAAACAATCGGCAACAATAGATTACAATTTGGCAACGTACGATGGAATCAAAGAGGGGTGAGTGACGAAAGGGGAAACGAAATTGAAATTGAAATTGAAATTGCAATGCAAAATAAAATCAAAACAGTAGAGGGAAAAAACCCTACCTACCTCGTTTTCGATCTGCAAATGCCAAATAGTGCCCCGCACTGCAGTAGAGGGTTCGGCTTTTGAGCTTAATTTGCTTGTTCAAAGGGCATTCTCAAAAGAGTCAAAAGTAAAATTGAAAAATAAATAAATAAAAATAATATTGATATATTAAATATTTTTAACAAAAAATTATTGTAAAAAAATTAAAAGGTACATAGTGTCGCATGTGAGGATGAGAAGGTAGTTTTTCTTTTTAAGATAGAAAAGTTTATGTAATGTAAAGAGGATATTTGTTAGCAACATATTATTATACTATCTTGTTGAATTAGTTTCTAAATTAATTTAATTAATATAAAAACATCGAATGTAATTTTTAAAATAGTTTCTTTTAAAATTTTAAACTACTTAAATTATTTTATAATTTACAATTTGTTTATATTTCAATATATTCTTCATATTTAAAATTTCATTTCTAATTAGAGTAATACATATTTTATTAATTTGAAATAATAAAGATTATTTATCCTTTTATATTAATCATAAAATTTATAATTTTTAAGAAGTAAGTAAAATAACGGGATAAGAAAAGAAAAAGTGATTTCCATCTCGCAATTTATTTATTGAAAAAATTAAATAGTAGAAATTTAATTAAAGACATATAAAAAAAGAATTGAATAAATTACACAAATTTAACAAGAAATGAAAAGTATCTAAATTTATATAAAGGACACAAATATTAAAGCAATTTTTTAATAAATTCTTATTAAATTCCTAAAAAATGATTAATTATTTTTCCTAAGTAAAAAAAAATGATTGGGTAAGAAATGGAAAATACAAAAATCAAATTATTTTCTCTTAGTTTCTGTTGGCACATCAAATCATATATTTAAGTCTTACAGGCAATGAAATTGGTCTTTCATTCTGAACCCTTCCTAAGATCTTTCCATTGATATTTGCTTCTTAATCCATTGGTCCATTTGTACCATATCAAAAGGCCCATTTTTCTTCACTTAGAAAAAGAAAATCTTCAAAAATAATGACTAATCTTTATAACGTAGTCATTATTTTTAAATATTTTTTAGTTAAAAATATGGTCTGACCGACAACACAAATTAATCAATATCTTTTGACATTGAACATACACTTAATTAGCATAATAGTTAGTGAATATTATTATCAATCGACTAATTATAAACAAAAATGAGTTTGAATTCTTTACTAATTTTTTTTATTATTTCTCTATTGTTGTGTCTTCAAAATATAAATATATTAATGACTATTAATTTTAACGATGTGTTTTTAATATTCAGAAAAAAAAATTCAATAAAAAAATCGGACTCAGCCAAAAATTGATTAATCTTGTGTGAATAAATTTATGGCTAAAGAAATTGATTACTATTGTGAAGATGGTTAAATGTAGTGTGAATAATTGTGCCTTGGATGCTGACACGTAGGAGCGAAAAGGTTTGGAAGATTTCCGTATGAGTGAATCACAATGCCGCCAATGACTTTCTTTTTGGCTGTTTGGCCTTTATGCTATTCTCTCTAAGGACTTTAAGGAATCTTTCTTAACATTCATTTCTTATATGCTTTCTTTTTATCTCACACTTCACCTAATTATCAATTGCCCTTACCTTCCTTATATGACACAGTTTTTAAAGATTGCATAACTCCTTTTAAGTTTCTACCAATGTATCATTCAGAAGAGTTATAATTGACGATGAAGTTCTTGAAACAAACAAAAAGTGGTAATGAAATAGTGGTTGAAAAATAAATTGTAGATCTGTGGAATCAAAATCAGAGTCTGATTTTCGACCTTGATCTATATTCAGTGTTCTGTCTCTTGTGTTTCTTATTGTTCTTTATTGAAAATTTATGTCTAACATGAATGCCACATTGCGTGAGATTTCATACTATTACAGCTAAAAGCAACTCAGCTTAACAGGTGCACATTTCACGTGAAAACGTGGAATCAAGTATCAATTGGATTTGGAGTTATATAATTTCTATTGTGAATTTCATCTCATGACAAATTATTTTATTCAACTTTATAAAATTTATATTATTCTCTTCTCTAATAATAATTCAACCTGTCAAACGAGTTACACTGTTTATCATCTTTTCATCAAATGAATGTGAATCTTAGTTATATACACTTTGACATTGTAAAGTCATACATTCGTCCAATCTATCCGGCACATATTTAAGAACAATTTATTTTATAAATAAATAATATATTATTTGAAAATTATCTCGAAAAGCTAATAAAAATGAGTGATGGTTTCTCTGAATCAATTTGAACCTAAGTATGGCAAACAATTTCAACGGATAACACCGACATAAAAATATTAATTAATCGACTCTTTGTTTTCATAAAGAAAAAAATAATAATAATTTGAATTTGAAGACCTACCATGAAGAACAAAAGTAACGTGGTTGCTTTACTGTGTTATGAGCTTGTGTGGGACACGTAAAAATGGTGGTTGAAGATTGTAATCAGTGTTGAGATGAGAGTGTGATTGGTTAGAGATTCGTGATTTAATATTTGGATTTTGGACCACCCACTATACTTTACTTTCTTATATAAATTAAAAGGTTCACAGTGAACCCACTTTCTGCAAAAGATAAGGCCAAACTTCCTTTTATATATTATTCTTAATTCTGAAAATCATTCATTCATTTTCACCTGCAACCACCTTCTGCAAAATCACTCTGACCCAGAAAGTGAAGCATATTTTCATTTTCATATAAAAAGAGGTTGATTTCTAGCTACACTCCTATACCTACAAATGGGTTTCACAGTGTTAAGATTTTCTCTTCTCATCTTCATCTGCTTCATTGTTCTTACTTCTTCTGCATATCCTCTTCACAGCACCTTCTCTTCAGGTACTCTTCTAACTTCTATCTCTTTTAAAGTAACTCAAATATGTCTCGAAGTTCTAACTCAATCTCAAATTTGTATGCAGCATTTTATGGTTTTGACTGATTTCCAATCAGTTTTAGTTAGATAAAAGTTACAATAAAAGATTATACGATGATCGAAGTGAAAACTTTGATTTAATTGAAAAATAGTAAAAATAACACTTTGATGATTGTATCTAAGTGCTTTCTTTTTTCTAGTTTTTCTTCACTACAGAAACAGAATTGAATCCATATATTGTTGCTTATAGTTATAGCCCTTTGTTGCATTTCTGGGTACCTGCTGTGTGTGTATGCCTGTGGTGATATCACATGAAGATTGTGGAAAAGGAGCTTAATAATAATTTATGAGGTTCACATGCATAAGCTTATTGTTTAATAGAATTATTGTTACAGGGTAATCAAGCTGAGTTTTCTAATTGTCGAATTGCTGAGTAAGGAGTGACCCTCTTTTCCAGTGCTAAACACTTGCTGCTATTCTGTATGATGGTTTAGTATAGTATTAGTTTGATTCTATTATTGTCCTTCTTCCCTTAATATCTTCTTTTCTTTCTGTGCATACACTATTACCTTTTCAATGTTCCTTGTCTCCCATTATTAGAAATCTCAGATGCTATAACAACCTTTTGCTGAAATTCCATTACAAGACAAGGCATATACATTTTATTACAGGTCGGTTAGAAAAGAAAAATGCTTTTGAAAGATGTCTTACAATTTACCGTTGGTTGCTATTTTTCAATATTAGTGGTCTTTTGGGTATCCAACACTACATCAAGAATGGATTTAGTACCCTTATTGAATAAGATTTCTATGTGAAGGGTCCACTTTGAAGTCAACACTTAAACAAAAAAGATGTGAATTTTAGTTACTATATAGCAGCAACATTTACCAATTGAATGTGTGCACAAGTCTTACTTCATTTTCTGCTGCAATTTTCATTTGGGCAGAATTTATGACCTTGTTAGTTTCTTTCTTGAGCATGTGGTGATATTTATTTTTTAAAATAGAAATTATGCAGAAGAGGAAGTTGGAAGATAAGGTAATAGATGGAAGTAAGATAGAAGGAGGTGGTGGTCATGGTGGCAATTCACATGGAAATGGAAATTCAGGATCACCTGACACACGAGGAGGAGGTGCAGCAGTTATACCTGTTTATGCAGCAGGTGCTGCAAACAAAAATAACCAACATCAGACTCGTCATGGTGCTGCAAGCTGCAACCTTAACAAAATCAAATTTTCCAATATTTTTATGATAGTCCTGATCTATCCTCTGATACTGTCGTTTTTGTTGATGTAGAAAGCGCAAAAACGGTTCATTGTATATTCTGTAACAACTGTTACAGGTTCTTTGAAGGAATAGTGTTTGGTGATCTAGCGATGTATTTTGTTTAGTTTGAATTTGTGACACAATATATGTTACGTGTATCTGTTTCTTATGAATAAAACTTTATTCGGATTGCACCAAATATATTCAACACTCGAAATATCGAACAAGGCACTTACAAAGACCGTAATTTTTGAGAATCTGTACCAAAAAGAACGCACATTCAATGTGGACGGAAAGGGCCTGGTTGACTGAATTATATGCCTACCGGAAATTGCAAGTCTAAACTTCATAAATAAATAGTATAGGTAAATGTACAGAATATTAACCTCCCTTTAATGTCCCTTCACTTGAAAAGAATGATACATACATGGCTAAATACGAATTCTCTTTCAAATGCCAAATTTTTGTCCTATCTATTAATTTTTGACATTTACTATATTCTTTGATTAGAGTGAAACGAAAGACAAACCCAGAGAATAAATGAGTTGATTCTAAAGAAAAGGCTGCATGAACAAAACTGAAAACAATTTCGAACCTTTTGAGAACATTGAGTCATATTAGTAGAAATAAATGTTTTTAATGCGACGGTTTCAATTTCAAACCAATAAATATACTAATTTGAAATTTATACAACACCCAAGGCAGGCCTTGTTAGAGTAAAGTATCATCCAAGAAAGTCTATATACAGAAAATGTTATCCAAAGATGAAATTGGAATGTTCACATGGCTAAAAATTACTGGAATAACGCAAAGAGGGAACAATATTCGAGCATCACTTTTAGAAATTAGTAAGGTGCTCAAGTTTACGAGCCTGAAAAAACCTACAGCGTCCTTTACCACTTGATTCTATTTCTTCACTTCCCCTCTTGGATGACGTAAAACCCACATTGCTTAATTTCAATTGTCGCTTGCCATTACTATTTTTTCCAGCACCGCCATCTTCATCCGAATTGTCAGACTCCCTGTAAACAATAACAAGTGTTAATGAACAGTGATAATCATAAACAACTCATGCACGAATCTTGGAACATCAAAACAGAAAGTGGAAAAATGTTTTCGCCCATATCCAGGGTGGGTGACCGTGCAGGTGATCCAAATTTCATCCAAATCATGGATATGATTATGATGCGCGGCAATAAATCATAATTTTCAAAGGATTAAGCTATCAATTTCAAAGAGGGAAGCCAAGGGGGTTGTGTTTCAACAGAGATTACAAAGCCATGAGTTAGAGTCTTCCTACCCACTTCTTAATTAAATTAAAGCAAAAGGTACAAAGTCTTGTTTATTTTTTATGCTTCAGGCTCAGAGCTCATGTGAGGAGTTTGTGTTAAAAAATATTAAACCACACCTAAGACCTTAGGTTTTTAGAAGATTGCTAATACTGGTAGTAGCAAATAAACCTTGAAACCTTTAAAACACAAAAATAGTATTCTTTGGAAGATACCAAAGAAATATAAAGTAAATAATAGTGAGAACAGGTTTTAGTTTGTAAGTTGAACCCAACACAGGACTTAGGTTACCTATGGTTGTTACAAACAGCACCTAGCAGTATGTTAGCATTGTTCCCAAATGATCCAGGGTAGTCAAGTAGACCCTAGTTCAGGAACACAAATGGAAAGTGTCAACAATATATGAAAAACTCTAATCATACCTTAGAATTTCCTTTAGGACTAGTTTCCTCATTCCGAATCATCTTTTAAAATTGGTTACGATATTTCCTTATCCAATTATTTTTTTCCCGTTTAGTTCGGATTAGGATCAGTATATAGTAAGGGTCGGTGCTTTAAGGGTTAAACTAATAATTTGTCTCGATTAGCATATCTCATTAAGAATCAACCTCTGAGAAACCTTAGTCCCTGAAGGGCGTATAATGACTGAAGTTTTTATGGGACTAAAACATAGTAAAAATAGGGGTCAATGACAGTAAGAGGCTAAAACTACTTTTTTTCAACGCATGAACTAATTGTTAAGTGTCACTTATAGTGACCAAATGATTAGTTTGACTATACCCTTAAGTTTCGCGAGCATATCACTTTGTAATACATATATTTATCACACCATACCAAGGTAGTACCAATTTAACAAGTATTTAGTCTCCTTTTATCACCTTTTCCTTCCTCAATACTTAAAACCCCATGATCCATGTTAAAAATTGATATGAAAAATGCATTAACATATATTAAGCAGAACAAGCGACGGAATCATGTTCTCTAAAGTTAAAGACTTCCCCAAGGCTTAAGAAAGCAAGTTTACCATAACACTTGTGCAATATCTTTAAAATAAGAGTTGCAGGTTCCCCAACTAAATCGAACCAATGTTGGAAATCCAAAGATATGATGTTTGTGATCCTGTAGCCAAGTCTTGGTTTGGGGATCTATACAAATGGAAACATAACCAGATTTATCGTAAGTACAATGTTAATCAGAATGATAGATACTGCAACATTTGATAGAATCGCAGCATTCTCACCTCCAGGATATCCAGAGCCAAAGTCCCTTTGCATGTTTTCAGCAGTCTCATCAAGTACCCATTCTCTTAAAGCACGGTCCCTTGTGACCTGAAAGATTGGATTAAGGTTGTAAGTAGGCTATGGGGCTGTGGGACTTCACCCCGGGAATTTTTATAAAGGAGATCAGTACCTTTGCAACTATACTTGCACCACTGACAACGGGGTAAAGGCTATCAGCCTTCTTTGCAACCACAAATTTGATGGATGGAAAATGTTTTGACAGCTTCATTTCATATTTCCCTGGATCTCCAACTGTGTCTATATACACCTGTAAGGAACAAATTATGTGTTTCTCACATCAGTAATTGAATTACCATTCTCTTAATATCACCCCTATACACTTAACAATAACAAGTTTTAACAGACTCTCTTTCGGTCCACAATTCCACTACATTCGGAAGAAAAGAAACTAAACAACCGGTGCCCATTGAAAGTGAAATTCATGAATAAGAGCTTGTCTGAAAGAACATCCAGTTGAACATAAACATATTTCTCAATATATCAACACTGTAGCTCGTTAGTTTTTTTAACTGAAAAATGGCGACGTGGTAGGGAGAAACGCAATCCAAAAACACACAAAAGAGGTGGCATGGCACCAACCTTATTGAACCTGAAATCATTTGAGCAATAGAAGAATCAACTTATTATATAAATTCGGCAAGGTTTTAACCTCAGTTAGAAGCACTCCAATTTTTAGTACCCTATCAATGAGGCCCATGGCAGAGTCATGTGAAATCTCATTCAAGTTTATCTTATTCCTGTCAAAACAACACAACAAAGTATAGTCAGTAAACAGAAAACCCAGTGAAATCCGGTATGAATAAGCTTGGTCAGTTTACTTCTTAAGCATTTTAGCAGAGAGTTCCCGGGGATCAATGACATCAACAGCCCATCCAATAGAATCATTAGTCTTTAAAGTTTCAAACAATTCTTCCCTCTTCTCTTCCTTTAGTGTCTTAGAATCTGCACCAACAAAATTGCAAGGATGAGACCTCCTATTTCAATGGATTAAACTACTAAGTTAAAATAGTAACAAATTTTGTAAAAATCCTACCAATAAGATACGATATTGAGAAAAAATAATAATTTGTCATGGTATCGTACCTGCAAAACTCAATGTGGCTAGGGTTTTCAGATAGGATTGAGCACAGTACAGGCAACCGTAAACCATAGGTCCTGAAACGATTTCCAAAATATGTTAAAAGTGAAACGGGAAACGAGAAAAGGGATTAGATAATGAAAAATTGGAAAAAGGGAATGCAAACCTAAAACAGGGCCTCTTCCAGCTTCGTCGATTCCCATGGCGCAGGGCTTGGTTGCCCATTGCGGAAGAATTTTGGATCCCATTCTTTCTTTCTCAGTAGTGAAGTGAAAAGTGAAAGAAAGCAAAAAGAAAATAAAAAGCTTTTTTGCTGTGAAATGGTGAATTGTGAAGACAACTTTGTTTTTGTTTCCCGCCACAAGAATTAGGGTATCCTGATTTTGATTTTTTTTTTTTTTTGAGAGATGCTATGTTAAGAAAGTTTCATTCTAAGTCCATTTGACATCCTCTACGTGCCAAATTTAGAATTTATCTTGACACCCCACCAGGATTCGGCTCTGACACAAATGATCGAAACCAAAAACGCCACAAGATAAAAAAAAAATATATTAACAAAGTTCCCACGGTTAATATATTAAGAAAAGTCTTTGGGATTAAATCCGGTCCGTAGGTTTTCTTTTTTAAACAAAAAAAATATTACATTTTTAAAATATAATATTAGACTTTTGGTTTATGTTGGTTGATCTTGACTTCTAGTCTGAACAGGTTTATCTCGATTTTCAATCAAATTGGCCAAGATCGACCTTCAACCCGAGATGACCTTCAACCTGAATCGATTTATCTCGATCTTAGTTCTAGGTCAATTTGTCTTGAACTTCAACTCATGTTGGCTCGAGTCGACCTTCGACCTAAATTGGGCCAAAAGTATTGACATTTGACTCAGGTTGCACCGATCTTGACCTTCGACTTAGGTCCACTCATCTCGACCTTTTGTTAATGGTGGGGTCGAATTTGGATTGGGAACGACTTGGCTGAATTTTGGTCTCGGTCTTGTTTGATATTGGCCAAATTTTGGTCAGGGTCATCTCGGACAAAATTAGGCCAGTACCAACTCAACCGAATTTCGGACAGGGCCGACTCGACGATCAGGGTTGAGTTTGACCAAATTTTAAGCAAAGTCGAATTCGATCCAATTTCAACTCAATCAAATTTTGGTAGGAGTCTACTGAATTCAACAAATTTCAGGTTGGGCAGACTCTGTTGAAATCGAGTGAGGCTAACTCTACAAAATTTTGGTTTGAGTCGAATTCGACAAAATTTCGGCGAGGCTCATGTTAATCTTTGGCCCAATTTGACCTGTCTTAATAACCATTGGCTCAGGTCGGTTCGTCTCAACCTTCAACATGAGACTACTGATCTCAATCTTTGGTCCCATCTCGTCCTTCGGCCTGGGTCACCCCATCTTCATCTGTGAATGAGCTGGTCCATCTCAACCTTTGACCCGAGCTGACCGATCTTGACCTTTGGTCGGGGCTAACCGATATTGACATTTAGCCTAAAATTATTTTATTTAAAAAAATATAATGAATTGAATCAAACAACAAATACATAAACTAAAATGAATATAAGACAATGACACATTATGTTGGTAGTGACACATGACAGAGTCACTGCCACGTGATATGATACCAACTTGACACGCGATCAAATTAAAAAAAAAAAAAGTTCAAAGAGATAAAAGAAAACAAAAGAAAGACAAACTAACACTTAACATATCTTTCATGTTGTTGGTACAATACTAACAAAAATTACCAACTTACATTAATTTTTCAAGAAGTGAGACCCAATTGAGAAAAGAATAATGGGAGACTTTTCTTAGATTATCTAGCAAAAATGAAAAAAAAAAATGTATTTAAACCTTATTATTATTATTATTTGGTAGGCCTTACAACAACCTGGTAAACAAAGAATTTAAGTGAGAGATCCATGTGATTTATTAACCTCCCTAAATTAAGAGAACATAATATTGATGAGATATGTGATATTATTTAGGTTTAATTATGTTTTGAGTCTATGTTAGATTTGGAAATTTTCAGTTGAGTACCTAATAAATTTTTGTAATCTATTAAGTCTTCAATATTTGTTAACTTTGTGATATGACAATTATTTTGCAGGGTTACTCTCCTTAAATCTCCGCTACATAATATTTTATTACAAGATACCTTGATGACAATAATTTTTTCAAACATTTATTGCATTTAGTGAAAATCATTTTTAAATTTAATTAAACTCATAAATTTAAAATAAAAAATTATAAACATATTTAATATATTATAAAATTATGAAATATAAAATATAAAATTATATAAAATTCAAATTAAAAAAATTACAAACAAAATTTGTGGATTTTGTTTTTTTTCTTCTAAAATAAAGTATCATGATGATTCCAAATTTTTAATTTCAAATCAATTTCTTTTCAGTTCACCGTTACTCGTGATCTTCTTGTGGTAACGTAAGTTACTAGGATAATAAACCAAAAGTATCTAATAAAATGTTTTTTTTATTCTATGAACTAACAATAGTTAATTCAATAAGAGAATCTCATTTTTAATGTTTTTTTTATCTATTTCAACCATCGCTTACCAATTTTAAACAGATTACGAGAGCAAAGCACTATAATTTGACGAGAGAAGTTCAAAGTGTATTGAAAATAAATGATGATTTCGGGTTTCAAAGTACACCAAAAAACATGAGTGGGTAACAGGATTCAAAGTTTAAACTTTAAACTCCAACTTGTTTCATGCCAAAATTCCGATGAGTCTTGATAATTGAATACACGTCATTGTATTGAAACGCTTATGCCAGGTGAGCAGCAATGCAAAACTTGACTTATATATATTAGAGTAACTTATTGTGAAATTCGCATCAATTTATAATTTAAAACAATATATATAATATAATATTTATAGTATAAATGAACGTAGTATATGCGACTTTTTTACATTAATCATCTAAATAAAAAAGATATATTAATTTAGTAATTTTTCCATTTACAGATTTAGATTATTTAAAAATACAAAGGATATATTAATATATATATATATATATATATATATATATATTCTCAAAATAAACTGTAAATATTATTGACACTTAGTATATGTTACTATACGTTGCACCCACAGAAAACAAAATTCTTACGATAATCTAAAATAAAAATGGCTAAAACATTATTTTTAAATTTATTATAATATAAAGTAAACAATCCGAAAACATTATGAGATCTGAGTATATGGACGAACATCAAGCGTTGCATGTGGATGAACTATACGTTGTGCAGTGCAAGATAGTGCACTTGACACAATGAATAAAGGAGAAATTAAATTTAAAATATCATATTTTTCCTAATCACACAACTAAAAACTCAAATTATTTTAAAAATATAAATTACAAAAAAATGCCATTAAATTAAAATTTCACGTTTTATCAGTAATCACTGACATGACTGAAAGTGTAGAACATTTCATGACCTTAGAACTTACTACACTTTAATAAAATTCCTTAAAATATTTTAATTTCAATAGTTTATATATATATATATATATATATATATATATATATATATATATATATATATATATATATAT